>Ga0210377_10001170_pt1 | contig 24111 bp, 32 predicted proteins | sample PLM4_65_b1redo_FD_155480 | JGI IMG/M metagenome (GOLD analysis project Ga0210377, IMG submission 155480) | Groundwater sediment microbial communities from an aquifer in East River, Colorado, USA - PLM4_65_b1 redo | ecosystem: Environmental > Terrestrial > Soil > Riparian zone | place: USA: East...
AGCACTGACCTCCTGGCAATGACAAGGACGTCCACGGGACGCGCACCCACCTACCCTCAATCCTGAAGGAGGATTGCCCATGGCTGAGTTGATCCATGTCTCCAAGGTGAAGATCGTCAAGGATAAGGGCCCTGTCCGCCGGGCCTATATCGAGTCATTTCCCGAGCCGGTGCGATACGGCGTCCACGGAGGGATCAAGAAGTTCTACGGTGTGGAGCCGGAGGAGGAGCTGCCCACGACCCTCGACCACCTTATTGCCGCGGTGGCCGGGTGAATGACCGGGACGCTAGCCGTGGCGCTAGCGGCGCGGAAGATCCCGACCCACCCAGATCGCTTGTCTTCGGAAGTCGAGGGGGTCATCGAGAACGTGGACGGCACGCCTCTGATCACGAAGATCACGGTCCACTACATGGTCAAGGTCCCCAAAGGAAAGCGCGAGGAGGCACTGCGCGCCATCGAGGTCCACGAGAAAGGCTGCCCCGCCTCTCAATCAGTCAAGCGGGGCATCACCATTGAATATGACGGCGAGGTGAAGGAGGACGAGCAGCCCTGAAGGGCGAGGGGGGATGTTGAGGGGAAAGGAGCTATGAGCCGCTCTCGCGGTGATGGTCGATGCCGATGTGGGCCTTGATGAACCTGACGATGCGCGCCTCGTCGACCTCGTCGAATTTATCGATCTTGCCCCATGCCGTCAGCGCGATCTTTCGATCCAGCCCGTTATAGGGCGCGAGGACCACCCGAGCGTATCGTCCGGCGATCGGCTTGAGTCGCTCGACAAGCTCCGGGCAATCCCGACAGGAATAGTTGATGACCACTCCACCGTCTTCGAGATTGTGTAGCTGGGTCTCCTTGGGAATCGGCTCTGTGTTGACCCCCCACGGAGCCAACTCGTCCGTATGGGGCCCGGACGTGGGTGGGTCGCTGTTGTAGGGCGGATGAGGGGTGCCGAGGGGAACATGGGGACTCGGGAGGATCGAGACGGTGGTCCACGTGACTTTCTCTGTGAGCTTCCCATAAGCCCAATAGGCAGATACCAGCAGGGCCGCTGAGATGGCGGCGTAGAGACCGACCCGCATCGCCAGCATCCGCTGCCGCTCCCGCTTCTTCTCGAGCGCCCGCTGTTCCTTCACTTCCTGCTTGCGCTGCTTTTTTTGATCGTATCTGGTGATGTGTTTGCTCGCCATCGACTCCCCCCAGAAGCCATTCGCCAGGCAAGTTCTTCCAGCCGCCAGCCAAAACACCATACGCTGTTTCGCCGGTGATTTCAACGGTGAAACGGCGTGCAGGGCAGCGCGACCTGTCCGGGCACATCGTGGTTGCCAGCGGTTCTGACGACCGGTTTAGAGCGGCGTGTCTTCGCTCAGGACGACGCTCTCCACCCTGCCCCCTTGGCCAGCAGCAGGATCTTCGCCGACGCCTCCAGGGTCGTGGTAATCCTCAACGCGTCTTCGAGGCTTTCACCGACGACGAAGCTTCCATGTCCCCTCACCATGACAGCGCGATGCGCCTGCAGCAGCGACGAGGCCCGGTCGGCGACTTCCTGAGAGGCCACGACGTTGACTGCCGCAATCACCGGAACCTTCCCAAGGATATGGCCTCCCTCCGAGTCAGCCGGGACGATCGTCTCATCAAGCAGTGACAGGGCAACCGCCGACGGCGGGTGCGCATGGATGATCGCCTTCGCTGCAGTGGCGTGGTAGATCCCCAGGTGAACCGGCAGCTCCATCGAGGCCTTCGGATGCGCCGATTCCTTGAGCGACAGCGCCGTTTCAACAAGGTCATACGGCTCCAGGTGGCCCAGCATCGAGCCCGTCCTGGTGATCCAGATCCGCTCCCCCGAACGGAGACTGATGTTGCCGGCATGCGACGTAATCAGACCCAGGTGATAGAGATCCCGGCCCACCCACTGAAATGCCTCAAAGACCTTGGATCGTTCCATCTCTTCATCCCGCCGCATCGGCCAGACAGGCGATAATCGGGGGTATCAGCGACGAGGCCAAGTCTGCCCTCGACCCGCCTCCAAGAACGACCAGAAGGCGACCGCCGCAGACCTGACCCGCCAGGTCAAGAACCAAGCGGACGATTCCGTTATAGCACGCGGCGGTCAATCCGAGGTCGCCGTAATCACCCCGATGTCCGTCGAACCCGAAATACCACACGAGGAGGTCCGGACGAAAGTCTGGGACCCGTTTGGCACAGGCTGCCTCCGCCGCCTCGAGATAGACCTCATCACTCCGAGCCCCGGCTTCGAAGCAGCGGCGATAGACCGCTACGTCCACTTTTGTCCCATCCGCCGACACATAGTCGCTCCCGCAGAGACAGATATGCAAGACCGTCGGGTCGTCGCGGTAAATGTCTCGGGTCCCGTCGCCGTGGTGCGCATCGGTGTCCAGGATGGCCACACGGCGCAACCCATGAACCTCCCTGAGTCGCTCGATGGCGATCGCGACATCGTTGAAACAGCAATACCCGCCGAAGAAGTCGCGTCCGGCGTGGTGACCTCCTGCGCCGATGAAGGCAAAGGCGTTGAGAAGTTCGCCAAGCCAGATCCGCTCGGCTGCCGCGACCACCCCTCCGACCGAGTGGCGCGCGGTGGATCAGAGCGGGTCTTGGGCCACCGCCCGGATGAGATCGGGCGTGTGAACTTTCAGGATCAGCTCATCGAGAACGGGCTCGGGCTCGAACACAAGGACGTGAGGGAGGGCAAGTAGCTCTTTCAGGGCGCCTGGAAAAGCGGCCAGCCGCCTCCCTACCGTGAGATAGCTTCTCTGGGAGTAACTCGGATGATAAAAGATCCCGGTCCGCCGAGTCATCATCTCTCGCTCACAGCCGCTCCAATTATGTGTCCCTAAGGTTGGTCGGCACCCTGCCGGTCCAAGAAGCGAGCATAGCAAGGCGCGGCCTCCGGCGCCGATCGAGGCGTACGTTCCCGGGTACGTCGCAGGGAGTGCGCCGGGGGCCAGCAACGCCACTAGGCGAAGTTAATTGGACCGGCATCAGAGTTCGAGGAGAACGGCCACCTCATCGCAGTGATAGAACTTGCTGCACTTCAGGCAGTCCTTCCAGATCTTCTCCGGCAGCTCGATCTTGTTGACGACGCGGAAGCCCAGGCGCTCGAAGAAGGCCGTCTTGTAGGTCAGCGCGAAGACGCGCTTGATCAGGAGGTCCCTGGCCTCGGCGATACACGCCTCGGTTACCGCCCGGCCGATCCCCTTCCCCTCGAACTCCGGCTCCACCGCAAGCGATCGGATCTCCGCCAGGTCTGCCCAGTAGATGAAGAGTGAGCAGACACCCGCGATCTGCCCCTCCTGCTCGAAGACGTAAAAATCCCTGACCCGCTCGTATAACTCCTGAAGCGTCCGTGGCAAAAGATCGCCCTTCTGGGCGTAGAAATTCACCAGGCGTTGAATAACGGGGACATCGGTCGTCTTCGCTCTCCTTACCATGCTCCGCCTCAGGCACGGGCTCCCGTTGCCACCGCCGATGGCGGCCCAAGGATCCCAGAACCGTCGATAGTGACCCGGCCAGGCTCGCCTATCCGGCCTTTAGGCGAAATCACCACTGGAAGGAACTGCTGGATCGTCCAGAGATTCGTGAGCAGATGTTGACTCACCCGCGCCGTGGTGACGACCGAGCGACCGGGAGCCAGCGCCATCAGGATCGCAAGCTGATCGGCCAAGTGCGAGTCGGCGGCGGCGTCTCCGGCGAGAAAGTGGAGCAATGCATCCGCCGCCTCGTCGGCCACGCGCTCTGCGGGCTTGCCTCGTTCCCCAAGGGCGCCGAAGCCGGCCCGAGACCGCTCAAACTCCGCCCAGAGAAACAGGCTGTCGCCCGGGCATGCGGCATTGAGCTCCACGATCTCAACCTCGACCTCGTACCCGGCGTCTGCAAGGCGGCGTCGAATCTGGGCCTCCTGCCGTTCGGCTATCCGTCTGGGCAATCTGGCCACGGCCGAAAGACCACGGATTGCCAGCAGTTTGCCGCGATCCGACAGGTCGAGTGAATTGAGCCTCGTGAGCGGCTGCACGGCAGCCCGCACCTCACCTCCGCCCCTCGGGTAGAAGCCGGCGCGTTGCACCTGCCAGGAGGCGATCAGTCCCATCCTCGCGGCAATCGGGAGGAACACCTCGGATACATAAGGGGCCGGTGGACTCCATGGAACGTGCGTGCCGCCTGTGATCGTGAGCAAGGACGGCGTCTGTGCGAAGGCGAGGGGGGCCAGGATCGTCTGAAACACTAAGGACACTGCCCCCGCTGTTCCGACATCACACCGACGCGATCCTCCAGTGATCGGCCCAGGAATGAAATGCAGGAGGGAAGAGCCGAGCTCCGCCCCGTGAACCTCGGCACCAACGATCTCCGCAATGGCCCTCACGCTGGCCAGGTGCTGCGGCTGAAGCCCTGGTTTCTTTCGGCCGGCTCGGATATTCACAAGCTCGACTGGCCTGCCGAGGATGGCGCTTAATGCCAGGGCTGTCCTGAGGATCTGGCCGCCTCCCTCACCGTATGACCCATCGATAGTCAAAACAGAGGGACTGCCCACGCTGAAGCCACTCTTCTCTGCTGACGCCCCTGTCCATTCTTCGCGCTGGAGTTCGCGTGACACGAGGACTTCATGTCATGACTTCTCTACGACTCTTGCTTCTGCGCGACCTTCTCGAGAAATTTTCCCACATTGACCACGAATCGCTCGTTTTGTCCCTCGGCGATCTTCTCTTTCTCGTCGTGAGCCTCGAGGTCGAACAGCAGCCGACGACCGTTCACCTCCCTGAGGGTCGCCGTGACTCGCACCCTCATCCCGACCGGGGCGGCCGCAAGATGCTTCAAGGTCACCATGGTTCCGACCGTCCCCTGCCCCGGTCCGAGATGGGCGGCGGCCAGCCTCCTGGCGGCTTCCTCGAACCAGGCGAAGATGATCGGCGTGGCCAGCACGTGGAAGCCCTCGTTCCCCATTCGGTGCGCGGTCATCTCGTCACTCACCACATGCTGCACCTCGAATGTCATTCCTGGCTGCAGGCCCACGCTCTGCCTCCTCCCACACGATGACCCGGTGATCAAAAGACCAACATGCTGTGATGCCCTGCCTGTGAACGTATTATTTGTCCCTTGGCGGGGACTGTCAAGGGAACTCTTCGGCGGGAACTCAACGGAAGAATTAGCGGGCAGCCGGGCCTCCCAGCTTCTTCCCAACCTTATCGTGAAAGCGCGCCAGGTCAACGATGAAGCGTTCGTGGTGGCACTCCGCGATTTTCTCGACTTCGTCGAACGCTTCGATCCAGAACACCAGTCGCCTCCCTTCGATCTGCTTCAGGTGGGCGACCACCTTCACCTTAAGCCCGATCGGGGTGGCGGCCAGGTGCTTCATGTTCACGACACTGCCGACTGTCCCCTGCCCCTCTGGCAGGTATTGCTGCGCACCGGCTGTCGCCACCTCCTCCATCCACTCGACGACAATCGGCGTGGTAAGGACATGGGCCATCGGGTTGCCATGCCGAACGGCCGACTCGGCCTCGGTCACCCGCCGTTCCATTTCAAACGTCAGTCCCTCGCGAAGGCTCATCGCTTCCCCCCATCTCGTGCGCGTCTGGTTCGTTGTCTCTCCCGGATCGTGATCTGCGGGCCTTGTACCATCCCTGCCGCACAGTGTCAAGGAAAAGCTCGCCTACGGATCAGCGGACTGAAGCTTTGCAAACGCCCGGAATAATGCTTGACAGGCTCTGGCAGGAGCGGCTAGATTGGGCCGGTTTTGTCGAGCAGATGTCCTTGTTCCTGTACGCCATCAAAGGAGCCGCCCCCTGAGACCGAAGGTCCTGATCACCCGAAAGATTTTCAAAGAGTCGATCGCCCACGTCGCCAAGCATTGCGACGTTGAGACCAACCAGCGCGATACCCCCTTGACCCCGCAGCAGCTTATCAAGAAACTCCAGAGGAAGCAGGGCGTGATCACCGCACTCACTGACGTCATCTCCGAATCCGTCCTGGCCAGGTGCCCGGATCTGAAGATCGTCTGCAACGTCGCCGTCGGCTTCAACAACTTCGACGTGAAGGCCGCAACCAGGCGCGGCGTGATGATGACCAACACGCCCGGCGTCCTCGACGACACCACCGCCGACCTGACCTGGTGCCTCATCCTGGCCGCCGGTCGGGGCCTTATCGACGCTGACAGATACTTCCGGTCAGGGAAGTGGAAGGGGTGGGGTCTCATGCAGTTCCTTGGGCATGACATCCACCACAAGACCCTCGGGATTTGTGGCCTCGGCCGGATCGGAGCGCGAGTCGCGAAGCGGGCGAAAGGGTTCGAGATGCGCATCCTCTATACTGGCCGGACGCGGGCACCTCAGGAGGTGCAGCGCGACCTCGGCGCCACCTTTGTCGATAAGCAGACGCTTCTCCGCGAATCGGACTTCGTAACCCTCCACGTCCCGCTCTCCCCCAAGACAACTCACTACATCTCGGTGGCCGAACTGAAACTCATGAAGCCGACCGCCATTCTTGTCAATGCATCGCGAGGCCCAGTCGTCGATGAGAAGGCACTTGTCAGAGCGCTCAGGGAAGGTTGGATCGCCGGCGCCGGACTGGACGTGTATGAGCATGAGCCCAGGCCCGCCCCATGGCTCACCAGGCTCAAGAATGTTGTGCTGGCCCCTCACATCGGCAGTGCCACGATTGAGACGCGGCTCAAGATGGCCAACAAGGCGGCTGAAAACTGTGTGGCTGGGCTGACAGGTCGGCGGCCGCCTAACCTGCTGAACCCGGAGGTGTTGAAGGCGTAGGCGCCGGAGCAGCCTGTACTTGACGACGGCAGCAACCAGAAGATAGCATCAACACAGGATGAGGCCCACCGGATTCAGGCACCCGGGCACGCTGGCGCCGTTCCAACTATTTACGCCGAAACAGCGAAGCTTGAGTGAAAGAGACGTATGTGCTGCATACCTTTCTGCCATTCGCCGCAACAAGTTGGAATGGCACTGGTCTGCAACTGTGACGTAATCTCGAAGTGAAGGGATCCAGGATGCCCATTTTCCAAAGGGACGGCGGGACTACAGTGCTGCGCCGCACTGCAGAATACGAGCCGTCTCGCTCGTGGCGCACCTGGCTCATTGGCCGTCCCCTACGGACGGCCGATGCTCCACATCAGACCATCGGCAAGACCATCGGTCTGGCTGTCTTTGCCTCCGACGCGCTATCCTCTACAGCCTATGCCACCGACGAAATCCTTTTCGTCCTCGCCGCTGGTGGAGTGGCAGCCTTCGTCTACGGTCTTCCTATTTCCCTGGCCATTGTGGCGCTGCTCACGATTCTCACGCTTTCCTATGAGCAGACCATCCACGCCTACCCTGGCGGCGGTGGAGCCTATACTGTGGCTCGAGACAATCTGGGAGAGCTCCCCGCCCAGACAGCAGGCGCGGCGCTCCTCACCGACTACATCCTGACGGTTTCCGTGTCGGTCGCTTCGGGGGTGGCCCAAATCACCTCGGCGTATCCTTCCCTTTTCCCGTATCGAGTCCCGATATCCGTCGGGTTGGTGCTGTTCATCATGGTGATCAACCTGCGCGGCGTGAAAGAATCGGGCGTGATCTTCGCAATCCCCACCTATTTCTTCCTGGCAATGATGTTCCTAACGGTGGGCAGCGGTCTCACGCAGTACCTGACTGGGGGTCTCGGCATAGTGGTGGACCCTCCTCATCTGCCAAGGGAACCATTCATGCAGTCTGTCACGCTATTTCTGATTCTCCACGCCTTTTCTAACGGCACAACGGCCCTCACCGGGGTTGAGGCCATCTCCAATGGGATCACGGCCTTCAAGGAGCCCCGGAGCCGTAACGCCGGGATCACGCTGATCTGGATGTCAGCGATTTTGGGCACCCTTTTCTTGAGCATTACCTTCCTAGCCGTCAAGGTCGGCGCCATTCCCTCGGAAGCGGAGACGGTGATCTCACAACTGGCCCGCACTGCCTATGGAGGGCGAGGGCTCCTGTATCTCGTCACCATCGCAGGCACGACACTCATCCTGATCATGGCCGCCAATACGTCCTTTGCCGACTATCCAAGGTTGAGCGCCCTTCTTGCCGCGGATGGCTTCTTGCCCAGACAGCTCACCTACCGGGGAAGCCGGCTGGTCTATTCGCGGGGCATCGTGACCCTCGCGCTCATCGCGTCGCTTTTGATCGTGCTGTTCAGCGCCAGCGTCACCGCCCTCATCCCGCTCTACGCCATCGGCGTCTTTCTCTCCTTCACGCTCTCCCAAGGCGGAATGGCCCGCCGGTGGTGGAAGGTTGGGCACCTCGCACCTGGAAAGGAGATCCGCGAGCGTGGATCAACACTCCGCTACGAACCCCGCTGGGCGCTGAAGATGGTGATCAACGGGTGTGGCGCTCTTTGCACGGCGGTGGTGATGCTGATCTTTGCCACCACAAAGTTTCGCCATGGGGCGTGGATCGTCATCTTCCTTGTGCCGATCCTCGTGGCTGTGTTCTTCTCCATCCATTACCATTACCGCGACCTGGCGGCGCGCCTTTCGTTGGAGCAGTACGGCTCGCCACCTCGTGTCTCGCGCCACCGCGTGATCCTGCCGGTCAGCGGGGTCCATCGAGGCACGCTGGCGGCGCTCCGCTACGCCAGATGCCTTTCCGATGACATTACAGCAGTCCACGTCTCCACTGATTCTGATGAAGCCGAGCGGTTGAATCGCAAGTGGGAATCGTGGGGAGACGGGATCCGCCTTGTCGTTCTCGACTCCCCATACCGGCTCTTCCTGGAGCCCCTCGTCGCCTACATCGAAGAAATCGCTGCTCAGCGCCAGCCGAACGAAACCATTACTATCGTGGTGCCGCAGTTTGTCCCACGCCACTGGTGGCATAACCTGGCACACAGTCAGGCAGCCATGATGCTGCGGATGGTGTTGATGTTTAAGCCCGGCATCGTGATCACGAACGTGCCATATCAATTGGACGATCGATCAGCGACATCGGAGGGACAAGATTCGCCATGAACATTGTTGTCGTGGGGTGTGGCCGGGTGGGAGCGGAGCTGGCCTACCGGCTCTTTCAGAAGGGGCATCAGGTGGCGGTGATTGACCAGGTAGCCTCCGCCTTCGATAACCTGCCCCCGGACTTTCGCGGACGCACGGTGGAAGGTGAAGTGCTCGCCGAGGATGTGTTGCGCCGAGCCGGCATCGAGCAAGCCGAGGGCCTGGCCGCCGTGACCAATTCCGACTCGCTGAACGGTGTGGTCGCCCACGTGGCGCGGACAGTCTACCATGTGCCACAGGTCGTCGTGCGGAACTACCACCCGCACTGGCGCCCTCTGCTCGAGGCCTTTGGCCTACAGGTAGTCAGCTCAACCAGTTGGGGCGCACAGCGCGTCGAGGAACTGCTCTACCACGCTGATGCCCGTAGCGTGTTCTCGGCCGGCAACGGCGAAGTAGAAATCTACGAACTTGTAGTGCCTGAGGCCTGGAGCGGCCGACGCCTGCAGGATCTCCTCCCATCGGGCCAGTGTCTAGCCGTGGCGCTTACTCGTGCAGGGCGAGCCATGCTCCCATCCCAAGAGGCTCGCCTAGAGGCGGGCGATGTCCTGCATCTGAGCGCCACTCTGGCGGGCATCGAAGCGTTGCGCCATCGGCTGAAGACGCTGCAGGAGCGGTGACATGTTTGTCTTGATTGCTGGCGGCGGTCGTACTGCGGCGCACTTGGCGACCCTCCTGGTGGCTCAGCAGCACGAAGTCCATCTGATAGAACACCGCCGCGAGGTCCTCACACGCCTTCACCATGAGTTACCCACCGAGGTGATCTACGAAGGCAACGCCATCGATCCACGGGTGCTTGAGCAGGCTGGCATTCAACGGGCCAAGGTGTTGGCTGCCTGCACCGGCAGCGATGCAGACAATCTGGCGCTCTGCTTCTTTGCCCGCACGCGCTATAACGTGCCTCGGATCATCGCCTGGATCAACAACCCTCGCACCGCCTGGCTCTTCGATCAGAAGTTCCACGTGGACGTCGCCCTCGACCAGGCGCAGATCCTTGCCAGCCTGATCGAAGAAGAGATGTCGCTAGGCGATATGATGACGCTGCTCAAACTGCGCAGGGGCCGCTACTCCTTAGTGGAGGAGAAGATCCCCAAAGGCGCCCGCGCCGTGGGGATGGCCATCAAAGATCTGCCGCTCCCACCGAATTCGGTGATCGCCACCATCATCCGCCATGGGCAGATCCTCATGCCACGCGGTGTCACACAATTTGAAGTCGGGGACGAGGTGCTGGCCATCGTGGACGACAAAGGGGCCGAAGAGCTGGCGAGCCTGTTCGGCCGACCGGACACGCTGCCGCAGAAGACCTTATGACACTCGACTCCCGTGTGCATAGCAGGGCATATGGGTTATGCCTCCGAGAGTGAGTGTTGAACGGCAGGGAGTGTTCTTGTAACTGCCGCTCTCATCCCGCTACCGACAGCGTGCTGCGCTAGGTGGAAAGCCTTAAACGGAAGGATCTATGAGGGGCGAAAGGCATGAACATCGCCAAGTCTCTGCTTTACTTTGTCCTTGCCGGATTGTGCGAAATAGGCGGAGGGTATCTGGTGTGGCTCTGGCTGCGCGAAGGGAAGAGGATCTGGTTTGCGCTGTGCGGCGCGGCGGTGCTGATCCTGTATGGCATCATCCCCACACTACAGCCTGCCAACTTTGGAAGGGTGTATGCGGCCTATGGAGGCGTGTTCATCGTTCTTTCTCTCCTCTGGGGTTGGCAAGTCGATAAGATTGCTCCAGACAAGTTTGACCTCTTGGGCGGCTTGATGTCTCTGCTGGGCGTTTCTGTCATCATGTATTGGCCGAGAATCTGAGTTCGAGATCGCGATAAAGAACCCAAGGAGGTTGCGCATGGCCCTCGCCGTGACAAAAACCAGGCTTCGACGGCTTCTCTCGGAGGCGCCTTTCACCAGGACTTACGGCTTCAAGGTGCACTCGATCGCAGATGGGGTGTGTACCCTCCACGTGCCGTTCCAGACAGCGTTCGAGCGGCCGGGAGGCCTCGTGAGCGGACCGGTCTTTATGGCCGCCGCGGACGTGGCCATGTGGTTGGCCATCGTGACCAAGCTCGGCGCTGCAGATATGTCGGTGACCGCCAAGATGACCACGGCCTTTCTGAATGCGGCCAGGCAAGAGGACTTTCAGTGTACGGCCAAGATCCTGAAGCTGGGGACACGGCTCATCTACGGGACCGCTGAGTGTGTCACCGACGAGAAGAAGCTCCTGACGCATCACACTATGACGTACATCCGGCCCGATACCGCTCTCCGATCAGCGGTTTCAAGGCTGGACAGGCTATGAGGAATCGACGAACCACATTCTCGTCACACCTCCAGGGCAAACATGGTCTGACTACTTTTCACTCCAGGGATCGGCCGAATCTTGTCATAGACGAGGGCCAAGATCTCCTCTGCGCTCGCCCCATGGATCCTGGCCACCACGTCATACATGCCGCTGACCAGAAACGCCTTTTCGACCCCCTTGAGTTTCTTCAGTTCATTGGCAACCTTCCGATCCTTCCCCGGTTCCGCCGAGACCAACACAATCGCCAGCGCCATGGTTCATCCCTCCCGTGAATCTCCGTAGCATCCCAGTCATCCAGGTTCCCTGAATAACCGGGACAGCCGTGATGAGCAGGCCACTTGATCACCCCCACCCGCGCCCTCTCCCTCAAGGGAGAGGGGATCTGCGGTGCTCTCTCCCCAAAACAACCCCTTCACCCACTTGCGAGACAACACCTAACAGCCGAGATGGTCGAGGAACGCTTCGATGGCTACAGTCACTTCGTCCGGCTTTTCCAGCATGACCATGTGCCCGGCACCGGGAATGAGCGAAAGCCCCGACCCTTTGATTTGCTGATGGAGATACTCAGCGTATTTGGGCGGCGTCATCAGATCCGCGGTTCCGCAGATCACCAGGGTTGGTGTGGCGATCGCCTTCACCTGCTCCATTAGATCGAAGGCGTCGCATGCGCGAAGATCTCGCTCGATCACCTCCACCGGCGTTCGCAGCATCGCTTCCGCGCCCTGCTCGATTTCCTCCGGCGAGGCGTCCGGTGCTCGGGCCGATCTTGTGATGATTCCCACCGCGCCTGCGGGGTCGTCTGGCAGCGAAGCGAAGATCTTCGGATGCACGCGTAGCCTCGCCCCCGTCCCCACCAGGACAATGGCCGCGAGCTGATCAGGATAGGCCAGCGCGAAACTCTGGACGATCGCCCCGCCCATCGAGTGGCCAACCAGGACGGTCCGATGGAGGTCACCCTCTGCCAGAAATTCCTTCAGGAGGTCGCGGTAGCCCTCGATCCGATCCGCCCCACTCCCATTCGAATCTCCATGCCCTGGAAGGTCCAACGCGATGACCTTCCGACGCCCTCCCAGCGCCCTGAGCTGATGAAACCACATCTGATGGCTCCCGCCCGCCCCATGAACGAAGACAATCGGCGATAGTCGCCCCTTGAGAGCTGGACCCAGTTCCACGAAGTGGATCCGACTTCGCCCGGCCTGGATGTGAGGCACCGGCCCTCTACTCCTCCTCCGACTTGAGGGCCCGGGTCATGAGATCCGCCACGGCCTCGCGCGGCGATTTGCCCTCAAAGAGGATCGCGTAGATCTCCCTGCAGATCGGCATCTCCACGGAAAATCGCTGCGAAAGAGTGACTGCGGCCCTCGCGGTGTTGACACCTTCCTTGACGGTCGGGCTCCGCCCGAGAAGGTCGGGGAGTAAGGCCCCCTTGCCCAGTGCCAGCCCAAGTTGCCGGTTCCTCGAGAGATCCCCGGTGCAGGTCAGCACCAGGTCACCAAGCCCCGCCAGCCCGGCGAATGTCTCGGCACGCGCCCCCATCGCCACCCCGAGTCGGGCGATTTCTCGCAACCCTCTGGTCACCAATGCAGCAAGCGCGTTGTGCCCGAGCCCAAGACCGTCCACGACTCCCGCGGCGATCGCAATGACGTTCTTGATGGCCCCGCCCAACTCCACACCCAAGGGATCGCGCCCCGCGTACACCCGAAAGGCGGGCGTGTTCAACAGCCCCTGAACCCGTTTTGCCGTGGCCTCCTCGTCCGACGCCGCGACCACCGCGGCGGGCAGGCCCCGGCAGACTTCTTTGGCGAAGCTCGGGCCTGAGAGAACGGCCAGCGCCTCCATCTGAGGGGCCACCTGTCGCATCACCTGCGACATCGTCAAGCAACTGTCTTGCTCAAGCCCCTTCGTGGCGCTGATGAGGGTGATGGATCGGTCAATGGATGGTACCAGGTTCGAGAAAACGGAGCGAAGGATATGAGAGGGCGTGACCAGCAGGAGAGCCGAGCGGCCACGTGCGACCTGCGCAAGGGAGGTCGTCACCTCAAGAGTGTCGGGAAGCTCAACCCCAGGTAGATAGATCGCGTTCTCATGCTCCCTCGCCATGGTGTGGGCGAGCTCAGGTTCCCACACCCAGAGCATGACCGAGTGTCCTTTCTCGGCCAGGAGCTTTGCAAGGGTGGTTCCCCATGCGCCCGCCCCGACGACACCAATCCGCTCCATCGGTGTGGACCTACTGATGATCGCGTCGCCTTCGGAGCAACAACAACCAGGCGAGCCCGAAGAGCGATGCTGCGATAAGAGCAAGACTGACCACCTGGGCGGCCCGCAGCGGTCCCAGCATCAGGCTGTCGATCCGCAGCCCCTCGACGAAGAACCGACCGAGCGAATAGAGCCCCAGGTAACAGAGCGAAAGGGCTCCAGGGCTTTGCTGCAGCCGGCGACGCAAGAGGAAATAGAGAACGAGGAACACCCCAAGGTTCCACAGCGATTCGTAGAGGAAGGTGGGATGGAAAAACTCGAAGGCCGCTAAATAAGGTGGCCGGTGGTAGGGCTCGATGTAGAGCTTCCACGGCAGGTTGGTCGGGGTCCCGAAGGCCTCCTGGTTGAAGAAGTTTCCCCACCGACCGATCGCCTGTCCCAGCACGAGAGGGGGGGCCAAGATATCCAGATAGGTCAACATGGGGAGTTTCTTCCGAACGGTGTAGATGGCGGTGGCCAGCGCCCCGCCCAACAGACCACCGTGAATGGCCAGGCCACCCTCCCAGACTGCGAAGATCTTGGACGGCCTTGGACCATAGTACCCCCAATTGAACAGGACGTAGTAGAGACGGGCTCCCACCAGGGCCGACATCACGCCCAGCACGATGACGTTGAGGAGATGATCGGGATCTTCCCCACGGCGGATCGCTTCGCGGTGAGCCAGTGAGGTCCCCAAGAGGACAGCGGTGGCGATGAGGAGGCCGTACCAGCGGATGGAGAGTGGACCGATCTGCAGCGCGATCGGCCCAGGCGATGTGAACATGCGGACCTCGGTGCGCGTCAGCGATTATTCAACAGGTTAACGTTGTCGCCCACTCTAGCCAAAAAGCGAGTGAAGTCAAGGCAAATCTGGCCGCATGATCAGTTGAAGCCCCGCCAGATGAGGGTCTCTGGATAAGTCCCTTTCCCTCAAACAACAAGAAGACAGCTTCTCAGGCGATCATCCTGCCCGCACAAGAGGCGGTACAGTAGCGCCGCTGCTCCCGCCAGGAAAGGTCGTAAGCAACGATCAAGTGAGGCGCGACCGAGGTGGTGGAGTTCATTTAGGACACATCCACTTCCTCTTTGAACAGGATGAATGACGATCCCCTCGCGTCCTCAAGGGCCTGCTGGAGCCAGCCCCTGGCTTGTTGTGTTCTTGCCCTCGGGAGCATCGCCTCGAAAAATGTGATGTAAAAATCATCCGGAGCCACAGCAACGGAAGCTCGCAGTTTGAGCCCCAGCCGGTCGATCGTCCTCTCGTAGCGAACAGCATAGCTCTTGCCGGGCGGAATTCTCGTGTCGAACAGCTCTTGAGCGAGGTCCGGGGTCACCTCTCGACCGATCCGCTCCTCCTGTAAGCTATCCGCCACACGCCCCCCTCCTCCATCAACCAGCTCCACCCTGACGAGGATTTTTGGTGTCACATAGGTCGGAAAGTAATGTCCGACGCCGCTGTTGGTCAGGGTGATCGTTGCTTGGACGTCCTCCCCGACCAGATAGCGCCCTTTGTCCAGCGTCAGGCGAACGGTCACCCCCTGCTTGACCATCTCCGGATCGTGGATCCCCCGCCATAGATGCCGACGATCCGGCATGTGACAACTCTGGCACGCCTTCCCCTCTCGCCCGAACGGCCCGTCCTGCCACTCATTGTATGTGTTCTCCAGCAGCTTGCCGTTCAGGGCGTAGCCATCGGGCTCGAACTGGTGACAGCCCTCGCAGAACTCGGCCCGCTCGAACGCGGGGGTGCGAACCGCACCACCATGGAGGAGCTGAGAGGCCGGACCTGAGTTACCGAGCGAGCCATCTCGCTTGGGTGGCCCGAACACCTGGTGCCCGCGAACATGACACGCGACACAGGTCATGCCTTTGCGTTGCAACGACGCCAGGAACGTTGGGTTCTTCTTGAAGCGAGAGCGTGAACCGCTTTTCGCCTCGATCTTTTCCTGTTGCTCGCTGAGCGGCGCGTGGCAGCGGTAACAGAGGAGTGCCTTACCGGGATCGTCGTGAATCAACTCCGTCGTTTGGCCGATGATCCCAGGCCCCATGCTTTTGCTGTGCAGGCTGCTCATCCAATCATTGTACTGAAGTCGATGGCAAATCGCGCAGCTCTCCGGGTCAAGAGAGGCTTCCAGCGGCGAAAAGCGGGCGGGCGGCTTGCCTTGAGGCGGGATGGGGATCCGCCAGTGGCGGTTCAAGAAGGTGATCTGTCCCTGATCATCGGCGGGGGGAGGCCGGTCACTCGCTGGCACACCACCGACCAACCCCAGAAGGCACGTGCCCCAGATCGCGACGCGAACAATGAGGAAGCCGTGTTTCGTTGCTCGGCCCATCTGCGCCCGATAACAGAAAGGCGAGTCAATCGACCCGCCCCACTCCTCCGTTGCCTTGCAGTCCTCTTTCACCCTTAGCGTGGCTTCTTGTCGGCCCCCAAAAGGGTCTCGATAAGCCTCCGCGCCTCATCGCTAGCCCAATCCCTTGGCCCGATGCTTCCGGCAATGAGCTTTCCCTCGCGACTGATCAGGAAGCGGGTAGGTGTGCCTCGAATCCCATAGAGGGTGGCGCCACGTGAATCGCTGTCAAGCAGCGCAGGAAAGGTCAGCTTGTGCTCAACCAGATATTTCTTGACCCGGTCGGGTGGCTCGGAGATGCTCACCGCCAGGACGACGAAGTCCTTCTTCTTGAACTGCTGGTAGAGGCGCTCGAGTGAGGGAAACTCCCTCAGACAGTAAGGTCACCAGGTCGTCCAGAAAGTCAGGAAGACAACCTTTCCTCGCAGATCAGAGAGGCGAACCGACTTCCCAGAGAGGTCCGAGAGCGTGAAGTCAGGAGCCGTCACATCGACTTCGAACTTGTTAAGCCCGATTGCCTCCAGGAGATTGTCCAGGGAACCTGTTTCCCGACTGGCCGCGAGAGAGGCGAGCGATAGTGAGGCGAGCAGGCTGCTGACAACAAGGGCGACGACCAACCAAGTGATCACCGTCTGGCTCCGTTGTCTCGTATTCAACGCTTCACCTCTCGTCTCTTCCCCGCAAGGTTCTTCCAGATAGAAAAGAATGACGCTCCAGATCTCGTTCTCACTCAGGATGTGCGCAACTGAGTCAGTGATTCCGATCTTTGACTCGGCTATCGCCACCAGGTATAGCGAAAGGCGGTGGCAAAGATATAGTAGGCGGCCAGAAGACTCCCTTTCACCGTCCCGGCAATCTTCGACCGACCGATCCGCCGGCGATAACTGACCGGCACCTCGACGATTCGATACCCTCGCCGCGCTGCCTTGGCAATCATCTCTACCGGCCAGCCAAACGTTCGCTCCTGCATCCCGAGGTCGAGGAGAGCCGTTCGGCGCATTGCGCGGAACGACCCGAGGTCAGTGATGCGCACCCGGTAGAGGACCCTGAGGACCTTGCTGGCGAGCCAGTTGCCAAACAGCGCGTGCGGGGGCATCGCCCCCGGTTCCCGTCGCCCCGCAAGGCGCGAGCCGATTACCAGGTCGGCCGTCCCCCGGATGATCGGGCCAATGAGGAGCCGTATCTCCTGCGGCACGTCGCTCCGATCGCCATCCAGGAAGACCAGGATGTCGGCACCGTCAGAGGCCATCAGGCCGGCATGGCATGCGGCCCCATATCCAGGCTCCGCCTGCGGAACGACGAATGCCCCGGCGGCCCTGGCGACCTCCGCGGTCCGGTCGGTGCTCCCGTTGTCCACCACGATGATCTGCGAAACGACATCGCGTGGCACCGCGGTCACGACCTGCCCGATCGCCTCCTCCTCGTTCAGGGCCGGAATAATCGCGATGATACTCACGCTCACACGATACCGGCAGCCAGCGGGACGGTCAAGACGATACTGAGGAGAGCCTGTGGGGGAGACGTTAGCGGTCGGTGGTGCGATCCGGGGCAGCCGCTCGCTCCCTTCGGTCCCTGCGTCGGCTTGGCGGACCATCTGAAGAGAGAAGGTAGCGAACCCCTTCGGAGATAGGCATTGGCGCAAAGCCGAAAGCCTTGCGCACAGATTGTCGGTCAGTGATGGCGCCCAAGCGCCAGATGTCCAGGATACCCGACCTCAGCGGAGGCGAGCTCAACAACCGCTCCAGGAGGAGAGTGAGCGAGGCTGCGAGAGAGATGGGAAGGCGGAGCTTCGGCCGGGTTAGTCCTAGTCTTTTCTGGACGAGATCGACAACCCCCTCATAGGTGATTTGCTCCATCCCGGCGAGGGAGATCACCTCGCCCTTTCCCACCCCGGACTCCACTGCCCTTACCAGGCAGGAGACCAGATCGCCCACCCAGAGTGGCTGACAGCGCAGCCGCTCATATCCTGGAATGAACGCATATGGGCACACCCACAGGAGTTTCGTCAGCGGCGTGAGGAAATAGTCCCCCTCCCCAAACAAGAGCGAGGGGCGAAGGATGGTAAAGGGCAACCCACTCTTTCGCACCTCTCCTTCACCCAGCCACTTGCTTCGAACGAAAGGATAGATTCGGTCGGGGGCAGCGCCGAGGGTGCTGACATACACGAAATGTTGGACGTTTGCCTGCCGTGCCGCCTCCAGGAGCCGGCGCGTTCCCTCTTGGTGGACCGCTTCGAATGTCCCCCGACCATTCTCGCAAAACGTTCCCGCGAGGTGGAGCACCTGTTCGACTCCCTGCATCCCTGCCTTAAGCGATGAGGTATCAGTTATCGTGGCGCGGCAGACCGAGCTGGCCACCGAACGCATGCGCTCGAAATCCGCGCGGCTCCGGACCAGTGCCCGGACCGGATGGCCGGCCTTCGAGAGCCGCTTCAAGAGGTGGGCGCCAACAAACCCGCCGGCGCCAGTGACGAGGATCATGTCACACGTCAGCCTTTGCGCGACGTCTTGCAGAAAAAGGTCGAAAAAATGGGTTCCGGCTTCCCTGCCCCGCACTTGGGGCATTTCAGCCTCTTGCTCTCCCGCTCCTTGATCCCCATGGTCAGCGTAAACTTCTTACCACAGTCCCGACACTTGAAATCATAGGTAGGCATCGGTGTCCTCCTCGGATGACGCTTGCGGGGTACCTCTTAACTTCTTCTGCCATTACGCTCTCCCTCAGCCTGTCGAAGCATACGCTAACCTGAGTCCTTCGACCTGGGTGAGGACACGCTTCGACATCCTGAGGGGGGTCGAAGGATCGGTCCGAACGCGCTTCTTGCGAGGCCATTTCTGAGTCACCACACTAGGATGCCTCTTTCAACTTTCGTAGGATGCGTTTGATCCGCTTGATCTTGACGCGGCTTTTCCTCAGCAGCTCCCGATCCTTCGTGCCGAGCGCCTTGGCCCTCTCCGCCTTGAGAGCCTTGATCCGTTGCTTCCACTCTACCGCCTGAACCGGCTGGCGCTTCTGCTCCTCCTTTGGCCGAAGGCCGAGGCGCACCTCTTCGGCAATGATCGCTTCGACCAGCTCCTCCTTCTTCAACCCGGAGACTCCTTGAATCTCCGGGTACTTTTCCAGCGCCAGCTCTCTCAGCTTTGGCGCCGTCATCTGCTCGAACTCAGCCCGCTCCATCGGTTCCTCCTCGGTTGACCCTCTTAGATCGTTTAGCAGAGAAGTGCGACGACAAGACCGGCCTATTATAGGTCCAATGGTTTGAAAAAATCAAGGCGGGAAAAGGAGGAAGGATGAGTTGAGCGAGCGTCTAGTGCTTCGCTGTCTCCTGGTCGTTCGCTTGGTGAGTGACGGTGATCACCGTGTGAATGCCGCCACGGACATAGAAGTCAGCCACCAACTTTATGGACCGGGGCCGGCACGCCTTCACCAGATCGTCCAGGATCCGGTTTGTGACCGCCTCGTGAAAGTGGCCTTCATTCCGGAATGACCAAAGGTAGAGCTTGAGCGACTTCAGCTCGATGCACAGGCGGTCCGGCACATAGGTCAGCGTAAGGGTCGCAAAGTCGGGCTGGCCGGTCCTCGGGCAGAGGCAGGTGAACTCGGGGCAAGTCATCTGGATCTCGTAGTCGCGCCCAGGTTCAGGATTCGGAAAGGTTTCGAGCTCCTTCGATGGCTGAGTCGGCACTGTGCTTCGTTACTCCTGTGCTCCGCACCTTTCAGCGTGCGGAAAAGAAAAGGCTCAACGGCCAGCAGCCACACAGGGGCACTGATTGCTGCCCCCTCCTCGGGCACGGCAAGCTCTGCGGCAACGCTTTTGATAAAAGTATAGGACCTCGCACCGCAATGGCAAAGGGTTTTTGTGAAGATTGCTTCGCGGAGTTTACACTGAACACATTCGTTTGTCTCAGTGCAGGCTCCGTGAATGTGCTCGCAATGACGAGAGACTTGAGCGACAGAAAGGGTCAGGCGATCTGGAACCGCTGCGCGCGGAGGTGCTCGTTCTTACACCGTGGACAACGAGAAGGATCGTTGAACTTCGCTCGATCCTTAAAGCGAAAGCCACAGCTTTCGCAGGTTGGCGGGTGGATCTGGAGGCGGGTCGGTCTGGGGACCGAACGGGCGATATGCTCGAGGTCGTTGATGATGACTTTCTTGGACACCACGAAGTTCCTGGCCAGTTCGTCGAGGGTCCACTCTCGCTCCCGAAGCATCGCCATGATTTCGCGGCGCCTCGTTAGCTCCATTGGGGCCTCGCTAATGCCGTTCCAACGTGTTCCGGCTGCTCGCCGGCAGGTGCGCTGCTGAGAACTATCGCTTTCCCTGGTCTCACCATTGTGGCACAAATAGTTGGAACGGCACTAACCGCTCCCCCCCTCCCTCAACGTTCGATCCCTTGGAGAACAATCGACACGAAAAGCTCCACCACCTCTTCCGGCGAAGTCCGGGGGGGACGCTTCACCCCGAACAGCTCGTGGATCAGCAAGTAATGGACAACCATCCCGATGAACCCACGCGCCACAATAAGGGAATCGACTGGCCGGAACCGGCCCTCCTCGACCCCTTTCCGAATATAGCTGCTCAGGAATTCGTGTAACCGCCTGACTCGCGATTCGAAGAAGATCTCCGACAACTCGTGGCCTTCAAGCGCGCTGAACAGGAGCAGCCGCATGAGGCTCGGGTCTCGCTCGGTCTGCTCCAGCATTTTTAAACCTACGGCACGGAGCACTTCCGCGTCATGTTTTCCTCGGGCGGCCTTCGCTGCGGTGGCCAGCAGTTCCTCGGTCTCAGACTTGACCTCGATGATCGCGGAATACAGCTCCCGCTTTGTCGCAAAGTGCTTGAAGATCATCGCCTCGCTGATGCCGGCGGCCTCTGCAATCTCGCGCGTCGTGGTGCCTCTGAATCCTTTCCGCGAAAACAGATCGACGGCCGTCTCGACGATCTGCCGCCGCCGCTCTTCTCCGCTGAGACGTTCTCTCATGCTGCTCCTTCGGGATTACGACGTGGGCAAGGTATTCAAGGCGAATAAAGAAGAAAGTAAGTGCTCACATACTTAACGAATCACACAAAACAGTCACATCCTTTAGATGGAAGCGTGGGCCGCAAAACGCACGAGTCGCGTCGTTCAGATCTGCAGTGAGAAATCGCATTAGCTCCAGGTCTGGTCCCTACTCTGTCACTGTGAAGACCTGATCGTGCGGGCGGACGCGCTCGCGAACCCTGATCCCGACGAGCTGTCCTGGTGTGGCTCGCTCGAGCGGCACATGCTCAAGCTGCATTGTCTCCACGCGCTGGGTCAGATCGGTCGTGTGGCCCTTGATGTGAATCGTGTCCCCCACCGATAAATGACCCTCGGTGATCTCGATCCCAGCCACCCCAACTTTGGCGAAGTACTCCTTCACGTGGCCCACCCTTGTCTCCGGCATGGCGTTCCTCCTTACTCTCTTCAAGTGACGCGGCCATCCAACCTCACGGGCCTGATTGAATTATTCGCAGCCTATCACGCCCCCCTCGCCTCATTCAAGATGTTTTTCCACCCGCCAGGGACCCCTGAAACACCTCGCGCGAATCTTCGGATTGCTTCGACTGAATGGGCGGCGTCGCAGTGCCATCCCGATGGGAGCAGAATTCCGGTTGCTCTCCTGCCAACCTGCGTTTATAATGCGTGCCACTGTTGTGAGTAGCAGCGGACGAGGTGAATCATGATTCCGACGCGTGAAGGATCGGATGTGCACGAGAGGGTGACGGCGTCATTGGAGAGGGAACTGGACGCACTCAGGGCCGACGGCCTGTACCGATGGCTCCGCCAGATCGAGGGTGCGCAAGGCCCCAGGATGCGTGTGGACGGCACAGAGACGATCGTCCTTGCCGGGAGCGACTACCTTGGCCTGGCCTCACACCCGCGGCTCAAGGAGGCGGCTCGTCGGGCGATCGATCAGTATGGCTGCAGCGCCTCCGCCGCCCGTCTGATCTCGGGAAATCATGACCTGTACCCCCAACTGGAGAATCGGCTCGCTCGCTTCAAACAGACCGAGGCCGCGCTGGTCTTCAGCACCGGGTACCAGGCCAACCTCGGCGTGATCTCCGCTCTGATGGACGTGCAAGACATCGCGTTCAGCGACGAGCTGAACCACGCCAGCATCATCGACGGCTGCCGCCTGTCGGGGACGCAGGTCAGAGTCTTTCCTCACAATGACCTCGCCGCCCTCGAGAGTCTCTTAAAGAGAGAAACCTCCGCCAGGAGAAAACTCATCGTCGTCGATGGCCTGTATAGCATGGACGGGGACCTTGCACCCCTGGCTGACATCGTGGGTCTGGCTGAACGCTACGGCTGCATGACCATGGTGGACGACTCCCACGGAACGGGCGTGCTGGGCGAGGCCGGGCGCGGGACGGCTGAGGCGACGGGCGTGTTGGGCCGGATCGACATCGAGACCGGCAGCCTCGCCAAGGCCCTCGGCGGCTTCGGTGCGTATGTGGTCGGCAGCCGGACGCTCATCGAATACCTGATCAATCGGGCGAGAAGCTTCATCTTCAGCTGCGCGATGCCGCCCGCGGTCCTGGCGACCGTGCTCGAGGCGCTCGCCGTGGCGGAGGAAGAACCTGAGCGACGGCAGCGTCTGTGGGACAACACCCGGTACCTCAGAGCGGGCCTCAGAGAGGCTGGGTTTCATCTCAACCAGAGCGAGACCCATATCATCCCCCTGATGGTGGGAGAGAGCCAGCTCACCATGCGCTTCTGCCAGGAGCTCCTGGAGCGCGGCGTCTTTGCCCAGGGAATCCGCTACCCGTCCGTCCCGCGCGGGACTGAACGGATACGGCTGACCCTCACGGCCTCGCACAGCAAAACAGACCTCGATCTCGCCCTGACTGTCCTGGGCGAGGCCGGGCGAGCCCTAGAGCTCATTTGGTAGTCTTACACACACATCGCCGATCGCGAAAATAGAGGAGAAGCCATGGCGCGACGCAGTGGCACCGCCGGAGAGCTGAAGGGCAGGCCGATCGCCCTCCTGCTGATCCTGCTGGTCGTCTTTGTCCTGGGGAGCCAAACGGTTCCCCTCTACGCTGACTGGCTCTGGTTCCAGGAGGTCAAGCTCCCCTCGGTCTTCCTGACGATCCTCACGACACAGCTCCTGCTGGCCGTTGCCTCCGGCCTGGCCTTTGCGGTCCTCGTCTACGTCAACCTCTACCTGGCCAGCCGATTCACCGCCACCGATGTCCTGCTCGAGGTGGAAGACCGCTTCGGCCTCCCGAGCCGCCTGGTGATCGAACCGTACTTCCGACGGCTCTTGATCCCCGGCGCTCTCGCGCTTGGAGTGATATCGGCCTTCCAGGGATCCAGCGAGTGGGAGAGCTACCTCCGCTTCTCCAACGCCCTCCCATTCGGCGTCCAGGATCCGATCTTTCAGAAAGACATCGGCTTCTATGTCTTCCGCCTGCCCTTCCTCTCCTTCCTCTACAGTTGGCTGCTCAGCTCCTTCGGCATCATCTTTCTCCTGACTGCCCTGACCTATCTCCTCTACAGGGGAATCCAGGTCACGGCTCGAGGGCCGATCATCGCGCGCCTCGCACGGGCGCACCTCCTTGTGCTCGGCGCGCTCCTGCTCTTGATCAAGGCGTATGGCTTCAGGCTGGACACCTATCAGCTTCTCTACTCGCCCCGCGGGGTCGTGTTCGGCGCCGGCTATAGCGACATCCATGGGAACCTGCCTGTCCTCAGGTTCCTGACGATTCTCGCCATCTTCGCCGCCCTTCTCTGCCTCGCGCAGATCACCCAGCGCGGCTGGCGATTGGTCCTGGGGGGGCTCGGCCTGATGATCGCCTCTAGCGTCATCGGCCTGAGCCTCTATCCCGGCTTCATCCAGCGGTTCCGCGTCACGCCCAACGAGATCGTGGCCGAGACCCCCTACATCACCCACAACATCCAGTTCACGCGCCGAGCCTACGGCCTTGACCGAATCGACGAGGTGGAGTTCCCGGCCGAGGAGAAGCTGACCCGCGAGGATCTGCGGCGGAACGATCTGACCATCAAAAATATCCGGCTCTGGGACCATCGCCCTCTACTGACCACCTACGCCCAGCTTCAGGAGATCCGGACGTACTACAAATTCGTGGACGTGGACAATGACCGCTATCAGATCGACGGTGAGTACCGGCAGGTGATGCTCTCGGCCAGGGAGCTGTCCTACCAGCATCTGCCCAGCC
>Ga0210377_10001171_pt1 | contig 24105 bp, 17 predicted proteins | sample PLM4_65_b1redo_FD_155480 | JGI IMG/M metagenome (GOLD analysis project Ga0210377, IMG submission 155480) | Groundwater sediment microbial communities from an aquifer in East River, Colorado, USA - PLM4_65_b1 redo | ecosystem: Environmental > Terrestrial > Soil > Riparian zone | place: USA: East...
GGCGGCGGGTGGCGACGCCGGTGGCGGCGCCGGTGCGCATCTGCCCGAGCCGGTCGGCCTCGATCACCGCCAGCAGGTCGGAGGTGGCGTTGTCGAACAGCAGCACGACGAAGCGCGCGCCGCCGCGCGTCGTGGCGTAGACCTTGGCGGCCATGCGCCCGAGGGGCGCGGAGGCGGCCGGCAGGGCGTGCAGCGTCGCACCCGGGACGCTGGCGCGCGATCGCGGCCGATTGGCGGCGCTCCCCGTGGCCAGGTGCTTGAGCGCCCCCTCGACCGCGTCGATGCACGCATCCATGGTCAGGAAGCGGGCGACATCGTCCTCGGTGAGATAGAGCGGCATGCGCGCGCATGGTAGCGCAGCGACGGCGGGACGGGAAATGGGGGGCGGCCAGGAGTGTGTCCGGCCATCAGCAAGGGCGTTGCTGATGGCCGGACACACTCCTAGTTCCGGTTCTTGCTCCAGCGATCGTGGGTGATGCCGTGCTTGTGCACCTTGTAGTTCATGACCCGGCTGCTGACGCCGAGGAGCTTCGCCGCTTCCTTCTGGATCCAGTTGGAGCGCTTGAGCGCTTCGAGGAGGGCGGTCTTCTCGAGCTGCTCGAGGTTGAGCAGGTCGACGGCGAGCTGCGGTGTCATGTTGATGCTGTGCTCGCGGTCCATGAGCGTCAGGTCGGACGGCTTGATCGCCTCACCCTCGCACATCAGGACGGCGCGCTCGACGGTGTTTTCGAGCTCGCGGACGTTGCCCGGCCAGCGGTATTCCTGAAGCGCCTTCACCGCCTCGGCGGTGAAGGTGATGGCCTTGCGGCGCAGCTCCTGGGCGAAGTGGTTCAGGAAGTGCTCGGCCAGCGGCAGGATGTCCTCGCGCCGCTCCCGCAGGGGCGGGATCGGCAGGTTGACCACGTTCAGGCGGTAGTAGAGGTCCTCGCGGAACCGGCCTTCCTTGATGGCGGTCTCGAGGTTCACGTTGGTGGCGGCGATGATGCGCACGTCCACCTTCATGGTGCGGCTGCCTCCGAGGCGCTCGAACTCCTGGTTCTGGATGGCGCGCAGCACCTTGGCCTGGGTGCTGGGGCTCATGTTGCCGACCTCGTCGAGGAACAGCGTGCCGTCATTGGCCAGCTCGAAGCGGCCGATGCGCATCTGGTCGGCGCCGGTAAAGGCGCCCTTCTCGTGGCCGAACAGCTCGCTCTCCAGAAGATTGTCGGGGAGCGAGGCGCAGTTCATGCGCACGAAGGGGTTGTCGCGCCGCGGCGAGTTCATGTGGATCGCCTCGGCGACGCGCTCCTTGCCGGTGCCGGTCTCTCCCTGGATCAGCACGGTGGCGTTGGACGAGGCCACCTTGTCGACGATCCGGAAGACCTCCTGCATCGACGGCGACGGGCCCATGAGCCCGTGCGGCCGGGCGGGGTCGGTCTGCCGATCGGTCATCGAGGAGAGCCGCGACAGCAGCCGCTGGTGCTCGATGGCGCGTTGAATCTTCATTTCGATCGCCTCGAGCGACAGCGAGTTCTGCACGAAGTCGAAGGCGCCCGATCGCATCGCCTCGGCCGCCCCCGGCCCGCCCTCGCCGGTGACGATCACCATGGTCCCCGCGTTGCTTGCCCGCGCCTTGCGGACGATGTCGAGGCCCTCGGCGCCGCCCAGCTTCTGCCCGGCAATCACCAGGTCGAAGATCTGCTTCTCGATCTTCTCCATGGCCTCCTTGCCGGACTGCGCGACCTGGACCTTGTAGCCGCCGCGGCTCATCGCCTGCACAAGACCCTCCCGCAGGGAGCGGTCGTCCTCAGCCACCAGGATGTTTTTCATGCCCGTCATGTCCTCCGGCTTCGTCCGCGTGACACACAGGTCCACACAACGCGCCAATATAGATGCCGTCCGGGACGAGTCAAGGAATTGCAACCGGACGCGAGAGGTTTTCGCCGATCGCCGCGACCGGAGCCCCTGCCGTGGTCGCGAAGCGCCCGCCGGCGGCCGTCGCGGCGTCATGGTCCTGACGCCGCGGTGTATTACCTGCGCCCGGGCAGCAGGTACGACAGGCCGCGCTCGGCCGCCGCGAGGAGCGCGCGGGCGGCGCGGCCGAAGGGGCCCGGCGAAGCGCCGGAAGGGGCGGGTGCCGGCAGGATCGGGCGGAGCAGCCGGTGGATCGACCAGCAGGCGCCGTAGAACATGCTGAGGGCGTCGCCCTCGAGGGCCACCACCTTCTCCATCCCGCGCCGCGCCCCCGGGACCTCGACCGCGACCACGCGCGCCACCACCGCCGACGGCGGGACGCGCTCACGCAGCCGGTTGTAGTCGCCGCGGAAGACCAGGGTGGTACCCGCCGGCCCCTTCTCGATCCAGACGAGACGGTGGATGGTGAGGTGGTGCTCGGTGCGGAATACCGCGATCTCGCCCGGCCTCAGGTCATCGCCCGTGGCCGGGCGCAGGAAGACGCGCCATCCCATCTGCAGCGTGGGATGCATGCTGGTGCCGTTGACGGCGATGCGCGCCGAACCGGTGCGGCGCAGCACTTCCGCGAGGAGCTCCGCGGTGACCGGCTGGTCGCTGAGGTTGAGGCGCATGGCGGCATCATTCTATGACGGGCGGGGCCGCCGCCCGGACCCGTCGTGGTCCGCGGACGCCGTCAGGCGCCGCCGGCGCCGGGGGGGCGTGGATCCATGCGGCCGTGCTCGCCGCCGTGGACGCCGGATCCCGTTTGGCCGGATGGTGACCCGCCGGGCGCCGGGTAGCGGCTCTTCATGTAGTCGATGCCGAACGCCATGGTTCTCCGCCAGACGCGCTCGACCTCGTCGTCGAAATGCGGGTCGGTCTCCCGGGCGGACCGGATCAGCGCCTCGAGCCACAGGTCGTACAGGTGCGGGCCGATCCTGAGCTCCCCCTCGCCATGGAGGCGGGCAATGCGCTCGAGGTGGGAGAGGCCGCCCGCATTCCCGTCGATGGCCAGCATGATCATGTAGAGCGACGCCTTGAGGACCCGGCGCTGCTTGCGCAGGTCGGTGTCCCTGAACTTCTCGCGGACCTCGGCCGAGGCAGCGAGGAACAGATTGTAGAAGCGCTCCATGAAACGCGGGTCGGCAACGCATCGCGACAGGCTGTCGTTGAAGATATCGATTTCGGAAGAGGTCATGGGATCGCCACTCCTGCAGTCAATGTGCGGGGAGCGAGGGACCCTCCCGCAGCATCGAGGTTCGTCGTGGCCGGCCGCGGCCGGCATGGCCGGAGCGCAAGTCTGCGCACAGGATACATGGTCCACCGGGCCAAGTCGAGATTCCGTCTCAACAGATTCCGTCTCAAGTGGCGGCCCCGTCACGTCCCCCGGGGCCCCCCCGGCCCGGGCCCCCCCCTTCCGTCCTCACGGCGCTTCACTAATAATGACCGGCGGCCCATGGACCGGGCCCGCCGCCGGGCGCCGGCCGCGGCTCCAGACGGTCCCGCGGGCCATCAGGAGGCCCTCATGCGATCCGTACGAGCAGGCGCGCTCGTCGTCACCTCGGCGCTCGCCACCCTCCTCGCCGGCGGGGTGGTTGCCGTCGCCGGCCGCACCGCCGCCAAACCCGCCTACCCCGACACGCCGCGTGTCGAGTCGGTCGATGTCTGGCACGGGACGAAAGTGCCCGACCCCTACCGCTGGCTCGAACAGGACCCGCGGACGTCGCCCGAGGTGGCGCAGTGGATCGCGGCCGAGAACCGGGTGACCACCACCTGGCTCGAGCAGGTGCCGCAGCGCGCCGCCATTCGCCAACGGCTCGAGGCACTGTGGAACTACGAGCGCATCACCCCGCCGCGGTGGACCGGGGGGCGCTGGTTCTACAGCCGCAACACGGGGCTGCAGAACCAGTCGGTGCTGTTCGCCGTCACGTCGCCCGACGACGAGCCGGTGGCGATCCTCGATCCGAACGGGTGGTCGGCCGACGGAACGGTCGCCCTCGCCGGGATGTCGCCGAGCGACGACGGCCGGTATCTCGCCTACGCCCGTTCGACGGCGGGATCGGACTGGCGCGAGTGGCGCGTGCGCGACCTCGGCGCCGGGCGCGATCTCGACGACCGGCTGCTGTGGACCAAGTTCACGAGCGTCGCGTGGACCCTCGACGGCCGCGGGTTCTTCTACAGCCGCTACGAGGCCCCGCCCGAGGGGCAGGCCTACCAGGCCCTCAACCGGAACCAGAAGCTCTCCTTCCATCGCCTCGGCACGCCGCAGTCCGAGGATGTGCTGGTCTACCACCGGCCCGACCAGCCCGACTGGGACTACGACGGCCGGGTGACCGAGGACGGACGCTACCTCATCATCAGCGTGCGCAAGGGGACCGATCCGAAGAACCGCGTCCTGTGCCGCGACCTGACCGAGCCGTACGCCATGCCGGTCGAAATCGTCGGCGCCTTCGAGAACGAGTACGCCTTCCTCGGCAACGACGGACCGGTGCTCTACTTCAAGACCGATCTCGAGGCGCCGAAGGGACGCCTCATCGCCATCGACCTGAAGGCGCCGGCGCGCGACCGCTGGCGCACCCTGGTCCCCGAGGCGGCCGAGGCGATCCGCAACGCCGACCTCGCGGGCGACTCCTTCGTGGTGTCGTACCTCAAGGATGCCGTCACGCAGGTGCGCCTGTACCGCACCGACGGGCAGCATGTGCGCGACGTCGCCTTCCCCGGGCTCGGCACCGCCTCCGGGTTCGAGGGGAAGCGCACCGCGACCGAGGTCTTCTATTCATGGACCTCGTTCAGCACGCCGCCGTCGGTCTATCGCTACGATCTGGCGACCGGCGCGAGCACGCTGTGGCGCCGGCCGGTGGTGGCGTTCAAACCGGACGACTACGTCGTCCGGCAGGTGTTCTACGCCAGCAAGGACGGCACGCGGGTGCCGATGTTCGTCGCCCACCGCAGGGACGTGAAGCCGGACGGCAACCGGCCGACGCTGCTCTCCGGCTACGGCGGCTTCCGCATCTCGATGACCCCCACCTTCTCGCCGGCGCGCCTCGCCTGGATGGAGATGGGCGGGGTGTTCGCGCTGCCGAACCTGCGCGGCGGCGGCGAGTACGGCGAGGACTGGCACCGCGCCGGGACCGGCCGCAACAAGCAGAACGTCTTCGACGACTTCATCGCGGCGGGCGAATGGCTGGTGGCCAACGGCTACACGAAGCCGGCGCGTCTCGCCATCCAGGGCGGCAGCAACGGCGGCCTGCTGGTCGGCGCCTGCCTGACGCAACGCCCCGACCTGTTCGGCGCGGCGCTCCCGGCCGTCGGCGTCATGGACATGCTGCGCTTCCAGAAGTTCACCGCCGGGCGCTACTGGGTCGACGACTATGGCAGCGCCGACGACCCGCAGATGTTCCCGGTGCTCATGGCCTACTCGCCGTATCACAACCTCAAGCCGGACACGAAATACCCGGCGACGCTGATCACCACCGCCGACACCGACGACCGGGTGATCCCGGGGCACTCGTTCAAGTTCGCGGCCGCGATGCAGGCCGGCCAGGCCGGCGACGCGCCGGTGCTGATCCGCATCGAGAGCGCCGCCGGGCACGGCGGCGGCAAGCCGACCCGCAAGCAGATCGACGAGGCGGCCGACCAGTACGCCTTCCTGGTGCGCACGCTGGGGATGGAGAAGGCGGTGCGCTGACACAGCTACGCGGCCCCCGGACGCCGCGTCAGGCGGGCGCCGGGGGCCGCGCGTTGATCCGGGTCAGGAGGTGGCGGCCCGGATGAAATCGGCCAGTGCCATGACGCCCCGGTTGCCTGAGGGCAGCGGGACGCTGCGTGTGTCGCCGCCGGGCAGCAGGACGACCAGACGCGACCGGCCACGCGCCCAGGTGGCGTCGCCGGAGGCCCAGCCATCGACGCCGGCGGCGGCCAGTGCCGAGCGCATGCCTGCGAGGCGTTCGGCCGGGAGCGTCCGGACGAGCCGGCGCGTCGTGGCGTCGGCGATCCACGCTTCACCGTCGTCCTCGATGATCCGCCGCGTGCCGTCCTCCTCCACGAGTACGATCTGGAGGAATGCCTGGGCCCGGACGGCTTCGGTTTCATCGCTGCGGGCCCCGTCCTTGACTTCGCTGCGGGCGCCCGCTGAGTCGGCGGCGGCCTTGTCGGCGGGGGCCTGGATCGCCCGCTCCCGGAACGCCATCCCCGGGGCCGGTTGCGAGCGCGGACTCATCGACGGCGGCGGCGCCGCCGGCAGGAGGTTCGACGCCATGGCGCGCGCCGCCACGAAACCGCCGTCCCCTCTGCCCAGGATCCCTTCGTACGACACCCCCGCGGGCATCTCGACCGGCACGCCGACGGGCCGCGACGTGCCAGCGTAGTTCGCCACGTCGCGATCGACGGCGATGAGCGACGTGTACGGGGTCATCAGATGGAAACGCAGACCGAGATCGGTGATCGCAGCCACCGCGTCCGGGTGCGGGCGGCCGTAGGTCTCGCGTGTCAGCCGATCGACCCGCGCCCGGGCCCACAGCCGGCCGAGCGCTTCGTTGTCGGCGGCGAACGCCGGCAGGGTGACGACCCGCCGCAGCGTCTCGCGCCGGCCGCGCAGACGCCCCTCGAGGACCAGGGCGCCGGCGCCCGGGCGGCGATAGCGGCCGTGGATCACCAACGGCTGGCCGGCGAACAGGTCGGGCACCGCCGCGGGCTCCAGGTCCTCGACCTCGAGCCCCTCCCACGACAGGCGGATGTCGGTGAACACCGGGGTGGCGATGCGGTCGACGAACCGCCGCACGAGATCGTCGGGGGTCTCGCCCGGCCCGAGGAACGCCGTGGCGCCGCGCCCTTCCTGCGCGAGGTTCTCGAGGAGATAGCGGTTGACCGAGGAGCCGATGCCGAAGGTGAACAGGCGGGCGTCGCCGACGAGGCGGCGCACCTCGCCGAGGACCTCGGTCTCGTTGCCGATGTACCCATCAGTCAGGAAGGCGACGATCCGCAGGCGCTCGGCATCGGCCGGACGGTCGAGCGCGGCGCGGACACCGGAGAGCATCTCGGTGCCGCCCTCGCCCTGCAACGTATCGAGGTAATCCAGGGCGCGGCGTACATTGGCCGCAGTCGCAGAAACCGGGACGCTCCACAGGCCGGAGGCCCGGTCGGAGAAGCGCAAGATCTGCATGCTGTCGCCGGGACGCGCGGCGCTCAGGGCCCGGCGGACGACGTCCTTGGCCGCCTCGATCGGGGCCCCGCGCATCGAACCGGAGCAGTCGAGAAGGAAGACCAGCTCGCGCGGAGCGGCGAGGCGGGCGTCATCGGCATCGACCGGCGGCTGCAGGTAGAGCGCGAACACACCCGGTTCGGACGCACGCCACCCGGCATCGTCGCGTCCGGAAGCGTCGTCGCGCCTGCGGTCGTCATCGCGGCCCCCGGGCCTGCCCCGCCATGCGAGGACGCCGAACTCGGGGTCGCGGCCGCCCAGGCGCCAGCGCACCTCGATGTCGCGGTCGAGCCGCGCGCGATCGTCGGCCGCCAGGCTCACCGACGCGCGGCCGGAGCGCGCGGTCTCGATGCGCATCCGATGGGTCGGGGATTGCAGGTCGTGCGCAGGGATCCCCGCGTCGAGATCGAGCGCGAACGACAGCGTCTGCCCGGTGCCGAAGCCGGGCGCGACCAGGGGCGGGGCGATCGCACCGGGGTCGACCTGCCGGTCGGGGACGAAACGCGGCCCGACTACGGTCGGCAGCACGTAGGCGCAGGCGCCGTCCTCGCAGCGCACCTCGTGGTCGAACTCGAGGGTCACCTCGAGACGCATGCCGGGCATGATGTTCGCCACCCGTTGCGCGAAGATGTTCGGGCGCTCCTGGTCGAGCAGGCCGGCGATCCGCCCCTCGGCGCGCGCCTGTTCGTAGATGGCGCGCGCCTCCTCGCGCCGGCGCATCTCGGCCTCGATGACGCGCGCGCCTATCCGCAGGCGCATGTCGGTGACCGCGGCGTTGTCCGGCAGCGGGAAGATGTACAGACCGTCCACCGGCTCGCGGTTGGGGTTGCGCCATTCCTGCACGACCACGGTGTGCGCCACCGGTCCCGTGACCGTCGCCCGGACATCGGTGCGGGTCAGGAGAAAGGGGGAGAATGCGCCGTCGGGGTCGATGATGTCCTCTGCTTCGATGCGCTCGTCGGCGCGCGTCCACGGGCTGGTCGCAGCACCGGTCGCGGCGCGGCGATCGCCGTCGCCTGCGGCGCCGAGGACGCCGATCGCCGCGAGGGCGAGCAGGAGTGCCATTGAAAACCGGGAATGCCGGGTGGGTCTTTTCGTCGAGGTCATGGTCGGAACCTCCTCGCCCTGTTGGACAGCCGGGGGCGGCGCGAGTTCCCGGCGGGAAGAAATCGTGATCCGGGAACCCGGGGCCCGGACACCTGTCCAACAGGGTGAGTGACTCGCGATGACGGGCGGGTGCGATCCCCAGGAGGAGTTCGTGGCATGCTGAGAGCCATGCGCATGGCGACACCCGCTTCCTGGCGCGCGGCGGGCGACGGCGGGACGGTGAGCGACGAGGAGGCCCTGGTCGCGCGGGCGCGCGCCGGCGACCGCGATGCCTTCGGGCTCCTGGTCGAGACGCATCTCGACCGGGTCTGGACCCTCGTCTGGCGCGTGCTCCGCCACCACGAGGACACGGAGGATGTCGTGCAGGAGGTTTTCCTCGCGGCGTGGCAGGCGCTCCCCCGGTTCCGCGGCGAGGCGCGCCTGTCGACCTGGCTGCAGACGATCGCCGTGACCCGGGCGCTCAACCACCGGGCGCGTGGCGCCGAGAAGCTGCGGCAGGCGTCGATCCCGCTCGATCGACTGGCGGGCGACGGCGTGTCGGGCATGGGCGACGGAGCGCCGGGCCCGCGCCGGCCATCGGCCGCCGAGCCGGCCGACGCGCACCCGGGCGCCTCGCCCCTGCGGGCGCTCGAGGCCGGCGAGCTGCGGCGCCGCCTCGCGGTCTGCCTCGAGAAGCTGCCGGCGGCCTGGCGGGCGATCCTGGCGCTGCGCGATGGCGGTGATCGTCCCTACGAGGAGATCGCCGCGGCGCTCGGTCTCGCCCTCGGCACGGTGCGCTCGCGCCTGGCGCGCGCCCGTCTCGCATTGCGCGACTGCGTGGAGGGGACATCATGACCCGCGATCGATGGTCCGATCACCCCTGCGAGGCGCTGTCGGCGCTCGTCGACGGCGAGCTGCCCGGTGGCGAGCGGCGGGTGGCGGTCGAAGCGCACCTGGCTGCCTGCCCCGCCTGCCGTGTCCTTAAAGAGGATATCGAGCTTCTCGGACAGGCGGTCGCGGCCGAGACGCCGCCGCCGATGCCGGCCGATCTCGCGGCGCGGATCCGTGGCCGCATCGAGGCGAGCGTGCCCGCACGATCCGGCGGCTGGTGGCGGGCGCCGTGGCGCGTCCCCATGCCGGCCGCGGCGGCCGCCGCCGTCGTGGTCGTGGCGCTCATCTGGCTGGCGTGGCCCGGCGGCCGGCCTCCGGGCGCGCCGATCCCTGAGGGGGAGGTCGGGGCACGCGTCGCCTCCGGCGCGCCCGACGCTCCCGGTGCGCCCGACTCTCCCGGCGCGCCGCGGACATCGGTGCCGGCCTCGGCCGTGGAGCTACCATCGCCGCAGGCCCCGGCCGCGGCCCCGGCTACCATTGGGCCGGTCGGGACTGCCCGCGAAAAGGTCGAGCCGAAGATCGCGCGGTCGACGCCGGCACACGACGCGGTGGCCGGGAGATCGATCCAGGCGCCTCCCGTGCCCCGCCGCGACGACGGTGCCCCCCTGACACTTCTCGATGCTCCCGCCGAGCGCGACGAAGCGCGGCTCTACAAGGAAGCGGCGATGGATGCGGAGAAGGACGCCGTGAATGCGGAGCGCGGTCGGACACAGGGCCGCTTCCTCGAGGCCACGGTGAAACAGGAAGCGGCGGCAAAGTCCGCGGCGACGGCGTCGAACGCGCCGGTCGCGGCAGCGCCGGGCATGCCCGCTGCACTCGATGCGCGCCCCGCGCCCGCCATGGCGGCGGCGCCGATCACCTCACCACCGCTCGAGGCCCCCCCCTACGTGGTACGGCTGCTGCCGGATGGCTCGATGAGCCTTCGGACGCGCGACTACCAGTGCGCCGTGCCGATCGCTCCCGACGATGCGCGCCTGCTCGCGACCATGGGCGAAGCGGCCACGGCGGGGGTGGCGACGCGCGGCCCCGCGCCGGAGGCGGCGGCCGCGGGCTCCAGCCCGGCCCCGGGCGCGACATCGTCCGCGGCACCCGGCGCGGTCGCGGGTGGGACGACGTCCGCGGCGATGGCGGAGCCGATACCGGTCGTCCTCTCGCCCGAGGCGCGCTCTGCCATCGTGCGGCTGGTGCGCGAACGCTATCGCGCCATCATCGAGGAGCGCTGCGGTCCGTTGCCGCGCTGATCGGCTCGATGACCGCCGCGCCGCGCAGGCGCCCGGCGCGCAGGTCGTCGAGGGCGCGGCCGGCTTCTTCGAGAGGATACGACCGCACTTCGGTGCGCACCGGGATCGTCGGGGCGAGCGCAAGGAACTCCTCGCCGTCGCGCCTCGTGAGGTTGGCCACCGACCGGAGGGCGCGCTCGCCCCACAGCAGCTCGTAGGGAAAGGACGGGATGTCGCTCATGTGGATGCCGGCGCAGACCACCGTGCCGCCGCGCGCCACCGCCGCGAGCGCCCGGGGCACCAGCTCGCCCGCGGGCGCGAAGATGATCGCCGCGTCGAGCTCCTCGGGCGGCGGCGCGTCCGACGGGCCGGCCCACTCCGCGCCGAGGTCGAGCGCGAAGCGCCGCGCCGCGTCGTCCCCCGGGCGGACGAAGGCGCACACCCGGCGTCCCTGGTGCCGCGCCACCTGGATGACGATATGGGCCGCGGCGCCGAAGCCGTAGAGGCCGAGACGCTCGCCGTCGCCGGCCAGGGCCAGCGACCGCCAGCCGATGAGACCGGCGCACAGCAGCGGCGCCGCCTGGCGCGGCGTGTAGCTGTCCGGGATCGCGAAGCAGAAGCGCTCGTCGGCCACCGCATACTCGGCGAAGCCGCCGTCGATCTGGTAGCCGGTGAAGCGGGCGGCGCCACAGAGGTTCTCGCGCCCGGCGAGGCAGAACCTGCAAAGACCACATGTGGACCCGAGCCACGGCACGCCGACCCGCGCGCCGCGCGCGAGCCGGCTCGTCCCCGCACCGGTCGTCTCGACCGTGCCGACGATCTGGTGCCCCGGGATGAGGGGTGTCCGGGGATCGGGCAGCTCGCCGTCAATGATGTGCAGATCGGTGCGACAGACACCGCAGGCGGCGACGCGCACGAGCACCTGGCCCGGCCCCGGGGCGGGCTCCGGGAGATCGACCATCCGCAAAGGAGTCCGCGGCGCATCCAGCAACAAAGCCCGCATCGCGGGCATAATAGCCGGAACGAGGCGCCGGGAGGTGCGTGGCCCGGCCCCTGATCGCCGAGGTGACCCATGTTGCGCCTGCTGCCCGCGTCATCGCGCCGTATTCCGATCGTCGCCGTACTCCTGGCCCTGGCCGCGTCGATCGGCGCGCCGGCCCCCGCCATCGCCGCACCGGCGCCGGCCGATTCGGCGCTGCGCCGGGCGCCGGGCCGCCTGCGGGCCGAGGCGCCCGGGGCGATCGAGGCGGTTGTCGCGCAGGATGGCCGGCATGTCGCCACGATGCGCGGCGCGCTGACGCCGCCCGGGCCCGAGGCACCCCGCGTCGTCGCCGATCGCTTCCTGTCGCGCAACGCGGCGCTGTACGGTGGACGCGCCGATCTCGCCGATCTCCGCCTGGAGAACAGCCATGCAAGTCCGGCCGGGCGGCACCTGCGCTATCGGCAGAATTGGCGCGGCCTGCCGGTGTTCGACGCCGGCGTCGATGTGCACCTGTCCACGGCCGGCGCTGTCTTCCTGATGCACAACCGGTTCGTGCCCGGGCTCGCCCTCGAGACCGCGGCGACGCTCTCCGCCGCCGAGGCCGGGGGCCGGGCGCGCGACCGGTTGGCGCGGGCGCGCCGCCCGGGCGCAGGCCCGGCGGCTTTGACGACGGTCGCCGTCGCCGAGCTCGGGATCGCCGGTGGCGGCGACCCGGCGTCCGCGGCGGGGACCGCCGCGCCGCGTCTCGCCTGGCGCATCGTGCTGCGCAGCGCGCAGCCGGCCGGGGCGCGCGAGTACCTGATCGACGCGCGGACCGGCGCGATCGTGCGCGAGCGCGACCTCGAGGTCGACGGGCACGTGACCGGGAGCGGGCGTGTGTTCGACCCCAACCCGGTCGCCTATCTCGGCGATCCGACCCTGAGCGACAACAACGACGCCGACGGCCCCGAGTTCGCGCCCGCCTACCTCGAGGCGGCGCTCCCCGGTCTCAGCCGCCTGTACTGGGACCGGTTCGGTCCGGTGACGCTGTCGGGACCATTCGTCCGGATCACCGATCTCATCGAATCGCCCTACCTCGCGAACGTCACGTCGCCGGACGGCCGTTTCCTGTTCACCCGCGATCAGGACGGATTCGAAGCGGTCATGGCGTACTTCCACATCGACCGGGCGCAGCGTTACATCCAGTCGCTCGGCTTCACGGCGGTCAACAACCGGCAGATCCGCGTCGACCCGCACGGGCTGCGCGGCGTGCAGAACGCGCACTACGTCGGGTTCCCGTTCGGGCGCGGCTGGATTGCGTTCGGCACCGGCGGTGTCGACCTGGCCGAGGATGCCGACGTCATCTGGCACGAGTACGGCCACGCGATGCAGGACAACCAGCACCCGGGCGCCTACACCTTTCTCGGGGAGGTCGGGGCGCAGGGCGAGGGGTTCGGCGACTACTGGGCCTCGGTCAACAGCGTGCTGACGAACCCAACCCTCGCCGATCCGGAGTGCGTCGGCGAGTGGGCCTGGGAGGGAGTCTGTCTGCGCCGCACCGACGGCACCAAGCACTACCCCGAGGACATCGAGGGGGAGGTGCATGCCGACGGCGAGATCTGGTCGGCGATGCTGCGCGACGTGGCGATCGCGACCGGGCCGGACGTCGCCAACGCGATCATCCTCGAGAGCCACTTTCTCGTGCCGATGTTCCCGCGCTTCTGCGCCGGCGCCGCGGCGTTGCGCGACGCCGACGACGCCCTGTACGGCGGGGCGCACCACGGGGCAGTGGCAGATGCCGCCGCCCGCCGCGGCATCGCCGCCGACCTCGCGCCGACCGGCATCGCGGCCACGCCGGGCGCTCCGACCGGCGACCTGCTGAGGTTCACGGTCACGAACCACGGGCCGTGCGGCGCGGGCGCCGTCAGCGCGTCCGTCCGCCAGGTGGTGCCGGCGACGGGCAGCGAAGTGGAGGTGGCCACGGTGGCTCTGGATCCGCTCGCGGCAGGCGGCAGCGTCGAAACCACGTTGTCGCTGCCGGGCGTTCCCGGGACGTCGTACCTCTACCGCATCGTCGTCGATTCGGCCGGCGCCGAGGCCGAGACCGACGAGGCGAACAACGTCCTCGACTCGGCGGAGATCACCTCCGCGCCGTAACCGTCGGCCTTGACAATGTAGCCACCGGTGGCTACATTGGCCTCATGGCCGATATCAAGACCGTTGGGATCAGGGAGCTGAAGAACAACCTCAGCGCCTGGCTGCGGGAAGTACGGCGCGGCGTCAGGGTCCTGGTTTCGGATCGGGATGCCGTCGTCGCCGAGCTGCACGAGCCCACCGCCAACTACGCTACCGGCGAGTTCTCGGACCCCATCCTGGCCGAGTGGATCCGCGGCGGCGCGCTGGTGCCCCCCTCGCGCCAGAAGGGGCCCTTGCCGGAATCTCCCGTGCGCCTGCCCGAGGGCTCGGCCATGGGTCTGCTCGAGCAGGACCGGGGTGAGGCGGGATCGTGAACGTGGTCTACCTCGAGACCTCGGCCATCCTGACCTGGCTCCTCGGGGAGAAGCGCGCCGCCGAGGCTCGCCGGGCGGTCGACGCGGCCGAGAGGGTCGTGACCTCGGCCCTGTCGATTGCCGAGGTGGAGCGCGCCCTGCTGCGCGCGGAGAGCGCGGTCATGCTGAAAGCCGCCGACGGCCAGCGACTGCGCGGTCTCCTGCAGCGAGCCCGGTCCAGCTGGGCGACGATGGCCGTCACCGACGAGGTCCTCGGCCGCGCGGCTCGACCGTTTCCGGTCGAGCCGGTGCGGACGCTCGACGCCGTGCACCTCGCCACGGCGCTGGCCTTCGCGCAGGCCTATCCCGATCTGCGTGTCGTGAGCTTCGACCGCCGGATCCTCGACAACGCCGCGGCCCTCGGCCTCGACTGAGGCCGGCCGGGTCGGCCGCGCCTCAGACTGTCGCCGGAACCGCCTCGCGGGGAGCGCCCTCGTCCGGGCCCGCCGCGATCTCTTCCGCCAGCAGCGACTCGTCCGCGCCCGCGACCCGCGTGCGCGCCACCAGCATGTAGATCGACGGCACGACGAACAGCGTGAAGGCCGAACCGATGATCATGCCGGTGACCAGCATGATGCCGATGCTGTTGCGGGCGCCGGCGCCGGGGCCGCTGGCGAACACCAGGGGCAGGTGGCCCGTCACCGTCGCCGCGGTCGTCATCAGGATCGGGCGCAGGCGGGTGGCGGCGGCCTCGATCACCGCCTGCAGCTTGCTGCGGCCCTGCTCCTGCAGGTGGTTGGCGAACTCGACGATCAGGATGCCGTTGCGTGACACCAGGCCGACGAGGGTAATGAGGCCGACCTGGCTGTAGATGTTGAGGGTCGTGAAGCCGAGGAACGAGAACAGCAGCGATCCGGAGATCGCCAGCGGCACCGAGCCGGCGAGGATGATGAACGGGTCACGGAACGACTCGAACTGCGCCGCGAGCACCAGGTAGATCATGATCGCCGAGAGCGCGAACAGGCCGAAGAACTTGCCCCCCTCGGTGCGCAACTGGCGCGATTCGCCGGCGTAGTCGATGGTGAATCCGCGCGGCAGGGTGCGCGCGGCCTCGTCCTCGAGGACCCGCAGCGCCTGGTCGAGCGGCACCTGGGGCGGGATGGCGCCCTGCACGCGCACCGCGTTGAGCTGCTGGAAGCGCTTCAGCTCGCGCGGCTCGGTGGTGGTCCGCAGGGTGGCGAAGGTCGACAGCGGCACGAGCCGGCCCGCGGGACCGGTGACGTAGACCTTCTCGAGCTGGTCGGCCGTCAGGCGTTCGCTGCGCCTGACCTGAGGTATGACCTTGTAGGAGCGTCCCTGCATGCTGAACCGGTTGACGTAGTTGCCGCCGAGGAGGGTCGACAGATCGGCGCCGGTCTGGCTCAGGTCGACACCCAGCGAGCGCACCTTGTCGCGGTCGAAGACGACCTCGGTCTGCGGCTGGTCGAACTTGACGTCGGTGTCGGCGTACATGAACAGGCCGCTGGCGAGTGCCTTCTGCACCAGGGCCTCGGCGAACTCGGCGACGCGCGCCGGGTCGGCGGTCGAGGCGACGACGAGATCGACAGGGAAGCCGTCGCCGCCCGGCAGGGGCGAGGGGGAGAGCGGGATGATGCGCACGCCCGGTATCTTCCCGAGCTCCACCGAGGCCTCGATGCGGATCTCCTCGGCGGTGCGGGTCCTCTCGCTCCACGGCTTCAGGTTGGTGCCGCCGAACCCGCCGGTCGCGAAGGTGATCTCGAAGATCCCGTCGGACTCCGGGATGGCGCGGAGGACGTCGTGCATCTTCGACGCGAACATCCTGGTCTGGTCGATGGTCGAGTTCGCCGACGCCTGGATGATCCCGAAGATGAACCCCTGGTCCTCGCTCGGGGCCAGCTCCTGTCCCGACATCATGTAGAAGGGGGCGATCAACGCCACCACGAGGACCCACAGCACGAGGACCACCGGCCGATAGGCGAGCGTGCCGGTGAGCAGGCTCTGGTAGAGGCTGCGCACCTTCTCGAAGTGACGGTGGATCAGGCCCGAGAAGCCGCGCTCGGTGTCGCCGGCCTTGAGGAGCTTCGAGCCCATCATCGGCGACAGGGTCAGCGCCACGACGCCCGAAACGATGACCGCGCCCGCCAGCGTGAAGGCGAACTCGCGGAACAGCGCCCCGGTGAGGCCGCCCTGCAGGCCGATCGGGGCGTAGACCGCGGCGAGCGTGACGGTCATGGCGATGATCGGCCCGACCAGCTCGCGGGCGGCGAGGATGGCGGCCTGGACGCGGCGCTCGCCGCGGTGCAGGTGGCGCTCGATGTTCTCGACCATGACGATGGCGTCGTCGACGACCAGCCCGACCGACAGCACGATGGCGAGCAGGGTGAGCAGGTTGATCGTGAACCCCGCCACCGACATCAGGAAGATCGCCCCGATGAGCGAGATCGGGATGGCGACGAACGGGATGAAGACGGCGCGGAACGACCCCAGGAACAGGAAAATGACGAGGATGACGATGAGCAGTGTCTCGGAGAGGGTCTTCAGCACTTCCTGGATGGCGTTTTCGATGTACACCGTCGAGTCGTACGGAATCCCGACCTTCATTCCGGTCGGCAGCTGGACCTCGATGTCGGGCAGGACGGCGCGCACGCCGCGGACCACCTCGAGGGTGTTGGCGGTGGGCAGGACCCAGACCCCCATGAAGACCGCGGTCTGGCCGTTGAAGCGCACGTCCTCGTCGTAGTTCTCGGCGCCGAGCACGACGTCGGCGATCTCACCGAGGCGGACGACCGTGCCGCCCTGCTCCTTGACCACGAGCTGCTGGAACTCCTCGGGCGTCGTCAGGTCGGTGTTGGCCACCAGGTTGACCGACACCATCGATCCCCTGGTGCGGCCGAGGGCCGAGAGGTAGTTGTTGCGCGCCAGGGCGTCGCGCACGTCGGTCGGCGACAGGCCGAGGGCCGCCATCCGGTCCGGCTTGAGCCAGATGCGCATCGCGAAGAAGCGGCTGCCGAGGATGTCGGCGCGCTGCACGCCTGCGACGGCGCTGAACTTCGGCTGCACGACGCGGGTCAGGTAGTCGGTGATCTGGTTCTGGTCCTGCGCGTCCGAGGAGAAGCCGATGTACATCGCGGCGAACTGGGTGTCGGCCGTCTCGATCGTGATGATCGGAGCCTCGGCTTCGGGCGGCAGGTCGTTGCGCACCTGCGCCACCTTCGCCTGGATCTGCGTCAGGGCGTCGTTGGTGTCGAAGTTGAGCCGGAGGTGGACGGTGATGCTGCTCACCCCCTGGCTGCTCGACGACTCCATGTAGTCGATGCCGTCGGCGCTGGCGATGACCCGCTCGAGCGGCGTCGTGATGAAGCCGCGCACGAGATCCGCGTTGGCGCCGATGTAGACGGTGGTGACCTTGACCACCGCGATGTCGCTGCGCGGGAACTGGCGCACGCTGAGGGTGTCGATCGACCTGAGACCGGCGATCAGGATGACCAGGCTGATGACCGACGCCAGCACCGGGCGCCGGATGAAGATGTCGGTGAACTTCATCACGACTCCTGGGGCTTCGGCGCCGGGTCGTTGCCGGGCAGGGTTTCGTTGTTGACGAACACCGCGGCGCCGTTGCGCAGCTTGAAGACGCCCGAGGTCACCACCTGGGCGCCCGCCGGGACGCCCGAGAGCACCGCCACCTGGTCGCCGCGCCCGCTGCCGAGCTTGACGACCTGTTGCCGCACCCCCAGGTACTCGGCGCCGTCGGGCCCCTTCATCGTCTCAACGATGAACACCGTGTCGCCATACGGGGCGTAGAGGATCGACGACGCCGGCAGCGCCACGACCGCGGCGCTCTCGGGCAGGACCACCTGCGCCCGGACGAACATGCCGGGGTGCAGCCGGTGTCCCGGGTTGGCGAGGGTCGCCTGCACCTGGACGTTGCGCGTCGCGGCGTCGACGACGGCGTCAATCGCCGTGACCCTGCCGTCGAACGAGACGGCGGGCGGACCTTCGATCGACACCCGCACCGTGCCGCCGACCGTCACCCTGGTGAGGTCCTGCTGCGGCACGGCGAAGTCGACGTGGATGGGGTCGAGCGATTCCAGCGGCACGATCGGGTCGCCCCCCGCCAGGTACTGCCCGCGGTGCACCTGGCGGATCCCCAGGACGCCGGAGAACGGCGCCCGGATGGTCTTGCGATCGACGGTCGCCGCGATCTCGCCGACGCTCGCCTCGGCCATGTCGAGCTCCGCCCGGGCGGCATCGAGGTCCGCCTGCGACACGACACCCTCCTCGCGCAGTCCCCGGGCGCGCTCGAAGTTGGCGCGCGCGAGGGCAAGCCGGGCCTCGGCCGCCGCCCGCTGCGCCTTCTCCTGGCGCGTGTCGAGGCGGACGAGGACCGCGCCGGCGGCGACCTGGCGGCCCGACTCGAAGCCGATCGACTCGACGATTCCGGGCAGGTCGGCGCTCACCACGACCCCGTTGACCGCCGTGACCGTGCCGATGGCGTCGAGGGTCTGCTCCCAGGTCTCCTGGGTCGCGACGATGGTGGTGACCGCCTCGGGTGGGGGCTGGAAGGACGCCCCCTGGGCCATCGCCTCCTGGACCTGGCGGAACTTCACGAAGCCGATGACGCCCAGAAGGGTCGCCACGGCAGCGAGCATCAGCAGCATGCGCTTGAGCATGACGAAGAACCTCGCGAGACGCCCGGACCGGCGCCTCGATCAACCCCGCCCCATGCGGTCAATCGCCCTTCCCCTGGGGCAGCCGCGTGCCGCCCCGGGGAGGCGCGGACGTCGGAGTGGGGATCCGGGAAGGCGACCATTCTAGATCGCCGGGGGGGATCTTCGCAAAGGTCCGGGGGCTCGCGCCGGAGGGGCTTGATGACATAGTGTCGAAGACGTGGCCATGGACGCCGGCATGCCCCCCGCTCCCGAGCCCGACTATGCGGAGATTCGTCTCCGCCTCCTGCGGTCGGTCCGGCGCGTCTGCCCGGCGTGGCTGCGTTCGCGGGCCGACGACATCGTCCAGAACGCCCTGGTCCGGATGCTGGAAATTCTCCGGGCACGTGAGTCAACCATCCCCATCCCGTCGTCTTACCTGTGGAAGGTCGCCTACTCGGCCACCGTGGACGAGATCCGGCGGTTGCGAAGGCGCCCGGAGATCTCCTGGGACGACGCCGGTCTGGACTGCGGCGACGCGGCCGGCCCGCTCGAACCGGCGGACCCGGAGGGGGGCGTCGCGATGGGCGAACTGGGAGAGGCGGCCGAGGGATGCCTGGCGGCGCTGCCGGACGCCCGTCGCACCGCGGTGGGGCTGCACCTTCTGGGTTACACGGCGGGTGAGATCGCGGCGTCGATGCGCTGGGGAGAGAAGAACGTGAGAAATCTGCTGCACCGCGGCCTGGTGGCGCTCAGGCGGTGCCTTGCCGGGAAGGGGTTCGGATCATGACGCGGGGCGGAGTGACCGACGACGGGTTGCGCGAGGCGCTGGCGCGGCGATCCGAACGCGCCGTGCCGACGGCCGCCTGTCCCGAGCCTGGCGTCCTCTGGGATCTGGCGGCGGGCGATCTCGACGCGGCGCCGGCGGGGACCGTCGCGACGCACGCCGTCGGCTGCGCCGCGTGTCGCGAGGCGCTGCGCCTCGCCCGGGAGGCGGGGGCGATCGCGGGCGCGGTCGGGACAGCGCCGGTCGTGGCGCCGCGCTCCCGGGCCACGTGGCTCGCGGCGGCCGCGATCCTGCTGGTCGCCGTCTCTGCGGTCCTTTACGTCCGCAGGATGGAGCGGCCGGCGCCGCCCGAGTTCCGCGACGAGGAGACCGTGCGGATCGAGGCGCTGGGCCCGATCGGGCCCGTGCCGGGCGGCGCGGAGACCGTGTTGCGGTGGACCCCGGTCGAGGGGGCGCGCTACGACCTGACCCTCGCCCGCGAGGATCTCGAAGTTCTTTCGGCCGTCCGCGGGATCGCTGCGGCAGAGTACACAGTGCCGGGGGAGATCCTGCGCAGAGTGCCGCCGGGGGGGCGGCTTCTGTGGCAGGTGGAGGCGATTCTCGTGGACGGCCGGAAGATTCGGTCCGGGACATTTTCGGTGCGATTCGAGTAGGGCCGCGGAAGTCCGAAGCAAGCCGGGGGGGGTACGATGCGACGGGTCGTGCTGGCGAGCGACGTCGCGGCGCTGCTCGTCGCATTCTCGGTGGCTTCCGCGGCCTGGTCTTCACCGCAGACCCTGGACAGCTGCGCCGCCCGCGTCGCGGCGGCGCCGGACGACGACGAGGCCTGGCGTTGCTTCCGCGAGGTCGCGAGCCACGACGGCCGCCACGCGGCGGCCTTCGCGCGCCTCGAGTCGATCGTCGCGGCCGACCCGCGCAACGGCCTCGCCCAGTGGAGCCTCGCCGGCCTCGACACCGCGCTCGGCGGCCGCCGCGCGCAGGATCTCTACGAAAAGGCGATCGCCGCGTTCGAGGAGCGCGGCCAGGCCCTGCGCGAGGCCCGCGTCCGGCTCGAGTGGGCGGCGATGCTGCAGCGCGCCGGGCGCGCCGACGAGGCGGCGACTCAGGTCGACCGGGCGCGGGCGATCACCGCCCTCACCGGCGACCTGTCTCTCGCCGCCGACCTGGCGGTCGGCGAGGCGTGGCAGGCGTTCCGGCGCGGCGACTACTCCGACGCCGAAGCGCGGCTGCTCGGCTGCGGCGACTGGATGGCGTCGCGCGGCGCCCCGGCGCAGCGCGCCGCCTGGCTCTCCGCGAAGGGCGCGGTGGGCTGGGCGCGGGCGCGCTGGGACGAGGCGCTCGCGGCGTACAAAGAGGAAGCGCGGATCTGGGGCGAGGCCGGCGACCTCTACGACCAGGCGGCGGCGCTCGCGAACGTCGTGCTGCTGACGTCGCAGCGCATCGGCCGCGGCAACCCGTCCGAGGAGGACCGGCTGGTGCTGGGGGCCCTTCTCGACGAGGTGGAGGTGGTGGCGCGCGCCGGAGGGAACGAGCGCATCCTGGGCTCCGCGGCGATGTATCGCGCCCAGCTCTCCACCGACGGCCCGGCCCAGCGCGCTCTCTACGAGCAGGCGATCGACAGATTCGAGCGTGGCGGCGACACGTCGAACCGCCTGGTGGCGATGCGCCTGCTGGCGGAGGTACTCGTCCTCAACGACCCGCGCGATCCGGAGCGTTCCCGGCGCCTTCTGGCGGAGGCGGCGGCGATCGCCTACGGCCGCGGCGACCTCGATGCGGTGGCGCGCTGTCGGGTGATCGAGGCGACCCTGGCGTGGCGGCTCGGGGACGCGGAGGGCTGGACCGAGGATCGCCGCCGGCAGGCGGTCGCATCGCTGGACCGGGCGATCGAGACGATCGAGGCGCTGCGTGATCTCCAGTCGGACGACGGCGTGCGCGCCGAGGTCTTCACCCACTGGCTGTTCTTCCACAACCGGATGATCGGCCACCTGCTCGGCGCCGGCGGTGGGGCGCCGTCGCGCGACGACATCGCGAAGGCATTCGAGGTCGCCGAGCAAAGACGCGCCCGCGTCCTGCTCGAGCGTCTCGACGCGGCCGGCATTCCGCTCGCGGACCCTGCGCATGTCGACGAACTGGCGGCCCGCCACGAGCTGCTGGATGAGGCGGCGCGCCTGCGCGTCGATCTGTCGAGCCCGTTCCTCGCCGAGCGGGACCGTGCCGCGCGCGTCGACCGCCTCGAGGCGCTCGCGTCCGAAGAGGCCGTGCTGCGCGCCAGGCTGGCCGCGGCCGATCCGCGCTTCGAGCGCCTGCGCGCACCGGTGATCCCCACGCTCGATGAGGTCGAGGCGGCGGCGCGCCCCGACGAGGCGATCCTCGACTACACCGTCGGGAGCGGTCGCACGAAGTCGGGGTACATCGGGGGTGGATCGTGGCTCCTCGCGCACACGCGCGGCGGGACCCGGGTGTACCGGGTGCCGGACGAGGAGACGCTCGCTCCGGAGACGGCGCTCTTCGCCGGTCTCTTCGAGTCGCGCGACGGCGCCGAGGCGGCGGGGGCCGCGCGCTTGCACGACCTTCTGCTGCGCGCCGCGCTCGGCGATCTGCCGCCGGGGATCGCGACGCTCGTCATCGTCCCCGACGGCCCGCTGCACCAGGTCCCGTTCGCGGCGCTGCGACCGTCCGCCGATGCGGCGCCGCTCGGCGCCCGCTTCGTTGTCGTGACCGCTCCCTCGGTCGCCGCCTGGCGGCGCTGGCGGCTCGACACGCCGGGCGCGCTTCCCTCATCGGCGCTCGTGATCGCCGATCCGGGGGCGGAGGAGCCCGAGGTCGCCGCGATCCGCGAGCCGAACGGCGCACTGCCCCACGCACGGCGCGAGGCCCGCCTCGCCGCCGCCGCGCTCGGAGGCCGCGCCCGGATCCTCGAGGGCGGCAAGGCGAGCGAGGCGCGCGTCAAGGCGGCGAGGATGAGCGACTACGGTGTCCTGCACGTCGCCGCGCACGCGCGGCTCGGCGACCGGCGCAAGGCCGAGGCGTTCCTCCTGCTGCACCCCGGCGCCGCCGGCGAGGACGGCCGCCTGACGGTGGCCGAGGCCTCGGCGCTCGATCTCGAGAACCGTGTCGTCGTCCTGGCGGCCTGCCGCACGGCCGGCGGCGCCTTCCTCGAAGGGGAGGGAGTTCAGAGCCTGGCGCGGGGTTTCATGGCCGCCGGCGCCCGGGCCGTGATCGGCAGCCTGTGGCCCCTGCGCGACGACGAGGCGGCCGACTTCTTCGACGCTTTCTACCGCGCCCTCGGCAGTGGACGGACCGTCGCCGACGCCTTCGCCTCCGCCCAGCGCGCCCGCATCGCCGCCGGCGCGCCGGCCGCCGCCTGGGCCGGCATCGTCCTGGTGGGGGACGGCGACGCGCGGCTCGAAGGGGAACAATCCTCACAACTACCACTCGTCTTCGGCGCCGGGCTGGCCGTCCTGGCCGCGGCCGGTGCCGCCTTGTTGATCCGCCGCCGGCTGCGCGCCGGGTCCTGAGCCCACCCGGGGCCGCTCGCTGCCCGCACACCTGCCGTGCGCCACCCCCTGAGTCAAATCGTGCCCGCCGGCGGCTTTCCCGCTGGGGGGACCCGCGCACCCCCCGGGGAGAGATTCCATGGAAACCTGCCGAATCGTCCGTGCCACGCTTCTCGCAATCATCCTCGTCGCCGTCGTTGAACTCGGGGGTCGGCGGCTCCCGCCCGTGGCCTGAGCTTCCATCAGCGCGTCGAGGCGCAGGAAGCCATCGAGCGGATCCATTACGCGCACCAGATGGGAGCGAAGGAGCCGTTCGAGGAGGCGGTGCCCCAACAGGTCCTCGAGGCGAAGGTGACGAGGTACCTCAAGCAGAGCGCCGTGCTCGGCAACGACCCGTTTCTGATCAAGGAGTGCTTGGCGCGGCAGGCCCTGGTCGACCGGCTGAGCAGGAACTTCTTCGGGTTCGACGAGAGAATCCACGGCGAGGTTGGCAAGCAGGCGGAGGAGATCCGGCGACAAATGGCCGCCGGTGAGATGGATACGTCGCGGGAACACCCGTCGCGTTCGGTGGTGGACATCACCGCGCGCGAGCCGGGCGACGAGGCGGAGAAGGCCGCGCGGGGCCCGCGGAAGCAGATGAAGGAGGGCGAACCGGCCCGAACGAGGCTGTCTCCGGAAGAACGGGAAGGAGCGGGAACGCTGGCCCAGCACCTGACAATCAGGATTGCACCAACCCGCCAGGCCGCCTGCGGCTTCTGACGGGGGCGGGCGCACCCCGGGCAGGGGGCCGTGCCGGCTGTTCCGCATTAACCCTGAGTCAAACCGGGCCCCCCGGCGTCTATCCCTTCCTGTGAGTGCACACACCAGGTCCGGAGGCTTGCCATGAAACCCAGCCGACTGGCGATCGTCGTGGTGAGCGTTCTGTCCGTGTTCATTGCCGTGTCCCCGGTGTCCGCGCCGGCGGCACAGGCGGGAGGCGCTCCGGCCGGGCCACCGACCGCTGCCCCATCCGACTGGCAGTCCACGGTGCAGCGGCTGATCGCCGCGCAGGAGTATGAGGTCAACTGGCAGACCTCGACCCAGCTCCCGGCGGTTGCGGCGGCGTGGCATGCGCCGAACCGGGCGCAGGGGTTCCGGACCTACTTCACCGAGGAGGGCATCTGTGTCGTCCCGTGGCTCGGCGAGACCTCGCCCTGGGAATGGGCGCTGACGCTGGTTGCGTATGGCAGGGGAGGTGTGGTGAGGCCGGTGCAGCCGGCGGCTCCCATGCCGAGCGACAACCGGGTGGAGTATGCGCATGGGGATCTGACGGAGTGGTACGTGAATGACGAACGCGGCCTGGAGCAGGGCTTCAGGCTTCCGGCGCCGCCTGAGG
>Ga0210377_10001172_pt1 | contig 24099 bp, 24 predicted proteins | sample PLM4_65_b1redo_FD_155480 | JGI IMG/M metagenome (GOLD analysis project Ga0210377, IMG submission 155480) | Groundwater sediment microbial communities from an aquifer in East River, Colorado, USA - PLM4_65_b1 redo | ecosystem: Environmental > Terrestrial > Soil > Riparian zone | place: USA: East...
CGCTAGCCGTCTATCCGTCTAGCCGTCTACCCTGGTCGCTGTCTCCTGGCTCCTCGAGCCTAGCCAACTCCGGAGCGTCAGGGTACCGCGCCCGGATCCTCGCAATCACGTCCCGCGCCCGGGCCGGATCCTTCCGCACTGTCCGGTAGATCTCCTCCAGCCGGATGGCCGCCTGGAGGTGCACGCTGCGGGCGGCGTCGTGGGCCAAGTGGCTTTCCAGCAGGCGGATCGTGTCGTCCAAGGTCGGGCGGGTATCGGGCGGCGGCCCCTCGCTCACGCCCTCGGTCAGGACGCGCGTGATCCAGTCCGCCGCCGGTCCCAGCACGCGATCCCACAACACGTCCCACGCCGTCCAGATGATGCCCAGGGCTCCGGCCGCGGCCAGGAGGCGCGGCGCTCCCAGCGCGAGCCCCAGCGCGCCGAACCCAACCGTGGCCACGGCCAGGACGGCGCGGACCACCACGGTCGGCTTTGGGTACTCGGGGCCTGGCGTCACGGGCTCTCCGCGGGTGCTCGCGGCGGCGGTACGAAGCGGTTATTTATGAGCCCGATGAGCGCGGCGCAACACGAGCGGACAGCGGGGAGCATTTGCGATTCGCGGTAGTGGGCGGCGGGTTCGCGGGGCTGACCTGCGCTCTCGAGCTGGCCGACGACGGCTCCGACGTCGTGCTGCTCGAGGCGGGCGACCGGTTCGGCGGTCAGGTACGCACCACGCGCGAGCGGGGCTTCCTCGTCGAGGAGGGAGCCGACGGCTTCGGTCCGGGCGACGAAGAGATCCGCGGGCTGATCGAGCAGCTGCGCCTCACGCCCGATCTGGTGGCACCTCAGCTCCTGCCCACCCTGGTGCTCGAACGGAAAAACGGGAAGCGGGCGCTGGGCTCCGCGGCCGCCGCGGGCAGGGCCGTCCCCCCCCTGACCCTCCGAGCCGGCATGGGCGCGTTGGCCCGCGCCATGACCCGGCGACTCGACGGACGGGTGGACATCCGCGTCGGCACCGCCGCCGTGGCGCTCTCCCGCTCCGCCGACGGCTGGACCGTGTACCCCGAGGCCGGACCGGCGATCACGGTAGACGGGCTGGTCGTGGCCGTGCCCCCGCGCGCTGCCGCGTGGTTGCTCCATCCCGTGTGCCCGGATGCGGCTCGCCCCCTCTCCAGCCTGAGCGTCCGGTCGCTGATCGTGGTCTCGCTGGGCTACCGGCGGCAGGACGTGGGGCACCCGCTGGACGCGGCGGGATTCGTGGTCCCCCGGATCCGGGGTGAAGAGGGGCTGGAGGTATGCACCTTCGTCACCTCCACCTTCAGCGGGCGATCGCCCAGTGACGCCGTCCTCCTCCGGGCCCAGCTCCGGCCTGCCCGCGGCGAGTTGGCGGGCACCACCGACGACGGCTGGGTCGAGACCGCCCACGGCATGCTCTCGCCGGTGCTGGGGCTGCGCCAGCGACCCACGCTCGCGTGGGTGGCGCGGTGGACCGACGCGCTGCCGCTGATCAACGACGCCCATTGCACCGGCGTGACTGCGGCCCGGGTGGCGTTGCGGCGCGCCGGCTGGGCCGAGTTGGCCGGCGCCGCCTACGATACCCCCGGGCTGGACGGCGCCATTCGCTCCGGACGGGACGCGGCGCGCCGGCTCACCGCGAGATGACGAACGCCGCGGCCGCGTTTCCCAACCTCACCGTGGTCGGCCATCCGCTGGTCCAGCACAAGCTCACCCGCCTCCGCGACCGCACCACCGGGACCCGCGATTTCAAGGCGCTGGTCAGCGAAATCTCGATGCTGATGGCGTATGAGGCGACGCAGGACCTGGCGCTGGAAAACGTCCCGGTCCAAACGCCGCTCGAGGGAACGACGGGGCGGCACCTCGCGGGCAAGAAGCTGGCGCTCGTTCCCATCCTGCGGGCGGGCCTGGGAATGGTGGACGGCATCACCCAGCTCGTGCCCCACGCCCGCGTGGGACACATCGGCTTGTACCGGGACCACGACACACTCCAGCCCGTGGACTACTACTTCAAGATTCCGGGGAGCGGCGAGGACCGGCTGTTTCTGGTGCTCGACCCCATGCTGGCGACCGGCGGCTCCGCCTGCCAGGCGGTGACGGCGCTCAAGCACGCCGGGGCGACGCGCATCCGGTTCGTGTGCCTGGTGGCGGCACCGGAGGGCGTGCGCCGGATGCTGACCCAGCACGCCGACGTCCCGGTCTTCGCGGCGGCGCTGGATCGCGGCCTCGATGCCCGCGGATACATCCTGCCCGGCCTCGGCGACGCCGGGGACCGCCTGTTCGGCACCACCTGATGGACCCCATGTGCGAGTATGACGTCGTGATCTTCAAGCTGGCCGGCCGGGCCCGTCCCGACGAGGAGAGCCTGGCCGACCTGCTCAACGAGCGCGCGCGCGCCGGCTGGCGGTTCCACAGCGTCACGCCGCTCGGACCCACCCGCATGATCGTCGTGTTCGACCGGGAATCCGCCTAGTCCTTCGAGAGTGTCCGCATGACCGATTCGCGCGGCGAAGTGCTCGGCACCCGCCGGGTGTACCAGGGCCGTCTGCTCCAGGTGGATCTCGACCGGGTGCGCACCCCCAACGGGACCGAGCTGGACCTGGAGATGATCCGCCATCCCGGGGCGGCCGCGGTCGTCCCCCTGCTGTCCGACGCCGCTTCGGCCGATCCGGTGGTCCTGCTCATTCACCAATACCGCTACGCGGCGCGTGGACTGGTGTGGGAGGTTCCGGCCGGCGTGCTCGAACCCGGCGAAAGCCCGCTGGACTGCGCCCGGCGGGAGCTGCTCGAGGAAACCGGCGCGGTGGCCGACCGGATCGAGCCGCTCACCACGGTTTACACCACCCCAGGGTTTACCGATGAGCGGATCCACCTGTTCCTGGCCACCGGGGTCCGTGCCGGCACCGCCGCACCCCGGCCCGACGAGCTCATCGAAGTGCATCCCCAGCCCTTCTCGCGCGTCTTAGAGATGATACGGGACGGGCAAATCGTCGATGCCAAGAGCATCGTGGCCCTCCTATTCCTGGCAGGCTACCGGCTCAAAATGTGACCGCGACTGTCCACATAGTGGGACAGGAATGGAACTAATCCGGGGCACCTGCCGTTATGATGGGATTCAAGGGCAACACGCTTTCCGGTAAGGACTTGTAGGTGATCGAGCCCCCGGTCGCGTGGGGGGTCCATGCCGGGTATGGATGTTGCCCCTCAGCAGCGTTAGCCTGCTGGTTGAGACAGGGTCCCCCAAAGCCGGACCCAGGGAGCTGCCATGACCGCGACATCTACCACCCCGGTCGGGTCCGGCCGGCCCGGAACCGCGACCGAATCGGACTCGGAAGTCGTCGCCGCCTACCTGGCCGGCGACCGCCGGGCCTTCGACCTGCTGGTAGACCGTTACCAGCGCCGCCTGCTCAACTTTGTATACCGGACAATCGGCGACCGGGAACGCGGCGAGGACCTGGTGCAGGAAGTGTTCATCCGGGTGCACCGGCATTTGCACCGGTTCGATCAGAGCAAGAAGTTCTCGACCTGGATCTACACCATCGCGTCCAACCTCGCGAAGAACGAGCTGCGGAACCGGAGCCGGAACCCTCTGGTGCTGTTTCAGACCATCCGGAAGGACCAGGACGGCGACCAGCGCCCGCTGCAGTTCGAGGACGCCCATTCCCGGCCCGACGATCTCTTCCGCAAGCGGCACCTGCGGGAGTTGGTGGGCTGGGCCGTGGCCCAGCTCCCGGAGCACCACCGCATCGTGTTCGTGCTGCGGGAACTCGAAGGCAAGACCTACGAGGAAATCGCCGAGATCACGGACTGCAACCTGGGCACCGTGAAAAGCCGGTTGAACCGGGCGCGGGCGCGGTTCGCGCACATCATCGCCCCGTGGGTGGACTGAGAGAAACGACGGGATGACGGGATGACGGGATGCCGCCCGGCGGGATCCCGTCATCCCGTCATCCCGTCGTTTTCCCACCCCCCCTGGAACATCCTCCCCCTGGCTCGGTAGTATCAGCCCGGCTACCCACATACCCGACAATGGACTGCGGCGAATTCCTTCGCGGACTTTCGGATTTCCGGGACGGCCTGGTGAGAGACCGGACGGCGGCGGCCCGCTTTGAAGCTCATCAGCGGGGTTGCCCGCGTTGCGCTCGGCTCCTGGTGGCCCTGGATCTGGGCCTGGACACGCTGCGCGACCGGGACGAGCCGGAGCCGTCGGCGGGCTTCCGGCTGACCCTGGACCGCCGGCTGCGGGCCGAGGTCGCCATTGGTGACCCGGTCATGCCCACCCACGCGGGCCTGGCGGCGGCCTTTCTGATGGCGGCCGCCGTGGGACTGCTTTTCTATGAAGGGCTGGCCCGGCGGGGCCCGGCCGGACCGGCCGCGAGCGCCTCCGCGACCGCCACCTTCCCCGAACCGGTCCCGACGCTGCCTCCGCTGCAGGACGTCACCCTCCCCGCCTTCACCAATACCAACCTGGAGTACCACGGCCAGCAGCAGCCTCTGGGCGCGTTCGCCGGCCTGACGTACTGAGCCCAAGTCACTTTCACCGGCCCCCCGTGGCGGATAACTTCCGCCTGGGAGGGTCGCTGCGGCGTTCCATGGGCGTGATTCCGCTCGACAAGGCGTCCGCCGCGCTGCGGCGGGGTGAGGTCGCGGAGGTCTACTACCTCACCGGCGTCGAGGAGGTCTTGAAGGACGACCTCATCGGCGCGGTGTCGCGGACCGTGCTGGACCCGGCGGCTCGGGATTTCAACCTCGACGTCCGCGCCGCGGCCGACCTCGATGGCGAAGCCCTGCATGCGCTGGTGGAGACCCCTCCCATGCTCGCCGCGCGACGCGTGGTGGTGGTGCGGGGGATCGACCAATGGCGCAAGACCGCCAAAGTGTGGGAGATTCTCTATCGCTACCTCGAGCACCCGTCACCCACCACCGTGCTGATCCTCACGCAGGCCGGCGACGACTCCCCCGACCCGCGCATCACCGCGGCCGCGGCGCACCTGGTCCTGAATGGGCTCACGCCGGATCAGGTGGCCCGGTGGCTCGCGCGCCGCGCAGAAACCGCCGGGGTGGAGATCGACCCCGAGGCGGCGGAGCATCTCCGGGCTTCAGTCGGCGGAGATCTGGGGCAACTGGCGGTCGAGCTGGAGAAGCTGGCCGCCGCCACGACCGGCCGCATTACGGTGGCCGACGTCACCCGGCTGGTCGGGGTTCGTCGGGGTGAGACGGTCCACGACTGGGTGGACGCCGTTCTGGCCCGGGACACCCGGCGCGCGGTCGAGCTGCTGGACGTGGTGCTGGAACGATCGGGCGGCACCGGCGTGCAGCTCCTGATGACGCTGGGGACCGCGCTGGTGGGCGCCCGCCTCGCCCGCGCCCTGGCCGACGGCGGGGTCGCCTGGGGCCGGCTGCCGGCGGAGCTGAAGCAGCGCCTTCGGGCGGCTCGGCCGCCCAAGCTGCGCGACTGGGACGTCGAGTGTGCCGCGTGGTCCGCGGCGGCCCGGCGCTGGAACGCCGACGAGCTGGACGGGGCCCTCGCCGCGGCGGCCACGGCCGACCGGAGTCTCAAGTCCACCACCGTGAGCGACGAGCGGGGGATCCTGGTATCGATGCTCCTCGCCCTGCCCGCCACCCGGGCGGCCGCATGAGACGCGCCGCCGGATGGCTGGTGCTGAGCCTGCTGGTGCCCGGCGGGGTGGCGGCGCAGACGTTCACCGACTCGGGGCTCGCGCTGGCGGTTCGTCTCGTGTCCGAGGGGCAAGGCGACTCCGCCCGGGCGCTGGTCCGGGCGCGGCTGGCGGCGCTCCCGCGCACCGATTCGCTCTACGCCGAGGCGCTGTTCGCCGCCGGCACCGTGGCGGAGCACTTGGACAGCGCGTTGTCGGCGTACCGGCGGGTGAGCATCGAGTACGGGCAGTCTCCCTGGGCGGACGACGCCCTGCTCCGCGTCGCCCAGCTCAGTTTCGCCGCGCGCGATCTCGGCACCGTGCGGCGATCCACCGATCGCATTCTGATGGACTATCCCTTCAGCAACGTGCGGGCGGCGGCGGCATACTGGGCGGCGCGGGTCCGCCTGGAAGAGGGGCAGGTGGCGGAGGCCTGCCCCTATCTCCAGCAGGCCGCCGACTCGGCGGGCGCCGACATCGAGCTGGCCAACCGGGCGCGCTACTACCTGCAGCGCTGCCGCGCCGCGACGCCACCCCCGGCCGACACGGCCGCCGCCGCCGGCACGCCGCGCCTGGTGTACGCGGTACAGGCCGCGGCGGTCGGCAGCGCGGCGGCGGCGGACGAGGCGATGCGCCGGCTGGCCGACGCGGGCTACAAGACCCGGGTGGTGCGCGAGGACGGACTGTTCAAGGTCCGGGTGGGCGAGTTCACCACCCGTCCCCAGGCCCAGGCCCTCCAGGCGGAACTCAGGACCAAGTTCGGCGGCCAGCCGTTCGTGGTCGAGGAGCGGCGGTGACCCGGAGGGCGGCCGGCGCCGGAACCGACACCCCGCTGATGCAGCAGTACCGCGAGATCAAGAGCCGGCACGCCGACGCCGTGCTGTTCTTCCGGATGGGCGACTTCTACGAAATGTTCTTCGATGACGCCCGCCTCGCGGCTCGGGAGCTGGGGCTCACGCTCACCGCGCGCAACAACGGCGGCGCGGCCGACGTGCCCCTGGCCGGCGTCCCGGTGAAGGCCGCTGCCGACTACGTCCGCCGGCTCGTGGCCCGCGGCCACCGCGTGGCCATCTGCGAACAGGTGGAAGACCCCCGGCTCGCCAAAGGCGTGGTGCGGCGCGAGGTCATCGAGACCGTGACGCCGGGCGCGGTGCTGGCCGATGACCTGCTGGAAGGGACGGGGAACAACTTCCTCGTGGCCGCGATGCCGGGCGATCCCGTGGGGCTCGCCGCGCTGGACATCTCCACCGGCGATTTCGTGATCGAGACCGCGCCCGCCGCGGACCTGCCCGCGGCGCTGGCGCGCTACGCGCCCCGCGAGATCGTGGTGCCGTCCGACGCGGCCGCGCGGCTGGCCCTGCCGCCCGGGGCGGTGGTCACCGCCCGGGAGGACGGGGAGTTCGACGCCGCCCTGGGGACGGCGGAGCTCACCCGCCGGTTCGGACTGGCCCACCTGGGCGGCCTCGACATCACCGAGGCCGAGCGCCCGGCCCTGGCCGCCGCCTCCGCGCTGCTCCATTACGTGCGCGACCTGCAGCCCGGCGGCCTGCCGCAGCTGGCGCGACCCGTGGTTCGCCGCGCGGGCGCCACCATGCTGCTGGACGAAATGACCCGCCGGAATCTCGAGCTGGTCGAGTCTCTCCGCCCCGGTGACCGCGAGACCACGCTGCTGGAGGTGATCGACCGCACCGTGACCCCGATGGGCACCCGCCTGCTCCGACAATGGCTGCTGGCGCCGCTCCGGGACCTCGCGGCGATCGGGGCGCGGCACGACGCGGTTCAGGTCCTGACCGACGACGCCCGCGGCCGGGACCGGCTGCGCGACGCGCTGGACGGGGTGCGGGACCTCGAACGGCTGGCGGGCCGGGCCGCGAACCGCCGGGCCTCGCCCCGTGACCTCGGAGCCCTGCGCGACTCGCTCCAACGGCTGCCCGACGTCTCGAGCGCGCTGGGCGGTCTCTCCGGCCGCGACCGGAGCGCGGCCCTGGAGGACGTCGCCCAGGGGTTCGACCTGCTGGCCGACCTCGCCGAGCGGCTGGGTGGCGCGCTGGTGCCGCGACCGCCGGCCGTGCTGGGCGAAGGCGAGACCATCCGTCCGGGGGTGGATGGGGCGCTCGACGAGCAGCGTGACCTGCGCGACGGCGGCAAGGAGTTCATCGCCGGCCTGCAGGCCCGCGAGCGGGAACGAACCGGCATCGGCTCGCTCAAGGTCGGCTACAACCGGGTGTTCGGCTATTACCTGGAGGTGAGCAAGGCCAACCGGCGCTCGATCCCCCCGGACTACGAGCGCCGCCAGACGCTCACCGGCGCCGAACGCTACGTGACGCCCGAGCTCAAGGAATACGAAGCCCGGGTCCTAGGGGCGGAAGAGCAGGCCCTGGTCCGGGAACGCGAGCTGTTCGAGGCGCTGTGCGACGCGGTGCGCGAGCGGCTGGCCCGGGTGCAGCGGGTCGCCCGGGACCTCGCGGCGCTCGACGTGTTCGCCTCGTTCGCCGAGGCGGCCGCGCGCGAACGGTACGTCCGGCCCACGATGACCGACGAGCCGGTGCTCGACCTCCGGGGCTCGCGCCATCCGGTGGTGGAGCGCCGTCTCCCCCGCGGCACCTTCATCCCCAACGACGTCCGGCTGGACGAGGGCCAGCGGGTCATTCTGCTCACCGGCCCAAACATGGCGGGGAAGTCCACCGTCCTGCGACAGATCGGGCTCGCGGTCGTGCTGGCGCAGTGCGGCGCGTTCGTGCCGGCCGACGCTGCCACGCTGGGCCTGGTGGACCGGGTGTTCACCCGCGTGGGCGCCAGCGACAACCTGGGCCTGGGTCACTCGACCTTCATGGTCGAAATGAGCGAGACCAGCGCCATCCTGAGCGCGGCCACCGGGCGGAGCCTGGTCCTGCTCGACGAGATCGGCCGCGGGACCGCGACGTACGACGGGGTGGCGATCGCCTGGGCCGTGACCGAGCACCTGCACGACCGGGTGGGCTGCGCCACCGTGTTCGCCACCCACTATCACGAGCTGACTCAGCTCACCGAAGAGCTGGCCCACGCCCGGAACTTCAACGTGGCGGTCCAGGAGTCGGGGAACACCATCGCGTTCCTCTACCGCCTGGAGCCGGGCGGGGCCGACCGGTCGTACGGCATCCACGTGGGGCAGCTGGCCGGCCTGCCCGGGCCGGTGGTACGGCGCGCCACCGAAATCCTCGCGATGCTGGAAGCCGGCCATCACGTGGCCGGACGGCTTCCGCCGCCCGCGCCCGACGCTCGGCAGCTCACCCTGTTCCAGCCGGCCCACGCCGTGCTCCAGGAGCTCCAGGCGCTCGATACCGATCGGCTGACCCCGCTCGAAGCCCTGACCCGGCTCGCCGCGCTCAAGCGGCGGGCGGAGGAATCCTGATGAGACCGGAACCCGTCCTCTGCCTGCTGGCCCTGGCGGCGGCCTGCGGCGGCGGCGACTCGGCCGACGCGCGGCGCGGCGGCGGCGCGCGGGGGTTCGACCCGCCGGTGCTCACCAACCCCGAGATTCCCGTGCGCTATCCGCCCCAGCTGTTCGCCCAGCGGACCGAGGGGACGGTCGTGCTCCGGTTGTTCGTGGATGAGCGGGGCCGGGTCGTGGTGGATTCCACCCGCATCATGGAACGGAGCGGCCACGACGCGCTCGATTCCGCCGCCCTCGCCGCCGTGCCTGCCATGCGGTTCGCGCCGGCCCGCCGGGACGGCGCCGCCGTCGCCACGGCGTTTTTGCAGCCGGTGCATTTCCGCCATCCGGAAGGCGCCGGGACCGGAGGGTCGTGAGCGTGCCCCCCCATCCGAAACCCTACGCCAACGTCCTCGAGACCATCGGGTGGACGCCCCTCATCCGGCTGAACGGGGTGGCGGCGGGCATCCGCACGCCGGTGTACGGCAAGGCCGAGTTCTTCAACCCGGGCGGGTCGGTGAAGGACCGTATCGGCCTGGTCATCATCGAGGACGCCGAGCGGAGGGGCGAGCTCAAGCCGGGCGGGACCATCGTGGAAGGCACCTCGGGCAACACCGGCGTGGGGCTCGCGCTCGCCGCCGCGATCAAGGGCTATCGCTGCATCTTCACGATGCCGGACAAGATGTCGAGCGAGAAGGTGCGGCTCCTCAAGGCCTTCGGCGCCGAAGTGATCATCACCCCCACCGCCGTGCCCCCGGACCATCCCGACAACTACGTGATGAAGGCCAAGCAGATCACCAAGGACACGCCGGGCGCGGTGCTCGCCAACCAGTTCTACAACCAGGCCAACGTGGACGCCCACTACCGGTCCACGGGACCCGAGCTGTGGGCCCAGACCGACGGCCGGATCACCCATCTGGTGGGTGGGGCGGGGACCGGCGGGACGCTGAGCGGCGCCGGCCGGTTCCTCAAGGAGAAGAACCGGGCGGTCCGCGTGGCTTGCGGCGATCCGGACGGCTCGATCTACGCCGAGTACGCGCGCAGCCACACCAAGGGCGCGGGGCGCCCTTACAAGGTCGAGGGGATCGGCGGCGACAAGATCCCCGACACGCTCCATTTCGACGTGGTAGACGAGTTCCGCACGGTGAGCGACCGCGACGCGTTTCACATGGCGCGCCGCCTGACCCGCGAGGAAGGGCTCTTCGTGGGCGGCTCCACCGGGCTCGCCGTGTGCGTGGCGCTGGACCTGGCCCGCGAAGCCGACGATCCGCGGGCGTGCGTGGTCGCGATTCTGGCGGACACGGGCGAGCGGTACCTCTCCAAGGTCTACAACGACGAGTGGCTCCGCGAGCACCAGCTGGTCCAGGCCGACCGCATCACCGCGCGCGCGCTGCTCGCCGCCAAGCCCGCCGGCGCGCCGCCCCTGGTCACCGTCGAGGCGTCGCACACCGCGCGCCAGGCGCTGAACCTGATGAGCACGTACAATGTCTCGCAGCTGCCGGTCATGTCGGGGAAAGACTGCGTGGGCGCGATTTCCGAGGGATCGCTGATGGCCCGGGCCATCGGCGACCCGGCGTCGCTCGAGCGGCCGGTGCGGGAGCAGCTCGAGGCGCCCTACCCCGTGATCGAGGCCGAGCTGCCGCTCGAACGGCTCTCGCCCCTATTGTCGCGCGAAACCCCGGCGGTCCTGGTGCGGGCCAACGGCGACCTGGTGGGCATCCTCACCCGCTATGATGTGCTCCACCACATCCAGGGCGTGCGGTGAGCCACTACCTGCTGTCGGCCGAAGCCGCGTTCTCCGCCGCCCATACCCTGGCGGGCGTGGACCAATGCTCGCAGATGCACGGCCACAACTGGCGGGTGCGGGTCACGGTCCGGGTGGGGGCGGACCGGCTCGACGGGCAGGGCATGGGCGTGGACTTCCGCGACCTGGAACGCCTGACCCGGGACGCCGTGAGTGACTTCGAGCACCGCTATCTGAACGAGCTGCCGCCGTTCGCCGCCCACGCCCCCTCCGCCGAGACCATCGCGCGGGTGGTCGGCGAACGAGTCACGCAACGGCTGGCCGGCCACCCGTCCGGCGCGGCGGTCACCCAGGTCGAGCTCTGGGAAATGCCCCAGTACAAAGTGGTCTACCGGCCCTGATGCGGATCGCGGTCCTGACGGGCGGATCGACGCCCGAGCGCGAGGTCGCCTTCGCCGGCGCCGCCCAGGTGGTGGCCGCGCTGCGCCAGCTGGGCCACGAGGTGACCACGGTGGATACGACCGCCGGCCCGCTGTCGGCGAATGACGAGGCCCGGCTGCTGGTGTCAGCCGTCGGCCGGGAGCCTCCGGCCGAAGACGAGCTGAGCCGGCTGCGGGACCTGGAGCTGGGCCCGGCGCTGGTGACGCTCCCCGCCGTGCGCGACGCGGACCTGGTCTTTCCGGTGCTCCACGGGGAACAGGGAGAGGGCGGGGCCCTCCAGGCGCTGCTCGAGCTGGCCGGGGTGCCCTACGCCGGGAGCGGCCCGCTGGGCAGCGCGCTGGCCATGGACAAGGACATCGCCAAGCACCTGTTCCGCGCCGCGTCCGTCCCCACTCCCGATTGGCGCATGTGGCCGGTCAAGCCGGCGGCGGCCGCGGCCGACCTGGGCCTGCCGCTGGTGGTGAAGCCGGTCAAGGCCGGCTCGACCGTGGGGCTCACCGTGGTTCGGGATACCGCCGGCATCGAGGCAGCCGTCCAGGTGGCGCTCGTCTACGATGATGAGGTCATGCTCGAGGCCTTCGTGCCCGGCCGGGAGTTCACGGTCGGGATTCTGGGTGAGCGTGCGCTCGCCGTGGGGGAGATCATCCCCAGCCACGAGATCTTCGACTACGAATGCAAGTACACGCCGGGGCTGTGCCGGGAGGTGTTCCCCGCCGACATCCCCGGGGACCTGGCCACCCGGCTCCAGGATGCCGCCTTGGCGGCGCACAACGCGTTGAAGCTACGAGACTTCTCCCGGGTCGACTTCCGGGTCACCCCGGCCGGCGCGATCCACTGCCTGGAAGTCAACACGCTCCCGGGCCTCACCCGGATGAGCCTCCTGCCCCAGTCGGCCGGGGCGGCCGGGATCGACTTTCCCAGCCTGTGCGCCAGCATCGTCCGCCTGGCCCTGGCGCGAACGCGCCGGGGGAACAAAGTTCAGTCGTAGCGCAGTACAGTAAGTGGTACGGGTATCTCCATGACACCGCCGTCCTCCTTCTTCGTCACCCCCTGGGTGCGCCGCCTGCTGGCGGCGAACGTCGTCGTGTACCTGTTGTCGGTCACGGTGTTCACCGGACTTTGGTTCGCGAACCTGGTGGCCTTCTCCCCGGCCGGGGCGGCGGAGCGGCCCTGGACGTTCGGGACCTACCTGTTCGCCCACGCCGGCCTCCTGCACCTCGCCGTCAACATGCTGGTCCTCCTCATGTTCGGGCCCGCGGTCGAACGGCGGATGGGGGGAGGGGCATTCGTCCGGTACTACCTGCTGTGTGGAATGGGCGCACCGGCGGTGGCGTTCCTGATGTCGCTGTTCCTGAACGTCGCGCCCTTCATGGGCGCGTCGGCGGCGGTGTTCGGGGTCGCCCTCGCGTTCGCGCTGGCTTGGCCCCAGGCCAGGATCTACGTCTTCCCGCTCCCCTGGCCGGTCCCCGTGAAGGCCCTGGTGGCCGTGCTGGCGGCCATGGATCTGGCGCCACTGGTGCTGGATCCGGCGGGCGGGCTGGCGCAGCTGGCCCACCTGGGCGGCTTCCTGCTGGGCTACGCGTACCTCAAGGGTGAAAGCCTGATGGACCGGCGGGCCGCCGTCGCGGTCGAGCGGCGGAGCGAGGCGCCGGTGCTCGTCGCCCATCAGCCCGCGGCGGAAGCCGCGGAGGTGCCGCCTCCGGCGCCGCCCAAGCGGGCCGGCGCATCGCGCGACGACATCGCCCGGGAAATGGACCGCCTGCTCGACAAGATCTCCCAAGAGGGCTTAAGCAGTCTCACCGCGGCGGAGCGGCGTTTCCTGGACGATATGAGCCGTCAAATGCGCCGGCAGTAGGGGCCGTGGCGCCCCGGATCCGCGTCCGTCAGGGCGACATCACCACGTTCGAGGGCGACGCGATCGTCAACGCCGCGAACGACCGGCTCCAACTCACCGTAGGCGTGGCCGGCGCCATTCACCAGGCCGGCGGTCCCGAGATCCAGGAAGCCTGCACCCGCCACGGTCCCATTCGCGTGGGGGAAGCGGTCATCACCACCGGCGGGAAGCTCCGGGTGCGCCACGTGATACACGCGGCGGTGATAGGCGACCAGCCCATCACGTTGGAGGTCGTCCGGCGCTGCACGGAATCGGCGCTCCGGCTCGCGGCCGAGCACGGCCTGGTGCGGCTGGCGATGCCCATCCTGGGAACCGGGATCGGTCGCGTGCCCATGGCGGACGCGGCCGGCGCGATGCTCGAGGTGCTCCGTTCCTCCTCCTACGCCGACAACATCGAGGTGGTGGTGCTGTTCGGCTATCGCGGCGAGGACGCCGAGACCCTGGAGCGGCTCGTGGGGTAGCGACGGCGCTGGCGGCGGTCCTGGTCCTGGCGGCGGGCGATCCGGATACGGCGCTGCGGGCTCGCGCGGAGGCACTGCTCACCCACGGCCATCTGAAGGAAGCGCGCGCGCTGGTCGAGCGCGGGCTGCGCGACCGCCCCGACGACCCCGCCCTCCTCATGCTGCTCGGACGGGTGCACCTGGACTGGCCCGTGGTCGGCCGGCAGCGGGCCTGGCGCCTCTTCGACGAAGCCGCGCGCCGCGCCCCCAGGGACCCGACGCCCCGCTACCTCCAGATGCAGACCGGACTCCGGCTGGGCGGGGATGATGGCGAGCGGCTGGCCCGCGATGCCGCCTTCCGGGTGCTGGCGCTGAATCCCGACTATCGCGACGTGTGGGCGTCGTGGCGCAGCCTCTACCGCGGGGACGGTCATCGCCGTCGGGCGATCCGGCTGCTGGAGAGCCACCGGGGGGCGGTGGCCGCCCGCCGGCGGGCCGAGCTGTACATCGAGCTGGAGCAGTACGGCGCGGTGGACAGCGCGCTCGCACCCCACGCCCTGGCCGAACCCCCGGACCCCGCCGTGTGGGCGCTGCTGGCCCAGGCGTCCCTGGAGCGGGGCGACACCGCCGCCGGCCTCGAGCGTTACGCGCGGGCGATCGCCGCCGCCGAACGGGACACCGCCGGCATCCTGTGGCAGCAGGTAGCGGCCCTCGCCTCGCCCGAGGAGGAGGGCGACTACGCGGTAGCGGCCCCCGATGCGCGCCCCGCGTTCTTCCGGGGGTTCTGGAACCGTCGCGAGCCCGATCTGACCACACTCCCGAACGAGCGGGTGGTGGAGCACTTCACGCGTCTCCGGGAAGCGCGCCACCGGTTCCGGCTCCTGCATCCCCAGTCCACCTACCACCGCTCGCCGGAATGGCGCGCGCTCCAGGGTGCCGCCGCGGGCGCGGTGCACGCCACGCGCCAAACGCTGGGCACGGTCTCCGACGCGCTGCCCGGACGTTCGGTATTCGAAGACGAGATCCAGGCCCTGGGGCTCGGCGTGGATGCGCGGGACCTGCCCGAGCCGGACGGCGTCACTCGGTACGCGCGCTACGGATTGGACGGCCGCGGCCTCCTGTACCTCCGATACGGGCGGCCCCGGCAGTCCATCGTGTCGGGCGACATCGAGGCCTGGCGCTATCGCGTGGACGGTCGCATCGTGACGCTCCTCTTCGCCCGCGCTACCGCCACGGCCGCGTTCAGCGGCGCGCCCCTGTTGGGCGGCGATTTCGTCATCTACCCCACCACGCGCCAGGACGTCCACAACGCGGCGCTCATGCTCGAGCGGGACGACACCTCGATCGAGGCCGACCTGCCGCTCGCCGCGTGGGCCGCCTTCTTCCGCGCAGCCGACGTGACCAAAGCGGCCGCCGGCCTGCAGGACCTGGTGATCGCGGTCGGGGCCGATACGGCCGTCGTGGCCCTGTGGGACCGGGAGGACCGCGAGCTGGTGCGGCTGCGGGGTGCCACGCCGCTGATGCTGCCCGTCCGCTCCGGTATACACCGGTTCGGGGCCGACGCGCGAGTGGGGAGTCGGCTGGGCCGGGTGCGCGGGACCGTCGAGGTGCCGCTGCTGTCGCCCGGCTGGCTCGGCGTCTCGAGCATGCTGGTGGGCGTGACGGCCGACACCGCGCCGGACCGCCTGGCCATGGCGCGCGCCATGCCGCCCGATCTCGTGATCCGCCGGGAAGGCCGCCCGCTCGCGCTGTACCTCGAGCTCTACGACCTGCCGGACCGGGACGGCGTCGCGGAATACGCGGTCGAGTACGCGTTCGATCCGGTGGGGAGCGGCAACCGGGTCACCTTCGCGTTCGCGCGCGCGGCGCCGGCGGCGGCCGTCATCGTCGAGCGCCTCGCCGTGCAGCCGGCGCAGATCCGGCCCGGCACCTACCGGATCACCGTCACGGTGCGGGACCGCATCCTCGGCCTCAGGGCGCGCGCGGCGTCGGTCACGGTCGCCCTGCCCTGACCGCGCGGGTCTTGTTTCGCCGGGCAGGGAGGGCCAGATTCGTGGCGCCTCCATGCTCGTCGATCTCGTCCCCGAGTTCCTCGCGGCGCTCGACGCCCCCGATCCCCTCGACGGCTACCGCCGGTACCTCGACGCCCATCACCCGGTGCTGGCGGCATACTGGCGCAACTACGTGCTCGATCTCGACAGCCCCCACGCCGACGACGTGATGCGTCGCGCCCTCGCGGCCGAGCGCCGGGACCTCAAGCAGCTGCTGGACGACGTGGACGTGCCGGCGCTGGCCGCCGAAGCGCTGCGCGCCTGCGAAGCGGCCTTCGAGGCCGACCGGCCCATGGATCTCTATCTGATGGTGGGCGTGGGCGCGGCCAACGCGGGCGAGCTGGTCGTGGGCGGGCGCGGCATCGGCTTCGTCTGCCTCGAACACTTCACCGGTCGTCCCAATCCCGAGACGTTCGGGCTGGGCCTGGATCCGCGCCTGCTGCGTCTGTGGATCGCCCACGAGCTGGCGCACGCGGTGCGCTACACCTCGCCCCGGAGCGAAAGCGAGTTGGCCCGCATCGTGGCCGACGCCGGGGGCGTCTACGACTACTGGGAAAGCGGCAGCCGGGCCCCGCTGGCCGAGCTGCTGGTGAACGAGGGGCTGGCGGTGCAGGCGTCTCGCGGAGTCGCCCCCGGGTTCGAGCCCTGGGACTACCTGGGCTACAGCCGCCGGCAGTATCGCCGGCTCCGCGAGCTGGACGCGTTCCTCCGGCGGGCCATCGTGCCCGAGCTGGGGCAGACCGGGCTGGGGCTCAAGCTCCGGTATCTCTCGGGCGGGATGAGCGCCGCCCAGCGCTTGGTGGCGGGGAGAGTGGTCCCCGAGCGGGCCGGCTACTACATCGGGAGCCGCCTGGCGGAGACCGCGGTGGCGGAGCGCGGCATCGCCGAGGCCCTGCGGCTCGACGCGCGCGCGGTGATCGCGGCGGACGAGCGGGCGTCGGGAGCGCAATCCGCATGACGCCGGCCAAGCGCCGGCCGGCGGCGCGCGCGCGGGCCGGCCGGTCCGCGGCGGAGCGCCGTCGCAACCACACGCTCCGGGAAGTGCTGGACGAGCTGGTCCAACACGTCCGCGTGGTGGCCCGGACCCTCGACACCATGACGCCACCCGAGGTGACCTACGCCCAGGAGCGGCTGGAGTGGCTGGCCGACGAAGTCTGGCGCATCGCCGCGGGGGACGACGCGCCCGAGGAGTAAGCCAGCATGACACTATCCCGCCGCGCCCTCCTGAAGATGGGCTTGGGAGCCGGGGCGACGCCCGCCCTGGCCGGATTCCCGCTCCTCGCGGAAGCGGGCGACCCATCAGACCGCCTCGCAGCGGAAGCGCTCCAGGCACGCCCCCTGCCGCTCAGCAGCGTGCGGCTGACGGGCGGACCGCTCAAGCACGCCCAGGACCTGGACGCCCGCTACCTGCTCCAGCTCGAGCCCGATCGCCTGCTGGCGTACTACCGGCAGCGTGCCGGGCTCGCACCCAGGGCCGAACCGTACGGCGGCTGGGACGGCGGGGGCCGGAATCTCACCGGGCACATCGGCGGCCACTACCTCTCGGCCGTGAGCCTGATGTGGGCCGCCACGGGCGACACCCGCCTCAAGGACCGGGCCGACTACATCGTCCGCGAGCTCGCCGAGGTGCAGGCCAGGCACGGCGACGGCTACCTGAGCGCGCTGGAAGGCGGCCGCGACGCGTTCGGCGCGCTGGCCAGGGGCGAGATTCGGTCGAGCGCCTTCGATCTCAACGGCCAGTGGTCGCCCTGGTACACGCTGCACAAGACGTACGCCGGCCTGCGCGACGCCTACCGGTTTGCCGGCAACCGCACGGCGCTCGACGTGGAGATCCGGTTCGCCGCGTGGGCCGAGGGGATCCTGTCGGGTCTGGACGACGCGCAAATTCAGCGGATGCTGAACACCGAGTTCGGCGGCATGAACGAGGTCCTGGTGGACCTCTTCGCCGATACCGGAGACGAGCGCTGGCTGCGACTCTCCTACAAGTTCGAGCACCGGGCATTCATCGCGCCGCTCCAGCGCCACCAGGACGACCTCGCCGGCACCCACGCCAATACCCAGGTCCCCAAGCTCATCGGCTCCGCGGACCGCTTCGCCTACCGGGGGACCCCGGCCGACCTCCTGGCGGCGGGCTTCTTCTGGGATCGCGTGGTCCAGCACCACAGCTTCGCTACCGGCGGCCACGGCAAGGACGAGTACTTCGGCCCGCCGGATCGCCTGGGCGACCGGATCGACGGGCGCACGGCCGAGTCGTGCAACGTCTACAACATGCTGAAGCTCACCCGGCGGCTGTTCGCCCTCTCGCCCGACGCCCACTACGCCGATTTCCACGAGCGGGCCCTGTTCAACCACATCCTGGCCTCCATGGATCCCGACGACGGCCGGACGTGCTACATGGTGCCGGTGGGCCGGGGGGTGCAGCACGAATACCAGAACATGCTGCGGAGCTTCACCTGCTGCGTGGGCACCGGGATGGAGAGCCACGCCCTGCATGGCGACGGGATCTACTACGAGGCCGGCGACTGGCTGTGGGTGAATCTCTACGTCCCGTCGCGCGCGGAGTGGGCCGAGGCGGGTGTGGGGCTGACCCTAGACACCGGATTCCCCGAAGGCGAGACGGCGACGCTCGCGTTGCGTCTCCGCGCCCCCAGGGAGTTCACCCTGGCGCTGCGCCGCCCCTACTGGGCGGGTGCGGGCTTCTCCGTGACCGTGAACGGCAGGCTCGTGCCGGACTCGGCCACCGCGGACGCCTCCTCCCGAGACCCGGGGGTCCGGCAGCAGTACGATTGGCGTTCCGAGGCCAGCACCTTCGTCGAGCTTCGCCGCGTCTGGCAGGACGGCGACACCGTCCAAGTGGCGCTGCCCAAGTCGCTCCGCCTCGAGCCGTTGTCCGACAACCCACGCCGCGCCGCGATTCTGTGGGGCCCGCTGGTGCTGGCCGGCGACCTGGGACCCGAGCGGGGGCGGCGGGGTGAAGAGGGAGAGACCGACCTCCCGCCGCTCACGGTGCCGGTGCTGGTCGGGCGCGACCGTCCGGTATCGGAGTGGCTCAAGCCCGTGGGCGGTGCCCCGGTGGGTTTCCGCGCCGACCGCGTGGGCCGCGACCCCGACGCCGCCGACCGGGTGCGCGACGTGGAACTGGTCCCGTTCTACCGGCTCCACCGCCGCACCTACTCGACCTACTGGGACGTGTTCACGGTCGCCGAATGGGCAGATCAGCGCACCGCGTACGCCGCGGAGGCCGCGCACCGGCAGCGGCTCGAGGCGGCCACGGTCGCGTACCTGGAGCCGGGCGAGGTCGTGTTCGAGCGGGAGTTCAACTACCAGGGCGGGCCGGACGCCACCGCGGCCCGGATCGAGGGCCGTCCGGGCCGCCGGGCCCGGAGCTGGTTCTCCTACGACGTGCCGGTGGACCCGGCCCATCCCACCACGCTGATCGTCACCTACTACAGTGACGATCGCCGGGGGACGCCGGCGGCGTTCGAGATTCAGGTGGACGGCGGGCGCGTGGCCCGGCAGGACCTCGGCTTGACCGACCCGCCCCGGTTCTTCGAGGTCGAGTATCCCGTTCCGCCGGACCTGGTGCGGGGCAAGCGCAAGGTGACGGTGCGGTTCCAGGCGAGCGAGGGGAGCCAGGTCGCGACCGTGTTCGGCGTGCGGGTGATTCGCGGGGACGCTCGTCCTAGCAAGTGAGTAGTGGGTAGTGAGTTGTGCCAAGTGAACAAGAAAGGCTCGCTCGATATTTCTAGTGGCCTTAAGAAGCGTCACGAGACGCTAGATGCGCGAGAAGTGGAGCAGCGTGGTAGAGGTCGCAGGCCTGGGTCAAACCGAGCGCGCCGTTCTCTCCAGCCTGGCAGCGCTCGAGCGCCCCACGGTCGGCGCTGACGATGTCGTGCGCCAACTCGGCGTCACGCGCCAAGCAGCCGACCTCACGCTGTCCCGCCTGGCGCGTAAAGGCTGGCTCACCCGCCTCCGCCGCGGCGCATACGCCGTCGTGCCGCTGTCATCGACTACTACGCAGCCGGTGCTCGAGCGCGCGGCTGGTGAGCGGTTGCGGTTCGAGCTCGATGGCCACGAGGCAGGGCGGAAGATTGCCGCCGTCTCGCGGGGGCGCAACACGCGACGGTCCCGGGCTACAGGTCCAGTCGGTAGCCGCGTTTCCACACCGTGATGATGTGGCGAGGCTGCGTGGGGTCCGGCTCGAGCTGCCGGCGCAGCTCCGCGACGTGGGAGTCGACCGTCCGGGTCTGGATGCCGGGCAGGTATCCCCACACCGCGCGCAGCAGGTCGGTACGGGAGATCACCTGTCCCTGGCGTCGGAGCAACGCCAACAGCAGCTCGAAGGCCAGCGGCGACAGCGGGACCGGCGCGCCGTCCTTCAACACCACCCGCGCCGCCGGCCGGACCTCGAGCGCGCCGAGCCTCCAGGATGCCGCTGCGCCGTTGCCGCCGATGCCGGCGGCGCGGCGTAGCACCGCGGCGACCCGCGCCAGGATCTCCAGGATCCCGAACGGCTTGGTGACGTAGTCGTCGGCGCCGAGCCTGAAGCCCACCAGCTTGTCGGCCTCCTGGCCCCGTGCCGTCAGGACGATGACCGGGGTGTTGTCGCCGGTCTGTCGCAGCTGGCGCAGCACCGACAGCCCGTCGCGACCGGGCAGCATGATGTCGAGAATCACCAGGTCGGGCCGGCCGTCCCGCACCCCCGCGAGCGCGGCGTCGCCGGTGCCCGCGGTGGACACGCGGTAGCCCTCCAGCTCCAGGTTCATGCGCAGGCCGTCGGCCAGCTCGCGATCGTCCTCGACCACCAGAATGTGGCTCATGTCGTGGCGTGCGCCGTCAGCGGGTCGGCGACGTCAAGTCCGCGCGCTCCCGGCAGCAAGACCACGACCCGGGCGCCACCGGACGGAGCGGCGTCGATCGACACCCGCCCCCCATGGCGCTCGATCGCGCTTCGCACCACCGCCAGCCCGATGCCGGTGCCGCCCTTCCCGGATCGGGTTGCCTCCGGCAGGCGCGTGAACGGCTGCCAGACGCGGCCGCGATCCTGCGGCGGTATGCCGGGGCCCTGGTCGGTCACGGCCAGGTGCGCCCAGCCGTCGGCCCTGCGCGCTTCGACCATCACATCCTGTCCGGGTGGTCCGTACTTCACCGCGTTGTCCAACAGGTTCACCAGGACGGAGTGCAGGTCCTCGCGGTCAACCGGCACGGTCAGTCCGGCCTCGAGCCGGGTGTGCAGCGTGGCGCCGGCGGCCTCCGCCAGCGGCCGGTAGCCGTCCACGATCTCCTGGACCAGCGTCGCCAGCTCCTCGCGCTGCGCGGCCAGGGCTTCCGGAACCCGACGGTCCAGCGTGAAGCGGAAGAAGCGGTCGAGCAGGTGTCCCAGGCGCTGGCTCTCCCGACCGATGACCTCGATGGCCTGCTGGCGCTCGCGCTCGGAGCGGACGCGGTCGAGCAGGAGCATCTGTCCGTACAGCTGGATCTTCGCGACCGGCGTGCGCAGCTCGTGCGAGACGCCCGCGGCGAAGGTGGTGCGCTGTCGGGCGAAGGCCTGCTCGCGCTTAAGCTGTCGCAGCGACGTGACCGCGAGCGCCACGGACGTCGCGAACAGGATGAGCAGCAGCGGCAGCCTGGAGCGCGGCAGCCCGCCAATGACCAGTCGGGCGGCCGCTGCGGGCCGAACCGCCACGTCGAGGACCACCTGGCCGAACGGGTCGGGCAGCGTGTCGCGCGCCGCGAAGGCCCGCGCACCGGGGTGGGCGTCGCCGCGCAGGGTGGTGCCGTTGACGCGCAGCACGATGTCCAGCAGGCTGTCCGTTGGCGCGCCCGCCGCCAGCGCCGGGGCCACCAGCGGGCGCCGAGCGATCACCCGGTCCACCACGCGGGCCAGCTCGCGCTGGCTGGTCACCAGGCCGAGGGTAACGGCGTGGTCGCCGGCGGCGGGACTCCGGAGCGCGAACGCCACCAGGCTGTCGCGAAACAGCGCTCGCAGATCCTGACGGCCCGAGGAGTCCGTCGTCCCGGCCGGCCGCGGGACGAGGCCCAGCCACGCGGTGTCCAGCTGCAGGCCGGTACCAACGCGAACCCGCATGGCGCCGGCCGAGTCCACCCTGAAGTAGGCCAGCGGAGCGACGCCGGGGCAGCCACACTCCTCGAGCGCGGCCGCCGACAGCGAATCCGGGGATGGCAACGCCGTGCCCGGCGCGTGACGGGCATGACGGTGCAGCGGCATCAGGGTCGAGTTGGTCGAGGCTCTGAGCTCCTGCTCCGAGGCCTCGGCCAGCCGCCACAGGGCTGCTCGAGCGTGGTCCTCGAGGGTCTGCTCCACCACCGCTTGGTGGGAGCGCGCGGCGCCCCAGGCCTGCCACGCCAGAACGCCACTGGTAGCCGTGGCGGCCAGCATGAGACCGAGGGTCCACGTCTCGGGCCGCAACGCCCCACCCGACGGCAATCGGAATCTCACTGGGCGGTCCTCCACGCTCGGGTCCCGCTTCAACCTAGCGCAGCTGAGGAGTTGCGGTGGCAGCCGGCTGATGCCCGTTCTGTGCCGGATCTGTGATCGCGACGTGCCGCCGGTGTCGGGCGAGCCGACACAATCGGCGCGGTTTCCGCGAACCACCCTCACCGCTGCCGGGCCGGGTCCTCCTAGGTTAGCGGCCACGACCACCTCCTACGAGGGCCACGTGACGTACCGAAACCAGTTGACCCGAGCGGCGCTGTTCGCCGCGCTGGCGATCGCCCCGGTTCCGAGCCTCCACGGCCAGACCCCGCAGCAGCAGCAGATGATGCAGGACTTCGAGCGCCGCCGCGAGGAATGGTCGCGCATTCCCGACCTGTTCGCGGCGCTGGAGGTCCGCCCGGGATCCCGGGTGGCGGACATCGGCGCGGGAGGCGGGCTGTTCACGGCCCGGCTGTCGCGGGCGGTCGGGCCCTCGGGCCGCGTGTTCGCGGTAGACATCGACACGGCCGTGCTGCGACGGCTGCGGCTGCGGGTGGAGCGCGACACCCTTTCGAATGTCGAGGTCGTGGAGGGAACGCCGACCAGCCCGCGACTGGCGGCGGGAACCCTGGACGCGATCCTGATCGTGCACGCGTACCACGAATTCACCGAGGTTCAGGCGATGCTGCGGGAGATCGTCGCCGCGCTGAAGCCAGGCGGCCGGGTGGCGATCCTCGATCAGTCGCCGTTTAGGCGGCGGGTCTTCCAGGCCCGAGCCGAGCAGACCCAGTCCCACAGCCTGGCCTCCTGGTTCGGCGTCGAGGATCTGGTGAAGGAGGGCCTCCAGATCGTCGAGCTGCAGGATCCGTTCATCTGGGCCGAGTCCACCAACGGCCAGACCGACCAGTGGCTGGTGGTGGCGATGAAGCCCGCTGCAGGTCCTCGGTGAGCGCGCCGCCAGCCGGCCTGCGGGGCGTGTTGGGTCCGCTGGATGGCGCGGGTCTGGTGATCGGGAACGTAGTGGGTGTCGGCATCTTCGTGGTGCCCGGCGTGGTCGCGAGCCAGGTGCACCAGCCGGCGCTGGCCCTGCTGCTGTGGTGCGCCGGGGCGGCGCTGGCCTTCGCGGGCGCCTCCGCGTACGGCGAGCTGGCGGCGCGGCTGCCTCGCGCCGGCGGCGAGTACGTCTATTTGCGGGAGGCATTCGGGCCGCTGGCCGGGTTCCTGTCGGGGTGGACGTCCCTGCTGGCCGGCTTCTCCGGCGCCATAGCCGCGAGCGCGGTCGGCCTGATGATCTACCTGGGCCGCCTGGCGCCGGCGCTGTCGGACGATCGCGCGTGGGCGGCACTGCCGCTGGGAGTCGTGACGCTGACCATCTCGCCCCAGCGTCTGGGGGCGCTGCTCGCGCTGTTCGCCTTCGCGGCGTTGCAGGCGCGCGGCGTGCGCACCGGCGTCCGGGCCACCAACGTGCTGGTGGTGACCCAGCTGCTGGTGTTCGCCGCACTGATCGTGGGATTGGCGCGCGGCGCGCCGGTCGCGTCCGGCGCGGCGGTCCCCAACGTCACCATGGTCGCCTGGCTGTCGATGCTGGTGCCGGTGATGTTCACGTACAGCGGCTGGAACGCCGCGGCCTATCTCGCCGAGGAGTTCCGAGAGCCGGCCCGGGACGTGCCGCGGGCGTTGCTGTTCGGTACCATGGCCGTCGGCGTGGTGTACGTGGCCATGAACGCGATCCTGCTCTACGCCGCCCCACCGGCCGCGCGCGAGCTGGTCACCGCCGGCGCGAGCACCACCGAGGCGCTCCTGGGACCGGTGGCCGGCATCCTGGCCACCCTGGCGATCACGCTGGCGATCGCGACCGGGCTCGGCGCCATGATCGCGGCCGGGCCACGGGTGTACCTGGCCATGGCGCGCGACGGTCTGCTGCCGGCCGCGGTGGCGCGCGTCGACGCGGCTCGCGGCACACCCAGCGGGGCCAACCTGCTGCAAGCGGGGTGGAGCGGTCTGCTGGTCCTGAGCGGGGGGTTCGAGGC
>Ga0210377_10001173_pt1 | contig 24075 bp, 20 predicted proteins | sample PLM4_65_b1redo_FD_155480 | JGI IMG/M metagenome (GOLD analysis project Ga0210377, IMG submission 155480) | Groundwater sediment microbial communities from an aquifer in East River, Colorado, USA - PLM4_65_b1 redo | ecosystem: Environmental > Terrestrial > Soil > Riparian zone | place: USA: East...
GTAGAAAGGGATAACCACCGAGACGAGTGTGTTTGCGATGCACTCGTCGCGCAGCTTGGTCAGATATCCGATCATCTCCGGATAAGGCGGACCCATCATGATCTTGATCGTTTCGTCGTAGAATTTCCACGAGCTGCCGTAGAGCTGCACTCGCTGCTCTTCGCTCGTCGAATCCACCATCCGCCGCCATACCGCCTCGCCTTCCGCCGTCGCGTCCGGCTTTTTGGTGTCGTTCGATTCATGAACGCGATACCGGACCAGGACTTCGGGAAGGTGGAAGAACTCGTATTTGCTCTGGAGATCCAGCCAGAGATGGTAATCCTGGGCATAACGATTGCGGGTGTCGAACGCCGGATTGGGAAGGTTCGCTTTTGGAATGAACACCGCGCATCCATTTATGCAGCCGCGGAACAGCGGAAGCTGGGGTGATCGCACAAATGACAGGTGGTCGAAGCGCACATCCTCCCGATGATTTCCAGCGCTGTCGATCAGGCTGTAGTCGGAGAAGATCATCGCATCGGCCTTGCCCAGCGCCTGGAAGTACTCGACTTGGCGCTGTAGCTTGTTAGGCTCGTAGATGTCGTCGTGGCTGAGCCAACAAAAGATGTCGCCCGACATATTCGCAATGCCGGTGTTCAGCGCCGAGGCGACGCCGCCGTTCTTCTGGTGGTAGTATCTCACCTTGCCGGGATGTGCGCTGGCGAACCCCCGGCATATGCGATCAGTGTGACCGTCATCCCGAGAACCGTCGTTGACGATCACGATCTCGTAGTTGCTGTATGTTTGTCTGAGAACGCTTTCGACCGCGAGCCGGAAATACTCGCCACCGTTGTAAACAGGCATCACAACACTGACGAAAGGCCGCGCCATTGTTAAACCCCCCAAGGAAAGGCCCTTGTTAGATCAGCCCAAAATAAACTCTATTTGCTATTCCGCGGCTATGCCAGTCTTCCCCGCTGGCTTGCGCGACGATCGTCCGCTGGACGGCTTGGCGGCGGAAACGGATTTCCTTGCGGCCGTCTTGCGCCAGTATACGGCTGCTCCGTCGACTTCTTCAATTGCATCCGTAATCGCAAGCTTCTTCCGGAAATCCATGATCGCTTCGCGACAGGGCTTCAGGATGTAGTCATCCACTATGACGAATCCTCCGGGAGACACGCGATGGTACATCGCCTCAAGCGTCTCCATTGTGGAGCCGTACATGTCGCCGTCCAGCCGCAGAATCGACAATTGTTCCACCGGCGCATCCGGAAGCGTATCCTTGAACCATCCCTCAAGGAATTCGACCTGCGTGTCCAAAAGGCCGTACTTTTGGAAATTGGCTCTCACATCGGCTGCGCTGACAGCCAACTCCGGAACCGTGAAGTGCTCATCGCCGGTGTCATTGGGATAGCGATCCAGGTCAGGCGGCGGCAAACCCCTGAAAGAATCGGCGACCCAAACCTTGCGCGACCGGTCGCCATGCGCGAGCAGAATGCCGCGGGCGTAAATACACGCGCCACCGCGCCACACGCCGGCTTCGAGAAAATCTCCGGGAATCTTGTCATCCAGGACCCGCTCCAACAGCGTGCGGATATTACGCAAACGGACGCTGCCGATCATCGTTTGAGCGGACTGCGGCCAATCTCTTCCTAGCAGCCGGCGATCGGAATCGAACTTCCTCGGATTCCAGGTGTCCGCGCTGGGGTCGGAACTTGTTTGTCCGCAGAGCGATGCTTCGAGCAAGTCGAGATAAAGCAGGCGCAACGGCGCCGACTGATCCTTTCCGCCGCTGCGCTGGGCAATCAGGTCACGCTTCACCGATTCCAAGCTTGATGCGACGATCGAGATGCGTCCGGCGACGCGAGACTCGGATGCCTTCAGCTCTTCCGCTTCGCCGACCATCTTGGCGATGTATTCGATGCCGGCCCGCACCTCATTGACATGAGCGTTGTTGGCGGCCGTAAGTTCGTCTCGCGCCCTTGTGGCGGCCTCTTCGACTTCTGCAGTCCTCTTGGCGGCGTGCGACAAGTCAGTCGTGACCGCAATGGTCTCGAGTTGGGTCCGCAGGCCGGCCATTTCTTCACCCATGGACTTGCGGACAGTAAGAACCGCCAGATCAGTCCGCATGACTGCGAGCTCTGCCTGAAGCTTGTCGATATGCGCCCGTAATTCTCCAATCTCTACGGTCTTGGCGTCGCGGGCCAGAGCGGCCAGATCGGCTTCGCGTCTCAGCAGGCTTATCTCGCGCTGAAGCGCAGCTTCCAGAGCTTCCGCTCTCACGCGCGCAATCGCCGGCTCATGAGTGGCCATGAGCAATGCAGCATTGAGCCTTTCCTGCTCACTCTGCATGGCGGCCACCTGTTTCTGAAGGACCGCTATGTGGCTCTCCCGTTCGATGAGGGTCTGATCGGACATGGCCCGCGCCTCAAGCAATACAGCATTGAGCCTTTCCTGCTCACTCTGCATGGCGGCCACCTGTTTCTGAAGGACCGCTATCTGGCTCTCCCGTTCGATGAGGGTCTGATCGGACATGGCTCGCGCCTCCTGTTCGAGTCGTAGGGCCGAGAGCAGGCCTTCATTGGCGGTCTCAGCGCGTTTCAGATCGGCGCTCAGCAGATAGCCTTTCATTCCGGTTCCGGCCGCATCGGCTCCCATCCGAAGCCGTTCGACTTCGGCGACCAGCCGCATGCGTTCTATCCGCTCCTTCTCAAGCAGATTCAGCGCCTCCGAAAGACTTCGCTGGGAGGCGTCTGTCGCAGCCTGTCCAGCCGTCGGCTCCGTGATCCTCTGCTCTTCCATGATGGCTTCCCCCAAAATAACCGGCCTTGCTGGCCGCGTCGTACGCCCAGGCTTGGTCGTTCGTCGCGCGGCGAGTTCGCTTGTTGCTACATTCCGTATCGAGAAGGCCGGATCGGCAAAAGCCTGCTCGCCGGGTACGCCAAGGAACTCGAAGAAATTGCTTCGCATCCGTTGGATCGTAAAGTCAGTCTCGAAAGCTGCAGCTCCAGCGGCGGCCGTTCGGTGATACACGCCCGGGCCAGTGACGAGCCGCTCGAATGCGTTATAAACCGCAGCCGGCGCTACGCCTCGCGCGCAGACCGCCGCTCCAGTTTCCTGGAGAAACTGGTGGGCCGCGGAATAGTCCGGCCCGTGAAAAACCACCGGCCGCCCGCTCGCCAAGTAGATCGGCAGCTTCGACGGGAAGCTCAAACGCGCAACCTCCGCCATGGCGGGCTGGAACGGATACGGACAATAGAGGACGTCCGTTTCCTCGGCGAGCGCCCCGACCAGGTCGGATTGCGGGATGAACCCCCGATGCTCAATCTTGTCCGCAGGGGCCGGGACTGCGGGCGTTTCCTTGCTGAAAACCCGGATACGAACATTGCGCCCTGCGATGCGCCAGCCGGCGTGGTTCAGCGCGTCAATCAGATGATGCCATTCTTCCTGGGCATAGAACTGGCCAGCCATGCCGATGATCAACTCATCCGCGCGGCGCGGCGCGAGCGCTGGCGGCCGGGCCAGAGCCGGATCGAGGCTGGCGATGACGGGAATCGTCCGCACGCCATACCGGTCGCAATAGGCGTCCGCCATCGGCCAGGACGCAGTCGCGCAGGACACGCTTGCGCGCACGGCGGCGGCGAATTCCTTCTGCGCTGCGCTGCGGTTCAGCGGATCCACGAGGTGCGCTTTCAGCCACCATGACAGTGGATCCCAGACCTGGGTGTAGAGCGGCGCCTTGAGACGGCGTGCGACAGGACGCGCCATGCGCACCATGGTTTGTCCCTGCAGGACAGCCCATACCGCATCGACCTTCTGCTCGCGGCCGAAGGCGACGGCCTCGTCGATCAGGCGCGGCACGCGGATAGCACGGCGCCCATACTCCCGGACCATGCCCGCCGTCCGCATGATCAGCCGGCGATGCGGAGGGCTAAGGCCGAATTCGCCGGGCTTGAAGACAATCCGGCGCGGCATCCAGTCCAGCTTCGGGTCCCACGCCGGCGTCAGCGCTCCATTCATCGCCGTGAAGCAGGCGACGCCGCCGGGTGGGATGAACTGGCACAGCTGGTTGAGGACCAGTCCCGCCGTGTAGTTGGTGCATGGCGGAACATCGGTGAGGAGCAGGACTTTCATTGTACTCGCCCTCGCCGGATTCGGCCGCCGCGGCGCTCATAGACACGCCGATAAACGTCGGCGAGGTGCTTGGCGAAGATGCGTTCGTCATACTGGGTCTCGGCGACCAGCCGCGCCCGCGCGCCCAACTCCAGCCTGCGACCATTGTCGGCGATCAGACCGGAGATCGCCGCGCCGAGCGAGGCGGGATCGGGCCGGCTGACGGCAGCCGCATAGGGCGCGTGGACGACTTCAGGGAGCCAGGAATCGTCGGTCACCAGAACCGGCCGGCCGCTGGCCATCGCCTCGATCGCCATCATGCCGAATGCTTCGGCCCGTGATGGCATGACGAACAGGTCGCAGGCTGCATAAATGTCCTGCATGGTCTGATCATCTTTGACCCATCCGAGTTCGACGATCTGGTGACGCCCGATATGTTTGTTGAGGTCGCCGACATAGTCGGTGGTGATGATCGAGAGCCGCCGCGAGGAGGAAACGTGGTCCAGCGCCGCGACGAACCGGTCATAGCCCTTGAAGGCGCCTGGCATCGCTCGCACCGCGATCACGAAGGCATCGGGATCGACGCCCAACCGGCTCCTTGCGGAAGCGGGCGAACGCGGCTGGAACGTCGTCAGGTTCACCCCGAACGGAACTACGTGCTTGGGCAGGCGGCTCGCGATCGGCGACTGGTCGGCCATCCGTTTCATCGCGTCGGAGGCCACGATCACGTCGAAATTCGAGTGCTTCAAGACACGCTTTTTCAGCCGGAACAGCTCACGGGTGCGGTCGCGTTTCATCGGAAACGGCGCGGCGAGGTCCGGGCAAGCGCCGCAGCCGGTCTTCCACCGCTCGCACGCCATCGGATAGATGCAGTGGCCGGTCATCGGCCACGGGTCGTGGAACGTCCAGACCGACGGCTTGAGGTCGCTGAGGTAGGGCAGCGCCCTGATGCTGAAATAGCCGTCGTAGATCACGTGATAATGCACCACGTCCGCCTTCTGGAAAGCGGAGTGCATTGGAAGAATGAAGCTCTGAAGGTGCAGGTCGGCATGCGTAGAAATCGCACGTTCGATCTTGGAAATATTGCGCGCCAGGCGGCGGCTGCCAGGGAAACGGAAGATGCGGCTCACATCGGGACGGCCGCTTTCTACCTTCCACACCAGGAAGCGTGAATCGATGCCTTCCTGTGCTAGCGCGTGGCTGGCCGAAATGTTGTTGAAGCGCGATCCGGTCTGATCGCTGACGTTCACGTTTAACACTCTCATGCGGACCTCCGCGAGAGCGGCAAGCCAAGATGCGCGAAGGCTTCATCGTAGAATACCTGTTCGCGATACTTGAGACTGCGAACATCGAGCCGCGCCTTGATCACCGGATAGTTGATCGCGGCGGCGCGATCGACCAACGCATCGTCGGTCAAGGCGCGATGGAAGCGGTCGCAAATCTGTTCGAAATTGTCCGGCGAGACGATGAACCCGCCCTCACCATCAGTGAACCACTCGTTGCAACACGAGGTGTCGGTCTGGATTGGAAAGGCGCCCATCGCCATCGACTCGAGCACTGAGGTGCTGATCGCGTCGGAGATGCTGATCCCCATGTACATTCGGGCGCGGCCGAAATTCCCCAGGATCTCTTCGTGCGGCCCCCATTCGATGATGCGAATGTTGAGCAGGCCTTGCTCACGCAGCTCGACAGCGCGCCTGCGGGGCTCGGCGCTCACCGAGTAGAGGACAATCTCGTAACCCTTCAGCTCGGCGGCGAAGCGCTCGAGCACGCGCAGCGACGTCATCGCGCGGCCGGCAAAGTGGTCATAGCCCTTGATCATGATGATCTTGCGCTTTGACGGAGGCATCGGGCTCCGCAGTTTTGCGACCTGGTCGAGGTCAAATCCTCCCGTATTGGTCAGCATCGGAAGACGTGGTCCTGCAAAACCGTACTCGCGACCGAGGGCCCAGTCGCGTTCACACTCGCAGGAGTATAGGTCAACAGCCCTTAATGTCCGCCGAATCTGGGATTCGTGTTCGGGGAACCGCCGATAGTAGAAAATGTCGCTGCCCCAGTTGCTCGCCAGCCATTTAGGGAAATCCAGCCCATAGCGCTCCTTTGCCGCCAGTGTCAGATAGCTGGAATGCTGGAACTCCATCGAATGGATGAGGTCCGGCTCCACCCGTCTAATTACTGAATTGAGAACTTTTGGTCCAAAGGCGGCAGGCGCATCGACATCGGATTCACCTAAGCGAAACGCACCCGCAGCGACTGCCTCTGCTCCGCCCTGCTCCTCCACCGAGGGTTCGAAGGTCGAAATGCGAACCGCATCCTTCGGAGCCGACGCTGTCCTCAAGCGCGGAGGCTGCTCTATCGTCGCTGACGGACCCCTGATCGCCCGGCGCAACGCCCATCCTGGATCGGTCAGCGCCAGCTTCGCTGCGCGCATAGTTCGGGCGCCTACGGGCAGGACGGGCGGCGGCGGTGGTGGCGCCGATTGGACTACGGGCGGGGGACTGATCGCGCTCAGCGGCCAGTGAACCGTGGCGCCTCTCAGATTAGGATTGAGCGGACCCGGCCCGATAGGAAACAGGTGAAGGTCCCACCCAGCGTCGGCCAGAAGATCGATCCAGCGGGCGACGTGGATGCTATGGTGCATCGCGACAAAAAGAATTCGCCGCGGCTTCATTCCGTACGCTCCGCCACCCCATCGATCAGCCGCCAGAACCTCCGCCTGGATTCCGCCTGGCTGAATTCCCGCGCGGCGCTGCGCGCAGCCGCGGCGAAGCGGGCGCACAAATCGCCATCGCTCGCCAGAACCTGCAACCCCCGGGCGAGTTCATCGACGGAAGGTTGGTCGACCACGTAGCCGGCCCCTGTTTTCCTGAAGAATTCCGAGACGAACGAGCCCGCAGGAGCATGCACCAAAACCGGCCGGCCAGAGGTCAGGTATTCGGCCATCTTGCCGGGCGAGGAAGACATCAACACGTCCTGGATCGTCGAATTGAACGCCAGCGGCAGGAAGAGGATGTCCGACGTGCGCTGGATTTCGGCGATCTCGGCGCCGCCGACATGATCGTGCCGCACAACGTCGGGTCCGTGGAGGCCGTTGTTCGCCAATGCTTCGGGCGGCTGGGAAGTGTAAACGTCCAGGCGATAGCGACCGGGCGTCCGCGCCATGGCCTGGGTGAGATTGGCGAAGGCGTCGCCCTGCGCATGATAGACTGACCCTGAATAGAGGATTCGCACCGGACCAGTCGATGCCTGGCGCGGCGCCGGCGCCGTCTCCAGCATGGCGTCGTCGTCGATAGGATTGCGTACGACAACTGCTGGCCTGCCAGTTCGCTTCGCATATTCATTTGCAAGAATCTCGTTGGGGCAGATTACCGCCTTCGCTTGTCGGCTCCAGGCCGGTTCAAGCTGGATGGCCAGGTTCCGGAGGGGGCCCTGCGGCCATTGGAAGACGGGGTCATCAAAAAGATATGCAAAGAATGGCGCGGAAATCTTCCGCGCAGCAATCGCCGCCGCGGCCAAGTCGAACGGGTTGCCGCTGCAACCGACAACGGCCAGGCCCTGCGACCCGCGCAGCAGACCTTCGATCTCGACGGCCCGATCCTTCACCGCCCGCTGATAGCCCAGACGATTGTTGAATGCGCCGATTGCTCCGGACAACTCGCCGCCAATCCGAGGCGGCTTGGGCGCGGACAGCCGGAGATAGTGGCCATAACCCTCTCCAGGTCTCTGCGTGAACGTCGTGAGGTTGTCCGACAAGAACCAGAAGATGCAATCAGGCCGAGTCCGGATCAGCCGTTCGAGCACCTTCGCCTGCCCCGAAGCCGACGGTGGCAGTGCGGTTGAGACAAATGCAATGTTCCTCTTCAACGGGCGTTCCAGCACCTGCCGGCAGGCTCCCGCGGGCGAGAACTTACGTCTATCCCCTTCTGAGCGATCACGTCAGGTTCCTTACAATCCAGAGGAGGTTTTCCAGAGATCAGACGCACGCGTTACGCCGTCCCTGCTCCACGTGCTTTCTAAAGCGCCACAGGTCCACTGTTCAAGCATTCTCGGCGGCGCGTCTCGTTCGAAGCTCCGGGTAAATCTGGAGCGGAGAGCAATTGGCAGAAACCTTCCCGCAACCATGTCGGGGGCACGCGTCAGAGGCGCAATGTCGCATCAAAGATCCGCCGCTCTTTGCGAGGATAAGAAGAGCTGATCGGACGCCACGCTTGGAAATGGGCCGAGGCGTGGTGAGCGTCCAATGCGGCTTGATCCATGTAGACTTCGAAAACTCGGATCAGTTCGGAATCCAGAGCGTCCACTGCGAAGGTGTAGGAAACGACGCCCGGCTCTTGGCGCGAACTCTTCACTAGCGCCTCGATGGCGGGTTTGAACTTTTCGAACTCGGCCTGGGGAACGCGAAGGGTGATGCTGATTATGACCATGACTTCGCGCTTCTGAAGTTACGTCCATCCTGGAGCATGATCCAGTTTCATTCCAGCGGTTTCCAGGTGCAACCGGACACGTTGGATGTGCGCACGGCTCGGTTGCTGGCTTTAGGTCGATCTTTTGTTGCTGGCGGCGTCGTTTTTTTCAAAGCACGCTCACGCAGCTCGCCGTCAAAGAGCCCGCTCCGCTTCTGTCGGCTGCCGCCGCCCGGTCAGGCTTGATAGCGTCACAACACCTGCGATTTGAATTCTTCCGACTCCAGAAGGCTGCGCAGCATCGCCTTGCGTTCGCCAGAGTCTCTTATGAACTTCAGGTTCACGAGCGCTCCATTCTGATCCGGCTCTCTTCCGAGCGCGACACGATAGGCGGCGGCGAGGAAATCTTCGTCGGAGGATGACTGGTCGGCTGTGCCGTCTTTGGCGTCGGCCGCCATCATTGCGAACGCGTTGGCGAGATCGACTCCCGTCAGGTTGTCGACGAACCCATACGCCTTGAGCTTTTCGGCAATGTCGGCCGGACAAGCTTCGCCCGTCGTGTTCTTGCAGAACAACTGGACAAGGCTCCCGTCTTTGCCGAGCTGCACCGATCTCGTGATGTTGCGAGAATAAGTTTCGAGATTGGAACCCGTCGCAGGCGCCGCTTCCATCAGCTTCTTGCCGCTGTCTGGGTCATCGCAGCCTGCAAACGCAAGCAGGCCTATCAGACAACATCCAACCATTCTCTTCATGGACTGCTCCCGACTCGTCCCCATCGTCCCTGTCCGTCAGGCAGAATAATGGCCTGCGCCAGGGATTCCAGTTACCGTTCCCCAATGGTGAGCCGGATTCATGGCTATCCGCCGCCATTTTTCATTGAAATCGAAGGGCGTACGGACTGGTTAACCCCGACCGCCTCATTCGGGCGCCTTGGTATGCGGGTTGCACCAGCCTCCGGTACGGAAGCGGAGTGAGCCAATTGGCTACGCCGCGTTAATGTTGCACACCACGTTGGCCCCGACGGTCGAGCCGGTCGGGCCAAATTGAATTCAAGTCGCTGCTCTTCCAGGAGATGTTGATGAAGTCTGTGCTTGTCTGTGGGGCCGGCGGCTTCATCGGGGGACACCTCGTCAATCGTCTCAAGCGCGAGGGGTTCTGGGTCCGCGGCGTCGATCTCAAGTTCAACGAATACGCCGAGACCGATGCGGATGATTTCGTCGTCGGCGACCTGCGCGACCAGTACACCGTCAAGAACGTGATCGACCGCAAGTTCGACGAGGTCTATCAGCTTGCCGCCGACATGGGCGGGGCCGGCTTTATTTTCACGGGCGAGAACGACGCCGACATCATGCACAATTCGGCGACCATCAACCTCAACGTGTTGGACGCCGCCTACAAGCGCAATATCAGCCGGATCTTCTATTCCTCATCGGCCTGCATGTACCCGGCCTACAATCAGGAAGACCCGGACAATCCCAACTGCGCCGAGGACTCGGCCTACCCAGCGGCCCCCGACAGCGAATACGGTTGGGAAAAGCTGTTCTCCGAGCGTCTTTATCTGACCTATGGCCGCTGCCGCGGCATGGAAGCGCGTGTGGCCCGCTATCACAACATCTTCGGGCCCGAAGGCACCTGGGACGGAGGCCGCGAAAAGGCGCCGGCCGCCATGTGCCGCAAGATCGCGCGCGCCAAGTCCGGCGACGCCATCGAGATCTGGGGCGACGGCAAGCAGACCCGCTCCTTCCTCTATGTCGACGAGTGCGTCGAAGGGACGTTGCGGCTGACGCGCTCCAGCCAGACCGGACCGTTCAACATCGGCTCGGACGAGATGGTCACGATCAACCAGCTGGCGATGGTCGTTGCAGATATCGCCGGCAAGAAGATCGAGCTCAATCACATCCCGGGCCCGCTGGGCGTTCGCGGCCGCAACTCGGACAACCGGCTGATCCAGGAAAAGCTCGGCTGGGCGCCCAGCCAGCCGCTGCGCAAAGGCTTGGAGAAGACCTATGAGTGGGTCGAATACCAGGTCAAACGCAACGCCGCGTGATCCCCGGACTGAACCATCCATGAGCGATGGTCCCCTGCCCTGGCGCACTCTTTCTTCGCGTATCGTGGTTTCCGATCGCTGGCTCACGCTGCGGGCCGACACCTGCGAAACGGCGGACGGCGTGCGCATCGATCCGTTCTACGTCGTCGACTCGGTCGATGTGATTGTGGCCATCGCTCTGACTGAGGATCGCCAGCTCGTGCTGGTTCGCCAGTATCGCCATGGCTATGGGGCGACCACGCTCGAACTCCCGGCGGGCCGCATCGATATCGGCGAAGACCCCGTAGCTGCCTGCCGGCGCGAACTTGTCGAAGAAACGGGATACTCGGGAACCGAGGCCCGGCTGCTTCACTCGCTCTCTCTCGACCCCCTGCGGTACGGCAATCGCGTCCATATCATACTCATTGAAGGCGTCAGCAAGATCAGGGAGCCGACCGACGACCCCGCCGAACGATTGGAGACGCGACTCTGGCCTTTTGCTCAGGCCACGCGGCTATTCCTTGAGCGCGAATTCGTCCACGCCGGTCAGGCAGGCGCGCTGGCAATCGGCCTGGCGATCCTCGAGGACGAGACGCGCGAGGAATAGGGTCGCGAGCAATTCACTCAGACCTCGGCCCCTCGCCCGTCCATGGCCTGGAGGCTCGCCACGGCGTCATCCCCGGTCCTCGACCGAATATGCCGCAACAATGTCGCGACGTATTCGGCGGGGTTGACGCTGGCGCCGAGCACAAGGCTGCAGTTGGGACACGCCAGAACCAGCGCGGTGACGATCTCGCCATCGGCGCCGTCCGCTTCGAGGTTGCGGAAGGCGAGACGCTCGGCGATTTCGCCACAGCACGGGCATTTCAGGACTGCCAACATCAAACTCCCCTTTCCCAGCCCGGGCTTGCCGTCGAACGATCTATCGATTCACGCGCTTCCAGTGCTCCGACAGCACTTTCGTTTCCTCCGCAGCGTTCAGCGGCGCGCCGGAAATATGCTGGTCGATGAAAGCTTCGAGAACGGGCGACTTGCCGCCCGCCGCGGTCTGATAGTCACCACCTCTGGCCTTGCCGAACACGGCCACTTGCGTGCGCCACTGGCCGTCCTCACGGCAGGCGATGGCCGAAGTTGCGCCCGCGGGAGACGACACATCGAACTGCCGGCAGAACCCATCCTCGGCAGATGCGAAGGTAAGGCGCGGCGTTGCAGAAACATTCGCCGCTACCTGGACAGGCGCGCCGGTCACGCCGGTTTCGAGGGCGCGGTGCAGCGGCGAGGAGGCGACGACCAGGCCATCGGGGCCTGTCGACAGCGGATTGCCCGATTGAGCGCCGAGGTTCGATGATACGCTCCACACTGCCGCCGCGCAGACCAAAGCGGCCGCGATGGCGCGGTGCTCGGTCAGGAACGCGCCCACCTTGGCGCGAAAAGGGATCACCTTGGCGGTAGGCGGCGTGGAAAGGATACTCTTCACGTCGTCAGACATCGGATGCCGATCGATTGCGGCGACCGCTGACACGTAGGCGCGGTTTGCCGACCCGAGCCGCTCGACACGCGCCGCCAGCGCCGGATCGCGCTCGACTGCAAGCGCCAACGCTTCCGTGTCGGCCTGGCTGAGTTCGCCGTCCAGAAAGGCGGAAATCTGTTCGTCGGTCCAGGATGCGCGTGTCATGTCGCGGCCTCCATGTGTGCGGCCAGCGCCGCTCGCGCCCGGGCAAGCCGGCTCATCACCGTGCCGATCGGAATAGCAAGCGCCTCGGCCGCATCGCGATAAGCCAGGCCGGCGATCGCCACCATGGCGAGAACCTCGCGCTGGTCCTCCGGAAGTTTCTCCATGCCGGCCTGGGCGCGCTGAAGCGCCATGCGCGCAGCGACGGTTTGCTCGGTCGACGCCTCGTTGCCGGACGACGCCTCGATCTCGGGAGCGGCGTCCCGGCGCACTTTGCGCGACCGGATCTCGTCGATCCAGACATTGCGGCAAACCCTGTAGGTCCATTTCGCCAACTCGGCGTCCTCCGGCATCGGTTTCGACAGGACTCTTTCCAGCGTGGCCTGGAGCAAATCGTCCGCGTCCGCAGGGTTGCGGGTCAGGGCGTAGGCATACCGCCTTACCTGCGGAGCCAAACCGACCAGCTCCCTGTGCAATGCTGTTCTGTCCCTGGCCATCTGCTGTTAGGACGTCCGTGCTGAGGTTTTATTCCACCGCATATGGACTTTTCGCAGACTTGCGCCGTTTCTTTGAATTAGGACCGGGAAGCGAGAGGATTTTGCCCGTGCCGCGCCGCATTATGCCTCCCCGGGATGAGGAGCGTTCTAGCAGGTTCCGTCTCGGCGTCCTCGCCCGCACGGGGCTGCTGGCGTGCTGCCTGATCGCCGCCGTTCCTGGGGCGTTCGCCCAGCTGCCCGACCTGATCAACAACACCATCACCCAGCGGGTCGAGGATTCGGTCGCCGGACAGGTGGCCAGAAAGGTCGAAGACTCGGTCCAGCAGACGGTGCAAGGCGCGGTCGATTCGGCCGTCGTCGGCCAGCTCGATGACATCGTAGGGGGCGCAGTCGACAACCTGACCGGCCAGCTTCCCTCCCTCGCGCCAGCCCCGCGCGAGGTGGCGGTCGAGAACAACTGGCGGGCCATCGATCATGAATGGATCGCCTTGCTCACGCCGGAGCAACTGCCGGCGCTCAATGTCGCCAGCATCCGGATTCTCAGCCGCACCCGGCTTGCGGCATCGGGCCTGGTGCTTGTCCGGGTCGTGGTCTCCGACCAGGACAACTCGCCTGGCAGGGCCCAGCAGATCCTGCGCAGCGTTGGGGCTACGGCGGCCGACCGCAACCACATCTACAGTCCTCAGGACAGATCATCGCCGGACGAACCAGCCCCCGCTCCGGGGCCTGGACCCAAGCCCGCCTCCGCCAAGAGCCAGCCGCGCATCGGCCTGATCGACACCGCGCTCAACCGCAAACACCCGTCGCTCAAGACCGCCCGCATCATCGAAAAGGATTTCGTCGACGGCAAGGAAGCCCGGCCGACCGAGCACGGCACCGGCATCGCCTCGCTTCTGGTCGGCAAGGAGAAAGGCCATGAGGGCTTGCTGCCCAAAGGCCAGCTGGTCGCGGCCTCGGTGTTCTATCAGGGCGACAAGGGCTCGACCGGCGCCACGACATCGAGCCTGGTCGCCTCGCTCGACTGGATGGCGGCGCAGAATGTCGGGATCGTGAACATGAGCCTTGCCGGTCCGCCGAACGAGGTGCTGGGCGCGATCATCGCCCGGCTCTCGGCTCAGGGCATGCTGGTCGTGGCCGCGGTCGGAAACGATGGCCCGGCTTCACGCCCGCTCTATCCTGCGGCGTTCGAGCCGGTGGTCGCCGTGACGGCTGTGGATCGCAGGAATCAGATCTATCGCTGGGCCAACCAGGGTCCTCAGGTCGACGTCGCAGCCTGGGGCGTCGGATCGGTAGTGGCTCGCGGCAAAGGCGGATATGCCGAAGAGAGCGGCACCTCTTTCGCTGCGCCGATCGTCGCCGCCGCCATCGCCCAGAAGCTGGCGGAAGGCGCGGCGACCACTTCTGCGGCGCTTCAATCGCTGATCGCTTCGGCCGAGGATCTCGGCGCCAAGGGACGCGACGACGTCTATGGCTACGGCCTGGTCAAGCCCGCCGCCGCAGGCCGCTAGCGCTTTTCAATAGCGTACGCCGATCTTTATCGCTCCGACATGCTCGTCGTAATCGGCGCTGGCGAGATTCGAGGAGTAGTTCCCGTACTTGTACGAGATTTCGGAAAAGAACGTTTTGCCGAACGGGATTTCGAGCTGCGTGTCGATGACCGTCCGCTTGTCCGAGCGCGTTGCGCCGATCGACGGCGTCACGTTGTCGTAGTCACGGTCCTCGTATTCGGCGCCGATGCGGAACGTCATCTCGCGGCCGAAGCTGTCAAAGCGCTGGACGAAGCGCGCCTTGAACGTTCCGGAGGAATAGTCGAACTCCGGCGCCGTGGCGTCTTCCTCGGTCGCCTTGCCCCCAAGCACGAAATAGCGTTGCACGCCATCGAGGAAGAAATAGCCGTCGAGCTGGAGCGCGTCTGACGTCGCATCGCGCTGCGGCCGGCCTTCGAACTCCTTGTCCGTGGAGGCGTAAGCCGCCCTCAGAAAGAGCGTGTTTCCGAACTGCTTCGAGAGGTAGGGCGAGACCTGGCTGTAGGTGAGATATTCATCGCCATCGAGATTGGCCTGGGCGAGATTGGCCAAGACGCCGACGGTCACCGCGTCGAAGTCGTAGGCTATCTCGGCGTAGCCGCGATGGATGGCGAGGTCGAATGTGTCGAACTCCTGATGCAGCGACTGCGAAAAGTCGTAACCCGCGCGCAGCGTCAGCTTGTCGACCGGGATCAGCGTAGCTTCCGCCAGCAGATTGATCGTGCCTGCCCAATCGCCTTGCCCGGTGTTGGTGTCGAGGTCGGCGACGGCGACGTTGCTGTTGTACTCGGCGCCCAGCCTGCCCTCGAACTTGAATGTTGCGCCTTTCGCCGGGGCGCTCTCCTGCGCGTAAGCCAGCGGCGCCAGAACGGCAAAAGCCCCAGCGCCCGTAAGGCCCAGAGCCCTTCTCATCTGTCCCATTCGTCCCTCCTTGGAGAAACCGGCGGCCGTAGTTGGCCGCCGGCTCCTGTCCTCGGCTTGCTTCAGGTTAGTGTCCGAGCAGCCCGCCGATGCCCTTTGAGATATCTGCCTGAACATCGTTGGCAATGTCGGCCTTCACGGCGTTGTTCACCTCGCTCGAGACGCTCGAGGCGATCTCGCCCGCCACATCGGTGTTGAGCGATCCCGCGATCTCGCCGCCCAGCGCTCCGCTGACCGCCGATTGCGTCTCGCTGGCGAGGTCGGTGGCAATGCCCGACGAGAGAGCGTCGCCCGCTGCGCCAAGACTGCCGTTGACGGCGCCGCCAGTGCTTGCCTGGGCTGAGCCGGAGGCGCCGCGCGCCGTCTGCTCGACGGATTGAGCCGCATTCACCGCGCGGTTCTGCGTGTTGTTCGCGGCGGTCTGCGCCCGGTCGCGCGCGTTGGCGATTGTCGTAGCAGCGCGGGAGGTTGCGCTCGATGCGGCGCCCGACACGGCCGAGGCATCCAGCGAACCAGATGCCCCGGCCTGCCCGCCAGCCGTGGCTGTGCCGTTCGAACCGGATGCGGAGGACGAGGCGTCCGCTTGGCCGCCGGCGGAAGGCGTCGAGGCGCTGACGTTCGCATCGGCGCCGACTTTCGCATTGGCGCTAACGCTCCCGGAAGCGTTGACTTGCGCAGCGGCGACCGGCGCCATCGAGAGCGCGATGCCGGCCAGAAGAACGGTCTTGAAACTATGAATACGGGCCATGGCTGAACTCCCTTTGCTGGCCATTTCGCAGGGATGACGGCCCGAGGCCGGCTTTATTCCTTCCACCGGAGAATTTCCCAATCGTGGGAGACGAAGACCGAATGACGGGGGCTATTTTGCCAGAACTGGATCTCACGCGTGGAGCCACGACAGTGCAAACTGATCCTTAGCGCACGGCGATCGGGGTCGGAATACACACAACGGCCTTGCCGAAGAGGTTGCGCGCTTCGCAGGCGGCGTGCGTCAACGGCCAGTGGTAGGCGAGCGGGGCGAAGAACAGGAACGCCGCAAGATGCGCGACGGCGGCTGGCGCCAATAGCCGGTGGCGCGCTTTCCTGAGTCTCACCGAGCGCGCGGATGCTTCGTCCAGCACGACGGGCTGCGTCTTGATCAGCTCACCCGCGCCATGCAGTTCGAGCTTGCGCCGCAGCCGGCTGACCTGGAGATCGACTGCGCGGCCCGCTTCAGCGGCGGCGTCGCTGTCGACGCCGAGTTCTTCCCGCGTCATGGTCTGGGACGGATGGCGGGCCAGTATCGCGAGGACTCCGGCCTCTCCGGACGTCAACAGCACCACTGAGCTCTTTGGGGACCGCAACTGCCGCCTGGCGACGTCGAACACGAAGCCCTGGAAGCGAAACTCGCGCACCGCGCTCTGGCGATCGTCATCGGCGCTACGGCGGCGCAGGACGGCCTTCACCCGGGCAAGCAATTCACGCGGGCTGAAAGGCTTTGGAAGATAGTCGTCGGCGCCGAGTTCAAGCCCGATGATCCTGTCCGCTTCGTCGCCCTGGGCGGAGGCCATGATCACGCAGGGACCGCCCGGACGGACGATGCGCCGACAGATGGACAGCCCGTCCTCTCCGGGCAGGCCGATGTCGAGAATGGCGAGATCGAATTTGCGCTCCGACATGGCTGCATCCGCTGCGCGGGCGTCGCCGACGACATGCACATCGTAGAAGTTGTCGCGAAGGTAGCCGGCTACATAGCCTGCCAGCTCGACGTCGTCGTCGACCAGGAGGATCTTGGTTTCGCCAGCCGACATGTCCCACCGCTGCGCCGCGTTTCCCCCAAATTGGGCCACGAGACTCTTCCACCCGAAACAAGGATTGTGACCCTAGTGGGCGCGAATTGTATCAGGACTGTATCCTTTGGGTGAGCGGCCTCGCATTTGGCGGGCGGCCGTTCAGTGAAAATCCCGCGACTTGGGCATGACCCGTACATTGCGCGGATGCCGCCACATGCCTTGGGGCGCCTGGCCATGCGCGAACACGTCGGCGCGGGAAAGTTCGATCTCGGCCTGGTGATCTTCCGACAGACGCTCGAGGTCGGCCGAGCGGTCGATCACCCGGATACCCATAAGGTGGGTGACGCCCTCTATGCTTTTCTGCACCCTGCCCTCGACCAGCATGAGGCGCGCGCCCATCACCTGCGCGCGGAATTGCTCGAAGGTGCGCGCCCACAGGACCACATTGGTGATGCCGGTCTCGTCCTCCAGCGTGACGAAGATCGCCTTGCCGTTTCCCGGCCGCTGTCGCACCAGCACCACGCCCGCCGTGCGCGCCCAGCGGCCATCGCGCTGGGCTGACGTCTCCGCGCAGCTGAGGATGCGCTCGGCCTGGAAGACCGGGCGGAGAATCTGCATCGGATGCGCCTTCAGCGACAGCCGCACGGTCTGGTAATCGGCTGCGACATGCTCACCGAGCGGCATTTCGGGAAGGTTCGCGTCGGGATCCTCGCCCAACTCTTTCGCCGCCGCGGCGGCGAACAGCGGAAGGAGATCGTCGTCCGGCAGGCGCCGCACATCCCACAGCGCCTCGCGACGGTCTGACCCGATGGACCGGAACGCATCTGCATCCGCCAGCTTGCGCAGCATGGGAGAAGGAATCCGGGCCCGCTCGCGCATCTCCTCGACGCTCGCATAGCCGGCGGCGCGGCGCTCGACCAGCAGCTTGGCGTCGTCTTCCTTGATCCCATCCACCTGCCGGAAACCCAGCCGCAGCGCCAGCGTCCCATCCTCGCGCCGCTCGAGCGTGTTGTCGTGGAAGCTGTGATTGACATCAACCTCCCTCGCCTCGACACCGTGCTCCTGCGCATCGCGAACGATCTGCGCGGGAGCGTAGAATCCCATCGGCTGCGAGTTGAGCAGCGCGCAGGCGAACGCCGCCGGATGGTAGTGCTTGATCCATGATGAAATGTAGACGAGCTGAGCGAAGGCTGCCGCGTGGCTTTCCGGAAAACCATAAGAACCGAAGCCTTTGATCTGTTCGAAGCAGTTGCGCGCGAACACAGGATCATAGCCACGGTGGATCATCCGGTTGACCATAAGGTCTTCGAATTTGTGGATGGTGCCGGCATTGCGGAATGTGGCCATTGCTCTGCGCAGTTCGTTGGCTTCGACGTCCGTGAACTTCGCTGCGACCATCGCAAGGCGCATCGCCTGTTCCTGAAAAAGAGGCACTCCTTTGGTTTTCCAGAGAACGTCGTAGAGTTCATTCTCGGGGCCATGCTCTGGAGCAGGTGAAGGAAGCTCGACCTTTTCGAGCCCGTTTCGCCGCTTGAGATAGGGATGAACCATGTTCCCCTGGATCGGCCCGGGGCGGACAATCGCAACTTCGATGACAATGTCGTAGAAGTTTCGCGGCTTGAGGCGCGGCAGCATGTTCATCTGCGCGCGGCTCTCGACCTGGAAGACGCCAAGCGAGTCACCCCTGCAGAGCATGTCATAGACGGCCGGATCTTCGAGGGGGAAATCCCGAAGTCCGTATCTCGGTCCGCCATGCTGATAAATGAGATCCCGCGCCTTGCGGATGCACGTGAGCATTCCAAGCGCCAGCACATCCACCTTCATGAGGCGCAGCGCATCAATGTCGTCCTTGTCCCATTCGATGAAAGTGCGGTCGTCCATCGCGGCATTGCCGATAGGAACGAGCTCGTCGAGTCGTCCACGTGTCAGAACGAAGCCGCCGACATGCTGAGAGAGGTGGCGCGGGAAACCGACCAATCGTCGAGCAAAGCCGAGAGCTCGGTGCAGGACAGGATTCGACGGATCGAGCCCAGCCTGGCGAAGCTGGCTATCGAGTGGCGCGCCGCCCCAGCTTCCCCACACCAGGCCGGCTAGACGGGCCGTCACATCTTCGGTGAGCCCCAGCACCTTCCCCACCTCGCGCATGGCGCTGCGCGGCCTGTAGTGGATAACTGTCGCAGCAATGCCAGCTCGTTCGACGCCATAGCGCTTGTAGATGTGCTGGATGACTTCTTCGCGCCGCTCGTGTTCGAAATCGACATCGATATCGGGCGGTTCATCTTTCCGTTGGGCTGAAAGGAAGCGCTCGAAAAGAACATCGAATGTAGCGGGATTAACGGATGTGATGCCGAGGACGTAGCAGACGGCGGAGTTGGCCGCCGACCCACGCCCCTGACAGAGGATGCCCATGTCCTCGGCAATGCGAACAGTATCGAAGATGGTCAGGAAGTATTGCGCCATCTTCCGCTTGCGAATGAAAGCAAGCTCTTTCCGGAGAAGGCGTTTGACCTTCTTTGGGATTCTCCAATTGTACTTCATCCCGGCGAAGAACCAGGTGCGATCGTCGAGATAGTCCTGATCTGCCCAGCCTGGCGGCACGGGCTCGTTGGGATATTCATAGCGCAGCTGCTCCAGATCGAAGTCGACCAGATCCAGAAAAATCTGCGTCTGCTCGATAGCCTCAGGCGCCTTTGCGAAAAGCCGCGCCATTTCCTCCGGCGGCTTCAGGTGACGTTCCGCGTTGGCTTCGAGCTGGCGGCCCACCGTTTCGATCGTCATCCCTTCGCGAATGCAGGTCATGATGTCCTGCAGGTCGCGCTGCCTTGGGGAATGATAAAGTGCATCGTTGGTCGCGATGAGCGGAACGCCGGCGCCTGCCGCAAGTCGCTTCAGTTTAGCTAACCGGCGCGCATCACCTCCCTTTCGATGCATCGTGGCCCCGAGCCAGGTACAAAAAGCAGCCTTGCTGACGCGAGCCAGCAGCTCGGAGAGTCCATCAAGCTGTTCGGCGGGGATGACGATCAGCAGCAGATCGCTTGCACGGAAAAGAAGGTCATCAAGGTTGAGAAGGCATTCTCCCTTCTTGGCTCTAGCTTTACCTGGCTGAGGCTGCAGATTTCCTTTCGTCAGAAGACGGCATAGCTGCGCCCATCCTTCACGGTTTTGCGGATAGGCGATGATGTCCGGGGTTCCATCTGCGAAAATGAGACGAGAACCGACAACCAATTTGAACTTCTTCGCCTGTGTCTTCAGGTCTTCCTGCCGTTCCACGAGTTTCTTTTCTTCCGGGTGCGCCACCCAGCCGTGCTCGCCCGGCGATCCGCCCTCTCTCACCTTGTCTCGTGTCGGCAGACCATCCTTGCGCAATTGTTTGAGCTCGATCCACGCGCGTACAACGCCCGCCAGCGTGTTCCGGTCGGCAATGCCGATACCGGTTTGCCCAAGCAACAGAGCTTGAAGGACCATGCTCTGCGCAGTTGAGGCGCCGCGCAGGAAGGAAAAATTGGTTGCCGCTGCGAGTTCGGCGTAGGGCATCGCGACCGGCGCAGCATGTGCAGTTGTTTCCTGAGGGTTGAAAGGCAGGATGTTGCCGGCATGCTCCGCGCTCATGGGAACAATCCATGCAAATACCAGCGCGGTGCGTTCGTTTCGCGATCGTAGATGCCGGCGCGGAACAGCCAGAAGCGGCGGCCCTCGGAATCTTCGATGCGGTAATAGTCGCGCGTCTGCGCACCCTCGCCGCGGCGCCACCATTCCGGAGCGATGCGTTCGGGGCCTTCGGCGCGCTTCACCCTGTGCATCACGCGACGCCATGTGAATTGCAGGGGCGGGCCATCGGGAACCTCCGCCGTCGTCTCGACCGGCTGAGGAGGATCGAAGACCTGCACGGGCCGAGACGGCGGTTCGCCGCTTTCGGGACGCCCCCAGGGAATATCGTCCTTCGTATTACAGCCTGCAGGAACCTCGTGTACGGCGCGATCGGGATCGTGCGTGTCCTGGGCCACGAAGCGCATCACCCTGTCGGCCCCGAACCGAGTGGCGAGACGGTCGGCGAGATCGGCGATCTCATCCTCCTCGATGGCGCGGCCATCGAGTCCGGCCTGTATCGCATCGAGCGGCTCCGTCTCAGGGACAGCAAGCCGGATGAGATCGAAGCCAAAGCCGGGATCTAGAGGATCGGCCAGCGCATCCAGCCGCTCGCGGAATAACCGCAAGACGACTTTTACGTTCCGTATCGACCGTCCGGTCTCGACTGATATCCGGCGTACGGCGCCGTCGGCGCGGAAGAAGCTCGCCTCGAATGTCCGGCCCCCTTCGCGGCGCTCGCCCAGCCTCTCCGCCGCTTCCTGTCCAAGCTCGGCCAGCACGGCCTCGACATCCTCGGAGCGACCGATGGGTTCGGGAAAGCGCCGCTCCACCCACAGCATGGGGGCGGGCCGGAGCGGGATCATGGGCGTTTCCTCCCGCCCCAGCGTGCGGCTGAGGCGCAAGGTCATCACCTCGCCGAAGCGGGCGGCGAAGGCGAGACTGGGTCGGTCGGCCAGATGGGCGATGATCTTGAGGCCAGCGCGGGAGATGGCGATCCGATCGTCCTCGTCCAGCTCCAGCGCGACGATGGGCAGCGACCGCACGGCGGCTTCATCGCCGCCCGGGGGGACAATGGCGATGCGGCCATGGCGGGCGAGCGCACGCGCGGCACCGGCCGAGTTCGCGATCACCGTCCGCACATGCAGGCCAGCACGATGGAAGCGTTCGGAGAAGCTCCGGCGCAGCTCGGCCTCGCCGTCGAACAGATGCTCGCAGCCGGTTATATCGAGCATGAGTCCATTTGGGGGGTCGATGGCGACGACCGGCGTAAAGCGGTCGCAGTCCTCGGCCATGCGCTGAAGCAGGTCGGCTTCGGCCACGGGATCGGCCTCCTCGACCCAGAGATCCGGAATGCGCGCACGGGCATCGGCAAGCGTCATCCCGGGAGAGAGGCCGATTGCCAGAGCATCGCGACTCACGGCTGCAAGCCTGGTGGCGCCCTTGACCTTCTCGGTGAGGACGAGGGGCAGTTCAGCCGGCTTGGCGCCAGCTTTCCGCATCAGCCTGTCCGCCGACAGGTAGGGGAACCATGCCGCCAGCCATCTCTTGGATGTTTTGGGCGGGGAGATGATTGAAGACACGTCGGTCACGATCCCATTCCACTATCCAGCTTCGTCCAGGGGACCCGGCCCTGTGGCGGAGCAAGGTGATGGCGAAGGCCGGATGTCCCGGCGCGTTCGCCTCGAACTCTCTCGAAGGCGCTGTGCGCACTTCCCATCTCGTCATGGCTGCGTTCGCGACCGGGCTCGCCCCGGCGCGGACCATGAAAAGAGAAACACCAGACTGGGCGGCCGCGAGCGCCAGCCGCCGCGAGGCGGCAAGGTCGAGCGCTTTGGGATTGCCCCACGGTTCGATCAGCACGGCGCCGAGAGGCGCACAGCGCGCCGCCTCCTCGCCTGCCCTGAGCACGCCCGGCCCATCGCGCGCGCGGACGAGGATCAGCCGCTCGGGCGAAAGCCCCAGCTCCACGAGGCCTGGAGCATAAACTTCGCCTGTCTCGACGCCGGCGAAGTCCTGGCGGATCCAGAGGATAGGGCGCGTCGTAGCGGCCCTTAGAGCCAGTGCGACAGCAAAAGCAGAGGCCGAGGGCTCGTCCGCCGTTCCGGCGGGAAAAATCTCGTGCAGGGCGCCGCGGACAAGACCTCCTTGGAGCGCTGCATCGATAGCCGGCTCGCCCAGGGAAAAACGCCCCGAAGCGACGGGGGAGGACCCCCTCTCCAGCTGGGAGACTTTTCGTCTCAGCGCTTCAAGATCGGCCTGTTTCACGGGCTTTTCCGCTCTATAGTTCCTGTTTTGTTCTATAACAACTCAGAGGGCGGAAAGAGTCAATCGCACCTGCAAAGAGGTAGTGCCTCAGTTTGAATTTGCCCTCGTGAAAACGGGGCAGATTCAGCGGCTAAGGGCCGGAAAACATTTCGGCAGTTACGGCCAGACTCCTGAATCCCAGTGCTTGGCGCTATGCTTCCCTTCTGGCGAACGGGGAGCGGGGACATGTCAGCGCAGAAAAAGCCCAACTGGCTTTTGGTCGCGGTTCGCAACGCGCTCGTCTCGCAGGTGTTCGGTTTATTGCTCGCCACATCAGGCGGGGCCGGCGTTTTGATCGCGGTCCTTGGATATGTTCAGGGGTGGCCGTGGGCGCAGATCGTTACCTATGCACTCGTCGGCGCCGCTGCGGGAGCCGCGCTCCTGAACGGTGGGAGACGTCTGCTCGTTAGCTCCAACCTACTGAACAAGTTTTACATCCACGATGTCCAGGTAGGTCAGGAGGTCGACGCCACGGGCGAAAAAATAACTGCTTACAGCGTCTGGGTGGTTTTCAAGAATAGCGCGGACATCCCGATCTACTATCGCTTGGACGATGTGAGCGGACACCTATCGGGGATGGCTATCAAAGAATTACCTAAGCCCGAGCTATCCATTGGCCGCGCCGAAGCCCTTCAAGAGCAATGGCACAGCATGGGCTTAGTCCAGATGAGTCCACCGGATACGGCATCGATGCCGGGGTCCATGAAGCTCAAAGTCTCGTTCGGGAAAAGCACCAACTACACCTACGACTACTCGGCACGCTTCGACGTGCAAGTTGTTCTGGATGAGGACGGCAACGTCCAGCATACGCGCGCTTTCAAACGCTAGGTTTGGATTTCCGCTTGTCGTAAGGCTTGCGCGGCCCCGGCTTCGGCGCCCGCGCATCCATCAGCGCCACGATATCTTCCATCGTCCACAGCTTGTCAGTGATGCCAGCCGCCATTGCAGGCGTGATGCGCAGGCTCTTATGGATGCGGCAGAAGTTGTAGAAAGCGAAGTAGAGGCCGAGGGCGTAGACGTGGTTCTGATGCTTCTTGGAGAAGGCGTTGGTCAAACGCGTGAAGCGGCGGTTCTGCATCCGGATCGACAAATTGCTGCGTTCAACGTGGCTCGTTGAAATGTGCTTCTTGTCCGGGTTGCCGTTTTTGACTTCGCTCTTGGCGCCGATGCAAACGGCGGGGGAGTAGCGGCGCTCCGGAGTCGTCGGCGCGTATTTATCATCGCCATAAATCTTGTCGAGCACGGCGTAATCGACTTCAGCACCGAACGCGCCT
>Ga0210377_10001174_pt1 | contig 24071 bp, 46 predicted proteins | sample PLM4_65_b1redo_FD_155480 | JGI IMG/M metagenome (GOLD analysis project Ga0210377, IMG submission 155480) | Groundwater sediment microbial communities from an aquifer in East River, Colorado, USA - PLM4_65_b1 redo | ecosystem: Environmental > Terrestrial > Soil > Riparian zone | place: USA: East...
TGCTGCTTTCCATTTGTCTTGACTCCAATCCAGTTGAGACCGGGCCCGGAGCGTTAGAAGCGCTGCCGGGCCACCTTTGTTGTTTTCGTTACCTGGGAAAAACTCCGTACATGGCGCCCGTGAACACGGGCGGTTGCGGCTCCGGCTTGCGCGTGAGCCACCGCCAGAAGCGGCGCAGCAAGCCGAAGCGCGGCTTTGCTGGCGCTTGCAAATCGAGCATGAACGGGCGCTCTGGTCCGATTTCGCCGAAATGAATTTGCGGGAAACGCGAGAGCTCCGAGAGCAGCTCGACGGGCATTCCCAGGCCGTTGCCTAGTAGCTCCTCGCCTGCGATTTGCAGCGACATGACCAAGAAGCCCGCCGAGTGAAAGGGCACGCCCAAGCGCAACGGCTCAAACCGGCGCTGTGGCTCGAACGTCAGCGCGCGGCGTTCGCTCCACTCGAACGGGTGAACGCCTAAACCGAAATACGTCACATCGCCTGCGCTGTAGTGGTGGGCGCCCGGCAAGAGTTGCGCGAGCTCGGGCGCGTCGTCGAGCAGTTGCGCCGCGATTCGTTCGGCTTCCTTGTCCCGTATCACTTGCCCACCGCCTGAGCAGGTATCGAGACCTTGAGCACAACGGCGCCGCGTGCGCACTGCCAGCACGCGGGCAAATGCACGCTCATCGAACGGTCAGGCGAGAGACGGCCGCCGCGGCCGTCGTACACGTCGCGCTGTTCCCAGTCGGACCAATGCAACGAAATCGAGCCCTGAGCGAGCCGACCGCAGCTGAAACCGCATTCCGTCGTTGTCGTTGTCGTTTCGCCTGTTTTTTTCGGGCGTCTCATCCTTCGCCTTTCACTGGTGGATCATGTTCGAGAACCACCCTTCCGCGCCGCGGCAGTGTCGTCGCCGCGGCCGTATCCAATGCCATGCATCGGGTTACTGTCTGGCTCACGCTCGCCCTTCTCGGAATTGCGCCAACCGCTCCAAGCCGCTTGGTGGTCCCCTTCATGGCGTGGGCGCAAGAAGCAACGGTCTTCACCAACGGGCGCGCTGGCGCCACACCGCGGCGCGTTGTTGATGCGATCGAGCGCTTCAAAGCTTGGGAAATACACCGCTGCGCAACTGCGACAGGCACGAAGCAAAAAACCATGCACGGAATGCCGTGCCGGCGACGGGTCTCCAGCAATGTACGTCAGCGCCCCTGTGGGCGTCAGAGTCGGATCTAGATCTAACTCACGCTGTGCGCCGCATCCGCATGTGTCGCGTGTTCGTTCCATGCTCATCCGGTTGTCTCCCTCGGGCGGACCCTCCTCGAGCAGCTGAGCGGCGATTCGCTCGGCTTCCTTGTCGCGTATCATCAGCCCTCACCTTTTTTGCAGGTTTCGATCGTTCCGTCGGCGCGGCGCACTTGCACCACGAAGCGGCCAGCCCGCATCCAGCACGCCATTCCAACACGCGCGAAATCAGCCCACGCAAGCCGCACCGGAATGATCGCGTTCGGGTCGCCTGGCATCGGAATATCCGCGACAACTCCCCAGCGGCGGAGCTGGTCCACCACTGCAAAACAGCCCGCAAATTTCGGATGCTTCTCGGGGTTGATTTGCACAACTTCGCCCGGCTGCGCGCCTCGCGCGTCAGTCTCGATCGTTTTCGGATCCATCAGTGCCGCCTTTCTTCCGAAACAGGCAGCGTCCACCGCTTGATCCATTCTGCGGAACCTTCGGGGCTACAGCCCACGTGCTCGCACACTCTTTCGTGCTGCGTTCTCCACACGCACCACGCCCCGATCAAGCGCTCGCGTAGAGCTGGGCTCGGTTCCGAAAAGTCGGATTCGGCCCAATCGTGAACCACTCTCGCGAGCTTGTTCGCGGCCGCGTACTGCGCAGCGTCGAGCTCGCGAGTTTGAGCTAGCCTCACCTCAGCGCGCCAAAGGTGGCCAGTCGGCGCCCAATTGCGAGCGAACCACTGACCCCAGCGACTTCTCATCCAGCGCGGCCAGAAGGCTAAGCGCTTTTCGCGTTCGGCTGCCTGCAACTCGAGCTCCTGAGCGCTGCACGTCATGAATTCTAGATCGCTCATGGCTTCCCGGTTTTGGCTTTCCCGAAAAGGCTCGAGATCGTGTCGTAAGCCAAGAGCGACGAAAGGAGCCCGCTGCGCTCGTCTCGCGTGAGCTTGGCGAGCGCAGCCGCGAGCAGCACGGAAGCCGCTCCTGTGATTTGCAACCGGCGCAATTTTGCCGGCGCTGGCCCGTTCGAACCGCCGCCGCCAGCTTCGAGCTTTTCCATGTACGCGCGGATCTGTTTCTCGAGCTCGCGTAGCTCGTTCATCACTTCCGGCTCGTCCGCTTCTTTCTCGTCGCTCATTTTGGAACCCTCGTATTTCCCACGTTGGCCCAGTTTTCGATCGCGCAGCCCCAGTGGTCGCCCGTGTGACCGTGTCCACGAATGCAGCGCGTGGTGCCTACCGGCGCCGGCTCGCCACAATCGACGACCGGATCACCTACTCGCGCGAACAGCGAGCCCAGCACGCGGCCGACGTTCAACAAATGCGCGTCGCCGTGTTCCGCACACAGCAGAGCAACGGCGCGGAGCTCTTCCTCGTCGACCGTGACGGCGAAGCGTCGCACGCCTTCGGAGCTGCCGCAGATTGAGCACCTCCTCATGACCGAGAACTGCCCTTTCGAGCGCGTGCTGTTGTCGTCGCCGCGGCCGTAACCGATCGCGTGCATCGGATTGCTGTCCGGTGCGCGTTCCGGGGACTTCGCCGGCAGCTGCGCTCCGGGGTTGCCAGTATGCCCTGCACACCAATTGCTCCCGTGCAGCGTCGCGCGGTCGCAGCCGCTTGCGTCTTGGCACTTCATGACCGGGAACCCTTTCGCGCTTTTGGCTTTTGATGAAGTCTCCCGCCTGGCCCGCGCTCGGTTTCGATCGCGCTGACAATTTTTCTAAATGCTCTCAGCGTTCGCGCCGCGTCACGAGGCTCCACATCCATGATCCAATGTTCCAAGCGCTCACCGACGCGGCCGCCGCTGCCCGCGCCCAACGCCATCAGCTGCGTTCGTTCGTGTAACGCAAACTCGATCTGAAGCTGCACCGCAACGCGCACACCGCGCACCTGGCGCGCTGGCTTTGCTTTTTTCCAGGTCATGGCCGAGAACTACCCTTCCGCGCCTTCACGTGAAGCTCTAGAGCGGAGGCCTGCGCACCGGCGACGAGCTCGGGAGACCAGCCAATCACAAGCGCGTAACGCGCCGCCCAGCTGATCAGGATCGTTGCAATCGCCGCTTGGTCGAAGCCGTCACGCTGTGCAGCCTCCACCGCTTTCCCGATGCGTTCTTCGGGCATCATGACCGGGAACTACCCTTCTGGGCATCGATGCGCCCCACGGTTCGAAGCAGCTGCAGCGCGCCATCGACGGTCGAGCGCAGCCGCTCCGGAAACTCGAGCTCAAGCACGACCGGCGCGCTGCCGCGATACTCGCTGCTGTTCTCAGTTTTGAAAAACGAGTGCAGCAGGCCACCGAAGGCTTCGAGGCGCGGCATTGTCGACCGCGTCTTGATGACGACGCCCGCGGGCAGCTCGACGCTCAGACGCACGAGAACTTCGCCGCTCGGCTGCGGCTGCGGCGCCCGGCTGCCAACGTGCGCCGCGCACCACGCGTCGCCCGGCAGCGCGTCTCGCTCACACCCGCTTGCGTCTTTGCACTTCATGACCGGGAACTACCCTTCTGGGTCGTTAGCAGTTCGATAGCGATGGCGGCCGTCCTGAGCTGCGCTGCAACGTCGGCAAGCGCCTTACTCTCTTCGCTCCACGTCTCTTCGCCCTCGGGCGTGATGCCCCAATGGCAGCCGCTGTGCCCGCGTTCGTACGCACAGCGCTCACCGCGCAGAGTCGAGCGGCACCGCGTTCGGTCGCGCTCCTCGCTCGTCAGAAATTCGCACGCGCCGCCCTCGCTGCACGTCCCATCAAAAATGCTCGTCGGCTCCCGGCGCCCGCACTTGCTGCAATCTCTGCGCTCGCTCATGACCGGGAACTACCCTTCTGGGCTTTTAGCTGTTCGAGCTCGGCTCGCACCCTCTCGCGTTGCTCCGGCGTCTCCTGCTGCGCGGCAATATGCAAGCACGCGCGCTGGAACGCTTCACGCCAGTAGGCGACGCGATACAACGCCCAGCACAGCAGCGCCACCACTGCCACCAGCGCCACCACTGCCACCAGCGCGAGCAAATAGATCATGATTTCCCCACAACGCCAGAAACGCGCGAACGCTCAAGCACGAGCAGCAGCGTGGGCCCCGTGTACACGCGGCCTTCAACGTTCATCCCGCCGAGCTCTATCAACCACGGCACGTTTTCCTTTTTGCCATTCGGGTGCCCAAGCATCACGTCTCGAGCGATGGTGATCGAACAGTGCGAATGGAGGCCCGCGAGTAGCGTTGCGAGCTCTTTTGCTTCTTTCTCCATGGCCGAGAATTTATCCTTTCCGACCAGCACGCCGCGGCGTCGCTTTCGTCGACGTGGAAGCGTGCAATTTTGGTGGACCTTTTTCGGCCACCCCTAGCGCGTTGTCTGCGGCCGCGTTCAACGCGCGCCGCGTGAACTCCGACCAGTTGAGGCCGGTAGTTTCGGCGGCTGCGTCCCAGCGTTCCCAGTCTTGCGCGACCGCTTCAAGCGGTCGGCGTGGGTTGCGTTTCTGTTTGCGCCGCTTGAAGCGTACGACTTTCCCCGCGCCGGTCGTCTTCGGTTTGCTGAGCATCAAGCCCGCGCCGTGTAGCCGATCGCATCTTCGCGAGCGGCCGCCGCGAGCTCGGCCGCGAAACGCTGTATGATCTGATCTGTTTTGCTGGTCCGCTGAGATTTTGCCATAGCCGGGTGAGTGTACACACGTGGGACCACTCACGCCAGAGTCAAAATTGCAACGCCGAACGAAGGAAGAACTAGCCCCTTTCGCGATCAAGAATCGAGAGCGCGGGCTTTGTGGGTGTGGTCGCCCTCGATTTAAAGGCCAGCACTGCGCCAAGTGCCACGCCTCTGCTCTGCTCGCCTTCAAGGCTCGGCGCAAAGCTCGGCGCAAGGCTGGGCTCTGCGTGCTCTGTGGCAAGCGGCCAGAAGTCGACGGACGCCGCTACTGCGCAAAGCACCAAAAGCAGCAGTACGCATGGGGCCGTAGAAGTCAGCTCGCAAATAAGAAACGTACGCGAGACGCGCGCATCGCTGCCGGCGTTTGCGTGCGGTGTGGACTCGTGCCGCCCGTCGTCGGGAAACGTTGCTGCGCGCCGTGCGCAGCAATCAATCACACGCACGTGAAGCGCTACAAAGCAAAGCGCTAACGAGCTCGTTTTTTTTTCAGGTAGTGGCCGCGACTTGCAAGCGCATCGCCCAACGTCGACCGCGGCACCTTCAGGTAGGCCGCCACGGCGCGTTGTGACTCGCCGCCCGTGAGCATGTCGACGGCTTCGCGGATGGTTTTCGGGTCGAGAGCTCGCGGCCGCCCCCAGCGCCCGCCGGAGGCCTTAACGCGAGCGTGCGCCGCTTTGATGCGTTCTCCGATCGCGTTGCGTTCCATCTGCGCCGCCCAGGCCATCACGGCGAGCACGATTTCAGCGCCGGGCCCTGCGAGGTCGAAACCATCGGCGACGCTGACGAGCTCGGCGCCGCCGCGCCGAAACTCTTCGACCAGGCCGAGCGTGTCTCGGATGCCTGAACGGGTGAGCCGATCGATTCTGAAAACGTACACGCGGCCGACGCGGCCGGCGCGCACAGCGTCCCGGAGTTTTTGCAGGGCCGGACGTTCCAAGCTACGCCCTGATCTCTTCTCCTCGAACCAGAGCCGAGGCGGTATCAGCTGGCCGCGTGCCTTCGCAGCACGCGCCACGGCAAACCGTTGGGCCTTCAAGTCTTGTTGACCTGTCGAACATCGCAAGTACGCCGCGGCCGCCAGCACGCGACCCTTTTAGCCTCTTTCGGCGCCGTAGGCGCGCCGCTCGGCAAAGCCGAGCCACGAGACGGCGAGCAGCGCTCGCGCGTTCTCAAGCGGCACCTAGCCCCGCGCCGCACGTCGCCGGCACCGTCGGCCGTCTCGCGAGCTCGTGCACGCGTGCGATGGGTGCCACCACACAGAGCTAGCCGGATGCGTGGGCGTGGCTGGTCTTTGAGTTTGTTCTTTCTGAAGTAAGAGGGACTTCGAGGGGCCTGCTTTGTTGCAGTATTAGACACAACATTTTGAGCAGCGATCGGCGCAGTGGTGCAGCCGTTCAGCAGTCGCAACGCTCCGCAACTTGCACACAGGGGCATGGACCCCGCTCTCGAGCGCTCTCCTACACGTCGCGCGATACACGTTCGCCTTGGCGGAGCGCAGTCCGCGGCGAACTTGTGCGCGCGCGTGCGCTGCTACTCAGGCGGCCCGCGCTCGGCAGCTGGTCTCGCTAGCCCCGAGACCGGCTCGGAACCTGCGCGGCCTGCTCGCGCGGCGCGGGCCGCTGCGTTGCGCTTTTGGAGCGCTTGGATCTCTGCCGCCATGCGATCGATTTCTGGATCGCGTTGCACTGGCGGCACGACACGCGGCGCCGGCACTGGTGACGGAGGGGGCGCACTGTGGCGTGGTGCTGTCTGCGGCTCGCGTGTTGGTCGCTTCTGAAGTTCGCCAGCCTCGCGCAGCTTGCGAGCTTGCTCGAAGCGCGCGAGCTGCCTTTCGCGCCGGCTGAACGGGCTTTTCTTCGAGACAGCGCGCCAAATGAAGGCGTTGATCGTCGTGCCTCGGGTGCTGCGCTCGTACTTGGCGTGTGTCGGTAACTTCCCGTTCACAAAGACGCGCTCGCTTTGGATCACGCCGTCATCTCGGAGCAACCGCCGAACGCGAGCAACGCTCTCGGGGTGAGGTTTGCGGCCGTTCGGCATCGTGATCCGTTCTGCAATCGCTGCACTCGTCAGCCAGCAGGAGTCACCGAAGCTCGCGATCAGACCGCCAACGATCGCAGTCAAGAAGCTATAAGCACGTTCGAGCAAAACACCGCGCGCCACGTCGGCCGCGTGCTCCATGCTCCCCAGGTTCTGGCGGCTCAACTGCCCCCATCTCCGCGAAACGCTTCACTAAGCAGTTTCAGTTTTGAAACGCGCTTTGCACTGTCGCAAAATGTCCGCCCCGGCGTTGGCTCGGGGTCCCTTTTGTGCTCTATTGAATCAGCCACTCGTGGAGCTCTTCTCTCCGCGCGTTGCCCCCCGGACCTCTCGGCGCTCTTAACGTCGAGGGGTTCAGCTAATTTGGGGGGTCGTGCAACGCAGGACAAAAGCCGGATCGTTGGCCGATGGTCAACCGCTTTTTTTGCGAGAGCGGATTTCGGCAACGCGATCGGAGCGCTCGACGGCTGGCGAAACTACTACGCCGGCACGTGCGACCCGTGCGCCGTTGCGGCGCTCGGCGAGCTCGTGCCGGCGTAGTAGTTTCGCCAGTTGTCGAGCTTCTGCCGGCGCTTCCATGGTCGATCCGAACTTTGGGGCCCTTGTGGTCAAAGTTCGGTCCATGCCCAACCGGTGGCCTTTGGCGGGAGGGTAGCAAACGACCCACCGGGGCCCGCCGAGCTCGTGCCGAAAGTGAACCAGCCCACACCATCGGCACCCCGGGGGCGGGCGCTGGCGAGCCATTGACGAGCTCGGCGCGCGGTGCTCTGCCGAGGGCACGACGACGGCGCGCGGCGCTCTGCCGGCGGTTGCCGGCGGCGTGCCGAGGGCAAACCAGCGGCGCGCCGTTGGTCTGCCGGCGGCGAGCCCATGGCATGCCACCGCGCTCCGCGGGCGTGCCGGCGGCGAGCTCGGCGCGCCGTCGCTCAGCCGATGGGAACGAACGTCACGCACTGCGTGTGGATCGTCATGCCGCTAGCGCCGGTTGCGTTCCCGTTGCGGTAGCGCACCTGGACGACGTCGCCGGGTTCGATCAGTGCAACTCGTTGGAGCGACACCGAAGACTTGCCACCGGTCGAGCTGTCCGTAACGTTCACCTGCTCGTGGTCGTACTCCGTGGTGTTGCCGGTCGGTACGTCATCGTTTATTGAAATGGCCGCCCGAGCTTGGAGCGGATCGCCTCTAAAAATCGTCGCCGAGCACGTTAGGAGAAACGTCCGCGGTAGGCCGTCGTAGAGCGCTTCACCCGTCGCCGTGTCGAGTACCCAGCCCGTACCGACCTGGCCGCCGAACTGAGCCGCCAAGCTCGGGACGTTTTGCCAGTTGGTGTCATTGGTGAACGCGCCGCTTGGAACGGTCGTCAGCTTGAAGCTAAAGCCCTTAGAGCCACGCACCACGAGCGAGCAATTCACGAGCACGCCGCCGGCCTGCTGGAAGTTGTACGCCGTCCCTTCGTCCATGCTGACGACGCCGGCAGCGATCGAACTAAATTCGATGCTCACATCATCTGCAAACGTGCAGTTTGCGAGGTAGAGCGGGCAATTCTCCGAAGACGATTCGAAGCACACCGCGCCGCCGCGCTGAAAATCGCAGTCGATAAATGTGCATTCCTGTGTGTCGCCTACAAACGTGACCGGGTCCGGGAGAGGGCATCCCTCGCAGTGATAGCCGGACGCCGTCAGCCCTCCGCCCGTAGAGCAGTGATCGAGAATCAACCCGCCGCCCGTGTAGTCCAGTCCTGCCGAAAGAACGCAGCCTTGAACCTGAAAATATCCGTTCTCCGATCCGAACGTGAACGCCGGCAACGCAGCCGCCACGGTATCAGGACGGCCAACGTCCGTCGCTTCGAAGAAATTCCCCTGAAGGCTGCGGAATACTAGCGAAGCGTTGCTCACGCTCACCGCGGGCGCCGGCTCGGCGCTGTAGCTCAGTGGCGTAACGAGCACGACGACAGGCACGGCAGCATCCAGCAATGGCTGCGCCGCCGTCGTCGCGCCGCCGATCGTCTTGAACGGATGCGCGATGCTCCCGTCTTCAGTTCCGACGACGACGGACCCGCCGTCAACGTAGAGCACGCACGAAAGCGGCTCGAGGGCACCCGCCGACATGGCAAGCAGCGCGTTCAGCGCTTGCGTGACTGTGCCGCCGCTCGTTACGGCGCTTTCATCGGTTACGTCGTCGCTCGAAATGGGCAGATCAGGAACGTCGATTTCCTGAATAGGACCGCTCGGCGACGTGCGTACGCGGTGAACGGTCATGGCAAGTAGAGCGGGACAATCGTGCCGTTTGTGAGCGTCGCGCTCACCCCCATTGCATCCCAATAAAACTCGCTCATGGAGTCGAGCCGCAGATCGCCAGCGGCGCCGCTGAACGCGATAGCTCCGTTCACCGTCCACTCGGTGTTGGTGATTTCGATCACTGTGCCGCCTGCCGTCATCGAAAGCCCGCGCACCTCGCAGCTACGAAGCCGCAAGTTCTGCGCTACCATCACCGTATCGTTTCCAAAAAAGCAGTTGAACGCCGAGATTACTCCGCCCGCGCTGCCCATGTTCGAAGTGTCGGACGAGCAATTCTCGAGGCCCAAGCTTGCGACACCGGCGTCGATGTCGCCGTGTTGAATGCCGTTCATCTTCAGACTGACTGCGCCCGAGTAATTCATATCCGCGATCAGTGGCCCCGTGCTGGTCTGCCACGTGCGAGAGACCACCTCGAGCGCTGACATCTGCAACGCCATCGCGCCGGTAAACGTGAGCCCAGTTTCAGCGCTGTAGTCGCCAGGCGCGAGCATGATCGCACCCTCGGCCGCCGTCACCGCCTCGAGCGAAGTCAGCGCGGCTTGGAGCGACGAGAACGGGAACGCCTCCGAGCCGTTCTGCTGCGGCACCGGGACTGCTGTCCCGCGGTCGCAATAACGCACGGTCGAAAGCGCCAGCACGCTACTCCCAGCCGCCGCGAGCGTCTCAAGCGCGGCCGTGACGGTCGCTCCTGAAACGCTGCTCTCGTTCGTTACGTCGTCGCTTGAGATAGGCAGATCAGGAACGTCGATTTCCTGAATCGGCCCGCTCGGCGCGGTGCGTATTCGATGGATGGTCATGGTTGCAGTTTCGAGAAGCAGCCCGGCCGACGGCGCAGCCGGGCCGCTACTCGCCTAGAAACATTCTTCCAATTCCATGTGGATCGTGCCCTCGAGATTGATGATTCCACCGGTTCCGGAGGTCGCGAGCGAAACGACGTTCATCGTCTCGAAGTCGCCCGTCTGCATCGCACGAGCTCGCAGCTTCAGCGTAGGCGTTGGCACGGTGTCATCCACACCGAGCGACGTTCCCAAAATCAATCCCAAGCACAGCTCCACCTGGCGCACGAACGTATCGCCGGAGTCATCGTTGCCCACGTAGTGCGAATTTTTCACGCGCTCCGTGTACGTCACGCCGCCGTCAATCGACGTGTCCAAATAAAGGATCACTTCGCCGACGCTGTTCGTTGAGTCGTTCGAAACGTCGAGCAGGATTTTTGCTCGGTATTCGAGCGCCTGTTTCGGATTGGCTAACGTGAGTACGACCGTACTTCCGGGCACGCCGAAACCACCGCTGCTAATTGCGTCCGGCGTAGCGGTCGGGATTTGCTGACTCCCGCCCATGACGGAATTTGTTTCGGTCAAGCGCAGACGAGCGCCCGGCCCGAACTCGAGCGGCGCGCCGCCCGTGTTGCCGATGACGGGACCAGAAGGGGAAAGACGAATAGCAGTCATTTTTCAGTGTGCTCCATTGGTTGCGGCTGCAGCAACGGAGGCAACCGCGCCCCCGTTCTTTGGTGGACTCTTGATCCAGTGCTCGGCGAGCTGCATCAGCAGCGGCGCGGCTTGCTGGAATTGCTCGGCCATGATGCGCGTGACGGCGTTGGTTTCTTCGCTGCTCTCGAGCTCGACTTTCCGAATCGCCATAAAAAGCTCGTGCGCGTCGCTCAGCTGAACGCTGAGCTTCTCGATTTGCTGAGCTTGAAACTCCATCATTTTGCGCGCCATCTCGCCGACAAAATCGGTTGTTTTCGCAACGCTGGCGATTGCATCGGCGAGAGCCTTTGCGCCGTTCTGCGTGCCGAGGTCTTGCGCGTTTGCGTTCTGCCCGGTCACAGTGCGGAGCATCGTTTGCAGCGTCGCGCCCGTGCTGTCTTCGGCGACAAATGAAAGCTGAACGCGACGCTTCGGCAGCTCCGGAATCAGCGCCTGAACGAGCGTTTCCGCGTCCTTCGCCCACTGCTCGGGGTCGAGGCTCACGCCGTGGATCGGTTCCCACGATTCGAAAACGGTCCCCTCGCACATGAGCCGCACGCGACGCGGCGCGGCTTGTCCCTCTTGAACTTCACGAACGAGTTTCTCCATGAATGTCGCGAGCTGTTGACTCATTGATTCCGCCCTTCAGTTGTTGAATTTCCCGAGCTCGCCGCGGCCGCGTTCGCGGCAACGTTGAGCGCTACCGCACTAGTCACGATGAGAAGAACAAGAGCGGCGGTCATGCTTTCCACCAGCCGCCGCCTTGTGGGTACGCGAACAGCAAGCCGCCCCAGGCAAATTCACTTTGTGGGCGTGCTTGCATTTCGCGGAGCGCATCGAGCACGCGCCCATAGCGCGGCGCCGTGTAGCCGAGAAAATACCAACCGAGGCCGGGCTTGTTGACCCAGCGCGCATAAATCGTCCATCCAACGTCGTTCGGAAAAATCACGGGCGAGCCGTCGACATTGCGAAGCGTGGGCCGCGACTGGATCACGCGGCCGCCTTTTTCGATGAAGTCACGAACACGTAAATCAAAACGCCGCCGAGCACGACGCCGGCGCCGATGGCGACGACCTTCAGAGCGGTTTTCGCGTCTTCACTGAGCTCGGTTGCGAGACCGCCGAGCGAGCTCGGTTGCGGCGCGTTCGTTACCGGATTGCTCGCGTCCGGCGTCCAAACATTTTCGAGCAAATCATTTTCATCGTGCGGCCATGGCACCGCGCCAGCCGTGCCGCGGTTGAAAAACCGAACCGTACGTAACGCTACGCCGCTTCCCGAGCTGCCGACCTGCTGAGCTCCGGCGAGCTCGGGCACCGCGCCGCGCGAGCGCGCGAGCTCGAGGCCTTCAACCTTCGGAATGATTTGTACCTGGTCGCCGACAATCGCGGCCGGGTTCGCGGGGTCAGCCACTGCAACGCCGGGCGCCTCTTTGGTTGCGTTCTCTACCCAAATGCGCAGACGACGATCGAGCGAAAGCCCGGCCATCATCACTTGAAAAGTCGGATCGGTCGCCTGCCACACGTCCCAGACGTTCCAACCGGCGAAGATGGGCGCGAAGCCTGCCGGCGCCGTGCTGCTGCCCATCGGCGAGCTCGGCGCGCTCGCCGTGATGTCGCCGGGCGCGCCTATAGCGCTCGCGTAGCGGCGCAAGCCGATCGGAACGCGTGCGCTCACAGCTCACCCGTAAACAGGCCGGCGTCGCGCTCTGCGCGTCCAGAAATACGCAGCGACAGCAAGCGACCCCAGGCCCAGAACCACAAGCCCGGCGGCTGCGCTGCTACCCGCTTTTTTTTTTCGCCCTCGAGCGGGTTCGGCGGAAGGGGCATCACAGGAACCGGAAGCTTCAGAGCGCCGGTCGGCGCGACGTCCATCAGAAGCGGGAACGGATCGATCGTGTCGTGGTCGCCGTTCGGATGGATCTCGAAGTGTAAATGTGGGTCCTTGCCTAGCGCGTTGCCCGTCGTGCCGACGGTGCCGAGCGCTTCGCCTGCGGCGACGGCACGCGGAAACGCACCGTTGTAATCAGCGAGGTGCGCGTAATAGTAGACCGCTCCGTCAGCGCTCTTCAGATAGGCGACGTTCCCGCCTTTCGGATCGATGTCCGCGCGCACGTTGCCCGCGTCGACCGCGAGCACAGGTGTTCCAGCCGGCGCGAAGATGTCCGTTCCTCGATGCGAACCAAACGCATCGGAGAAAGCGGGATTTCCGCTCGCGTCGACTGGGAACACCCGGAGCGCCATCGTTCTACCGGCGGGCCTTCTTGCGTGCGCGCTGCATCTTCGCCGCCCATGCCTGGCGTTCGGCGTGGGTCATGTCGGCGCCCGTGCGCTTCTTGCCGCGCTTCTTCGCGTGCTTCTTGGCGCCGCGCTTCTTCGCGTGCTTCTTGGCGCCGCGCTTCTTCGCGCGCTTCTTGGCGCCGTGGTAGTGGTGAACGTGGACGACGCGCGTTTTTGTGGCGCGCTTCGCTCGGCGTTTGGCCTTGCGTTTCGCCTTTTTCTTGGCCTTTTTCTTGTGACGCTTTGGCTTGAGGGCTCGCTCAATTTGCGCGAGCGTGAGGGTCTTGCTCATGTCTCGAACTCCTGGAAACCGGCCCCAGTGTTGAGCAACGAGCCCGACACCAGCGGCACGATTCCCAATGCTGGCACAATGACCGCGACGCCCGAAATTGTCAGCGTCGAAGCTACGAGCGCGAAGAACGACACGGCTCCAGCATCCAGCGCCAGCACCGGACCGGCTCCAGCGTTCAGGATGTTGCGCGCAAGTGCGCGAGCTCCGGCCGTCGCCTGCGTGAGAGTGACGACCGCTTCAGCACCCTGATCGTCTAGCGGTGTCGCCGTCGCAGTGAACTGACCCGGAATCGTGATCACAACCGGCGCCAGCAGGTTCAAAATATCGCGATTGCCCTGCGTGCCATAGCCGATCGTAAGGCTGACGCGACCGAAGCACGAGAAACGCCACAGCGCCTGCGGCTTCAGCGCATCACAGACCTGGCGCGCGTCGGTCTGTCCAACTGACCACACCGCGCGCTGTTGCGTGCCGTAAATCACGCCCGTGTTTCCGACAGAGCCCCGCGGCTGTGGCTGCGCCGGGCCGCTCACGTGAGGCGGCTGCGGTAGCCAGAGATTCGGCGCATTCTGCTCGCTCATGCGAACCGGTTGAACGCTCCGAATTGGGGAAAGGGTCGCGAGCTCGGGCGCATCATTTGCAGCGCGCTCACGACGCGATTTGCCTGCGGGTGTCCAGCTTGCGCGTGGCGTACGACCGTCGCCAGCGCGTTCTGAGAATGCGCCGCGCGCTGTAGTGCACTCATGACGGCCGGCGTGCGCACGCCGCGCACGAACTGGGCGGCCGCTTGCGAGCCAGCATGCGAAGCGCCTGCGAGCTCGGCGGCTCCTCGAGCAGCCGCGCCGGCTGCTTCTTGCAAGTTCTTCGCGTGCCCGAGCGCCACGCCGATTTGTACGGCCTTTTGCGCGGCCGGCGGCAATTGATGGAGCGCCGTGTCGATCGCAACCTGCGCCACGTTCTGGCCAGACGCGAGCGCCTTTGCGGCGTGCAGCCCTTGCACGAGTGCAGCCTTTGCACTCGGGGAAATCGGTAGCGCGTTGAGCGCGACCTGGTCGAGCGGCTTTCCTTGTGCGACTGCGGTTGCAACGTCGAACGCCGCGGCGGCCATTGGACCGCCCGGGATGGCGCTCCGCGCCGCTGCGATGAGAGCGCTTGAAATGCTCTGACCTTGCGCGAGCGCCAGCGATGCGCCGAGGCCGGCGCTGATACCTTGGCCGATGCCCGGCACGAACGAGATCACAGTTTGCACGTACGGCGCCAACGTTTTGACCGAACCGATCGCCGTCTTGAATTGGCCGAGCGCGATTTTATCGATGCGCTTTCCCTGGATGAGTTGCGATGCTGCATTTGCAGGCAGCAACGCGAGAGCCGCAGTAGCGCCGGCAATCGTGCCGAGCACGGGAACCTTCTTGATCGCGCTCCACGCCGCTCCGCCGTAGTGCTTCGCAGTCGCTACGACTTTCGAGGCCGCGCGCTGAATCGCTTTCGGCACCCCCTTTTTGGCGACGCTTCCGATCGACTTCACAGCTTTTTTCACGAACGAGAAAAAGCCGCCGACCGAGAACGGCTCGCCGACGCAATGCGAGCCGATGCAGCCGACGCTTTGCAGCTCCGAATCAAACGCGAGCCACACGTGAGACAGCGGCACGAACGCGCGGAGCGTCTTGCCGTTCACCTTGACCGAGAGCAGCACGCCGGGACCAAGGCCCATGCCCATGCCGTCGGCGCGCCAGTCCCACCCTAGCCGCTGAATCTGGGCAATCTCATCCATGTTACGCGACCTTTTGGATCTGAACCTGATCGGAGAGCGGCACGGGGGGCGCTTTGCCCTTCACGCCGAAGCTTTGCGCGTTCTCGCGCTGTGCCGACGCTCGCAGCTGCGCCGCGCGTGCCGGGTCTGGCGTCGCGTTGGCGAGCTTGATCAGAGCCGCGCGGTAGTCGTTGAGCACTTTCGTTTTTTGCGAACCAGCGGGCCACGAACGAACCAGCGGCAACGTCCCGAACGTCTCGGCAACGCCGAGCGCGGATTTCGGTCCAAACTTTCCATCTACCTTCAGCGGTGGCCGCGCCTCTTGCCACGCGGTCACGTTCGGATCGGGAACGATGTTCCAACCTGCCGACGCTTCCGCGCCGAGCAGAGCCGCCACCATCTGTGCGGTGTCGCGTTCGATCGTAGTCGCACCGGGCCCCGGTGCCTGCGGCTGGCTGGGCACGCTCGCAACCGGCGGGAGCGGTATCGAGACGGGCCCCGTTGGCGTTGACACGACGACGGCCGGGGGAATAGGCGTCGCTGGCGTCGCTGGCGTTGCGGGGGTCGAGGGCACCGGGCCCGGCACGTTTTGAGCCGGCGGCGAGCTGCCACCGAAGCCGGGGATCTGGACCTGAATCCCGTTCAACCCGGTAAAAAGCCCCGTTTTGGGGTCGAACGTTCCGATCTGAGTGCCGGCCGGACCGAAGACGCGGCCGGTGGCTGGATCGAACCCGCCCAACGGAGCGCCGCCAAGGGGGTTAGGAAGCGTCAGGAGCGGAATGGCTCCCGGCGTGGGGCTCGGCGCGGGAACGCTCACAGGCGGCGCTACAGGCGGCGCAGAGCTCGGCGGGAAGGGTTGCGGCACGAACGGCGGCGAGCTCGGCGGCTGCGCCTGCGGCGGCTGCGCCTGCGGCGGCTGCGCCTGCGGCGGCTGGCCTGGTTCGGGCACGATCACATCCGGAGGCGTGTCGTCGCCCGGCTGCGGTTGTGCTGGTTCTTTCTCCGCGGCGCTTGCAGACGAGCCAGCGAGCGCGAGCGCTCCGAGCACGCCACCAGCGACCAAAACCGTGATGAAAATTTTAGCTCCGGGTGACATCAGGGGAAGCTCCGAATCAGGGGCACGCGAGGGGGCCAACCGGCTGGCACGTGAGCGCCGAGAACGGTTGAGGGGTCTTCGAGTGGGCCGGTATCGTCCCAGCTCCGGCGGCCGCACACGTGCATGTTGCCGCCCATGAAATACGTTGAGCAGCTCGCCGGCTGCCCGTGCATCCATTGCTCACAGAGCCACCAGATGAGCAGGCGATCGCAGTCGCCCCAGCCGTCGCGGTACGTGTACAGCGGGAGCCGCATGAACTCGAGGCCCGAGCCATGCTCGGGCGGGAGTTGAAAGCGGACGCCGGACGAGTACAGCGGTGGCAGGCCCCAGCGTTTGAACGCAGGCAGGCAGCCGAGAGCGAATCCTTGGATCGCGCTCTTGACGAACCACGCACGCTCAGCCGGGGCGAACCCATCAAGCAGCTCTGTGGCAATTTGCAAGCGCGCCGCCCTTAGCGGCGAACCTGCGGGCCGTAGAACGCGCCCTTGAAAACGAGATCGCCGAGCGTGGGATTCGCCACGACGAATTGAACACCGGTCGCGGTGTCGAGTGACGGCCAAAGAACTTGCGGGAAGGTCGAAACCTCCGAGAGCAGCTCGATGGGCGCGCCGAGCGCGTTCGCCAAAATGTTGGTGCCGCTCACGTTCACCTGAGTGATCAGAAGGTTGATCACGGTGGACGGGCAGCCCATTTTCTGAGGCGTGAAGGGGCGGTTTGTCGAGACGTTGACCGGCGTTCCGACGGAGCCGGCGGGAATCGTCGTCGCGCCGAAACCGAGGTACGTCACATCGCCCGCGACATACTGGGGTTGGCTGTACTGAACCGGCTGGCCCTGGTTCGGCTGCACCTGATCAGCGGGAGCGCCGACGTAATAGGGCTGCACGTTCGGAGAGCCGACGTACTGCACCGGAGCGCCGACGCGCTGTTGCTGGCCCGGGTAGTACGGCATCACGTTGACGAGGTCGCCGACGTTGCCGACTGCGCCGAACGGCGCGCCCACCTGACCACTGAGCAAGTTTTGTGCGATCTGATTTTGGTCCATGTAAAAGTCACCTCTGCAAAAAATCCAGCCGACTCCCCGAACGTTTCCCGCGTTCTCGAGTCTCCGCGCCTCGCCTACGGCGCGCCCGGCGTGATGCCTTCTTCTACGAGATAGCGATACAGCGCGAGGTTGATCGCGGTCGTGCCGGCCGCGACGCTCGCCGCTTGGAGGATTGGCATTTTTGCAGTGAAGAAAGCCGGAGCCAGCATCACCGCGCCGGCCAAGCCGACGACGGGAACGGGCCCGAGCTTCCATTGATTTCCGGCGCCCATCTTCTGATCAGCAAACGCAGCCGCGACGGTGACGCCGGTTCCTGCGATGCCGCCAGCGATGAGCGCCGTAGCGTGTTGGTTTTCTTTGGCGGCACGCACCGTGCGGGCCTTTGCCCGTTCGATCGTGTGTTTAGCCCGCACGAGTAGGTTGGAGGCCATTCACCAACGGATCGCTCCATCAGTTCAAGACTGGAACGGCGAAGGTGATGCGCGTATATATGGCTAACGATGGGAGACTCCGATTTACTCGCGAGTTTGAAGCACATCGGGGCGCAGATTCCGGGCCTCGAGTGGTGCGGGGAGCTCGTAGACGGTCGAAAAAAGCAACGAATGTGCGTCGAGCTCGGCTTACATTTCGACGTGCAGCACGCAACGAGCCGCGAAGAAGCGTGTTCGATTCTGTGGACTCGGCACCCCGAGCGAGCGATCGAACTCGCCGAAACGCGAAGCGTTCTCGAGCTCGCGCGCATTTGCGGAACGAGCGCCGTAGCGGTCGCGAAAATTCTGCAAGCGAACAAACCGAAGAAAAAACGCCAGCGCCGCGCACCCGCTGACGATGCCGAGCTCCGCCGCGTGCGCGTGCGCCCGAAGATGCTTCGACGCCTCTTCGTTCTCGAGCCTGAGCTCTACGCCTACGCGCAAGAGGCCGCGGCGCAGCTCGGACACAAGAACGTCAATCGGCTTGTGCGTGACGCGCTCTGGAAGCAAGTCGCGCTCCTCGTTCCGAACTGCCCCCAGTTTCAGCCGGCGCGCGTCCAACCGCCTAACGGCGCGCGTGCGACAAGGCGCCGCACCGGTTAGGCTTGTCGCGTGGCTGTTGGTTTTGCAGAGCTCGCGCAACCGCTCCGCGGAAGCTGGACCTTCCAGGGCTTTCCGCCGCACGTCGTTCTACTAGGGCGGCCCTTCACGCGCGCCACGTGGGCCGTACCGCGTCACCTCGTCGTTGAGCAATACCGCGAAGACGTGGACCGCGGCGCCATGCATTTGCTCGTGAAGGCCGACGGAACTTGGATCATCGACCACACCGACGACGCGAACCCAGATCGCGGCCTGCTCCTCGAGCACACCTTTCGGGACGCGATACAAACGCCGGTCGGCGCCGTGCTCTTCTCCGTTGGCGTCGTAGCCGCCACCGTCGGCATTTCGTACGCGCTCACTCGCCGCTGAGTGCTCGAAAGCACGAATACATTACGGCGCGGCCGTTTTCCTCGTTGTCGATTCTGAGCGCGATTCGGTGCAAGGCATCCTCCCAGCCTGGACGTTCAAGCGACAGACGCGCGAGCGCCAAAAGCAACATTTGGCGCTCTGACTCGTCGAGCTCCAGCGTTATCACTTGTTGCGCGTCTCCAAGATGCCGCACCGGGAAAGAGCAAAAGCGCGGCCTGCGTTCGTCGCAACGGCCAGCCGAGCACGTGGGCCAAATGCTCGGCGCGGGCTGAGTGACCCTGCTCGTGGAGCTCGTGGAGCTTGTTCACGAGCTCTCGATATTCCGCGCCCGTCAACTGCACGTCGGTCGGCCGTCGCAGTTCCATGAATTTGCTAACCGCCGCGGCCGCCGACATCGCGAACCACGAAAGATGCGAGCTCCACTCGCTCGGCTTGAGAAACGCCAGCGCCAGCTGAAACCCGCCGCCGATGCACCACAGCACCAGTTGAAGCCGATTCAGCGTTTGCCAGTCGCGCATCATTTCACCGGCTGAAGCAGCTTCACGCCGCACCGTTCGAGAAAGTCTTTCGTGAAAACCGGTTGTTTGCCCACCACGATTTGCGCCTCTACTTCTTTCCAGGCTTCGCATGCTGGTAGCGCGTGCTGCACTGCCATCGGCACGGCGCGCGGCCACAGCAGGCACGACGCGCCGCATTTCCAGCACCCAAATTCAACCTGTGCCGGCAGCTCTTCAATTTTGACCGTTTCTTCTTTGCCGCCCGGCAGGACGATCAGATTTGGTTTCTTGCTCTCGGTCATTGTGGCGGCTCGCCGTCCTTGGCGATGTTCGCCAGCGTTTCATCATCGGGCCAGAGCGCGCCTTTCTTGATGTGACCCACGCCGAGCGGCATCAAGTGAACGCCGCCGAGGTTCATCGAAAGCCGGAAGTCTTCGGCAATCCACCCGCCTTGATACGGACCCGTCCAACAAAAGGCCGTGTAGTAGGTGCCGAGCTGTTCGTACGATTCCGAGCGCTCCTCGAGCTCGAGAAGCAACGCGCGTGGAATCGCAACGATGCCGAGACCGCAGAGCCACCAGCCCGGTTTTTCGGGCCAGCGCGCGGCCGCGATGCGCGCGTGTAGCGTCGAATAGACGGCAGCCGTCGGCCGTTGCAGCGCTCGCGCCTTGTCGAGCAGAGCTTGCCCCGTCTCGAGCGGTACCTCCATGTCATCGTCCATCATCAGGATCGAGTCGCGCTCGGGAAAGTCGCGCAGCTTGTTGCACGCCCACGAAAGCGCGCGGTTCCGCGCAAAGGCAACGTCAGCCGAGCCGGTCTCCATCAAGGCCATGGCGCCGGCCGCCTGCATCGCAGCGAGGCTCGCCTTTGTCTGCTTCTCGAGCCCGCGATTCGAACTAATCACCACGATCGTATTTTTCATTTCTTCGCCTCCAAAATGGTCGACTCGATGCGCGCGAGCTCGGGGCCCACGTCCTTGTGATGCCCGTCTATCCCCTCGAGCTCGCCGGTTCCGTACTCGCAACGCCTCACGCTGACGTAGCCGAGCGCGAGCAGTGCGCCGGCTGCGCTTGCTTCGGTCCACGCCATCACATGGCCCCAATGCGTCAGCATCGTGCGCATGCCGGCACGCGTGAGCTCGGCTCCCTCGAGCTCGGCGAGCTCGCGCGGCATGCCGGGCCGTCTAACGAGCTCGTGCGCGTAGCCGTTGGCGTTCTGATCCCAAATGAAATAGGGACCGCCCCCCGGCGTCAGCAGAAAGCGGCCCACGTCGGGGAAGGCAATCCGAATCACGCCGCCCGGTTCGAGCACGCGCAGTGCTTCGCCCAAGAACTTCAGGCCCGCGTCAAAAGGCACGTGTTCGATCACGTGCTCGGCGGCGATGGCGCGCGCCGAGCCGCTCTCGAACCGTAGGCGCTTGCGGATGTCGTGCGACGGGTCGAGGTTTTGCCACGGCTCGGGCAGTTGATTTGGACCGGGCCCGAAATGGAGAAAAAGGGTCATTCAGTTTCGCGCTTTCTGGCACTCGTGATTTGCGAGCGTGCCGGGCTCGAGATAGTTCGGTACGCCGTGGAAGACGCACCCGCAGACAAACGAGACAATCCAACCGGCAGCAACGCGCGAGAACGTGAGGCTTCCAGGGTCAACGGGCGTGCAGCTGGCGACCTGCTCCGCTCGCATCTTCGCCGCGTCGTAGTTGTCGGAGTCGGCGATCGTAATGCTGTGCGAGTCGGCCGTTTTCGCGACCCGGCGGATCCAGTCTTCGCAGAGTGGCACCGCATGGGAAAGCGTCAGCGTCGCATCATCGGCGAGCACCGTTGCCGAGCAGAACGGGCAACGCAAATCACGCTCCGCCATCTTTCCCCTTTTCTTCGTCCATCGTGAGCTCCCCCAAGATGCGCCCGAGCCCACGCAAAAACGTGGTGCGACCGTTCGGCGTTTTCAGAGCGCGACCCAGGGCGCCCCACATTTCGATGATGGTTCCCGGGTCGAGCGGAATCGCGACGCCTTCGCCGTCTTTGCCAATGACGTGCAACAAAACGCCGCGCTCGTCCACAGTGATCGAAGGCTTCACCCCTCGCCGAGCTCCAGCGCCGCCCGGTGCGCTGCGCCCTCGAGCTCCGTCCCTTCGCTCGCGTCGCCGATAAGCTTGTGAAAGCTCGCGAGCACGCTCGCAGCGTCGCCCGGCATGAGCGGTGCGGCCGCGGCGACGAGCCACGCCGCGAGCTCGAGGGCCTCTTTCGGCGTGAGGCTCGGCCGCGGCGGCAGGTTGTTGATCTGAACTTTTCGCCCTACGGCGCCCACGTTGAACTGATTCATTTTCATTTCTCCGTTGTCGTTGCTGCGTTCGAGTCGAAAGCACGCGCGCACATGAAAGCCGCGCGCCACCCAGTTCCATCGCCAGGTGACGAGCGGCCGGCGGTTCATAAGCACCGGCATTTAAAAACGGCGTGCGCCACGTTCAGCACCGCGTCACTGGTTGCCGTTGCACCGTCGCAATTTCCCGGATTGCTCTCGATGTAACAGGCCAAGACTTGCGCGCACGTCGTAGGGCTAACTCCGGGTGATGAACCCGTGCAGCTGTCGCAGGGCGAGCCCTGCCAGCCCGTCAAGCATCCCGCATATTGACCGCCACCCGTGCCGGCAGTGCCGCCCGAGCTCGTGCCGCCTGAGCTTGTGCCGCCGGTACCACCCGAGCTCGTGCCCGCCGAGCTCGTGCCCGCCGAGCTCGTGCCCGCCGAGCTCGTGCCCGCCGAGCTCGTGCCCGCGGCGCCCGAACGCCCACCAGGGGGCGCTGTGCCGCCCGCTGGCGTGCCGGCGTCGCCGGCATCGGCGGCGCCACCCTCCGGAAGCCCGGAAGCGCCAGAAGCGCCGCCAGGCTCCGCGGTGAAGGCCTCGCCGCCGCAGGCAGCGAGGAGCGCGGCCACCAGCACGGCCGCGTGAGTCGTCAAAACGGAACCGCCTTCAAGAGCTCGGCGAGCTGTTCCGGATTTTGCTGGTAGCGCTTCACGTTGCGCACGTTGCGCCCCATCTCGCGCTGTTCCTTCATCAGCTGGCGCAAGTAGGCGTCAGCGTCGGCCTGTTGCACGGCTAGAATTTCCTCCGGATTCTCTTCGGCCCACTCAAGAAACGCCTCGGTGCGCGTGCGCCGCGGGCCGCCCTTGATCTGCTTTCTCACTTTGTCGAACACGGGCACAAGCTCGGGCGGCAGGTTCGAGCGGACCGCGTCGTCATCTTCCTGCGCTCGCTCGCGTGCCGTGGTGCGCTCCGGAATCTTCTTTCCGGCGCGCCTCACTTGGCGCTGAAACGCTCGCTCCTCGCGAAGCGTGCGCTTCGCCGTCGTCTCGAGCTCGGTCCCCTTCTGTTTCGCATTGCCCTTGCCCATGACGCAGATTTCACGGTCAAGCACACGCTCGGCGCGTTGCTCCGTGACGAACGCGCGCCGGTCCGCGGCTTGCCGGTCGCGCAGTGCTTCGCGCGTCGTGCGGCACGACTGCCGCGCAATCGTCAGCATGTGCCGCCGCTCCACGCGCGCCGCTTTGATTTTCGCGCGGAGCACGCCTAGGCCCGCGCGGTCTTTCTCCCGCAAGTGTTCCGCTAGTTCCTTTTGTAGCCGCTTGCGTTCGGGTGTCAGCGCGGCCGCCATGTGGCCCCCGCGAGGTTGCAGGCCGTAGCGATGCCGTTGATTGCGCAGAGATAGGCCAGCGCGGCGAGCGCCAAGCCTTTGGTGTGACTCGTGATCATTGTGCCCTCCATCAGCAGGACGAAGCCTAGCGCTTTGGTGCGCTGCAAAAACGCCTTTTGGCCCCAGCCGTAGACGGTTGCAGCGCTGAACATCAGCCCGCCGAGCACGAAGTAAGCCGCCGGCTGTTGCCAGAGCCGGCGGCTATCAATCTCGGCGTGCGAAACGCTGTAAGTCGCGAACGGCACGAAGGCGCCGAGCACGAGCCCCACAGTGAACGCCAGCGGCGAGCGAAGCGAGAGCTTCACTTGCTCAATCACGCCCGCATTTTCGGACGTGAGCGCCACGCGCGCCGGTTTCGGCGGCGCTTCCTTGGCCCGCGCTGCTTCGAGCTTGGCGAGCGCTTCAGCTTCGATTTTCTCGCGCGCCTCGCGTTCGCGTTGCTCGCGTCGATCGCGTTCGGCTTTCCGATCGCGCTTGGGCGGCCTGATCTGAATCACGGCCGCCGGCTTCGGTGTTCGTTTTTTCGGTTCGTTCATGGGTAGGGAAGCTGTTGAAGGTGAAGCCCGAGCGCGTCAGCGACTTCCGCGGCTTTCTTGCTGCATGCATCGCAAGCCAGTTGCTCGTTTGAGCCCGGCCACGTGAAGCGTTTTACCGGCCTGCCCGCGCACTTGCGCGACGAGCAGGCCGGAAGGAAAAGGTTCGGCTCCGTTTTTTCGTCGTGGTCGAGCGCTGGATCTATTTCAATTTTGGCCATTTCATCCCTCCCGTTGCTTGTCGGTCGGAAGACTGAGCAGCGACCAAACCCGATCGCGGTCTTCCCAATTCATCGAACGCGCGATCAGCTCTTTGGCGAACCGCCAGCACTTGGGCTGTAGCTGCGTGAGCAGCAACGGCACCGCGTCTAAGATTGCCGGTGCTCCGCTGTGCGCGTACAGCTCCCAGCACGCCGAGATAGCGCGCAACGCTTGGTGGTCGGTGCCCGTGAGCGCGCCGAGCGATGCCCGCGTGATTTTCGTGGGGCTCTGTGGGTCGCGGCTGCAAGCGCGCAGCCACTGATCCCAAGTCTGTTCCGTCATCGGTGAAACCTCAGCCGCTGCGCCAAAGCATCAGTAGTGCGGCGCATCTCGATCAGCGCTGCCGAGGCTTCGCCCATCGCGTCGGCCTGTTCGGCCCGGTCGAGCTCCACAGCTCGCTTGAAGCCGATCGCGAGCTGCTCCGCCGCGTGTTGAAGCTGGCCGATGGTTTCCATGATTTGTTGTTTCGCGGGCTTGTTCGTGCTGCTTTCCATTTGTCTTGACTCCAATCCAGTTGAGACCGGGCCCGGAGCGTTAGAAGCGCTGCCGGGCCACC
>Ga0210377_10001175_pt1 | contig 24063 bp, 31 predicted proteins | sample PLM4_65_b1redo_FD_155480 | JGI IMG/M metagenome (GOLD analysis project Ga0210377, IMG submission 155480) | Groundwater sediment microbial communities from an aquifer in East River, Colorado, USA - PLM4_65_b1 redo | ecosystem: Environmental > Terrestrial > Soil > Riparian zone | place: USA: East...
AGCCCGCTCACGCCGCAGTACGGCGGGGAGACCCTTTCCCCGTTCATTCAGCTTGCCACCCGGTAACTGAACCCCTAGGCCGTACCCGATAACCGTCGGGAGTAGGCCGAACCTGATAGGCCGTAAAATCCCTATCGGAGAGGAAAATCATGGCAGGAATGGAAGGGCTCGGAAGGCTCTTTGACATCGGGCTCGCGGTAGCACCGGTGGACATTGACACGTCGGATGCCGCAACCGGTAAGCGTATCGACATGTCGCACGCTACTGGCGTGACGATCGTCGCTATCACTCTCGCGGGTGGTGCAAACGATCTGGTGTTCGACGTTCAGCAGCACACGGCGTCAGTGTCGGGTACGTCTCAGGACCTTGACCCGACCGGTAATGCGCTCGCTACCGGCGTAGACCACTACTACATCAAGGCCGAAACCGCGCTGGACAACGATGAAGCATGGGTGAAGGTCTCCCAGACTGCCGCATCGGAAGTCACTGTGGTTGGGGCCACCTACGGTACTCAGCAGAAACTCGTGGCGATTTACGTTGCCGCTGATCAGCTCGCAGACGGGTACCGTTGGCTGTCAGTCAACGTCGCATGTACCACGTCAACATCACAGATCCTCGCGGTTCTGTACATCCTTCACGATCTGTCGCGTCAGCGCGGACCGGCCAACCTTCCGAACCTGCTCAATGCAGGTGCGGCGAACGCGTAAGGGGAGTCATGTCTGTTCTTCTGGACGCGAACGCATTCCGTAAAGCCGTCGGCGGACTCGGACCGGTTAAGAAGTCAACCGGCACCCTTGCCGCCACCACGGTACCCATCTTCACTGTCGCCGGTGGAAACGTACTCGTCACTCATGTCTACGGACTGGTGACGACTTCCATCACGGTAGCGAACTCGTACAAACTCCAGGTCAACCCAACCACTGGTGACACACAGAACCTTTGCGCCGCTACGGACATCGGGACCACGGACACGCTTGCCGGTTCCATCCTGACATTCGGCGCACCTACGGCGACCCTTCCCCCTCAGCTTCTGTCTGTTGGGTACGGGTCTTCCAGGCTGAATGCCGTCATCCCGATCGGTCAGATTGAGTCGGTGTCGGCCGGTACCGATGGCGTGATTCAGTGGTGCGTCATGTGGGTGCCACTCGATGACGGTGCTACTCTGGTGGCCGCGTAATGGCTACCACATACCACAAGGCCAATGGCCCTGATAATCAATACTCGGTAGTCAAGGTCACGGATGCCCCCGCGTATTCCGTGATTGCTGTCGTGTTCGATGAGCAGACGGCTACCGACATCGCGGCGGCTTTGTCGTGATCAGCAACCGTGACGCATTCGACCGGCTCACCCGTCAGGGTGGGTCGGTTGACCCCGTGCTACGTAAGGCGCTGCTCTACCTTGACGGCAGGCTTGCCGCCATCGAGACGGCGCTTGGTCCTCAGCTCACCCCCGGTACCCCGTGGGTAAAGCAGGGCGAACCGGACACCGAACCCGTCCTAGGAACCGTCCTAGACGGCTCTGACCAGGGTGTGTCTACCGCTGTGGAAGCCCCCGAGACACCCGAACAAGAGGCCGTGCCCCCTTACATCGAGTGGTCGAACGCAGAGCTACAGGACGAACTGAGAGCGCGCGGACTGACCACTAGCGGGGACAAGGCCACGATGGCGAACCGGCTGACCAGAGATGATCAGTCGTGAGCTGGGAACAATTGCTATCTATCCGGATAGCAGCGAGGGAAGACGCTAGGGCGCTAGCCGACACACAGCCGGTTGCGTGCCCGTTCGGCGGCTTCCCTCTTGAGGCGGGACCGAACGGCACACTGCACTGCCCTGAGGGCGATTACACGTGGCCTGAGTAGTGAGCTACTCTGTGACCAGGAGGGGGAGACTGTGAACTCAACAATTGCGTTTCTGTCCATGGGTGTGTCATTGCTCGCGGTTCTCACATCCTTGGTCACCACGATTAGATGGGTCTGGCGTCAGGCACAAACTCAGGCTATCCAGACCCGAGCAACGATCAGCAATACAGAAGCAACTCAAGAGTTGACTAAGAAGTTTGGCCTGTACACCGACAAGGCAGACGGTCATCTCTTGGACCATGAGAAGCGGATCACTCGACTAGAGGACCGCGCAGCACCACGTTAACAACTTCATAGTCACACCCTTTCCCTGTATCCAATGGATGCACGGACAAGAAAGCAAGGTCACAGGAATGGGTATCTGGTATGCATCCCGCGAGGACGTAAAGTCATCGCTGGATATCATGGAGACCGCACGTAATAACGTGGCGGTTGATCGGGCAATCGAGTCGGCATCTCGTAATGTCGAGGGACTCTTGCACCGACGCTTTTACCCTGAGCTTGCAACGCGCTATTTCGACTGGCCTAACGGGCAGTACGCGCGACCATGGCGACTGTGGCTTGACTCAAACGAACTGGTCAGCATCACCACTCTGGTATCAGGTGGCGTGACGTTTTCCGCATCTGACTACTTCCTACGGAATAGCGATGACAAGAGTGAAGCCCCGTATGATTCCCTTGAGCTTGATCTGGATTCGAACGCGACGTTCGGGGGTGGACCGACGCACCAAAAGGATATCGCGATCACGGGTGTCTACGCCGGTTGTCCCATTGACGAGACGCCAGTCGGAACGGTTTCGGAAGCCCTAGACACAACCGAGACCGGTGTGGACATCGCGGACTCAAACGCCGTTGGAGTCGGGCATGCCATCCGTGTAGATGACGAGCGGATGATCGTCACTGGAAAAGCCATGGTGGATACCGGGGTGAATATCGACGCCGGTGATTCTCTCATTGCTAACGTGTCAGATACGAGTATCACACTCTCGACTATTACAGCGGCACCCCAACCGGGTGAGGTCATCCTGATTCACTCAGAGCGGATGCTTGTCATTGACCTATCAGGTTTGACACTGACGGTCAAACGTGGATGGGACGGCTCAGTCCTAGCCACCCACGCCGGTAGCTCAGACATCTACGCCATGCGCGGGCTGACCGTCGTCAGGGGCTCACTGGGCACCACAGCGGCTAACCACCTGACATCCGCACCTATCTATAGGTTCACCCCACCGGGGCCGGTGGTCTCGCTCACAGTCGCTGAGGCTGTGTCTTCCCTGCTCAACGAGTCGGCAGGGTTCGCCCGTACGGCTGGCTCGGGGGACAACGCCAGAGAGGCAGCCGGTAGGGCTCTCAAGGACGCCAGAGACCAGGCAGTCAGGTCCCATGGGCGTAGGGCAAGGATGCGTGCGGTATGACAAACGACGTACGGGCGTCCGGCCCCCTGTTCGACGGTAGGGCAGCAATAGCCGTCAAGGAATACACGCGTGAACTAGAGCATCAAGTCGCGCAACGTGGCGAGCAACTGATCAGGACCCAACTAGGTCATGTATTGCGTCATCCCACTGGACGCTACATGTCGAGTATCAGTGTTCAACACAAGTTCGGCGATAGCGTTGTGACCGACAGCGGTATCGTGTATGGACCATGGCTTGAGGGTACGGGCTCACGCAACCGGACAACGCGATTCAAGGGTTACGCCACGTTCCGGCGGATGCGTCACCAGCTTGACAGCGAGGCTGAGAGCATCGGCAATCGTCTCATGCATCATTACCTGAGGCGGATGCAATGAGCACTCAAGGACTTTTCAACGCGCTAGTCAGTCACGGTATGGCGTCCGGATTGTTCGAACGTGTCAGTAGTCACGAACCCAAGAACGCACCGGGTAACGGATATAGCATGTTCGTTTACCTAGACCGTATCGTCCCTGCCGCTAGCGCATCGGGGCTGAACTCGACTACGGGTCTCGTCATCTTCACTGTAGAGATCAGGGCATCGTTCACGTCCAAGCCTGAGGATGACATCGACCCGAATCTACTTGCCGCTGTGGATACCATGTTCACGGCGTACTCGGGTGACTTTGAAATGGGCGGGCTTATCCGTAACGTGGATTTGCTAGGCCAATTCGGCGTACCTCTCATGGCTGATTTCGGGTACAAAGAGCAAGATAAAATGATGTACCGTACCGCCGTACTCACGGTGCCGCTGGTAGTCAACGACCTTTGGAGTCAATCACCATGAGTAAATCTGGTGGAATGGGTGACAATTTCTACGTCGATGGATACGACTTGTCCGGCGACATCAACTCACTATCCCGCATCGGGGGTGGTCCCGCGATGTTCGACATGACCGGCATTGACAAGGCCGCATTCGAACGTCAAGGCGGGTTGCGTGACGGGTCCATTGAATGGGTCACGTACATGAACGATTCGGTTGGACAAGCGTTTGACAGGCTCAGCAATCTACCGACATCTGACGTAGTGGTTGCGTATTTCCGAGGTACCGCGCTCGGTAACCAGGCGGCAAGCTGTGTGGCAAAGCAGGTGAACTACGACCCTACTCGTGGCGCTGACGGTGATCTCAAGTTCGCCGTGCAAGCCACGTCCAACGGGTATGGTGTCGAGTGGGGAACTCAGGTCACCGCCGGTAAGAGATCAGACACCACAGCGACTAGCCCAGCGACAGGCGTTGACTTCCTCGCAGCGTCATCGTTTGGGTGGCAGGCATACCTACAGGTGTTCAGCTTCACCGGCACGTCATGCACCGTGACGCTTCAAGACAGCGCGAACAACAGCGCGTTTGCGGGCTTCACCGGTTCGGCATTCGTGGCGGCTACCGCTATCGGTACGCAGCGCATCGCCGGTACCCCGACGTCCACCGTTCGCCAGTACGTCAGGGCGATCACAACGGGCACGTTCTCAGAGTGTACGTTCGCCGTCATGTTCGTGAAGAACGAAAGCCTGGTGGCATTCTGATGATTGAATGCACGTATCAGGTACTCGCCGTCTATCTGGCGGATGTCGAGAAAGGCGAGAGCACGCTACCCGTGCTTGCGTGGGACGACGCCGGACAAGCCATGGCGCTGGGAGACAAGAACCTGATCCTGGCGTCTGCCGCTGTGGGCTTTACCGGACTTCGCATGAACGGTAGCCGCCCTACGCCCGACCCCCGAGTACAGCCACCCGTCATCATCCGGCCGCCTAATCGTGACACCAGGGACGTACCGTGAACCGCATCACTCCGAACATGCCCGCCGGTGCGTACATGTCGTACCGCATCATCTCACCATCACGGACGCATTTCGGACCGGCGACGTGTGAGGACGTGGATTGTCAAGCATACATAGAGGGATGGCGATCCATCTTTGACGAGAGCACAGAACTCGGGGCGCGACAGGCGTACTACGTCAGGCATGAATCAGGGCGTGGATTTCGAGAGACTCGTGATGAGACGGGACTGACGGTGTTCTCATTCAGTCCAGGTCAGCGATGCTTTCGAAAGCATGTCTACCGTAACGAACTCCCACCCATCTACCGTGTGCAAGGTGGCGATTTCCGGGGTAACCCGCGCGGCATCGTACCCGTCAACCACGTCCGGCCGGAAGACTGGATAGAGGATTTCGCAGAACATCAGGACAAAATCACGACGATCCTTGAAAGGGGATAGATCATGGCAAAGACTACCGGTATGGCGCAGACGGCTCTGTCTGTGGACGATAGTGCGGGTGCCGCTAAGGACATCCGCAATGACATCGCAAGCTTCACGTTCAGCACCCCGCGTGCCGTTCAGGACGTGACGGGACTGGACAAGAGCGCGCATGAGACGCTCTTGCTTCTGGCCGACTTCTCAATCACGATCAGTGGCGCGGCGTTCAACGACTCGGCCAACCAGGCGCACGCGGTATTCAAGACCGTTCCGTCAACGTCGGTAGCCCGTACCACGACCATCACGTTTACCGGCACGGTTGGTGCGAACACACTAGCGCCGGAAGTCCACTACACCGATTACTCAATCAACCGCGCGGCGGATGGCTCGCTCACCTGGACAGCACCCGGTGTCCTGGCGAATGGCACCGCCCCGACGTGGGCATAGTCAACCGATATCCGTAGGGGGAGTTCAATGGGTTTCAGGGCACCATCAACAATCTTCAAGCTCAATTTCAAGGGTGAGCTTGAAGGGCTGGAAGTCGCGACCAAGTCTGTCCCCACTGGGGATCTCATGGACCTCATGAGGATGGCCGTCTCACTAGGCTCACGTGGTTCGGACATCAAGCCGGAAGACATGGACGCGGTCAACAGCCTGTTCGCCGGTTTCGCGAAAGCTCTACTCTCGTGGAACTTGGAGGATGAGGAAGGCGAGCCCATTCCGGCGACCCTTGAGGGGATCGTCGGACAGGAATTCAACTTCGTTATCGCGATCATCATGACGTGGGTGGAAGCCGTAGCGGGGGTGAATATCGACCTGGAAAAAGACTCGCCCTCTGGAAAGACTTCCATGGAGGGCAACATTCCGATGGAACTCCTGTAGAAAAACCATTCGAGCTAGATGAGGCGGAAACCATCCTCGCTATCTGCGATCGTTTCAAGTGCCTACCTAGTCAGGCACGCAGAGAGGATGCCTCTGTTCTACGGCTCTTGAAGATTGAAGCGCTAGGCAAGCCGGTACAGCAAGAGGAAGGGGGTGACGAGTTCGATGCCTAACACAGTAGAGATTGACGTCAGGGCCAATGACGAGACAAAGGGATTTGCTGGCATCAAGGCGGGGCTTGAGAAGTCCCTAGGTGGGCTCAAGGGCCTTGCCGTAGCGGCCGGTGCTGACATCGCGTCGTCTCTCGCGGGTCCTCTTGTGGCCGGTGCTGGCGTAGCCGTAGCTGCCTTTGCCTCTGTAGGTGCCGCTGTGGGGGCGTTCGGTGCCGCTGTGGCTCCACAACTGGGCAAGGTCACAGAGGCTACTGACCTGTATGCCAAAGCTCAGAAGTCAGCAGCGGCCGGTAGTGCGTCAGCCGCTAAGGACATGGAGGCGTATAAGAAGTCACTCGCCCAACTCCCACCGGCTACCCGTGCAACAGCGGTCGCGTTTATCGGTCTCAAGAACGATTTCCAAAAGTGGTCTGACTCTCTGGCACCCAAGACCATGCCCATTTTCACCAAGGGTATTGGTGTCCTGCGTACGCTACTGCCGTCACTCACGCCGTTGGTCAACGTAGCCGCTGACTCACTGAACAAGTTCATGGGTGTCCTACAGAAGGATGCTTCTGGGGGTGGTGTCCAGAAGTTCATCGGTAAGCTTTCGGAATCGGCACGCGTTGTGCTACCGGCTATGCTCATGTCGTTGCGTAATCTCGCCATCGGATTCGGTGGGATCATCTCCGCATTCCTCCCGTTCTCAGGGTCACTCGGTAACGGCATGGAAAAGCTGACTAAGAAGTTCGCCGACTTTGGCCGTAGTCTGGGTACCAATTCCTCATTCGTTAAGTTCATGGATGACGTGCGCGCTAAGGGTCCTGGCTTGTTCTTGCTACTGGAGAATCTGGCTAAGTCCGTGCTTGCGATCGCCACAGCGCTAGCCCCCTTCTCAGGGTTGACACTGCTAGTGGCGGAAGCATTCGCCAAGCTGATTGCGGCCATCCCTCAGGACGTCATGAATTGGCTAGCCCCTGCTATCGCCGGTATCGTTCTGGGCATCAAGGCGTGGGCTGTTGTGCAAGGTATTCTCAACGTGGTCATGGCGGCTAACCCGATAGCTATCGTGGTGCTCGCAATAGCGGGGCTCGCAGCTGGACTCATCTACGCGTACAAGCACAGTGCGACATTCCGAGACGTGGTGAATAGTGCATGGAGTACAATCCGGACCAAGGTCAGTGACGCATGGGGTATCATTCAACCCATCTTTAAGAAGTTCGCAGGTTGGTTCAAAGACGCAAAGGTCCCCATCGGTGAGTTCGTAGACTTCATTAAGACTGACGTAGTCGGCATCATTCAGGATCTCGCCGGTGGTATCTCTGGTATCGGCGATAGCGTCAAGAATCTTCCAGATCAGTTCAACTCTCTCAAGAGTCTCGGGGGTGGACTCAAGGGCAAGGGTGCTGACGATAAGAAGGATGGCGCGCTTGATGCCGTAACCAACGCCATTGAGATGATAGTCAAGAAAATCAAGAGCATCATCAGTGGTCTAGGTAGGTGGATCGGTGACAACTGGTGGAAGCCATGGCGTAAGGTCACTGACTTCATGGCTGACTTCTGGGCTATCCTCGCGGGTATCTGTGTGGGTGGACTCAAGGTAGTCGTTCACGCTATTCTCTCGCCGTGGCCTGGACTACAGAAGCGATGGGATAAGGCCACTCGGGGACTTGCTACTTCAGTAGCTCACCGCGTACATGACATCGTTATGTGGTTTGGTACCCTACCTAGCCAGATCGCACGTGTCGCTAACCGTATGTGGAACTCAGTACCGCATAGCCTTAGCGGCATGATGTCCACCGTCAAGGGAATGCTACGCGGCTTTGGTTCATGGATTGCTGACAGACTAGCGAGCATCAAAAGCTCTATCGCCAGTTTCGCCATGGGTGCCATTCCAGGATTCGCGCATGGTGGCGTGGTCGGTGCCGCTGGTGGCGGGCCACGCTCGGGACTTATCATGGTGGGCGAACAGGGACGCGAACTGATCAGGGTTCCCTCAGGATCAACCGTCATCCCCAACGGACAAACAGAATCCATGATGAATAGTTCCGGTGGGGGTGTAGCGAAGGTTCAGCTTGAATGGGTGGGCGGCAACGCCAGTGATTCATTCATGACATGGCTACAGAATAACATTCGTGCCCGCGCTGGTAGCGGACCTGACAGTGTCCAACGGGCACTAGGTAAGAGGTAAACATGCATCGCTATAAGTCGTGGAATGGCCCGATGCCCACCACAGCGGCACAAGCATCCGTGACTACGGGTACGGCCATCAAGACCATGTTGCAGCTCAGCACCCCGAGCACGCGACAGTTGCAGGTCATCGCATGGGGGTTCTCGATTGACGACTACCCCGGTGCTGACTCGGTTGTGGAGCTACTCCAAACGGACGTAGCGGCCACCGTGACGGCTCACGTAGCCGCCGGTGTGCAGCCCCTTGACCCGAACGCCCCGGCTTCCCTGCTCACGCTGGGAGTCGCTAACACGGGGTACACCGGGACGGCGGAAGGCACCACGACGGCGGCCCGTGTGTTCGACGCTGTGTCTCTGGACACGACGGCGGGCAGCAATGCGCCTCTGTCGTATACCTACCAGTTCATGCCGGATGAACGCCCCATTCTCGCCATCTCCAAGTTCCTCAGGGTACGGGCAACCACGCCGACTACCGCCGTTGACATGCGGTGCTGGATTGTGTGGGACGAATAACCAATGAGTGTCGCATCTCGTATAGCAGAGTGGGATCAGAACCTAGGACGTAACCGCCGGTGGGGTGGTTCTGTCAGCATGGGATCAGGTCCCGGTTACTCCACGAGTGAGACACCCGTTGGCCCGATGGTTGAGATCTACGTTGATGAAACGTGGATGGACATTTCACCTGACGTTCGCTATGCGGACAAGATTAACATCTCGGGTGGCCGCCCCAATGAGGCAGCGACTACGCCCCCTAGTACGTGTCGCTTTGTGCTCAACAATCAGAACGGGCTTTACTCACCACGCAATGCGATGTCGCCTTTGTACCGGAAGATCGGACGCAATACGCAGGTACGCGTATCGGTCAACCAAGAGGGCACCGTGCGGTACCGGTTCTATGGTGAGATCGTGGCGTGGCCGTCTCAGTGGGACAACACAGGTAACGACGTATGGGTGACGATTGAGGCGGCCGGTATCCTGCGGCGCTTGTCGCAAGGGGATAGCCCGCTTCACTCGACTCTCTACCGGGGGCTGTTGCGGAACACGGTTAACCCTGTCATCGCCTATTGGCCTATGGAGGACGGTGCTGAATCCACGTCGCTTGCTAGCGCTGTGGCTAACGGGCTGAGTGCAACCATTGGCGGCACCCCTACCCTCTCCAGCTACACAGGCTTCCCATGTTCCGATGCTATTCCGGTGCTGGCTAACGGATCGGTTACCGGTGCGGTACCTGCGTACACCGTAACGGGTAGTACTCAGGTACGCTTTCTCGTGGCTATCCCTGCGGCTGGTGATACTAACGGTAAACGACTGTGCAGCATCACAACCACCGGCTCAGTTAGGACCTGGATTCTGGTCTACGGTTCGGGCTCGGGTGGCACTCTACAGTTGAACGCATATGATGAGGATGGTGTACTGCTAGATCAAACGGGTGTCTTTGGGTTCAACATGAACGGCTCAGCTAAACGAGTGTCCATGGAAATGACCCAAAACGGGGCAGATGTTGACGTGCTCATGCAGGGCTTTGAAGTGGACTACCCAACGGTGGGGGCTAGCACGCCTGACACGTTCGTTGGCATGACGGTAGGTCGTGTGACTCGGATATCGTTGTCCATTGGGCAGGGTCCTGGCGAGACAGCATTCGGGCACCTATCCCTACAGAAACAAATCAGCGGGCTTACTGATGAGGTATCCCAGATCAATGCATACAGCGGCGAGAACCCCACTAGCCGTCTTAGGCGGCTATGCATAGAGGAAGCCGTTCCGTTCAGGTCAATAGCTCATGCGTCATACAGCGACGTAGCGGGCTTCATGGGGCCACAGCGGTCTAACAACCTGGTGACGTTGCTTCAAGAATGTGTGGACACCGACCTAGGAATTCTGTACGAACCTCGCGATGAGTTCGGCTTGCAGTATCGCACACGGCTTTCTCTCTACAATCAAGCTGCTAAGCTTGCGCTGTCTTACACGAATAGTGATCTCTTTGCGCCACCTATCCCCGTGGATGACGATCAGCTTTCACAGAACGACATCACGGTCAAGCGCGACCAAGGATCGTCAGCGCGCTCTGTGCTGGAGACAGGAGCTCTGTCAGTACTACCACCACCGGCGGGTATAGGTCGGTATGACGTGTCCCCCACCGTCAGCCTGGAAGACGACACGCTACTAGCTGATCAAGCGGGATGGCGGCTGTTGCTCGGTACGGTGGATGAGCCGCGATACCCCACAATGACCGTGCATCTCAAGCGTGCAACCTTTACGGCAAACTATGACCTCACTGCCGCTGTGCTGACTCTGGGTATTGGTGACCGGATCACCATCTCGGATGCTCCCTCTCAGGTTCCCGCCGGTGATATCAGTCAGATAGCGCAAAGCTACACCGAAACCATTGACCAATTCGAGCACATCATCAGCTTTAACGGTGCGCCTGAAAGTCCGTACCACATTGCCGTAGTGGATGACGCCACGCTAGGCCGTGCGGATACTGACGGTAGCTCGCTGACTGCCGCAGTGGACTCGACAGCCGTCAGCCTTTCGGTCGCCACTACGGCGGGCCCGGTATGGGTGGATTCTGCGGCTTATGCTTCTGAGTTCCCGTTTGACGTCATGATAGGCGGGGAAGTCATGACCGTTACAGCCATCACGGGCACGGCCAGTCCTCAGACGTTCACGGTGACGCGCAGCGTCAACGGAGTTGTTAAGGCGCAGACTACGGGCACGGATATCCGGCTAGCTCAACCGATGATTATTTCTCTGTAAGGGGGAGACATGCCGTATCCGGTGTTCACCGCTGGTCAGAGAATCACCGCTGGTGGGTTGACCGCTGGTAAGCTGGAATTCGTTACGAACTCAGCGGGTGCTCAAACGAACGCCACTACCACGATGGCGAACATCACAGGGTTGAGTTTCGTAGTCGAGGACAACGCGCGATACCGGGTACGTGTTCTTGTCGCGTATGACGCACCTACCGCTACAGACATTAAGTTTGATTGGGCGGGAATTACCGGTGCGGTACTGGGGCGAAACGTCATGTCTCCTGCGACCGGTACAGCAACGAACATTGACACGAACGTTCAGATGATTAGGCGTGCGGCATCAACGGATGTCGTCGCTGGTGGGCCTAACGCGGTAGATAGCGCATTCAGTGTCTATGCAGAGACGATTGACTTTCTCACCCAAACGGGCGGCACGGTGAACTTCCGGTTTGCAGCTAACGCAGTGGGGACGGCAACCGTTCAGGCTGACAGCTTTATCTACTATCAGCGGATGGGATAAGAGACATGCCATACCCTACAGTTCTAGCGGGACAGCGAGTGACATCTACTATGCTCAATGCGGGCAAGATGGAATTCGTGACGAACTCCGCTGGTTCCCAGGACAACACGTCTACCGTGTTCATAAATGCTGTTGATCTCGTGTTTCCAGTCGAGGCTAGTTCTCGTTATTTCGTTCATGCTCTCATCTGCTATAACGCTCCGGAACCCGTCGCCAATGGTGACATCAATTTTGAGTGGACAGGCCCATCGGGGGCTACCATGGACAGGAACGTTATCTCTCCAGCTCTTGGTATGACTACGAACATTGACACGAATATCCAGATGATTCGTCGGGGCATCGGTACGGATGTTCGATCAGGTGGCACTACCGCACCGGGAACGGCAACGGCGTTCACCGTCCATGAGGAAGTATGCAATCTCGTGGTGAGCACTACAGCGGGTAATGTCCAGTTTCGTTTCGCGCTTGGCGCAGGTGTGGGAACGGCCACGCTTCAAGCTGACTCATTTATCTACTACCAGCGCATCGCATAGGAGAGCACACATGACGCTTCAATGGATTGATAACCCCATCACCGTGGTTCCGTACATCCAACTGGGATCAGTGGTGAAGGTACGCGGAAACAAGAACCTTGGCGGGGGTGAAAACCGTGTGGCCGCCACCACCATCACATGGTACGGAGACAGCAACACGCCCGCTGAATCAGTCCTGTTCGCGGATGTGGAAGCCATGTGGGACATGCTTGTGACAGCGGGCTATACCATCATGGATGCGTCAGTGACAAACCCTGGCGGTATCGAGCTGGACATGCCTATCGAAAAGGCATAGCACATGGCAGAGCCCCCTACCATCACGCATGGCAAGGGGCTCGCTTTGGGGCGTGGGTTACTGAGTGGCCTTGACGGTGTTCTGGTGGTTACGGTTCCACTCTTGCCGCCATGGCGAGAGGGTGAGTTCGGCCGTCTGTGTTTCCAGCGCCGTCACTCGCTCACTGACAGCCGCGATGTCTTCCAGGGTGGGACTCGGGGCGGCCCTACGTGCGGCCCTGATCTGGAGTCCGATAGTGACGGCGTACAGGACGATAAGCACGGACATGAGTACGTATACGAGTGTCATGACTATGACCCACTCACAACGGCCATGCCATCTGGGGTCATGAACCATTCCGCGTTCATGTCCTTGAGCTGTGAATTCAGCTCGCAGAACTCGTCACTGAGCATGAGTGCCTTTACCGCTACGTTGGTAGCTGACCACGTCCACCACGGGCCATACCACGGGATGCGCCGTAGTGTGATGTAGACAGGATCAGCATCGCTGAGCGCCGCTTGCATGGCTTGGATGATTTCGGTGTACTCTTTGAGCGCGTCTGATGCAATACGCGCTTGACGCCTAGCTGTGAAAATCATGATGTGTGTTCCCTTGCTCTTTTCTCGACTTCCGGAAGGGGTTCCATCCGGAAGGTGATGAGTTCCCCGTTGATGTCCCATGTGGATGAACAGTCATGACGGCGTGCCCACGTGCTGAGACCTACGGCGAATTGGCGGGGAGATTTCTGGTACTCATCCATGGTGTTGACTCGGTACGTCCTACCGTCCATGAATACCCGCCATGGAATCCGGCGGGGTAGCTCTCTGTCGTCAATGACTTCCATGCCCACACTGTACCTTTCGTTGACTCTGTTGACTAGTGCTGAACTCGCCGGTATCGGGCTCGGCCTACCTTCTCAGCCCTACCCAGCTTGATAAGTTGCTTGAGGTGTAGGTCTACGTTCGTCTGGTGTAGCCCCGTGAGTTGCTCGATTTCCGTACGGTGAGTCACTGACCCATCCTCATGTAGCGCCTCATACACCTTCTCAGTAGTCGAGGGTTCCACTAGCTGAGCGTCTATCACGTCCTGCTCATGGTCTTCGATAGCAGGTGCTGTACTCGACTCGATAGGCCATGTGATTTCACGTACGGCTGTCACGTGGGGTGTGGTCATGACCTCGTTCGCCAGGACTTCCCCACTCAGATAGGTTGCCTTAGCCTGTAGCGGGTCACGGTAACCGTGTTCCGTCTCGATAAGGAACCTGTTGTTATCTAGCCGCTTAGTGTTCCATCCATCCTTGGTCGCACCTTCACCAAAGATGACACGTGACGCTCCCTCATCCTTAGTGCGTAGCCCGATAGTCTGCCGCATCTGTACCTTGACGTCGGTCGGAAGGTTGTCATCTTTGGGGTGCTGAGTAGCGAGGATAAGCGTACCGCCGTACTTCCGCGCTAGGGCGGCAACGTTGTTCAGTTTCTTATGTAGCTTGGCGTGAGCGATGCCTTGTGCCTCATCCACGATGAATACAATCTGTGGTTCTAGCGCTGTGGGCTTCCAGTTCTGCCAACCCCGTTCCGTCATCAGGTCACCCCGCCGGTTGAACTCTTCTTTCAAGAGGTCAAGGGCAAGTCGAGTGTCATCGGTACTGGTCACCACAGCGGCAACCCTTCCAGCCCAGCGGGTGAACTCGGTTGCACCGGGGGTGAGGTCCACCAGAACAACGGCCACCCATGGGATGTGAGTGAGCATACGAATGATGACCTGCATAAGGTTCGACTTACCAGCACCCGACATGCCCGCGATAAGCAGGTGCTGCAAGACGTTGATAAGGACCTCTTGACCGGTCTCGAATAGCCCGATGGGAATCATGTGTGAGTCGCCATCGTGACTGAGCAGCGGGATAGGTTCGGCGAACGGATCAGCCGTCATGAACCTAAGGCGTGCGTCCCGCGCGAACTTACCGGGACCGGTGAGCCGTTCCACTCGGGATGCTCCATAGCGGATGTCGGGGAAGCATCGTTCTAGTTTCTCCAGTCGGCTACGGATCTCGGACACGCCTAGCTTGTGGGTGGTGTGAATGTCCATGGTGACGGACCACTGATCAAGTGCCACCCGACGTAGCTCTGTGCCGACCATGTCAGCGTTCCGCATGTGGACCAGCCACCCACGTACCAACTTGAGGGCGGTACGCCGCGCTTGGCGTCGGCGCGTGCCACTGAGCGCGGACCGGTCCACCGGCACCGCTCGTGGTCCCTTCCGGAAACGATGGACATACCACCATGCCGAAACGGCACATGCCAAGATCGCGTACGTTTGTGCCATGTTGGTACCTGGTACGCCGAACACGAGACCGTGTACCACGAGTGCCAGAATGTACCCGTACCAAGGTGCCAGACCGACCCAATGCCGGATGCCAAAGCGGTACGTACCAACGATGGCACGCACGATGGAACGGGCGGCAAGGTACCAGCCGAACCGATCAAGGTACCTGCTGACGGGCTGACGTGCCGCTGTGGCCTTCTCAGCCTCACGTTCCACCGGCCGCCGGACGTAGATCACATCGTGGCCCACCGGCGAGACTCTAAGCATCAAGTGCAGCCCGCGCGCCCGCGTATTCGAGGGGGGTGCCCACTTAAGTTTTCCGCTTACTTGGTCCCGCGCTCGCACTCGCAGGCCCGTACGGGCACGCTCAGGGCCGCCGGTGGACTTGAGCACGGGCACGGAACCGAGCACGGTCGGGATGTCGTTGCCTGTCCGGTGACCACACCACCGGCAGTGAACCATGTCCGAGTCGTTCCACTTCTGGCACGCGGCGCACTGTTCCACATTGGCATCCGGTGGCCTGGTCATCGCGTGCCACCTTTGGCATGTGCCAGAGTGGCACGATGACTTGTGGTCACTGGTACATGGAACCTGGCACAGAGGCAATCGCGTGGTACATCGAGCCCGGTACCGAAATGGCACGTTGGTACGTGGAACCTGGTACGCGCCCTACGGCCGAAGGACAGGAGGTGCCACCGGCGGCATGTGCCATTCTTGGCATGGGAAAGGGACGTACCACTTAGGGTGTGGTACGTCCCTTTGTCGTTTGTGTACGTCATGTCGTCAGTGTATGCGATGATGACTCTGTTTGTCACGCTATGTGACTACAGGTCAAGGGTGACGGTTGGTCATCCACCTGGAAGCTTGACCGGTGGTTGACTCCAGTTCTCGTCAAGAATCGTCTCGATATCCTCAAGCGCTGAGTGCTTGTCGGATTCGTATTTGTCAGCGTCATCTGCAAACGCACGTTCGATTCGTGCTCGAATGCGTGCCTCTTGGTCGGGGGTGATCATGAGTCACTGCCCAACTCATATAGGTCGTCGTCGCGCATGGTGGACATGCCCGCTGCCTGTAGCTCTTTGATGGACATCCGGCTACGTACCCGCTGTGCATCCTTCCTTTCTTGTGCGAGTTCATCGCGGTGCATCTGTGCTGTCATCAGAGTGCTAAAGCTACAGCTCTGCGTTTCTGCGTAGTCGGTCACGGTGTCGAGACCTAGTTCGTTCGCCACGTAAGGCATTCCCTTTTCGTCCCACGCTTCCACCGGGAGGTATTCCATCCGGTGAGTGAGTGAGCTGAGAAATGCCGCCATGGTGCCTGTCGTGCATGGGGTGAATGTCATGACTGTCAGTCAACCTTTCTTGTCTTCGCAGTTGTCCGTACTGCCTACATGTGTTAGACTACGTTAGTAGGCAGCACAAAGCAAGGGGTCGCCAAATGGTGACACGTAGTCAAGAAAAGAAAGGATGACAAATGGTCAATCCACGAATCGACTTCAAAGCCCGTAGGCAGGCTAAGGGCTGGTCTCACGTGCAGCTAGCGCAGCGCGTAGGGGTCACACCGGCGGCTGTTGGCCACTGGGAGATAGGGACGCGCGAACCTTCCGCGCGGAACGCTCTCAAGCTCTCTCAGGCGCTCGGGTGCAAGGTGGAAGACCTGTTCACGTACGATCCCGAACAGCCGGACGCATGAAAAGGCCGCCCGGTGCGGACAACACCGAACGGCCTTCACGCGATCTCTCGCACATTCACCCAAGCTCAAGCTACCACAGATGTAGTGGCTTGACTAGTGGTCAGGAGACCACCAATGCCTGAACTGAACGGCAAGATCCGGGTACTTCCACCGGCGCATGCTCAGCGGATTCAAGCCCAGCGAGAGCAGTACGACCGCGAGGAACGTATGCACCTCGCTATGGAGCTGGATAAGGTCAAAGACCAGATCATGACCGCCACTGACGTACGTGATCTGTACGCGCTCTGCTATATCGCTCGCAAAAACGGCGCATGGAACGATGAACTCAAGACTCTTGGGTCCAAGAAAAAAGAGTTCCTTGAGAAGTACGCGCCCGGTGCTGGTTTCAAGTCACGCAATCCCGAGCCTGAGACTCTGGCACTAACCGATGGTGAAGACACATGGGAAGACGTAGATCCTACCGACGTCCTTAACGGGATGTTCGAACCGACTAAGCCGGATCTCATGATGCGCACTGACGATATCGGTCTCATCTACTCTGGCAAGCTTCACAGCTTCCATGGTGAGTCTGAATCAGGCAAGTCTCTCGTGCTCCTATGGGAAGCCGCAAGGCTCATGAACAACGGTGAGGACGTTCTGTGGCTGGATTTCGATTCCGACCTACAGGAAAACGTCGGTCGTCTCGTGGCGTTCGGGGTAGAGAAGGACGTCATCCGGGAACACTTCAAGTACAAGCGTCCTGAGGCGGGCATCATCGGGTCAGCAGGGTATGAGGCCATGTTCTCACGTACGTACGCACTCGCGGTTCTCGATGGTGTCACTGACGCCATGATGCTGCTCAGCGAGGATGGCACGATCAAGGGTGACCCAAACGACGCGTTCACTAAGTTCTCTCGCAAACTTCCCCGTAGGCTCGCGGACGAAACCGGCGCGGCAGTTGTCATGGTCGACCACGTGACAAAAGACGCACAGACAAGAGGCCGATTCGCCATCGGTGCGCAAGCCAAGATGAGTCAGCTTACAGGTGCGGCTTACAGCGTGGCAGTCAGCAAGGTATTCGGGCGCGGTATGAAAGGTGAGATCACACTGTACGTAGGCAAGGACCGTCCGGGCGGTGTGCGTATTCATGGTAGCTCTACCGTCAAGAATCAGCAGCAAGAGATCGCACGTATCACGGTGGATGACACCGGGGATCAAACGGTTCTCACGATCAACCCGTACAAGAACTCATCTGACAGCGTGGATGATCTGTCATGCATTGACGACACGGTTGAGCGCAACGTAGCCACTGCGGTATCAACCCAACCCCATGGTCTGGGCTTCAATCAGATCATGGAAGTCATGAAGAAAGCCGGGCATGGCGCGGCTCAAGGCACGGTGCGGGAAGCTATCAGCAATCTCATAGACGGCGGCTACGTCCATGAGGGGCAGAAGCTAGGACGCGGGCTGATCCCCTTCACCCTGATCAAGGCTTACGCGGGCATCGAGCCCCCGACTGTATCTGACCGTATCTGACCGTATCTCAGATACACATCCTGACTGTATCTGGCGTATCTCATCCTTAAGAGATACGCCAGTCAGATACGGTCGAAAGACAGTGACAAACAACAAGATCCAAATACAGTCAAGACTGATCTTGGTTTGTTCTGCCGCTGTGGCCGTACAGTAGAGATCAGACCCGCCGGTTACTCCCCCGAGTCCGGCGGGTCCACCTACATCTAAGGGGAGGGATGTATGGATGAGATGACGGAACCAGTTGACGGCATGACGGAGTTGACCACAGAGGTTAGCCGCACTGGTGGTGGAAGGTACGAACGGTCTATCGAGACGGCGCAACGTGATGCGGAAGCGGCACGGCTCAAGTCGCGCAACATGACGTATCAGCAAGTGGGCGATGCACTCGGGGTGAGCAAACAGGCCGCCCATAAGATGGTTGAGCGCGCGATGCGCGACACGCTAGAGGAACCGTCAGACCTCTTGCGTCAGCTAGAGCTGATGAAACTAGACGCCGCAGAGTCTGCCGCTGTGGCCATCATGGAACGTCTGCATTATGCGCACTCAAACGGCCGTCTCGTTTACATGGGGGACAACCCGATTAGGGATGATGGTCCCGCACTGGTGGCTATCAACACGATCATCAGGTGCATGGAGCGACGCGCTAAGCTCTTGGGTCTCGACTCCCCTACCAAGCTCGCTGTCACTGGCGCTATGCGGTACGAACTCGTGGGCATCGAGATGGACGACGTGTGACAACTCCAGTCATCCACAGATACCGGCCGCGTGGTGCGTGTCGAGACGTGTTCACCTGTAAGCGTGATGAGATTCTACTGAGTGGTCCCGCCGGTACGGGCAAGAGCCGCGCTTGCCTTGAGAAGCTACACGTGATGGCTCTTAAGTACCCCGGTATGCGTGGCCTTATCGTACGCAAGACTCTCGCCTCTCTCGGATCAACCGCTCTCGTGACATGGCGTGAGAAGGTTGCCGCTGTGGCGATAGAGACTGGCGTCGTCATGTTCTACGGAGGGTCACCACAAGAGGCAGCACAGTACCGCTATGACAACGGATCAACGATTACGATCGGTGGCATGGACAAGGCCACTAAGATCATGTCATCAGAGTACGATGTGGTTTACGTTCAGGAAGCTACCGAACTGACACTCAGCGACTGGGATCACATTACTACTCGTCTACGTAACGGCAAGATTCCGTATCAGCAGATCATCGCGGACTGTAACCCTGATCGTCCAACCCACTGGCTTAACGAGCGATGCAACTCGGGGCGGACTCTCAAGCTGGAATCTCGGCATGAAGATAACCCGACACTCGTCAACGATGACGGCACATACACGATCAGTGGCCTTAGTTATCTGTCCAAGTTGGACGCGCTCACCGGTGTCCGGCGTCAGCGGTTGCGGTTCGGGCTCTGGGTTGCCGCAGAGGGAATCGTGTATGAGGACTACGATCCCGTTATCCATCTGATTGATCAACGCCCCATACCTGATGATTGGGCACGCTATTGGGTCATCGACTTTGGGTATACCAACCCGTTCGTACTCCAGTGGTGGGCGGAAGACCACGACGGACGGCTGTACATGTATCGCGAGATCTACATGACGGGCAAGCTAACTGAGGACCACGCCAAGACCGCGCTAGCTCAGGTGACCGATAGGCGTGGCAACTGGACTGAGCCTAAGCCGGTGGCGATCATCTGTGACCATGACGCGGAAGACCGCGCGACGTTCACGAAACATACTCAGCTACCGACTACAGCGGCTAAGAAAGGCAAGACCAAAGGTATCCAGGTCACACAAGCCCGCTTCAAGGTTCAGAAGGATGGCAAGCCACGTATCTATTTCATGCGCGATACCGTGGTGAAGAGAGACACATCTCTATCCGATGTGGGTAAGCCGACATCCACTGTTGAGGAACTCACCGGGTACGTGTGGCCCGATGGCAAGACCGGCGACAAAGCAGAGGAACCGGTCAAGGAAGACGATCACGGTATGGACGACATGCGGTATATGTGCGCACACCGGGACACCCGCGAGTACGCCGTTAGGTGGATCTGATGATGTACATTGAACTCAACACACATGAGGTAGGGCTATGACCGCGCTGGACGCATGGACCACGGGCCGTCAGACCCGTTCACAGCGGCGCGCACGTAGACCTGTACTTGTGGTCCTGTTGACGCTCGCAGGTCGGTACCTGCCGCAGTGGGCTACCGTGCGGCGCACTCTCACCTACGTCACGGCGTTCGTTCTGATTGATCTGTCTGCGTGGCAATTCGCCACATGGTCGGGGCTCTTGGTCACGGGGCTTTCGTTGCTCGCTCTCGACTTCCTGAGCGATGACGAATGAGGTCACTCCGATCAGTAGTCAATAAGTCGCCGGTGCCGTACGTCGCCACCCGGAACAGTCTGCTTTCCATGTTCCGCTCTGATGACAAGCTTGACCAGATGCGAGCCATGGGCTCAGTCGGTACTCTGTTTGCCATCGTGAATGTCACGAGCGAGGCCACGTCACAAGTTAACTGGCGGCTCTACCAAAAGCAGACGGATAATCGTCGCCGGTATGAGTACGACGGACAGGACGCGCGTAAAGAGGTCCTGAATCACCCCGCACTACTGGTGTGGAACAAGCCGAACCCGTTCATGACACGGCAAGAGTTTGTCGAGGCGACTGAGCAGCACCGGCTACTCACCGGTGAATCATGGTGGTTGCCCACACAAGGGGACATATTCAACTACCCTACCGAACTCTGGTATGCGAGACCTGATCGTATGGAGGTAAACCCTGATCCATTTGGGGACTTCCTTACCGGGTATTCATACCGATCACCTGACGGCACTAAGATTCCACTCACCCCTGATGAAGTGATCCTAAACCGTATCCCCAGTCCCATTGACCCGTACCGTGGGTGGGGACCGGTGCAATCCATCCTCGCTGATCTCGATGCCACGAGACTATCCGCTGAGTGGAACCGTAATTTCTTCCGCAACAGTGCGATGCCCGGTGGCATCATCAAGGTTGATGAAGGCTTGACGGATGGTCAGTACAACCGGCTACAGCAGCAATGGGGGGAGCAGCACCGGGGCGTGGGTAACGCGCATCGTGTCGGCATCCTTGAAGCCGGTATGGAGTGGGTTGATCGTTCGTTCAGTCAGCGAGACATGCAATTCGTTGAGTTGCGTAAGGTATCGAGTGAGGTTATCCGCGAGGCGTACCACTTCCCTAAGCCAATGCTTGGCGCTGTGGATGACGTCAACCGGGCCAACGCTGAGGCGGCGGAAGTCGTATTCGCTAGATGGCTGGTCAAGCCCGCGCTTGAGCGCATGAAGCAAGCGCTTAACGCTGAGTTCCTGCCCCTGTTCGGCTCACTGGGTAACGGTGTCGAGTTCGACTATGACAACCCGGTGCCAGATGACAGAGACGCGGACAACCGGGAGACGGAAGTCAAGGCCAACGCGTACGCGACCCTGGTGAACGCCGGTGCTGATCCTGAGCTGGTATCGGAATACCTGTGCATCCCGTATCTTGGAACCGTGCCCCCGATTCTTGCGCCGGTTCCGGCTGAACCCGCGCTACCGGCCGGTGCTATGCCCATAGGGCAGCGTCTCAATGGGCACAAGGTTAAGGAGTGGGTGTGAAGCTCAACCGCCCGTACAACTTCCAGCGTCCTATGGACGTAGCGCCCAAGACGTGGTTTAAGGTCACGAACCTGAGCAACGACACATCCGAGATCGCCATCTATGACGAGATCGGTATGTACGGGATTACTGCGGCTGATTTCGTAGATGAACTCAACGGGATCAAAGCGAAGAACATCACGCTACGGATCAACTCCCCCGGTGGCGATGTGTTCGATGGTCTCGCCATGTACTCCCGACTACGCTCACACTCGGCCACCATCAATACCCTAGTGGATGGGCTTGCCGCATCTGCGGCATCGTTCATCGCCATGGCCGGTGACACTGTGACCATGTCTGAGGGATCAGTCATGATGATCCATGAGGCATCGGGTGTGTGCATGGGTGCGGCATCGGACATGCGCTGTCTAGCTGATCTACTCGACAAGATGTCTGCCAACATCGCAGACATCTACGCGAGACGTTCAGGGCGCACCACTGACGAGCACCGTACCGCCATGAAAGCGGAATCGTGGTACACCGATCAAGAGGCAGTCAAAGCAGGACTCGCCGATTCGGTGGCTGGTTCAGAGCCCACGAACAAACTTCCCGACGTCGTTAAGATGACGGCACCGGGCGCACCATCTTGGGACGACATCTTCAAGGATGTTGACCTGAACGCAATAGCGGATGCTCTGAAGGGAGTGAAAACGGATGACTAAGGTTGTAAGCCCTACCACCCCGGATGAGCTTGGTGAAGCTCTGAGGGACAAGGACCGGATCAAGAACCTGTTTGAGGCGGGGGAATTCGGCGACTTCATCAACGGCTATATTGCCAACGTGGCAAAGAAGGACACCGACCTGACTGCCCAGATCAATGAGCAGGTCGCGGCGGGTCTCGCCGAATTCATGAAAGCCAACCCGTCCGCCGGTAAGACCAAGACCCTCAACCACGACCCGGCCGCCATCGCATCCGGCACGCCTTCCCGGCTGTACAACAACCCCCGTGCAACGGGTGCGCCTCTCGATGGCCTGTTCCCTGACTTCTACACCTACCTGCAAGCGGTGTGGCAGAAGGGCAACAAGTCGGCTGAGACCATGGAGAAAATCCAGAAGGTTCGCGACTACTCCGAGCGCGTACCGGCGGAAGGTGGGCTGTTGGTCCCGGAAGAGTTCCGGTCACAGCTCATGATGCTTGCACTGGAGACCGCTGTGGTAAGGCCGCGCGCTACGGTCATCCCCATGCAGTCCCCCCGGCTTCACGTCCCGATGGTTGACGAGACCAGCCATGCGTCATCCGTGTTCGGTGGCGTCATCGTCTACCGTACGGAGGAAGGTGCCGAACTGACGGAGTCCACTGCGGCATTCGCATCCGTCAAGCTGGACGTCACCAAGCAGACAGCTCTCTCGCACGTCCCGAACGAACTGATCCGGGACTGGGGTGCGTTCGGCGCGTTCATGGATTCGACCCTTCCGGCCGCCATCGCGTTCTTTGAGGACGTCGATTTCATCAAGGGTAACGGTGCCGGTGCGCCGCTCGGGGCGCTCAACTCGGGTAACACTGCGCTGATCTCAGTCGCCGCAGAGTCCGGCCAGACCGCAACCACGATCGTGTGGGAAAACGTTCTTCACATGTATCAGCGGATGCTGCCCAGTTCGCTCCCCCGAGCCGTCTGGGTTGCCGCACCAAACACGTTCTTCGAACTCGCCACCATGGCGCTCTCTGTGGGCACCGGCGGTTCGGCCGTGTGGATCACTGACGGAACTGGTCAGCCTGTTCTCACCCTGCTAGGCCGTCCGGTCATCCTCACTGAGAAGGCACCGGCCACGCTGGGCACCATCGGAGACCTCAACTTCGTTGACTTTGGTATGTACCTCATTGGGGACTACCAGACCATGAGCGTTGACAGTTCCGAGCACGTTAAGTTCACGTCAGACAAGACCACGTACCGCGTGATCGCTCGCAACGACGGCCGCCCTTGGCTGGCTAGCCCGCTCACGCCGCAGTACGGCGGGGAGACCCTTTCCCCGTTCATTCAGCTTGCCACCCGGTAACTGAACCCCTAGGCCGTACCCGATAACCGTCGGGAGTAGGCCGAACCTGATAGGCCGTAAA
>Ga0210377_10001176_pt1 | contig 24028 bp, 26 predicted proteins | sample PLM4_65_b1redo_FD_155480 | JGI IMG/M metagenome (GOLD analysis project Ga0210377, IMG submission 155480) | Groundwater sediment microbial communities from an aquifer in East River, Colorado, USA - PLM4_65_b1 redo | ecosystem: Environmental > Terrestrial > Soil > Riparian zone | place: USA: East...
CGCGCTTCGGGCGGAACCCAGATCCGCGCGGCGGGGTTCTCGAGCACCTCGCCGTCGAGCGCGATCCGGCCGCGCGCGAGCGGCACCAGACCCGCGATCGCGTGCAGCGCCGTGGTCTTGCCGGCGCCGTTCGCGCCGGACAGCGCGAGCACCTCGCCGTTCGCGACCTCGAATGCGACGTCGAGCGAGAAGCGGCCGAGGTGGACGGCGAGATCGGCCTCGAGGGTCATCGCGCGGGCCAGTGCTCGCGCAGGCTCACCAGCACCGCGATCGCGACCGCGAGCAGCACGAGGCTCAGCGCGAAGGCGATCTCCGGCTGCGTCTCGAGGGCGATGTACACGGCGAGCGGGAGGGTCTGCGTGCGTCCCGGCAGGTTGCCCGCGAACGTGATCGTGGCGCCGAACTCGCCGAGCGCGCGCGCCCAGCACAGTGCGGCGCCCGCGGCGAGCGCCGGCATGGCGAGCGGCAGGGTGACGCGCGCGAAGACGCGCATGCGCCCGGCGCCGAGCGTCGCGGCCGCGTCCTCGAGGCCGCGATCGACCTGGCGGAAGCCTGCCTCAGCGGCCATCACCAGGAACGGCATCGCGACGAAGGTCTCCGCCAGCACCGCGCCCGCGAGCGAGAACGGGAGCTGGATGTCGAGGTAGCGATCGAGCCAGGCCCCGACGAGGCCGCGCCGCCCGAAGGCGAGCAGGAGCGCGACGCCGCCGACCACCGGCGGCAGGACCATCGGGAGCATCACCAGCGCGCGCAGGAGGCGGCGGCCGGCGAACTCGACGCGCGCGAGCAGCCACGCGAGCGGAAGGCCGAGCAGGACCGAGACCGTGGTCGCGAGAACCGAGCACACGAGCGAGAGGCGCAGGGCCGTCAGCACCTCGGGCGTCGTGAGGTCGTGCGCGAGCGTCGGCCACGGCGCGCGCGTGACGATCGCGACCAGCGGTACACCGAGGAGCGTCGCCGCCGCGAGGGTCGGGAGCCAGAGGGCGATCGGCAGCGCGCGCAGCGGCGATCGGCCTCCGGTCATCGCGCCGAGAAGCCGAAGCTCGCGAGAATCGCGCGGCCTTCGCCGGAGAGGACGAACGCCTGGAACTCGCGCGCCGCGGGACGAGGCGCGGCGCGCTTCACCAGCGCGATCGGGTAGGTGGTAAAGACGTTCTCGTCCTCGGGGATCGGGACGCCGGTGACTCGCCCGCCCGCGGACTGGACGTCCGTGGCGTAGACGATGCCGGCGTCGGCCTCGCCGAGCGCGATCTTGTTCACGACCGACTTCACGTTCTCCTCGAGCGACTTTGGCTCGACCGCGACGCCCGCCTTGCGCAGCGCCTCGCGCGCGTAGCGACCCGCTGGCACGGATTCGGCGGCGAGGATCACGACCAGATCGGAGCGCGCCAGGTCGGCGAGGCGGCGAACGCCCTCGGGATTTCCGCGCTCGACCGCGATCTCGAGCCGGTTGCCCGCGAAGGCCGTGGGCTTCCCCTCGAGCAGCCCGGCTCGTTCGAGCTTGTCCATGCTCACGCTGTCGGCGGTCGCGACGACATCCGCGGGGGCACCCGCTTCGATCTGCGCCACCAACGCGGGCGATCCGGCGAAGCTCTGCTCGACCCTCGCGCGGGGGTACGCGCTCTCGAACGCCTTGCCCAGCGCCGTGAACGACTCCGCGAGGGATGCCGCGGCGAACACCAGGATGTGTTCGACTGCGGGCTCGTCCGCGCGCGCGAGCGGGGCAAGCGCGAGGGCCAGCGTGACGGCGATGGCGGAAAGCCGGCGGATGTCGCCGCTCAACCAGCGCTCCGCAGGCGCGTGCGGCGCGCGGGCTCGGGGAGCTCGATCACGACGTTCGTCGCCTTCACCACCGCGCTCGCGAGCTGCCCGGGCGCGAGTCCGAGCTCGTCCGCGGCTTCGCGCGTCATCAGCGAGACCAGGCGATGCGGCCCCGCCTGGATCTCGACCTGGGCAGCGACGCGGTCCTTGGTGACGCGCGTGATGATCCCTGGAAAGCGGTTGCGCGCGGATTGCCGCACGACCGTGGACGGCTCGGCGGTCGAGCCGAGCTCCGCCGCGAAGCGCGCGAGCGCCGCGGCACCGACGCGTCGCTCGCCGCGCTTCGTGCGTCGGGCGGCGAGCCGTCCCGCGTCCGCCCAGCGACGCACGGTGTCGGAGCTCACGCCGAGAAGCGTCGCGACCTCGCCGAGCCGGAACGTGCGGTCCTTGGGCATGCGGCGATGATGAACATGCAGAGCGGGCGTTTGCAAGTCACCGAGCAGGATTCCCTGGCAGATGCCAGGAGTCGAGACCCGGGATCAACCCGTCAGGATCTGCTCGAAGAACTCGTGGAACTCGTCGTTCCCCGCGGGAATGTAGACGCCGAAGCCGGGCCTGGCGTTCTCCTCGGGCGCGAGCTGCGCGGTGGTCCACCGCACCGTGCCGCGCACTTCGATCTTGCTGCCGTGCCGATCGTGGAAGACGATGCGCACCGGCATGCCGGTCGGGGGCAGGGTGCCGGTGCGAACGAACAGGCCTTCCTTCGAGACGTTCTTGATGTGGCCCTTGCCGCGCATCTTGCCGGCCTCGAACGCAGCGGGAATGCGCTTCATGATGCGCCGCAGGCGTCTGCGCTCGATTCCCGAAGGGTTTGGCATGGACATACGCTCCCGTCGGAGCTATCGGCCCCCCTGCAAGGGCGCTTTACGACGGCGCGCACAGCGGCGAACGGGCGCGCCAGCAGCGCCGGGATCGCGGCGCGGCCGGCCTAGCGGAAGCGGCGATCATCCTCGATCGCGTAGAACCGGAACTCGCTGGCGTCCTTCGCGATGAAGCGGAACGTGAAGAGGCGGCGATCGAGTCCGGGCTTCGGCGGGTGCTTCTCCAGGAATTGGGTGATGACCTTCGCGCCGTCCGTGCCCGCGGGGACGCTCTCGACGACGAGCCGCGCGTCGCCGCCGTCGAATTCGAGAACGCGGGGCTCCTGGGTCGCGGCCTCGCTGCCGATCGCCTTCACGCGCAGGTCCCCGCGGTGCGCGTTGTAGTTGAGCGGGCCCGCCTTGGCCAGACGGCGGAAGTCGGCCATGCCGAAGTCCGGCCGGTTGCGGTTGCGGAAGTGGACGAAGAAGACCCCGCGCCGATCGACCACGCGCCGCTCGATGCTCGAGTAGCAGTAGTCGGCGTTCGGGACCTCGATCCCGAAGAACGTCACGCGCAGCGAGCTGCCGCCGCTCGCCTCGGGCGAGGGCTTGAGCTGGATGGAGTCCTCGACCTCCACGCTGCTGCCGTCTGCGAGTTTGCACGTGACGGGCATGATGTAGCGTCCCGCGATGAAGTTGAGCGCGATGTCGTCCGCCTTGACGTGCGGCGGCGGCTGGTGCTCGCTCTGCGCGGGGGCGCTCCCCGGCAAGAGCGCCAGCACGAGGATCGCGAGCGGGGCGATGCGCATCGCAGGCAGTGCTAGCCTCCCGCACGCCTCACTGCAACCGCGCTATCGTGGGGATCGTAGGGGAGTGGAGATGAGCTTCGAGACCGCGCTCGCTGGAGCTGGCCTTGCGCCCCTCGTGCGCGGAGCGGCGCGCACGCTGCAGCTCAACCTCACGCGACGCTGCAATCTGGCCTGCCATCACTGCCACGTCGACTCGTCTCCCAAACGCACGGAGACGATGGACGCGCGCACGGTCGCGCGTGCGCTCGAGCTGCTCGCAGCTCACGCCGGAATCGACACCGTCGACATCACCGGGGGCGCGCCCGAGATGCACGCGCAGTTTCGCGAGATCGTGCGGGAGTCGCGCAGGCTCGGCAGGCGCGTGATCGACCGCTGCAATCTGGTGATCCTCGATGAGCCCGGCCACACGGACACCGCTGCCTTCCTCGCGGCCAATGGCGTCGACGTGATCGCGTCGCTGCCGTGCTACGAGCGCTCGAACGTCGACGGTCAGCGCGGCCGCGGCGTCTTCGAGCGCAGCATCGCGGCGCTGCGCGCGCTGAACGCGCTCGGCTACGGCGCGCCGGGCAGCGGGCTCGCGCTCGACCTCGTCTACAACCCGGTCGGCCCCTCGCTTCCGCCCGCGCAGTCCGCGCTCGAGCTCGACTACAAGCGCGAGCTGCTCGAGCGCCACGGGATCGTGTTCGGGCGGCTGCTCACGATCACCAACATGGCCATCCGCCGCTACGCGGACTGGCTTGCGCGCCGCGGCGAGCTCGAAGCCTACCAGGCACTGCTCGTGAATCACTTCAACCCCGCGGCGGTTCCCGGGCTGATGTGCCGCACGACGGTGTCGGTCGACTGGCGGGGCGAGCTCTTCGACTGCGACTTCAACCAGGCGCTCGATCTTCCCGCGGGCGGCTCGCGCCGGACGCTCTTCGAGATCGGATCGCTCGACGAGCTCGAGGGCGACGCGATCGCCACGGCGGATCACTGCTTCGGTTGCACGGCGGGCGCGGGCTCGAGCTGCGGCGGCGCGCTCGCCCCGTGACGCAGCTCGGGGTCGTGCAGCCGCAGGACGAGTGGAACCAGAGGCTCGTCGCGAGCGTCCACCCGCGCGACTGGGTGAACCCGCGGCCCGCGTCGCGCTACGACATGGTCGTGCTCGGCGCGGGCACGGCCGGACTCGTGACGGCGGTCGTTTCCGCCGGGCTCGGCGCGCGGGTCGCGTTGGTCGAGCGTCACCTGATGGGCGGCGATTGCCTGAACGTGGGCTGCGTTCCGTCGAAGACCCTGATCCGTTCGGCGCGCGCCGTCGCCGACGTGCGCGATGCGACGCGCTTCGGTGTCGACGTGCCGGCGGGGGTCGGGGTCGACTTCGCGAAGGTCATGGAGCGGGTGCGGCGCGTGCGCGCGGAGATCTCGCCGCACGACTCGGCGGCGCGCTACGCGGAGCTCGGCGTCGACGTGTTCCTCGGCGAGGGGCGCTTCACGGGACCGCAGGCGCTCGAGGTCGCGGGCGCGGAGCTGCGCTTCAAGCGCGCGTGCATCGCGACGGGCGCGCGCGCCGTCGCGCTGCCGATCCCCGGCCTCGCCGAAGCGGGCTATCTGACCAACGAGACGATCTTCGAGCTCACCGCGCTTCCCCCGCGGCTGGCCGTGATCGGCGCGGGCCCGATCGGCTGCGAGCTCGCGCAGGCGTTCGCGCGGCTCGGCGCGCGCGTCAGCCTGATCGAAGTCGCGCCGCAAGTGCTGATCCGCGAGGACCCCGACGCGGCCGCAATCGTCTCCGAGGCGCTCGTGCGGGACGGCATCGAGCTCGTGCTCGGCGCGAACGTGAGCCGGATCGAACGGCGCGGCGCCGCGAAGGTGCTGCATCTCGGCGTCGCGGGCACGGAGCGCGAGCTCGAGGTCGACGAGATCCTGGTCGGCATCGGCCGCGCGCCGAACGTCGTCGGCATCGGGCTCGAGGCTGCGGGCGTCGCGTTCGACCCCAAGGTCGGCGTCACGGTGGACGCGCAGCTGCGGACCGCGAACCGCCGCATCTTCGCGGCCGGCGACGTGTGCATGGCCACGAAGTTCACGCACGCCGCCGACGCCGCGGCGAAGCTGGTGGTGCGCAACGCGTTCTTCTTCGGCCGGGGGAGGGTCGCCGACTTGCGCGTGCCGTGGTGCACCTACACGGACCCCGAGATCGCACACGTCGGGATGTACGCGCGCGACGCCGAGGCCGCTCGTGTCGCGCTCGACACCTACACCACGCCGCTCGCCGGCAACGACCGTTCGCGCGCCGAAGGCGAGCAGGGCGGCTTCGTGAAGATCCACGTGAAGAAGGGCGGCGATCGGGTGGTGGGCGCGACGATCGTGGCGCGTCACGCCGGCGAGCTCATCGCTCCGCTGGCCGTGGCGATGTCGGCCGGCTACGGCCTCGGCCGCTTCGTCGACCTGATCCTGCCGTACCCGACCCAGACCGAGGCGATCAAGGCGGCGGCCGGCGCCTACACACGAACGCGTCTCACGCCGGCCGCGGCGCGAGTCCTGCGGACCTTGATCCGGCTCGCGCGCTAGCTAGAAGCGGTCTCAGAATCCCGCTCCCGTCGCCGGGCGCTCGTCCTCGTCCCGATCTCGTCGTTGCGAGAGCTCGCCGTATCGACGAGATACGCCTGCGCTCTCGCGCCTCGATCTCGGGCCGAATCCGCGCGCCGGGCTCGGGTCGGGGATTCTGAGACCGCTTCTAGCCCGACTTCGCCGCGAGGATCGCCTGCACCAGCGCTTCGGGGAGCGGCTCCGCGGGCTCCTCCTTCACCAGCGCACCGAGCGCGACCGTCTTGCGGTAGCTCTCCAGGTACGTGAGGCAGGGCGGACAGAGCTCGATGTGACCCTCGAATATCCGCCGCTGCGTCTCGGGCAGTTCACCGCCCAGATAGTCGTGCAGGAAGTCGGTGCATTCGCGGCAGTTCACGTGGCTCCTCGGGAGTGCATGTGCGGGTCGAGCAGGCTGCGCAGCGCCAGACGGGCGCGGTGCAGCCGGATCTTCGCGGCGTTCGGGGTTACACCGAGCAGTTCCGCCGTCTCCTTGGTGTCGAGGCCTTCGATGTCGCGCAGCAGGAGGACGGTTCGGTAGTCGACCGGAAGCCGGTCGATCAGGCTGCGCACCTGCTCGCGGGTCTCGCGGCGCTCGAGCGCATCGAGCTGCTCCGGGCTCTTCCACTCGCGCGGCTCGTCGATGTGCTGGCCGTCCTCGAACTTCGGCAGGAGCTCCTCGATTGAGACCTCCGGCCGGCGGGTACGGTTTCGCAGCCGCATGAGCGACGCGTTCACCACGATGCGGTGCAGCCAGGTCGAGAGCTTCGCTCCGCCTTCGAAATTGCCGATCGCGCGGAAGGCCGAGATGAACGCCTCTTGAACCGCGTCGCTGGCGTCGTCGTCGTTGCGCAGCAGGCGGCGCGCGACCGCGAGCATGCGCGGTCCTTGCGTGCGCACGAGCTCGGCGTAGGCCGCGGCATCGCCTGCCTGGAGCCGCGCGATGACCTCGGCCTCGCCGTAGTCGGGAGCCTCGCCGTGGTCCGTCCGCTCTGCCATGGCGGCGAACGTAACACAGCCCTTCGCTGCCTTGAAACGCCGGCGCGGCGGGGCGAGACTCCGCCGCCGATGCGACGCTCGCTCCTCCTCGGGCTGTGCCTGTTCGCGTGCTCGAGACCCGGGCCGCCGCCCTACGGCCTCGCCGATGCGCCGGAGCAGCGCTGGCGCTTCGAAGCCGAGGAGACGTTCGACGTCGATGGCGTACCTGCGAAGAGCGTGCGCTTCGCCGACGTGATCCTGCGCGCCAAGCCTCCGGAGGACGGCGCGACGGAGGTCGAGCTCTTCATCGACCGCTACTACTCGCGCACCGAGGGCACACCGGACGGCGGCAGCGAGCTGTCGATCTCGGAGAAGGGCTTCTCGGTGCAGACGCCGAAGTCGGGCCGGCTGGGCTTCGGCCCCAACGACAAGACACTGGGCGGTGACACCCTCCTCGAGATGCGCGCGCGGCCCGCGGCCTCGGCCGACCTCGACACGAACGGCGACGTGCTCGCGCCGTTCTGGCAGAGCCCGCACCCGATGCTGATCGACATCGCGCTGCTCGACTGGCTGATCTTCGCGCTGCCGACGCGCGCGCCGGCCGGCGAGAGCGCCTGGGTCGCGCGCCGCACCGTGCCACAGACCGGGCGCTTCAATCTCGGCGTCGAGCTGCCGCTGCGCTGGGAGCAACGGCCGGAGGGACCGCTGCTGGTGCGCGCGAGCGGCTCGGTGGCGCGCGAGTCCATCTCCGTCGCCGACGGGCTTCAGGGCAAGCTCGTGCTCGACGCGATCGGCGAGGCGGAGCTCCTGCCCGACGGGCGCGTGCGCACGGCGAACCTCGAGCTGCGTTTCGATCTGCAGGCCGCCGACGGCACGCACGTCGCATCCCGTCATCTGATCCGCGCCCAGTGCACGAGCTGCGAGGCAGCCGTCAATTCGCCGCAAGGAAGCTCCGATAGCGCGATTGATCGTGAAGGAACTCCGCAGCAAGGACACTTGGACGATCTTCCGGATCATGGCGGAGTTCGTCGAGGGCTTTGAGACGCTCGGTCCGATCTGGCCGGCGGTCTCGGTCTTCGGCGGCGCGCGCGCCGCGCGCGACAGCGAGACCTATCGCATCGGCCGCGAGATCGGGAACTGCCTGGGCCGCGAGGGCTTTGCCGTGATCACCGGCGGTGGACCCGGCGCGATGGAAGCCGCGAACCGCGGCGCGCGCGAGGTCGACGCGCCGTCCATCGGCTTGAACATCAAGCTGCCGTTCGAGCAGCACGACAACGGCTACGCCGACACGGTGCTGAACTTCGACTACTTCTTCGCGCGCAAGGTCATGTTCGTGAAGTACGCCTGCGCGTTCGTGATGCTGCCCGGCGGCTTCGGCACGCTCGACGAGATGTTCGAGTGCCTGACGCTCAAGCAGACCGGTAAGTGCCGCGACATTCCCGTCATCCTGGTCGGGAGCGACTACTGGTCGGGGCTCGTCCAGTGGCTCGAGACGCGCGTGCTCGACATGGGTCTGATCGCGAAGAAGGACCTGAAGCTCTTCTCGCTGGTCGACTCGTGCGAGGAGGTCTGCCAGCTCGTGAAGGACGGCTGGCAGCGGATGCAGCAGGAGAGCCCGGGCGGGGGCGTCGAGGGCTAGCTCTGCCGGTACTCGCGCCCGCAGCTCCGGCAGTGGGCGCGCGCGCCGTGGGACGAGAGCAGGGAGCCGCAGTCGCAGAGGCCCTCCAGGCGGCGTGCGCGGGCCTCGAGCTCGGTCCAGGCGTCCTCACCGCTCTCGATGCGGAAGTGCTCGCCTTCGCGAACCACGACCGCCCCCGCGACGAGCAGGCGCTCGTACTCGGGCTCGGCATCGCGCTCGAGGGTTTCGGAGACGATCGTGCGCGCACGTTGGGACAGCCAGGAGAACTTCACGCCCCCCTGGGACAGCAAAGCCCATGCCACGGCTTTGGCGCCTGGAATGCGCGCGAAAGAGGGCCCCGGAGGCCAGGAGCCCGAGTGGGAGGGAGCCACACCGGCATAACTTGGGAAGCGGACTTCCCCCGGGAGGCTCTAGCGGAGGGTGAAGACCAGGTGCGTCTGCCCGATCTCGATCTCGTCCCCGTGGCCGAGCTCGGTCGAGCGCACGCGCTTGCCGTTGACCTTGATCCCGTTCGTGCTCTGCAGGTCCTCGAGCACGTGCGACTCGCCGTCCGACAGAACCACCGCGTGCTCGCGGCTCATGCTCTCGTCCGGGATCTGCAGATTGCAGCTCGGCGCGCGCCCGATCAGCGTCTCCGCCGACACGATGTCGTAGACCTCGTCCGGCTGGCCGGTCATGCGCACGATCAGCGCTGCTCTCGCCATCGCTCGACGAAATCGGCAGCGCCCCGGCCGCTCTTGAGCGAGCCGGCGCCTACAGGCGGCGGTGTCGCAGCGACGGGAGTCGGCGGCGAACGTCCTCCAGCCGCGCGAAGTCGAGCTCGGCCAACGCGACACCCTCGCCGTCGGGGACCGTGCAGAGCACCGTCCCCCAGGGGTCGACGATCATTGCGCGGCCGTACGAGCGACGCGTCGGGCTGTGATCGCCCCACTGCGCGGCGGCGACCACGAAGCACTGGCTCTCGATCGCGCGCGCGCGCAGCAGCACCTCCCAGTGATCGCGCCCCGTCGGGACCGTGAACGCTGCGGGCACGAGCAGCACCGTGGCGCCGCGGTCCACGAGCGCGCGGTAGAGCTCGGGGAAGCGGATGTCGTAGCAGACGGAGAGGCCCAAGGTGCAGTTCTGAAGCTTGGCGACGACCACCTCGGTTCCCGCTGCGACGTTCGCGGACTCGCGCAGCACGGCGCCGGGCAGGTCGACGTCGAACAGGTGGATCTTGCGGTAGCGGGCGAGCAGCTCGCCGCCGGGCCCGACCACGATCGAGGTGTTGAAGACGCGCGAGTCGCCCGGGATGCGCTCGGGCAAGGTTCCGCCGGCGAGCACGATCTGGTGCGCCGCCGCGCGGTCGCGCAGGAAGCGCACGACCTCGCCATCGGGAACGTCCTGGGCGTGCGGGTTGGGCGCGGACGCGCCGTCGCGCATCAGCGGGAAGTTCTCGGGCAGGGCGACGAGCTCGGCCCCCCGGCCCGCGGCTTCTGCGATCAGCCCACCCGCCCGCGCGAGGTTGCGCGCGAGCTCGGAGCCGGACGTCATTTGCACGACCGCGGCGATCACCGCGGAGAGCATAGCCTGCTAGCGGTAGTCGTCGGGGTTGATCTGGTTCCGGCGCATCACGTCGTAGAAGTCCTTGCGGTCCTTCCGGGCGATGCGCGCGGCGCGGCTGATGTTCCCCTTGCAGATGCGCAGCACTCGGCCGACGTACTCGCGCTCGAACTTGCGCTTGGCGTCCCGGAAGGAGGGCACCTCGTCGCTCGACTCGGGACCAAGGGGAAGGTCCTCGGCGCCGATCTCTTCGCCGCGCGCCATGCGCAGCGCCGCGAGGATCTGCTCGCGAAGCTCCCGCTCGTTGCCCGGCCAGGAGCTCTCGCGCAGGCGTTCGAGCGCCTCGCGCGTGAAGCCGCGCGCCTTGGGCGGGCGGCCGAGCTCGCGCTCGATCTCCTCGCGCGCGATCGCGAGCGCTCGTGCGGCGAGCGGCAGGATGTCCTCGCGGCGATCGCGCAACGGCGGGATGCGGATCTCGAGCAGACGCAGCCGCTCACCGAGGTCGGCGTCGACCCGTCCGCTCTGCACGAGCGCGTCGAGCGATTCGGTGCTCGCGCCGATCACGCGGCACTCGAGCGGCGACGACGACGACGCGCCGATCCTGCGAACGCGCCCATCGCCGAGCGCCGCCGCGAGCGTCTGCTGCAGCTCCTTCGGCATGCTCTCGACGCGATCGATCAGCACCGTTCCACCGGAGATCCGCGTGAGCGCTCCCGTCGACTCGGCCGGCAGGGCGCTCAGCGCACCGCGCTCGCAGCCGAGCAGCTCGCGACCGAGCAGTGTCTCCGGAACGAGCGAAGCGTCGAGCGCGAAGAAGCCGTTCGTCGTCCAGTCACTCGCTTCGTGGATCAGCCGAGCGATCAGCTCCTTGTCGGAGCCTTCCTCGGCCGAGATGAAGACGTGGAATCTTCCGCGGCCGGCGACTCCGATCTGGTCGACCGCGCGCTGGATCGCGCGACTCGTTCCGACCAGACGATCGCCGCGGCGCCGTGCGGCCACTGCACCACCGGCCTGCGCCGGACTTGCTCCCCCAACCGCCGACGTGGGTTCCGCCATCGTCACCGAGCCTGACATCGCAACCCCCCTCAGCATGCAAGGAATCCACCAAGGTCGGCTTGCTGTCAAGGATTTTCCCTTCCAAGCCGGGTCTTGCGAGGATTCAAATCGCGCCGTGATACGTTCCCGAAGTGAGCAAAGTCCGCGTACTTCCATCCGAGCTCGTGAACCAGATCGCCGCGGGCGAGGTGGTGGAGCGTCCCGCTTCGATCGTGAAGGAGCTGGTCGAGAACGCGCTGGACGCCGAGGCAACACAGATCCGCGTTGCCATCCGCGAGGGCGGCATCGCCTGGATCTCGGTCTCGGACGACGGCGTCGGCATGACTGGCGAAGACGCGCGACTTGCTTTTGAGCGCCACGCCACCAGCAAGCTGGCTTGCGCCGAGGACCTGGCCCGTGTCGCCTCGCTCGGCTTTCGCGGAGAGGCGCTGCCGAGCATCGCTTCAGTTGCAGCTGTGCGCATGCGCACGCGCGCGCGCGGGGCGGAGCTGGGCACGGAGCTCAGCGGCAGCGGCGCGGGCATCGAGCGGGTTGCGCCCGTGGCCTGCGCGGAGGGAACGACGCTCGAGGTGCTCGAGCTCTTCGGCCAGGTGCCCGCGCGCCGCAAGTTCCTGAAGAGCGCCGCCACCGAAGCCTCCCATGTCGTGCGCTGGCTGGAGCGGATCGCGCTCGCACGCCCGGACGTGCGCTTCGAGCTCGAGCGGGACGGCCGCCGCGTGCTGCTCTGGCTACCGACCCGCGACGCGCGCGAGCGCGTGCTGGCCGTGCTGCCGCCGGGCGCCGGTGAGGGGCTCCTGCCGGTCGACGGCGAGATCTCTTCGCTGCGCGTGACCGGATTCGCGAGCCCGACACACGTGCTGCGCAGCGGCCCCGCCGATCTGCACGTCTACGTGAACGGACGGCCGGTGCGCGACCGCTTGCTCCAGTTCGCCGTGCGCGACGCGTATCGCGATGCGCTCCCGCCGGGTCGCTACCCGGTGGTCGTGCTGTACCTGCAGGTCGAGCCGGGCGAGGTCGACGTCAACGTGCACCCGGCGAAGTGGGAGGTTCGCTTCCGCGATCCGTCCGCGGTCACGGGTCTGCTCCGGCGCGCGCTGGGCGCGGCGGTGCGCGTGGGCGGCGGCGTGCGAACGTCGGCGCAGTTCGCGCCCGGCAACCAGGGGGCTGCGAGCGCGACCAGCGACTTCGGGCTCGCCGACGGCTTCTTCGCGCGGCCCGGGATCGCCGCGGACGCCGACTGGCCAGGGGGTGCCGGATCGACCGCGCGCGCGCCCTTCGTCTTCTCGCGACTGCGCAGCATCGGGCAGGTGCTCGGGCTCTACCTCGTGTGCGAGAGCGAGTCCGGGATGGTGTTGATCGACCAGCACGCTGCGCACGAGCGCGTGCTCTTCGAGCGGCTGCGGCGCGCGGCGCTCGACGACAAGCTCGAGCGCCAGGCGCTGCTCGTCCCGCTCGGACTCGAGCTCCTGCGCGCGGATGCGGAGACGCTCGACGCACACGGGGAGCTCCTTTCTCGTGCAGGCATCGAGCTCGAGATCGGCGCGGAGAGCCTGCGCGGAACCGTTCATGCATCGCTGCGCGCGTTGCCCGCGCTGCTCGCGGCGAGACGCGGAACGCGCTGGGCGGAGCTCCTCGCGGAGACCGCGCGCGCGCTCGCCGAGCCCGCGCAGCGTGAAGCGCGCGACGGGCTGGAGCGCGCGCTGCACGATCTGCTCGCGACGGCGGCGTGCCACTCCGCCGTTCGCAAGGGAGATCGGCTCGAGCCGCGCGAGGTCGCGGCGTTGCTCGCGGATCTGGACGAGACCCTGTGGTTCCCGAACTGTCCGCACGGCCGGCCGATCCTCTCCACGCTCGAGCGCGGCGAGCTCGAGCGCCGCTTCCTGCGCCGCTGATGTCCGCGAGCCGCCCCCGCGTGATCGCGATCGTCGGGCCGACGGGAACCGGCAAGACGGAGCTCGCCTGCGCCATCGCGCGAAAGACCGGCGCCGAGATCGTCAGCGCCGACTCGATGCAGGTCTACCGCGGCCTGGACATCGGCACGGCCAAGCCGAGCGCGGAGCTGCGCGCCGAGATCCCACACCATGCGATCGACCTGGTGGCGCCCGACGAGCCGATGTCCGCCGGGCGCTGGGCCGAGGCCGCGCGCGCCGCGGCGCACGCGATCGACGCGCGCAGGCGCCCGATCCTGCTGGTGGGCGGCACCGGCCTCTACGCGCGCGCGTTCGCGGGAGGGCTGATCGCCGACGTCGAGTCGGACACGGGGATCCGCGAGGCGCTGGAGGCGAGACCGCTCGAAGACCTGCGCGCCGAGCTCACGCGCCTCGACCCGGCGGCCGCGAGCCGCATCGCCGCAAACGACCGCATCCGCACCGTGCGCGCGCTCGAGGCGCTACGGCTGGCCGGAGAGCCGATCTCGAAGCAGCAAGCGCGGCACGGCTTCAAGGACCGGCCGTTCGAGGTCGTCTGGATCGGCCTGGGGGTGGGGCGCGATGTCCTTGCCACGCGCCTGCGGGCTCGCGTGGAGGCCATGTTCGCGGCAGGCCTCGTGGAGGAGGTGCGCGGGCTGCATGCGGCCGGCTTCTCGCCGACCCTGCGCTCGCTCTCGGCCATCGGCTATCGCGAAGTCGGCTGGCTGCTCGCGGGTCGGATCTCGGAGGCCGAGGCGGTGGAGCGGACCTGGATCGCCACGCGGCGCTACGCCAAGCGCCAGCGGAGCTGGTTCCGGGCAGAGCCGGGCCTCGAGTGGGTCGACGCGGACGCGCGCGACCTCGTGCTCGAGCGGATCCTGGCCGCGATCAGCCGTCGTTGATCGTGTTGTACGAGATCCCGATCTTGACCGGGCAGGGGCCGTAGTTCTCGGAGTAGACCGCCCAGGCATCTTCGGCCGAGCGGAAGAGCGGCGGCTGCGCGCCTTCGCGGAACAGCGTCACCACGCCGGGGATGATCTCGAACACTCCCGCAATCTCGCGGAACAGCGCGCCGCCGAGCTGCAGGCCCAGCAGGAGCACGTAGCCGGGCACCGCTCCGGCGACCTTCAGGGACATCGGGTCGTCGATCTCGGTCAGGCCGTAATATTCGTCCTTGGCCGCGATGTACGGCCCGAGCAGGACGTCGAACGGCGCGAGCACCAGATTCGCACCCGCGCGGCAAAGCTGGGAAGCGTCGGCCTTCGCGTCGCTCGGCGTCACGCCGACGGAACCGACGAAGACCAGCGCGGCCAGCGCCACGCGCGCACAGATCAACCGGATTCCCCTCGACATCGCGCCCCTCCCGAACGAACTGACGACCCGACCGAATCCCGGCGAGCCTCGCTCAAAACCGCGAGCTGTGTCAACCACTGGCTGCACCGGAATGATTTGGAGTGGCGGCGACATGACGAAAAGTGGCAACGCGAGCCCGCCGCTGGTCGCCATCGTGGGCAGGGCGAACGTCGGAAAATCGACTCTCTTCAACCGGCTCCTGCGTGAGAGCCGGTCGCTGGTCGAGGACCGCCCCGGGGTGACCCGCGATCGTGTCGCCTCGCTGACCCAGATCGAGGGTCACGAGGTCCTGCTGGTCGACACCGGGGGTCTCGAGCCCGATGCCGAGCGCGGGATCCCAGCGGCGATCCGCCGGCAGGTCGGCCTGGTCGTCGCCGACGCGGCCGTGATCGTCTTCGTGGTCGACGCCCAGGACGGCGTGTTGCCGGGCGATCAGCAGATCGCCGACCTCATGCGCCGCGCCGGCCCGCAGGTCGTCCTGGCGGTCAACAAGGCGGACAACCCCAAGCTCGAGGCCGCGAGCGCCGACTTCCACCGCCTCGGCTTCCCCGAGATCATCCCGATCTCGGCGGCGCACGGACGCGGTCTGGTCGACCTCGAGATCTCGATCGCCGAGCGCCTGCCGGTCGAGGCCGAGTCGCCCGAGGCGCCCGAGCCGCGCGTAGGTCCGCCGCGGCTCGCGATCGTCGGTCGGCCGAACGTGGGGAAGTCGTCGCTGCTGAACGCGCTCCTGGGCGAAGAGCGGAACATCGTCGCGGACGAGCCCGGCACGACGCGCGATGCGACGGACTCGTTCCTGCGGGTGGACGGCCGCGAGGTCGTGCTGGTCGACACGGCGGGCATGCGCAAGCCGGGACGGCGCGCCGACCGCCTCGAACGCGGCAGCGCGCTGATGGCGCTGCGCTCGATCGAGCGTGCGGACGTGGGCTTGCTCGTGCTCGACGCGGAGACGGGCGTCTCGGAGCAGGACGCGAAGATCGCGCGGCTCGCGCTCGATCGCGGCCGGCCGCTCGTGCTGGTGCTGAACAAGTGGGACGTGATCGAGAACAGCGATCGGATCGCGGAGGTGGAGCGCCAGCTCGAGCGGCGACTGGGCTTCGTCTCGGAACCCGTCGTGCTGCGCACCAGTGCGATCACGGGCAAGGGCTTGTCGCGGCTGCTTCCGGAGGCGCTGAAGCTCCACGACGATCTCGACATCGAGATCGGGACCGCGGAGATCAACCGGGCGCTCGAAGAAGCCACCACGCGCAACGTCCCACCGTTGCGCGGCAAGCGCCGCGCGCGCTTCTTCTACGCCACGCAGATCGCCAAGCGCCCGCTGACGGTGCTCGTGTTCATGAACGACCCGACCCTGATCGCGCCGAACTACCATCGCTATCTGGAAGGCTTCTTCCGCAAGCGATTCGGCGTCCGCTCGGCCCCCGTGCGCGTGCGCCTGCGCGGCCGGGCCGAGCGCAGCGACGAAGAAACGGCCGGACCCGAAGAGAAAACCCGCTAAGATCCCGCGCCGCACCGGGGGAGGCACGCGCGAATGACTCCGCGACAGCACGGCGACACCGAGACGAAGCTCGCGGGCTTCGAGGCCCGGCTACAGGACGGATTCGAGTGGGTGAACGCGCACGGACGCGAGATCCTGGTCGGGCTCGCGGTCCTGTTCGTGACGGGGTTGGTCGCGGCGGGTATCTGGGAGTGGCGCCAGCTCAGCCGCGCCCACGGCGACGCCGAGCTCGCGCGCATCGAGGCGCGCTACGCCGCGAGCATGGGCGCGACCACCGACGACCCGTTCATCAGCGAGCCCGCGAACGCCGAGCAGGCGAAGAAGGCGCGCGAGGCGGCGCTGGCGGAGCTGGACGCATTCGTCGCCGAGCACGGCTCGAGCGACCAGGCCAAGATCGCGGGCCTGCGCGCCGCCGAGATCGAGGTCGACCTCGGCAGACTTCCAGAGGCGGCCAAGCGCCTCGAGGCGCTGGCGCCGACGTTCGACGCGGCGGACGCGCGCCGTGCGATCGCGCTGCGGCTGCGTGCCTACGTGCTCGATCAGAGCGGCGACACGCTGGGCGCTGCCGAGGCGTACGAGACGGCCGCCGCGGTGAAAGGCTATCCGCCGCGGGCATTGCTCTTCGTCAAGGCGGGCGACGCGTTCGCGCGCGCCGCGCAGCCCGAGCGCGCGATTGCCGCATACCGCCAGGCGCTCGCGACGTCACCCGAAGTCGCGGAGCAGGAAGGGATCGTCGGCCGGATCGGCGTCCAGCAGGCGTTGCTCGACGCAGCCACGCCGCCCCCGGCCCCGGCCTCAACTTCCGATAAGTAGCATTCTGTTAAATGGAGGAAGTCCAGCCGCGGCGCCCGAGACCGCCATTCGCTTGCCCTCCCCATCGCTCGTGATATACCCCCGGCGCGAAGGAGCCCTGGAACGCATGGAAGCCGCTCGCAAGGCAAAGCTCGGAACCAAGTGGACCTGCTACTCCTGCCAGGCCAAGTTCTACGACATGAACAAGCCGGATCCGCACTGTCCGAAGTGCGGCGCCGACCAGCGTCAGTCGCCAGCGTTCGAGAAGCCCAAACGCACGCGCGCCAAGAAGCCCGCCGCGCCGCCTGCGCCCAAGAAGGCCGTGAAGCCGCCGCCGCCGATCGAGGAAGGCGAAGATCTCGACACGCCGATCGACGCCGAGGACATCGGCTTCGAGGACATCGAGATCGAGGACGCGGGGATCGAGACGCCCGAGATCGAGGAGCCGGACGAGGAGCCGACGGTCGACGAGGACGACGACTAGAGGCCGCGGTCCGAGCGGCTCAGAACGTCGTCAGGCGGTTCCAGATCCGCGTCCGCTCGTCATCGAGCTTCCGGTCGCGGATCGACTTCTCGAAGCGCAGATCGGCGAGCGTCTTCTCCTGCTCGAAGACCCGTCCGCGCTCGTTCTTCCAGCGCTCGTTGTCGCGCTGGAAGGTCGCGAAGCCCTTGGCCTTGCCGCCCACGTCGCTCGAGTCGGCGCGATCGATCGCGCCGGCGCCGCCGGGTGCGTTCGCGACCGAGCCCTTCATGCGCGCCAGGTCGGCCTGGTAGGCCTTCAAGAGCTCTTCGACCTGCTGGGTCGAGATCGTCTTGTACGGACGCGGCTTCGAGAGATCCGCGTCCATTCCAGCGTTCCGGTTGTAGTTGTAGTACCCGCCACCGCCGAGGGCGGCGCCCACGATGAGCAATGCGAGGATCGCCTTGAACATGCGCCCGCTATCGGCTGGCGGCAGTCGGCGTTTGAGGCGGTGCCTCACGGTAGAGAAGCCGGTACATGTGGTACGAGCGCAGCACGCGCCGCAGGTAGCGCCGCGTCTCGCCGTACGGGACGGAGTCGACGAAGACGTCGGGGGGCAGCGCGCCGTCTCGATCGAGCCAGCGGGTCACCGCTTCGGGGCCGGCATTGTAGGACGCGATCGCCAGCGGCCGTGAGCCGGAGAAGCGCTGGACCAGCGAGCGCAGGTAGAACGTCCCGAAGCGGATGTTCACCGCCGGATCGAAGAGCCGGGTCGGCTCGAAGCCGACCAGACCGAGCTCGCCCGCGATCCGGTCCGCGGTCGGCGGGATGAGCTGCATCAGGCCGAGCGCGCCCGCGGGCGAGCTCACCTCGGGGCGATAGGCGCTCTCCTCGCGCATGACCGCGTAGACCAGCGCGGGATCGAACTCGAACTCCTGGTTCGCGCCGGTGACCGACTCGCGGAAGGCTCTCGGCCAGGCGAGCTCCCACGCATCGCGCCAGGTCGGGTCGATGCCCTGCTCCAGCGCGCCGCCGAATCCGTTCTGGATGAGCTGCAGCGCGCGGTGCGGATCGCCCGTGCGGTAGAAGAGCCGCGCCATCACGATCCGCTGCTCGCGTCCGAGTCGGGTCTCGTCGTCGAAGCTCACGAGCTCGTCCTGCGCCACTTCCGGAAAGCCGCCGTCGGCGAGCCAGCGCGCGCGGCGAAGCGGCGCGGGGTCGACCTCGGCGAGCCGCGCGCCGAGGAAGGCCTTCTGCAGCGGCGGTCCGCCCACGCGTTCCGATGCGAGCAGCCCGTAGTACGACAGCGGGACGTCGTCGGCGAGCGCGCGGAGCTGGACCGTCCCGGCTTCCTTCGCGAGCGCGTCCTCGGAGCGCATGCGCACCACGCCGCGCCAGTAGCGCGCGCGCTGGACCTCGATGTCGCTGCGCGGACCGTCGGCGAGCAGATCGAGACGTGCGAGCGCCTCCGCGTCGGCGGCTTTGCGCAGGTCCGCCCACGCGAGCGACCAGCGTGCTTGAACCGCGAGCGTCGGGTCGGCGGTCTGGCGTTCGACCTTGCGCAGCAGCGCGAGCGCGCGCGCGGGCTCGCTGTCTTCGAGGACGATGGCCAGGTACGAGCGCGCGCGAGCGCGCGTGAGCGGATCCTTCGCGCGCGCGAGCTTCTCGAACGCGGCCATCGCCGCGGTCCGCTCGCCCGAGCGCGCGAGCGAGCGGCCGACCATCATCTCCGCATCGGGATTGGCGGGCGCGCGGCCCGCGATCGCGCGGAAGGCTTCGAGCGCTTCGGGGTAGCGACGCCGTTCGAACAGGCAGTCGGCGCGCGCGCGCTCGAGTCGCGCCCGCTCAGCCGCGGCTGCGTCGAGGCGCGCGAGCGCGGTCTCGTAGAGCGGGAGCGCGAGGTCGCAGCGGAACGTCTCGCGCAGACGGTCCGCGCGCGCGACCAGCGCGTCGACCGCCGGCTCCGGCGCGCCGAGCACCGTGCGCAGACCTTGCGCCTGCGTGGAGGCATCGATCGACGCGGGCGCGAGCGGCCAGCTCTGCCAGGCGCGGTCGTAGAGAGGCAGCGCTTCCGCGGGCTTCCCGCTCTTCTCGTAGGCCTGCGCGAGCTCGACCAGCAGCAACGCCGCATAGTCGCCGTCGCGCGTCGCGTCCCAGGCGCGCGCCTGCGCCGCGTGCCCCGCGGCGAGATCGCCGCCCTCCAGGCGGATGCGCGCGAGCGTGGCCTCGAGGTGCGCACGAACCTCCGCGGGCGGGTCGAGCGCGAGCGCGCCCTCGGCCGCCTTTGCCGCGGGCTCCGCGTTGCCGTTCGCGAGCAGAAGCCGCGCGCGCAGCAGGCCGGCATCCGCAGCGAGCTCCGTCTGCGCGAGCGGCTCGAGGGCCTCCGCGGCCTTGTCGTAGCTGCCCGCATCGCGCAAGGCGCTGGCTTCGCGCAACGTGGTCACGAACGGCGATTCGCCCTCGTCGCCGCGCACGGCCGGCGCGAGCGCGAGCAGCGCCGCCAGCGCGCAGACACGCCACAGAGTCACCAGTTTCGTCGCTCGGGCGGCCATGCGAGAGCTCGAATCTAACCGGCGCCGACGTATCCAGCGAGAACGGTCCCGGCGCGGGCCCTCTGCTACGTTCGGGCCCGCCATGCGCGCCCTCTTCCGCCTCTCGCTCGCCGCGCTCCTGCTCTTCGCGTGCTCGCGCGAAGAGCCGGAGCCCGCTCCGTCCGCTCGCGCACCCGCGCTCGGGCTGTGGGTGCTCGCGGAGGGCAGCGAGCGCGTGCTCGAGTCGCCCGAGAAGATCGCCGCCCTGATCGAGCGCGCGGAGGCGCTGGGTGCGAGCGATCTCTTCGTCCAGGTGCACCGCGGCGGGCGGAGCTGGTTCGCCTCGACCCATGCCGACGACTCGCCCTGGCGCGCGCTCCACGCCCGCGATCCGAATGCGGCCGCGCCCCTCTCCGATCTGATCGCACGGGCACACGCGCGCGGGATTCGCGTCCACGCCTGGTTCAACTGCCTCTCGCTCGCGAACAACCGCGAGCCGCCGATCCTGCGGACGGTCGGCCGCGAGGCGATCGCGGTCGACCGCAAAGGCCGGAGCCTGCTCGACTACCCGAACGGCAACGTGCCGCCGCCCGACCGCGCGTATCTGGAGCTCGAGACGCCGGGCTTGTGGCTCGATCCGGCGGTGCCCGGCGTGGTCGAGGCGCTTGCGGCGACCGTCGACGATCTCGTGCGCGCGGCGCCCGACCTCGACGGATTGCACCTCGACTACATCCGCTATCCGTTCACCTTGCCGATCACGCCCGGCTCGCGCTTCGCGGTCGGGCTCGACTTCGGCTACGGCGAGATCGCACGCGCGCGCTTCGCCGAACAGAACGGCAGCTTCGCGCCCGGGGACGCCTGGGACGGCTTCCGCCGCGAGCGCGTGCGCGAGCTCGTCGCCGCGCTGCGCGCGCGGATTCCGAAGACGTGGCAGCTCTCCGCGGCGGTTCTCGCATACGCGGACCGCGCCTACCTGACGGCGCTGCAGGACTGGCGCGGCTGGCTCGACGAGGGCCTGCTCGATTTCGCGGTCGCCATGGCCTACACGCGCGACGACCGCCTGCTCCGCTACCAGACGCACGCGCTGCACGGTGGGATCGGCGGCGACCGCGTCTGGCTCGGGCTCGGCGCGTGGCTCTTCGCCGACGAGCCGGCGCGCATCCGCGCGCAGATCGCGGTTGCGCGGGAGGTGTCGCCGCCCGGTGTCGCCCTCTTCTCGTACGACGCGCTCGCGGCGAAGCCGAGCGCGCTCGAGGCGCTGGTCGCACCGTGATCGGTCCGCCGGATCTCGCGTTCGACCTCCCCTCCGCGTTGGTCGCGCAGACGCCCGTGTCGCCGCGCGACGCCGCGCGCCTGCTCGTGCTCGAGCGCGCGAGCGGCGCGCTCTCGGAGCTGCGCTTCGCGGACCTGCCCGAGCGGGTCGGCCCGCGCGATCTCCTGGTCGTGAACGACACGCGCGTGATTCCCGCGAAGCTACGGGGCCGCAAGGCCAGCGGCGGCAAGGCCGAGGCGCTGCTGCTCGAGCGCCGCCCCGACGGCACGTGGACCGCGTTCGTGCGCGCGCGCGGACGGCTCACGCGGGATCTCGTGCTCGTGTTCGGCGCGCTCCGCGCGCGCGTCGTGGAGGTGCGTCCGGACGGCACCTGCCGGCTCGCGCTCTTCGACGCGGATGGCACGCCCGCCGACGCGCTCATCGATGCGCTCGGCGAGGCGCCGCTGCCGCCGTACATCCGGCGCGACGCTCCGTGCGCGCAGGACCTCGCCGACTACCAGACGATCTTCGCGCGCGATCCCGGTGCGGTCGCTGCGCCCACGGCGTCGCTCCACTTCACGCCCGAGCTCGCCGCCAGGCTGCGCATCGCCGCGGTGACCCTGCACGTCGGACCCGGCACGTTCCGGCCGATGCGCTGCGAGCGGCTCGAGGACCACGCGCTCGACGCCGAGCGCTTCTGCGTTCCCGAGGCCACGGCGCGGGCGATCGAGGAGACGCGCGCGGCCGGCGGGCGTGTGATCGCCGTCGGCACCACGGTCGTGCGCGCGCTCGAGACCACCGGGGGCGAGGCGGGCGCGGGCGACACGAAGCTCCTGATCCTGCCGGGACACGCGTTCCGCGCCGTCGATTCGCTGATCACGAACTTCCACCTGCCGGGCTCGAGCCTGCTCGCGCTGGTGATGGCGTTCGCCGGCGTCGAGCCGACCAAGCAGGTGTACGCACACGCCATCGCCGAGCGCTTCCGCTTCTACTCGTACGGAGACGCGCTTTGGATCCGGTAGCCCGGTCGGTGCGGCCGAGCTTCGAGATCGGGGCGCGCGACGGCGCCGCGCGCGCCGGCCGGCTCGCGACACCGCACGGTGTGCTCGAGACGCCGGCCTTCTTCCCCGTCGGCACTTACGGCGCGGTGCGCGGCTTGACCGCGGACGAGCTCGCGAGCGTCGGCGTCCAGGGACTGCTCGCGAACACGTACCACCTGCACCTGCGGCCGGGCGAGGCGGTCGTGGCCGCGCACGGCGGCCTGCACGGATTCATGGGCTGGTCGGGGCCGATCCTCACCGACTCGGGCGGCTTCCAGGTCTTCTCGCTCGACTCCTTCTGCCGCCGCACGGAGGCCGGCGTCGAGTTCAAGAGCCCTGTCGACGGGCGGCCGGTGTTCCTGTCGCCGGAGCGCGCGATCGAGATCCAGGAGGCGCTCGGCGCCGACTTCATCGTCGCGCTCGACGAGTTCGAGGCGATCGCGCCCGAGCCCGAAGCCGCGCGCGAGCGCACGCGCGCGTGCCTCGAGCGGACCTTGCGCTGGGCGGAGCGCTGTCGAGGCGCGCAGCGCCGCGAGGACCAGCTCCTGTTCGGCATCATCCAGGGCGGCGGCGAAGCGGACCTGCGCGCGGAGAGCGCGGCGCGCACGCGCGCGCTCGGCTTCGGCGCGTTCGCGATCGGCGGGCTCGGCGTCGGAGAATCGCCCGCGGATCGGGCGAAGCTCGTCGACGCCGTCGTGTCCGCGCTGCCTGGCGAAGCGCCGCGCTACCTGATGGGGCTGGGCCTGCCGGAGGACCTGGTCTCGGCCGTGCAGAGCGGCGTGGATCTCTTCGATTGCGTCGTGCCGACGCGCCACGGTCGACACGGCTCGGTGTTCACGTCGCGCGGGCGGCTCAACCTGCGCAACGCGCGTCACCGCGAAGACCGCGAGCCGCTCGATCCGGACTGCGCCTGCCCGGCCTGCCGCCGACACTCGCGAGCGTACCTGCGCCATCTCGTGACCTGCGGCGACGCCCTCGGGGCGCGGCTGCTGTCGCTTCACAACATCGCGTACTACATGAAGCTCGTGCGGGACATGCGCGAGGCCATTGCCGCGACGCGACTTCGAGAATGGGTCGAAGTGTGGCGCGCGGGCTACTTCGCCGAGGAGCCCGAAGCGCCGAGCGGCTCGAGCAGGGCCGTACACAGCCCCGCGTAGGCGGGCAGGCGATCGCCGAGCTCGCCGGCGACGATGCGCGTGTCGCGAAGCCGCGGCCAGACGCGCGCCGCGACGCGCTCGCGCAGCGGCTCGAGGAAGAGATCGGTGTTGTGCGCGACGATCGTGCCGAGCGCGATGCAGTCGGTGTCGAGCCCGAGGACGAGGATCGCGATCGCCTGGGCGAGCCGGTCCAGGTACTCCTCGCGCAGGCCCGCGGCGTAGGCGTCGCCGGCGCGCAGCGCTTCGATCCAGACGCGCGCGCTGATCCGCGCGAGGTCGCCCGCGACGAGCTCGCGAATCGCGGTCTTCGCGCCCGCGCGCACGTCGTCGCGAATGCGCAGGGCCAGCGCCGCGCCGCCGGTGTAGGCCTCGAGGCAGCCGTGCAGACCGCAAAGGCAGAGGCGACCGTCGGGCACGACGGGGATGTGCCCGATCTCGCCCGCGCCGTAGCGCGCGCCGCGGAACAGCCGGCCGTCGAGCACGAGCCCGGCGCCGACGCCCGTGCTCATCGTCAGGAACACGAACGCACGCGCGCCGCGTCCCGCGCCGAGGCGCCATTCGGCCAGCGCCGCGGCGTTGGCGTCGTTCTCGAGCCGGACCGGCCGGCCGAGCAAGCGCTCGAGCCGCGCCCGGATCGGCACCTCGTGCCAGCCCGGGAGATTCGGCGCGTCGCGGATCACGCCCTCGACCGGGTCGAGCGGCCCCGGCGCCGACACGCCCACCGCCTCGAGCTCCCTCGCATCGACGCCCGCGGCCGCGAGCAGGCCGCGCGCGCCGGTCGCGATCGTCTCGAGATCGCGCTCGAAGCTGCCCGAGGTCCACGACTCGAGA
>Ga0210377_10001177_pt1 | contig 24020 bp, 20 predicted proteins | sample PLM4_65_b1redo_FD_155480 | JGI IMG/M metagenome (GOLD analysis project Ga0210377, IMG submission 155480) | Groundwater sediment microbial communities from an aquifer in East River, Colorado, USA - PLM4_65_b1 redo | ecosystem: Environmental > Terrestrial > Soil > Riparian zone | place: USA: East...
GGTACACCTGCGAGCGACGCTTCGACTTGCAGGTCGCGCAGGCGCTGGCGGGAAGCCTCGAGCGACTGTCGATCGCGGCGCAGCTGGGCGCGCAGCTTCAGCACCTCCGGATCGACCGCCTCGCCACCGGACGGCGAGTAGTTCCAGTCGCCCGCCGTGACCTGGCGCAGGCGGTTCTGAATGGCCTCGACCTTCTGCTCGAGATCGACCACCTCCGCCCGCGCGCCGATGAACTGGTCCTGCCAGGCGTTGCGATCACGCCCGCCATAGCTCGGCTCCGCGGACGGGGTTACCGCCGCGCCGGGCGGTCTCAGCAATCGGTCGAGCTCCAGCGGCTTCGAGGGCTGGTGCTGGGGCGCCGGGCCGGGATCCGTGTAGTCGTCTCCCGGCTTGGGCGCGGTCTGCGCCCACGAAGTCACGGGAACCGAGAGCAAGAGCCACAGGCAGAGGCGGAAGGGGCGCATCGGGAGCCGATTATAGGACAGGGCGAGAGGGGCTCCCATCAAGCACGCGCGGGACGAGGCCGAAGGAGTGAAGAACGCGCGCGAAGCCGAATCACCGCGCGATGACGGGATCTCACCATGGATCGAGAGCGACTCCATCGGCTGCTCCGGCTCGGATTCGAGAAGGGTGCATCCGACATCCACTTCCAGGTCGGGTACCTGCCCCTCTACCGCTTCAACGGCGAGCTGGTCGAGCTGAAGTACAAAGTGCTGACGATGGCCGACACCGAGGCCATCGCCCGCCTGCTGATGGAATTCGATCCGTCCAAGAGCCTCGACGGCGTCTCGGAAGTCGACATGGCCTACGAGATCGCTGGCGAGGGGCGCTTCCGCGTCAACATCTCGCGCGAGCGGAAGGCCTACAACATCGTGCTCCGGGTGATTCCGCTCTCGATCAAGAACTTCGAGGAGCTGAACCTGCCCTCGGTCCTGCGCACGATCGCCTCGGTGCAGCGCGGGCTCGTGCTCGTGACGGGTGCGACCGGCATGGGCAAGTCGACGACGCTCGCGACGATGCTCCAGGAGATCAACCGCGCGCTCAAGTGCAAGATCGTCACGATCGAGGATCCGGTCGAGTTCATCTTCACGCACGAGCGCTCGATCATCACGCAGCGCGAGATCGGGACCGACACGCCCAGCTTCCCCGCGGCGCTGCGCGCCGCGCTGCGCCAGGACCCGGACGTCATCATGGTCGGCGAGATCCGCGACGCCGAGACCGTCGACACGGCGCTGAAGGCGGCCGAGACCGGTCACGCGGTCTTCTCCTCGATCCACACGAACGACGTGGTGACCACGCTTCGCCGCGTCGTCTCGTTCTTCCCGGTCGAGGAGCACCAGCAGGTGCGCGAGCGCCTGGCGGAGAACCTGCAGTCGATCGTCTCGCTCCGGCTCCTGCCGAACAAGAAGGGCACGGGACGCGTGCCCGCGGTCGAGGTCCTGCGCACCACCCGTTCGATCCGCGAGTGCATCCGCGATCCGAATCGCGCCGTCGAGATCCGCGATCACGTCGAGAAGGGCCACTCCGACATGCAGATGCAGACGTTCGATCAGCACCTGCTGGAGCTGTACCAGGCGAACAAGATCAAGCTCGAGACGGCGCGCGACGCGGCTTCGAACCCGCGCGACTTCGCGACCAAGCTCGCGCTCGAGGGCGACTCGTCCTACACGCAGGAGAACGGGACGTCCATGCCTGGCGGCAGCGACGAGAGCCGGTTCTAGCCCGTCATGGAAATCCTCGCGCTCTACACCTCGCCCGACACGCTCCCGTCCGCGCTGGCCGCCGGCGCGCGTCATCTGGCCGCTGCGCTGCAGGGCTTCGCGCTGGTCTATCAGGCGGGCCACCCCTCGGTGGATCCCGATGGTTGGGCCGGCTTCACCTGCGCGAAGGACGCACAGACCGCGGGCGAGGAGCTCGACGACTTCGTCAAGCAGGCGCTCGCGTCCGAGCGGCCGCTGCGCACCGACCCGCCCGATGGAAGCCCGCGCATCTGGGCGCGCGCCGCGGGCGGCGTCTACGGCTTTCCGATCCGGCACGGGGGACAGGTGCGCGGCGTCGCGCTGCTCGGCTGCCCCGGTCCGTGGCCGCGGGTGCAGAACGCGGGCATCGAGTCGATCCTGCGCCAGGTCGCGCTCGTGCTCGATCACCACGCGGTGTCGGGTGGCACCGCGCCCGAGAGCGAGCCCTCGGACGAGGTGCTGCGGCTCTCCGAGCAGCTGCTCGCGCAGGACATCGAGCTGATCAAGCGCGAAGAGCGGCTGACGCTCGTCGAGCGCCTGAAGGCCGACCTGATCGAGACGATGTCGTACGAGCTGCGGCAGCCGCTGAACAGCATCATCGAGCGCGTGATCTCGGTGCTCGCGAACGAGCACGAGGCGCTCTCGCCCTCGGGGCGGGACTCGCTCCGCGGCGTGCTGGACGACGGCAACGCGCTGATGCGCATGCTCCAGAACATCCTCGACCTGTGGCGCGTGAAGCAGGGCGAGGTCACGGTCGACGTGCAGGACGTGAACCTCGCCGAGGTCATCGAGGAGGCGATCTTCAACGTTCGGGACACGCTCCAGCCCGACGTCGTGCTCGAGAAGCGGCTTCCCTCCGCGCTGCCGAAGATCCGCACGGACCTGGGCAAGCTCAACCAGATCCTCTTCCACCTGCTCGACAACGCGGCCAAGTTCACGCGCCGTGGCCGCATCGAGCTCGAGCTCTCGCTCGATGAGGGCCAGCTCTTCTGCGGCGTGACCGACACCGGCATCGGGATCGCACCCGACGATCAGGACCAGATCTTCGAGGAGTTCTACCGGGTCGACTCGTCGCCCGACAGCCGCCACCGCGGCGCCGGCCTCGGCCTCACCCTCGCCCGCGCCCTGATCGAGAAGCTCGGCGGCTCACTCGCCGTGCAGAGCGAGATCGGCCAGGGCTCCCGGTTCAGCTTCACCATCCCAGTGGTGATCTGCTAGCCCGATTGACTACGCTCGGCTGCGCCTCGCTGCGCGCGCCGCTTCGCGGTGCTTGCCGGGCGAGCCGCGGGCGGCCCCGGACTCGCCCGTCTAGCAATCACTTCATCGCAGACCGGAGGGCGTTGGCCAACACGACGGCCGGACGCGAGCACGCCCTCGCGGCCGCCCCGCAAGCGGCGAAGCCGCGCGCAGCGAGCCGAAGGCGAGCGCAGTTAGACCTGTGCCCGATCCCGTCCGGCCTCCCGGGAGGTCGCGGATAGACGGGCGAGACCGCGACCGCTCGCGGGCTCGCCCCGCAAGCGGCGAAGCCGCGCGCAGCGAGCCGAAGGCGAGCGTAGTCAATCGGACTAGACCTGAGCCGTGTCGCCTTCGACGTCCGGGACGATGTGGCCGGCGGCCACCTCGCGGAGAGCGTTCACGACCGCCTTGTTCTCGGTCGACTTCACCAGGCCCCGCGCGCCGCGCATGAGCTGCTTGGTGCGGACGGAGACCATGACCACCAGGGCGAAGCGGTTGCCGACCCGCTCGGTGCAGTCTTCGATCGTGATCCTGGCCATGGGGTCTCCTTGTATAGGCGGGCGGATCGTAGCTTCTGACGGGGAGCCAGGCAAAAAAGAAGAAGCCCCCGTCGCTTCGCAGCGACGGGGGCCTTCTATTGGATCAGGGTTGCGAAGGCCCTACATGGCCTTCTTGCGGCGCGTACCCTTCTTCCGGCCGGCCTTCTTCTTCGCGCCCTTCTTCCGGCCACCCTTCTTGCGCCGCGTTGCCTTCTTGCTCGCGGCTTTCTTCCGAGCTGCCATTTGCTCTCACCCCCATTTGCGTTTTTGTTCACCGTGTTCGAGCTGTACCGCTTGGCGTTCCGCTTCGTGGAGCAACTCGTGCACGACCGAGAGGAGCCTGATTTGCGTTTCCTCTCGCGTCTCGTATCGGACTCGATGTCTCGAACTTGACGCGACTACCGACTTTTCATGTCTGGAAACGCGCGCTTCCCGTTCTCGGTTGCGCACACAGTAAGCATTGAGCCGCGAATGTGTCAACGGAAGCGACAAAAAAAACGCACCGATGGGTGCCATCGGTGCGTGTAGATCGGGGTCGATTTGATCCCGAGCGGTGTTCGCTCAGCGCTTGTTACGCTTGTGTCTCTGCCGCGCGCGCAGCTTCTTGTACTTGTGCTTGCGCATCTTCTTGCGGCGCTTTTTGATCACACTGCCCACGGAAACCCCGGCCTCCACCGTCGAGTGGGGGCCGAGGTTATCCGTGAGCGGGTGCTTGTCAAGCGCGCTGCATTCTCGAGACGGCCCACGCCGCGCGTCCGAGCACGCGCGCCTGCAGCCGACCGAGCAGGCGATTGAGCGCGTGATTGCGCGGCAGGAAGCGGATCGGCGGCCGGCGCCGGATGCCGAGATCCGCGAGGCGCCGATGCACCCCGGCGTTCTCCGGATCGACCATCAACGCTCGGCGCAGGAACCGGATCGCGTCGGCCTTGAAGTCGAACGCGAGGTAGATGCGCGCGAGGTTCTGGTACAGGTCCGGGTTGTAGAACTCCTGACGCACCGCGGCGCGCGCGAGTTCGACGGCGCCGAGGAACTGGCCGCGAACCAGCGCGAGCGCGAGCGCGTACGAGGAGCGGAAGCGCGCGTTCTGCGGGTCGATCAGGTACGCGCGGCTCAGGTGCTCGAAGCCTTCGTGTCCGTGCCCGGCCTCGAGTAGAGCGAGGCCCCGGCGATGATGCTCATCGGGCGTAAATTCAGGCTTTTGCTGCATGGGATTTGCCACCTTTCCCCTTTTGTCCCTCCGAGCGCCCCTATCGGCAGGTTCTCGCCAGAGATGAGTGGCAAGAGCACACAGGTCCGACGCCGCGCACTGCCTACGCGTGCAGCGGCAAGCGGGCGACGAACTCGACGGTCCCCGCGAAGGGAAGCTCCGCCCACGCGCGACCGCCGTGCAGCTCGACGATCGCGCGAACCAGGTTCAAGCCGAGCCCGACGCCGCCGTACTTCCGCGAGTACGAGCCGTCGCGCTGGACGAAGCGCGCGAAGATCCGCTCGAGGTCGTCCGGCTCGAGCTCCTGGCACGGGTTGCGCACGCGCACCTCGACGCCGTCCTCGTCCCCCTGGGTCGAGACGCGCAGGCGCGAGCCGCGCGGGCTGAACTTCAGCGAGTTCTCGAGCAGGTTCAGGACGACTTGCTTGATGCGATCGGGATCGAGCGGCGCCAGGGGCAGCGCGGGATCGAGCGCGAGATCCACGGAGAGTCCCGCTTCGTCGAGGCGCGGCTTCAGGATCTGCAGGCACTCGTGCACGACCCCGGCGAGCGCGATCGGGCGGCGCGCGAGCGCCACGCCACCCGCCCCGATGTTCGAGAGCTCGAGCAGGCCGCGAATCAGCTCGGTCATGCGCATCGCTTCGCCTTCGACCAGCGAGAGGAACTCGGCGCGCTGCGCGGCGCCCAGACGCATCCCGCCCGCGACCTCCGCGGCGACGTCGCCGCGCAAGAGCTTCGCGAAGCCCTTGATGCAGGTGAGCGGGGTCGTGAGCTCGTGGCTCACGTTCGCGAGGAACTCCGACTTCAGCCGGTCCGCATCGGCGATGCGCTCGTTCTGCAGCCGCAGCTGCTCGTTGCGCTCACCCAGCTCCCGCTCCAGGCGCAGGCGTTCGGTGATGTCGCGCGCGATGCAGACGATCGACTCCGCGTTCGCGGAGACGCGCGCGGAGATCTCGAGCGTCGCCGAGCCCGCGCGGGGGCGCGCATCGAGGTGGATGCCGCGCATCGCGCCCACCTCGAAGAGCCGCGGCAGGAGCGTGTGGATCGCCTGCCACGACGCCTCCGAGAGCAGGTCTTGCGCCGACTGGCCGCGGAGCTCCGCGAGCGACATCCCCGCGAAGTGCAGCGCCGCGCGATTCGCGTCGAGGATCTGCAGCTCGCGATCGAAGATGAAGATGATGTCCTCGACTTCCTCCATGAAGCGCCGCACGCCCTGCAGCTCGCGCACGTCGGGGAAGGGACCGTGGCGCGAGGCGAACTCCGAGAGCCGGCGATGCTGCGCCTCGCGACCCTCGAGATCGGTGGCGAGCAGGCTCGCCTCGCGCAACGCCCGCTCGTGCCGGACGTCGCGGCAGGGAATCCAATCGAGGACCTCGAAGCGGCAGGAGTCGCCACCGTGCGCCGCGCACTCCACGTGCGAGACCGCGACCGGCTCCTCGCCGGAGCAGCTCGACAGCAGCGCGCGCAGCGCGCCGAGACGGAACTCGCACTCGCTGGCGGCGGGCGGGAACCCCGGCGCGTTGGACCAGACGAGCTCCGTGTCGCGCCCGTGCGAGCGCACCTCCACGCTCGAGTGTCGATCGAGCAGTCGCGCCCAGACGGGCAGCTCGACCAGGATCACGCTCGGGTCCTGCGCGAGCTCGGCGAACGCGAGCAGCCAAGGCTCCGACACGCTCCAGACCCGCATGCCGGCGGTGAAGGCGTTGTCGCGCTCCGCGAACAGCTCCAGGAGCTCCGCGCGCGGCACCCACAGCGCACGCACCGCAGCCTCTTCCTGGGAGAGCCAGCGCGAGCCCGTTTCGCTCGTACCGACCGGCGCACGCGCGCTGCGCAGCGCGCGCTCGCTCGCGGTTGCCGAGGGGCCGAGGCTCAGTGCTCGATGATCTCGAGGATGTACCGCTTGTTCTCCTTGCCGCTCGCCGCGGCGAGGATGGTACGGATCGCCGACGCGTGGGCGCCCCCTTTGCCGATCACCTTGCCGAGGTCTTCCTTCGCCACGTTCAGCTCGATCACGTGGGCGTGATTGCCCTTGATCTCCGTGATCTCGACGGCGTCGGGCTGATCCACCAGAGCCTTCACGATCATCTCGACCAGTTCCTTCATGTCCGACTCCTGAACCGGTGGCCGTGGCGGTGGCGGATCCGGCTCCGCACAAGCAGGCGCAGCTAGACGCAATTGAGTGTCTCACCCGGCGAAGGACCGGTCAACCGTGGCGTCGCTGCAGATATTGGAAGACGTACTTTCCCAGCACGTCGAGCTCCAGGTTCACGACGCTGCCGGGCTCGAGCTTGCCGAGCGTCGTCACGGCGCGCGTGTGGGGGATCAGCGCCACGGAGAAGCCGCGCGGATCGGGCTCGACCACGGTGAGGGACGTGCCCTCGACGGCCACCGACCCCTTCGGAACGAGCTGGATTGCGAGATCGGCCGGGCAGTCGATCCGCAGGAGGCAATCGTCGCCGTCGGGACGCACCGCGCAAACCGTGCCGACGCCATCGACGTGGCCCTGAACGATGTGGCCGTCGAGGCGGGAATCGGCGCGCATCGAGCGCTCGAGGTTGATCGGATCGCCGACCTTTCGCGCGCCCAGGGAGGTCAGCCGCAGCGTCTCCGGCACGGCCTGGAACGCCAGGCGATCGCCGCGGATCGCGACGACCGTCAGACAACAGCCAGACAATGCGATGCTGTCGCCGATCCGGACCGCGCCCGCGAGGTCTGATCCGACCTCGACCTCGAGCTCGAGCCGGCCCCCCACCGGCTCGATCGCCGTGATCCGCGCGACCCGCTCGACGATGCCCGTGAACACCTTCGCCTCAGCGCGGCTTGAACCGGAAGTTGTGCTCCGCCTCGATCCAACGCGTCGTCATCGAGTGACTGCGCATCACGACCGAGTGCGTCAACGCGCCCTCGGCGCGGAAGCGCACGCCCTTCAGGAAGTCGCCCTCCGTCACGCCGGTCCCGGCGAAGAGCACGTCGCCCGAGGCGAGGTCGCTGATCGTGAGCTTCGCGTCCACGTCCTTGATGCCCATCGCGCGCGCGCGGTCGGCCTCGCCCTGATTGCGAGGCTTCAGCCGGCACTGGATGTCGCCGCCCTGGCAGCGGAGCGCCGCCGCCGCGATCACGCCCTCGGGCGCGCCGCCGATCCCCATCAGCACGTCGACCTGATGCTCGCGGCTGCAGGTCGCAATCGCGGCCGAGACGTCGCCGTCCTTGATCAGCTTGATGCGCGCGCCGGCCTTGCGAACCTCGTCGATCAGCTTCTCGTGCCGCGGGCGGTCGAGGATCACGACGGTGAGATCCTGGACGGGTACGCCGAGCGCCTTCGAGATATTCTTCAAGTTCTCGGTGGGGCTCTTGTCGATGTCGATCGAGCCGCGCGCGCCGGGACCGACCGCGATCTTCTCCATGTAGGTGTCGGGCGCGTGCAGGAAGCCGCCCTCCTCGGCCGCCGCGATCACCGACAGCGCGTTCTGGCCGCCGGTCGCGCACAGCGTCGTGCCCTCCAGGGGGTCGAGCGCGATCTCGATCTTCGGCCCGTTGCCGCTGCCGACCTTCTCGCCGATGTAGAGCATCGGCGCCTCGTCGCGCTCGCCCTCGCCGATCACGATCGTGCCGTCCATGTCCATGCGGTTCAGCGCGTTGCGCATCGCGTCGACGGCGGCCTGATCGGCGGCCGTCTCGTCGCCCCGCCCCATCAGCCGCGCGCACTCGAGCGCGGCCGCCTCCGTCGCGCGCACGAGCTCGAGCGCCAGGTTCCGGTCCATCGCCATGTCTGCCCCCTCCCTCTCTTCTAGAAGCGCCGGTCGATCTGTCGGAAGATCTCGCTGCGCACCGCGTCATACCGCGCAGGCAGCACGATCGGCGGGTTCGCGAGCCGCGAGTCGATGCCTTCCAGCGCCGACTGGTGATAGCGCACCTTGAAGTCGGTGAACTTGAGGCCGTGCGCGGTCGAGACCACGACGACGCGATCGTCCTTCGCGATCTGTCCGCGCTTCAGGAGCTTCTTCAGCGCCGCGAGCGCGACCCCCGTGTGCGGGCAGGCGAACAAGCCCGTGCGGTCCGCTTCGGCCGAGGCCTCGGCCAGCTCGTTCTCCGAGGCCTGCTCGACCACCCCGTTGAAGCGGCGCAAGGTCGCCACGGCGCGCTCGAACGAGACCGGGTTGCCGATCTGGATCGCCGAGGCCAGGGTCGGACGCGCCTGCATCGGCTCGAACTTCTCGAAGTCGCCGAGATAGCTCGTGTAGAGCGGGTCGGCGTTCTCCGCCTGCGCGCAGCAGATGCGCGGCAAGCGGTCGATGATGCCGAGCTCCAGCCACTCGAGGAGCCCCTTCCCGAGCGCGGAGACGTTGCCGAGGTTCCCGCCCGGGATCACGATCCAGTCGGGCACCTCCCAGTCGAACTGCTGCACGATCTCCATGCCGAGCGTCTTCTGGCCCTCGATGCGCAGGCTGTTCATGGAGTTCGCGAGGTAGATCCCGTCGTTCTCGGCGATCTGCTTCACGATCGCCATGCAGCCGTCGAAGTCGGTCTCGAGCGAGAGCGTGATCGCGCCGTTCGCGAGCGGCTGCACGAGCTGCGCGATCGACACCTTGTCCTTGGGCAGCAGGACGATCGCCGGAATGCCCGCGTAGGCCGCGTAGGCCGCGAGCGCAGCCGACGTGTCGCCGGTCGACGCGCACGCGACCGCGCGCACGTTCTTGCCCGTGCGGATCATCTCGTTCACGACCGAGACGAGCACGGTCATGCCGAGGTCCTTGAAGCTGCCGGTGTGGGTGTTGCCGCAGAGCTTCACCCAGAGGTCGTCGACGCCGAGCTGCGCGCCGAGCCGTTTGGCCCAGAACAGGTTCGTGTGGCCCTCGAACATCGAGACGACGTTCTCCTCGTCCACGACCGGGCAGACGAGCTCGCGCTTGCCCCAGACGCCCGAGCCGTACGGCCACTCGGTGCTGTGCTGGCGCGCCTCGAAGAGCTTCATCCACTTCTGCGGCGGCGTGCGCTTCAGCACCTCCATGTCGTGCTGGACGGTGAGCAGACCCTCGCAGTGCGGGCAGCGGTAGATGACCTCCGTGAGCGGCCAGCGTCCCGAGCAGCCGCGCGCGCATTCGAACCAGGCGTCGTACTTCGGTGTGCGCTTCGGCGGCATCGCTAGAGCTCCCGTTCGATGCGGATCAGCTGGGCGGGCGCGACCACCTCGCGCAGCCGCGCGATCTCCGCGAGCGCGGCGTCGAGATCGGCCTGCCGCGCCTCGTGGGTGGTGATCACGATCGGCACGCCGCGCGACTCGTGGCGCTCCTCCTGGAGGACGCTGGCGATGCTGATCCCGCGCGCGCCGAGCGCCCCCGTGATGCGCGAGAGCACGCCGGGCGAGTCGAGCGCGGTGAAGCGCACGTAGAACTCGCCCCGCTGGTCGCCGGGCGCGCAGAGCTCGGCCTCGCGCGGCTCCGGGGTGCCGAGTGGCGGCACGCGACCCGACACGCCCAGGCGTCGCGCGCGGGCGAGCTCCATCAGGTCCGCGACCACCGCGCTCGCCGTGGGGAGCGAGCCTGCTCCCGCGCCGTAGTAGAGCGTCGGTCCGGAGAGCTCGCCGTGGACCTCGATCGCGTTCATCGAGCCCTCGACCCCCGCCAGCACGCTCTTGCGCGGGATCATGGTCGGGTGCACGCGCGCCTCGATCGCCTGGCCGTTGCGCTTGGCGACCGCGAGCAGCTTGATGCGGAAGCCGATCCGGCTCGCGTACTCGATGTCGGCGGGCACGATGCGGCGGATGCCCTCGATCGGGAACGCGGTGGGCGAGAGGTGCACGCCGAAGGCGAGCCCGACCAGGATCGCGAGCTTGTTCGCGGAGTCGCTGCCATCGATGTCCGAGCTCGGATCGGCCTCTGCGTAGCCGAGGTCCTGCGCGCGCTTCAGGCACGCCTCGTACGGCTCGCCGTTCGCCTCCATCTCCGTGAGGATGAAGTTGCAGGTGCCGTTCACGATCCCGTGCAGCGCCACCACGCGGTCCGCGCAGAGTCCTTCACGCAGCGCGCGCAGCACCGGGATCGTTCCGCCGACGCTCGCCTCGAACGCGATCTCCGCGCCCTTCGATGCGGCGAGCGCGTAGATCTCGCGGCCGTGCTGGGCGAGCAGCGCCTTGTTCGCGGTGACGACGTGCTTGCCCGCGTCGAGCGCGCCGAGCACGAGCTCGCGCGCCACGCGCGTGCCGCCGACGAGCTCGACCACGAGGTCGATCGACGGATCGTCGACGATCTCGCGCCAGTCGCGCGAGAGCCGGTAGCCGTCCAGCGCGACGCCGCGATCGCGCTCGAGGTCGATGTCCGCGATGTGCACGAGCTCGAGCGGGAAGCCGAGCCGCTCCGCGATGCGCGCGCCGTGGTCCTGGAACGTTCGCACCACGCCGGTGCCGATCGTGCCGAGCCCCACCAGCCCCACGCGCATCGTCCGCTCAGCCATCGCGCAGGAGCCTCTTCATGCTGCGCACCGCCTGGCGGATGCGGTGGGTGTTCTCGACCAGCGCGAAGCGCACGAAGCCCTCCCCCGCCGCACCGAAACCGATGCCCGGCGCGACCGCGACCTGCGCCTGCTCGAGCAGGAGCTTCGAGAACTCCAGCGACCCCAGCGATGCGAAGCGCTCCGGGAGCGGCGCCCAGACGAACATCGTCCCGAGCGGCTTCTCGATCTTCCAGCCCGACTGCTCGAGGCCGTCGACGAGCGCGTTCCGGCGCTCGCGGTAGTCCTCGACGATCTCGGCCACGAAGTCCTGGGGGCCGTCGAGCGCGACGATCGTGGCGATCTGGATCGGCTGGAACGTGCCGTAGTCGAGATAGCTCTTGACCCGCGAGAGCACGCGCACGAGCTCGGGGTTGCCGGCGCCAAAGCCAACGCGCCAGCCCGCCATGGCGTGGGACTTCGACAAAGACGTGAACTCGAGCGTGCAGTCGAGCGCCCCCGGTACCTGCAGCGCGCTCGGCGGCTTGTAGCCGTCGTAGCAGATCTCGGCGTAGGCGAGGTCGTGCACGAAGACGAGGTCGTTCCGGCGGCAGAAGTCCACCAGCCGCGTGAGGTACGGCAGGTCGACCGTGGCGGTGGTCGGATTGTGCGGGAACGACGCGATCAGCATCTTCGGCCGCGGCCAGCTCGCCTGCGTGGCCTCCTCGAGCCGCTCGATCAGGCCGTCGAGCGGCAGCAGCGGCACGCGCCGGATGTCGCCGCCCGCGATCAGCACCGAGAAGCTGTGGATCGGGTAGCACGGATCCGGACACAGCACGGTGTCGCCGCGCGAGATCGCCGCGATCACGAAGTGCGAGAGCCCCTCCTTGGCGCCGATCGTCGAGATGATCTGGGTCTCGGGATCGAGGTCGACGTCGTAGCGGCGCTTGTACCAGCGGCCCATCGCGCGGCGCAGGTTCGGCAGCCCGCGCGATGCCGAGTAGTGGTGGTTGCGCGGATCGCGCGCCGCCTCGACGAGCTTCTCCACCACGTGCGGCGGCGTGGGGTGGTTGGGGTTGCCGAAGCCGAGGTCGACGACGTCCTCGCCCGCCCGGCGCGCGCGGAGCTTCAGGTCGTTGACGATCGCGAGCACGTACGGCGGCAGGCGGTCCAGCTTCTCGAACTTCTTCATCACGGGCCTCGGAGGGGGGAGAGGAGATGCAATGCAGTGTCGGCGCGGAAGGAGCTGCGCACCAGCGGTCCGCTCTCGACGTGGCGGAAGCCGAGCTCGAGCGCGGCGTCGCGCAGCTCCGCGAACTCGCCCGGCTCGAGATAGCGATCGACCGGCAGGTGACGCAGCGTCGGCCGCAGGTACTGCCCGAGCGTGAGGCAGTCGGCACCGGCGGCGCGCAGATCGCGGAAGACGTCGAAGAGCTCGGCGCGCGTCTCGCCGAGACCGAGCATGACGCCCGACTTCGTGAGCAGCTCCGGCCGGCGCGACTTCACGCGCGCGAGCAGCTCGAGCGAGCGCGGATAGCGCGCGCCGATGCGCACGCGGGGATAGAGCCGCGGCACCGTCTCGAGGTTGTGGTTGTAGACGTCGGGTCCGGCGTCGGTCACGCGATCGATGCAGGCGGGATCGCCGCGGAAGTCCGGGGTCAACACCTCCACCGTCGCGTGCGGCGCCGACTCGCGCAGCGCCGCGATCGCGTGCGCGAAGTGCGTCGAGCCCTGATCGGGCAGGTCGTCGCGGTTCACGCTGGTCAACACCACATGGCGTAGCCCGAGCTCGCGCGCGGCCTCCGCGACCTGCCGCGGCTCGCCCGCGTCGACCGGCCGGCCGAGCCCCGTGGCGACGTGACAGAAGCGGCAGGCGCGCGTGCACACGTCGCCGAGCAACATGAACGTGACCGTGCCGCGCCCGAAACAGTCGGCGAGGTTCGGGCAGCGCGCTTCCTCGCACACCGAGTGCAGACCGCGCTGGCGCAGCATGCGCTTCATCGCGTGCACCGCGGGCCCCGGCCGGGCATCCGTCCGGCAGTGTCGCGGCAGCCGCAGGGTCGCCCCTGCCGAAGCGGCGGAGATGCGCGACGGGCCTAGGGATTCGGGCATGGGACTGGCAGGATATTCGAGCGGGCACGGGGCTGCCAGCAACGATGCCCCGGGTCAGGAAATCGCCCCGAACTCCAGCCGCGCGCCCCAGCGCCGCTCGACCGCGGCGGCCAGCGCCGGCGAGCCGCGCAGCCCCGGATCGGTCTCGAGCAGGCGGGCGGCCGACCGCCGCACCGCGGCCAGGTATTCGCCGTGGCGCACCAGGTCGGCGAGGCGCAGCTCGGGCAGGTGGCCCGCCTGGCGCGTTCCAAGCCACTCCCCCGCCCCGCGGATCCGCAGGTCCTCCTCGGCGATCTCGAAGCCGCTGTCGCTGCGCTCGAGGATCGCCAGGCGCTGGGCGCCTTCCGGGGTCGTCGGGTCGGCGATCAGCAGTGCGCGCCCCGGCTTCCCGCCCCGGCCCACGCGGCCGCGAAGCTGGTGCAGCGGCGCGAGCCCGAACCGCTCGGCGTGCTGCACGATCAGGAGCGTCGCGTTCGGGACGTCGACGCCGACCTCGATCACGGTCGTGGCGACCAGCACGCGCACGCGTCCCTCGGCGAAGTCGGCCATCGCGCGCAGGCGCTCGCGCGAGTCCATGCGCCCGTGGACCAGCGCCGCCGCCACGCCCGGCAGCGCCTTGCGCAGCCGCTCGAAGCCGTGCGTCGCGTCCTTCAGGTCCTGCTTCTCCGACTCCTCGACGAGCGGATAGACCACGAAGACCTGCTCGCCGCGGCGCAAGGTGTCGTGGAGCGCTCCCATCACCTCGCGTCCCGCGGACGGTCCGACCACGCGCGTCGCCACGGGCGCCCGGCCGGGCGGGCGTTCGCGCAGGACGGAGTGCTCGAGGTCGCCGAAGACCGTGAGCGCGAGCGAGCGCGGGATCGGCGTCGCGGACATCGCCAGCACGTGCGGGCTCTCGCCTTTGCGCGCGAGCGCGCGCCGCTGGCCGACGCCGAAACGGTGCTGCTCGTCGATCACCGCCAGGCCGAGCCGCGGCAGCTCGACCGAATCGGAGAACAGCGCGTGCGTACCGACCACGACCTGGAGCACGCCGTCCTCGAGCCAGCGCTCGAGCCGGCGCCGTTCGCCCGCGGGCGTCGAGCCCGTGAGCAGCGCGGTGCGCAGCCCGAGGTCCTTGCCGAGCCGCGAGAACGTGTGGAGGTGCTGCTCGGCCAGGATCTCCGTCGGCGCGAGCACAGCGGTGCTCCGCTTCGCCGCGTGCGCTGCGGCGGCGGCGAGCAGCGCGAGCACCGTCTTCCCCGTGCCGACGTCGCCGATCAGCAGGCGGTTCATCGGCGTCGGTCGCGCGAGGTCCGCGCGGATCTCCGCCCACGCGCGGCGCTGGTCGGAGGTCAGCTCGAACGGCAGCGCGGCGCGGGCGCGCGCCTCCGCCTCGTCGTCGAGCACGAGCGGCGCCGTGCGCCGCTTCGCGAGCGCGCGCTTGCGCAGCTCCAGACCGAGCTGCAGCAGGTAGAGCTCCTCCGCCACGAGCCGGAGGTGGTACGGCGTCCTGCGTTCGCGCAGCGCGGTGGGATCGAGCTGCGTGCCGGGCAGGTGGACCTCGCGCAGCGCGGCGCCGATCTCCGCGAGCTCGAGCTCCGCGACCGCGGACTCGGGCAGGAAGCCGTCGACGAGATCGGCCGCCGAGCGCACCGCCGACTCCACCACGCGCCGCAGGCTGCGCGGCGCGAGTCCTTCGACCGCGCTGTAGCTCGGCACGATGCGCGGAAGCTCGCCCGCTCCGGTCTCGGCCGAGAGCGTCTCCACGTCGGGATGGTGCAGCTCCTTGGCATAGCGGAAGCGCCGGACGTCCCCGGCGACGAGCACGCGCGTTCCGGGCGCGAGCCGGTTCTCGAAATGCACGACGCCGCGGAACCACTTGAGCTGCACCGCGCCCGTACCGTCGGAGACGATCGCCTCGAAGAAGCGCCGGCCGTTGCGCAGCGGGACGACACCGGAGCGCGTCACCGTGCCGGAGAAGCACGCGGACCGGCCGACCTCGAGGTTCGCGATCGCGACGATCTCGCGCCGATCCTCGTACGCGCGCGGCAGGAAGAACAGCAGGTCCTCGACGGTCGCGATCTCCTTGCGCGCGAGCGCCTCCGCCGTCTTCGGGCCGACGCCGGGAACGCGCGACGCCGGCTGCGCGAGCATGCGCGTCGGGAACTCGGGATCGAGCAGCGGCCCGAGGCGCTTCGCGGTCCAGGCCAGCGTCGCCGGATCGACGCCGCCGGCGAGACGCGCCGACGCCTCGCGCAGCCGCTTCACCGCCTCGGGCGGGATCCAGAGCTCCGCGGCCGCGTCGAGCGCGGTGACGAGCGTCTGCTGCAGGTCGCGTACGCTGGCCGCCGCGTCCTCGCCGCGCAGCGCGAACTCGAGCGGCGCGCGGATCGCAGCGGCGGCGGAGCGGAATGCCGACATCGGTCTAGCCGGTGTGCAGGTCCTGGAGCGCGATGGGCTGCACCTCCCCCGCGCGCAGCGCCCGGATCGCCGCTGCCGCCGCGCGCGCACCCGCGACGGTGGTGAAGTACGGGATGCCCGCCTCGAGCGCGGCGCGGCGCATCGAGGCCGAGTCGCGCACCGCCGAGGCGTCTCCAATGCGTGTCGTCGCGATCACCAACGAGACGCCGCCGGCGCGGATCAAGCTCTCCGTGTGCGGCTCCCCCTCGCGCACCTTGTGGATCGTCTCCACGTCGAGGCCGCGCTCGCGCATGAACGCAGCCGTGCCGCCGGTCGCGACGAGCTTGAAGCCCTCCTCCTGGAGCGTCCGCAGCGCGCCCGCGCCGGAGACCTTGTCCTCGTCGCGGAGCGAGACCAGCACCGTCCCCTGCGTCGGCAGATCCATGCCCGCGCCGCGCTGCGCCTTCGCGTACGCGCGCCCGAACTCGCGGTCGATGCCCATGACCTCGCCCGTGCTCTTCATCTCCGGCCCGAGCAGGGTATCGACGCCGGGGAACTTCACGAACGGGAAGACGGACTCCTTCACCGAGACGTGCGCGGGCACGGGCGCGCTGGTGAAGCCGAGCTCGGCCAGCGACTTCCCGGCCATCACGCGCGCGGCGAGCTGCGCGATCGGCCGGCCGATCGCCTTCGAGACGAAGGGGACCGTGCGGGAGGCGCGCGGGTTCACCTCGAGCACGTAGACCGACTCGTCCGCGATCGCGAACTGCACGTTCATCAGGCCCACGACGCCGAGCTCGAGCGCGAGCGCGCGCGTGGCGCGCTCGATCTCCTCGACCAGATACCGCGGCAGGCTGTACGGCGGCAGCGAGCAGGCCGAGTCACCGGAGTGGATGCCCGCCTCCTCGATGTGCTCCATGATTCCCGCGATGACGGCCTGCTTGCCGTCGCAGATCGCGTCGACGTCGACCTCGATCGCGTTGGCGAGGAAGCGGTCGACCAGCACGGGGTGCTCGGGCGAGACGGTCACCGCCTCGCGCATGTAGGTCTCGAGCTGGGTGGTGTCGTGCACGATCTGCATCGCGCGACCGCCCAGCACGTACGACGGCCGCACGAGCACCGGATAGCCGATGCGCTCGGCCAGGCTGCGCGCCGCCTCGAAGCTGCGCGCGGTGCCGTTCTCGGTCTGGCGCAGGCCGAGCTTCGTCAGCAGCTCCGAGAAGCGCTCGCGGTCCTCGGCGCGGTCGATCGCGTCGGGCGAGGTGCCGATGATCGGCACGCCCGCGCGCGCCAGCGGAACCGCGAGGCGCAGCGGCGTCTGGCCGCCGAACTGCACGATCACGCCTTGCGGCTTCTCGACCGCGACGATCGCCAGCACGTCCTCGAGCGTGAGCGGCTCGAAGTAGAGCCGGTCGCTCGAGTCGTAGTCGGTCGAGACCGTCTCGGGATTGCAGTTCACCATGATGGTCTCGTAGCCGTCCTTCGCGAGACCCATCAGGCCGTGGACGCAGCAGTAGTCGAACTCGATGCCCTGCCCGATCCGGTTCGGCCCGCCTCCCAGGATGATGATCTTCTTGCGCGTGGTCGGCGCGGCCTCGCACTCCTGGTCGTACGCGGAGTAGAGATACGGCGTGTTCGCCTCGAACTCTGCGCCGCAGGTGTCGACGCGCTTGTAGACCGGCGTGATGCCCGCGCGCAGCCGCTCGGCGCGGATCGCGTCCTCGGTCGTGCCCGCGAGCTTGGCCAGGCGTCGATCCGAGAAGCCCATGTGCTTCGCACGCGCGAGGTCGCGCGTCGCCGGAACCTTGAAGCGGGCCTCCTCGGCGATGATCTCGCGCACGTGCCACAGGAACCACGGGTCGATCGAGGTCGCCGCGTTCACCTGCTCGATCGTCCGGCCGCGCCGGAACGCTTCGCCCACGCCCCAGAGCCGGTCGGGGCCTGGGACTCGCAACATCACTTCGAGCGCCGCGTCGTCGCAGGCGACCTCTTCGAAGCCGTAGCGATCGGTCTCGAGCGAGCGGATGCCCTTCTGCAGCGACTCGCGGAAGGTGCGCCCGATCGCCATCACCTCGCCCACCGACTTCATCTGCACGCCCAGCCGCGGATCGGCCTGCGGGAACTTCTCGAACGTGAAGCGGGGGATCTTGGTGACGACGTAGTCGATCGTCGGCTCGAAGCACGCCGGCGTGGAGCGCGTGATGTCGTTCGGGATCTCGTCGAGCGTGTACCCGATCGCGAGCTTCGCGGCGATCTTCGCGATCGGGAAGCCCGTCGCCTTGCTCGCGAGCGCGGAGCTGCGCGAGACGCGCGGGTTCATCTCGATCACGGTCATGTCGCCGTTCGCGGGGTTCACCGCGAACTGGATGTTCGAGCCGCCCGTCTCGACGCCGATCTTGCGGATGATCGCGATCGCCGCGTCGCGCATCCGCTGGTATTCCTTGTCGGTCAAGGTCTGCGCCGGCGCGACGGTGATCGAGTCGCCCGTGTGCACGCCCATCGGGTCGAAGTTCTCGATCGAGCAGATGATCACGACGTTGTCGGCCTTGTCGCGCATCACCTCGAGCTCGTACTCCTTCCAGCCGAGCACCGACTGCTCGACCAGCACCTCTCCGCGCGGCGACAAGTGCAAGCCCCACGCGAGCTTCGTCTCGAAGTCCTGCGTGTCCTCTGCGATCGAGCCGCCCGAGCCGCCCAGGGTGAAGCTCGGCCGGATGATCGCCGGCAGGCCGATCTCCTCGAGCACGCTCTTGCCCTGCTCGATGTCGGTCACGTAGACCGAGCGCGGCGTGCGCAGGCCGATCTCGGCCATCGCGGCGCGGAAGAGCGAGCGGTCCTCCGCCATCAGGATCGACGGCAGCTGCGCGCCGATCAGCCGGATGCCGAGCCGCTCGAGCACGCCGCTCTCGGCGAGCGCGATCGCGACGTTGAGCGCCGTCTGCCCGCCGAGCGTCGGCAGCACCGCGTCGGGCCGCTCGATCTCCAGGATGCGCGCGACGGTGTCGGCGGTGACCGGCTCGACGTACGTGCGCGAGGCGAACTCCGGGTCCGTCATGATCGTGGCGGGGTTGGAGTTAACGAGGACGACCTCGATGCCCTCTTCGATCAGCGCCTTGCACGCCTGCGTGCCCGAGTAGTCGAACTCGCAGCCCTGGCCGATCACGATCGGGCCCGCGCCGATCAGGAGCACCTTGCGCAGCGTCGGATCCTTAGGCATGCGAAGACTCCACGAGATCGCGGAAGCGGCGGAACAGGTACGCAGTGTCGTGCGGACCCGGCGAGGCCTCCGGGTGGTACTGCACGGAGAACAGCGGCAACCGGCGGTGGCGCAGGCCCTCGATCGTGCGGTCGTTCAGGTTCATGTGCGTGACCTCGACGTCCCCGGTCTCGGCCAGCGCCTTTGCGTCGACCGCGAAGCCGTGATTCTCCGACGCGATCATCACGCGCCTCGACTGCTCGTCGCGCGCGGGCTGGTTCGCGCCGTGGTGGCCGAAGCGGAGCTTGCGCGTGGTACCCCCCAGCGCGAGGCCGAGGATCTGGTGGCCGAGGCAGATGCCGAAGATCGGCATCTTCGCCTGGGCGAGCTCGCGCACGATCGGAATCGCGTACGTCACCGCGGCAGGGTCGCCGGGACCGTTGGACAGGAAGACGCCGTCGGGCTTCCGCGCCAGCACCTCCTTCGCGGGCGTGTTGGCGGGCACGACGGTGACGTCGAAGCCCGCGTTCACGAGCTCGCGCAGGATGTTCCGCTTGATTCCGTAGTCGTAGGCGACCGCGCGGTAGCGCTTGCCGCTCGCGGGCGCCGCGAGCGTCCACTCCGTGCCCTCGCGCCACTCGTAGGGCTCCTTGCAGGTCACCCCGTCGACCAGGTTGAGACCCGCCATCGACGGCAGCCCGGCCGCGCGCTTGCGCAGCGCTGCGACGTCGAACGGCGGCTGCGCGATGATCCCGTTCATCGCGCCCGCCGTTCGCAGCCGGCGCACGAGCGCGCGCGTGTCGATGCCCGAGATGCCCGGCACGCGGTGGCGCGCGAGGTAGTCGTTCAGCGACTCGCGGCTGCGCCAGTTCGAGGGGAAGTCGACGTGATCGCGCACCACGAAGCCGCGCATGAAGATGCCGCGCGACTCCTCGTCCTCGGGCGTGCAGCCGGTGTTCCCGATCTCGGGGTAGGTCATGCAGACGATCTGCCCGGCGTAGGACGGATCGGTGAGGATCTCCTGGTAGCCGGTCATGCCGGTGTGGAAGACCACCTCGCCGGCGCCTTCGGTTCGCGCGCCGAAGGCGGTGCCCTCGTAGACCGTGCCGTCGCCGAGGACGAGGACCGCGGCATTCGTGTTCGCGCTCATCCCGCGCCCTCCTCGTCGATCGCGAAGGCGACGCGTCCCGCCACCCAGGTGCGCAGCGCGCGGCCGCGCAGCTCGCGGCCCAGGAACGCCGAGTTCTTCGAGCGCGACGCGAGGCCGGTCGACTCGACCTTGAAGACGCGCTCCGGATCGACCAGCACGAGATCGGCGTGCGCGCCGGGCTCGAGCGTTCCGCCGCCGAGGCCGAACGCGCGCGCGGGCCGCGTCGACATGCGGTCGATCAGCGCCAGCGGCGAGAGGCGCTCCTCGCGCACGAGCTCGAGCCCGACCGCGAGCGCGGTCTCCAGCCCGACGACGCCGAACGGCGCCGCGGTGAACTCCACGTCCTTCTCGTAGTGCGCGTGGGGCGCGTGGTCGGTGGCGATGCAGTCGAGCGTCCCGTCCGCGAGTCCGTCGCGCAGCGCCTCTCGATCGCGCGCGGTGCGCAGCGGCGGAGCCATCTTCTTGTTCGTGTCGTAGTCCCGGATCTCCTCGTCGCAGAGCAGGAGATGGTGCGGGGTGACCTCGGCGGTGACGCGCACGCCGTCGGCCTTGGCCGCGCGGATCAGCTCGACCGAGCGCGCCGCCGAGACGTGCGCGACGTGCAGGTGGGCGCCGGTGAGGCGCGCGAGCTCGAGATCGCGCGCGACCATCACCGTCTCGGCCTCGCCCGGCGAGCCCGGCAGGCCGCAGCAGGTCGCGTGCGCGCCCTCGTGGACGACCCCCGGCCCGCGCAGGTTCAGGTCCTCGCAGTGCGCGATCACCGGCCGGCCGATGCCGCGCGCGTACTCGAGCACGCGCCGCATCACGCCCGCGTCCATGATCACCGCGCCGTCGTCGGAGAACGCGACCGCGCCCGCCGCGGCGAGGCTCGCCATCTCGGACATGATCTCGCCGCGCAGGCCCTGCGTAGCCGCGGCGATCACGCGCACGCGCACGCTCGCGGAGTCCCGCGCGCGCCGCTGGATGTACTCCGTGACCGCGGGGCTGTCGTTCACCGGGTCGGTGTTCGCCATGCAGCACACGAGCGTGTACCCGCCGGAGGCCGCGGCGCGGGTGCCCGTCTCGATGTCTTCCTTGTACTCCTGTCCGGGCTCGCGCAGGTGCGTGTGCAGGTCGACGAAGCCCGGTGCGAGCCAGAGGCCGTGCGCCTCGAGCACCTCGTCCGGAACCGCCGCGTCCTCGCGGCCAACGGCCGTGATCCGGCCGTCCCGGATGTCGATCGAGCCGAGCTCGTCGCGCCCGCTCGCGGGGTCGAGAAGACGCGCGCCCGAGATCCGCAGCAGGCTCACGTCGCACCTCCCGTCAGCAGGTAGAGCACGGCCATGCGCACCGCCACGCCGTTCGTGACCTGGTCGAGGATGCGCGACGGCTCCGCGTCGGCGACGTCGCTGGCGATCTCGACGCCCCGGTTGATCGGCCCGGGATGCAGCACGATCGCGTCCGGCTTCGCCAGCGCGAGCGTGCGCGCGTTCAGCCCGAAGGTGCGCGAGTACTCGCGCACCGACGGGAAGAGCGCGCCCTCGAGCCGCTCCTGCTGGATGCGCAGCATGACGATCACGTCCGCGCCGGGCAGCGCTTCCTCCATCGAGTAGCAGGGCTTCACGCCGAGCGCCTCGATGCCCGCGGGCATCATCGTGTGCGGGCCGGCCACGCGGACCTCGGCGCCGAGCTTGGTGAAGCAGTAGATGTCGGAGCGCGCCACGCGACTGTGCGCGATGTCGCCCACGATCGCGATCACCCGGCCCTCCAGCGAGCCGAGCGACTGGCGCAGGGTGAAGGCGTCGAGCAGCGCCTGGGTCGGGTGCTCGTGGCAGCCGTCGCCCGCGTTCACGACCGGCACGCGCACGCGCTCGGCCAGCATGTGCGGAACGCCCGCGACCGAGTCGCGCACGACCAGCACGTCGGCGCTCATCGCCGCGAGGTTGCGCGCCATGTCGGCGAGCGTCTCCGCCTTCGACAGGCTCGAGCCCGCGCGCGTGACGTTGATCGCGTCGGCCGAGAGCCGCTTCGCGGCGATCTCGAACGAGACGCGCGTGCGGGTCGAGGACTCGAGAAACACGTTGATCACCGTGCGCCCGCGCAACGTCGGGACCCGCTTGATCTCGCGCTGCGAGATCTCGAGCATCGCTTCCGAGGTCTCGAGCACCTTCTCGATCTCGTCGCGGCTCATGTGCTCGATGCCGAGCAGGTGTCTCATACGACCGCCACCTCGAGCTCTCCGTCGGCGCGGCTGCGGAGCACGACTCGCTCCGCGCGCGCGGTCGGGATGTTCTTGCCCACGAAGTCGACCTTGATCGGCAGCTCGCGGTGGCCGCGGTCGACGAGCGTCGCCACCTGGATCGCCGCGGGCCGGCCGAAGTCGAGCACCGCGTCCATGGCCGCGCGCACCGTGCGGCCGGTGAACATCACGTCGTCGACGAGCACGACGCGCTTGCCCTCGACCGAGAACGGCATGCGCGTCGGGCGCGGCATCGGGCGCACCCCGCGCGCGACCACGTCGTCGCGGTAGAGCGTGATGTCGAGCGCGCCCTGCGGGATCGCGCGCTTCGAGAGCTGCTCGAGCTGCGCGGCCACGAGCTTCGCGACCGGCTCGCCGCCGCGCACGATCGCGATGATGACCAGGTCCGAGACGTCCGGCTCGCGCTCCAGGATCTCGTGCGCGATGCGGGTGGTGGCGCGCTGGATGCCGGCGGCGTCGAGAACGACGCGTCCCTGCGCGCCGTTCGGCGTGATCACGCGGTCGTCCGCGCTCGCAGGGTCTGCCGGGTTGCTCATTCGCGCCTTTGCCCACCTCGCGGGATGGACTTAAAAGGAGTTCGAGTTGTGGCGGACCTTATCGGACGCGTTCGCCCAGGTCAATCAGCGGGCCCATAGACCGAGTGTCCGATGCGCTCCCAGCGGATCTCCTCGACCTGGAACGTCACCACGCGCCAGAGCGTGAAGAGCAGGTCGCCGATGAAGCTGCGCGGCGCCTCCTCGGCGGACGCCACGACCCACGACCAGTGGATCAGGAACGCCTTGCCCTTGATCTGCTCGGGCGAGACGAACGGGTTCTGCCACAGGCGGCTGTCGCGCGAGTTGTCGCGGTTGTCGCCCATCATGAAGAAGTGGCCTTCGGGGACGAGCCACGGACCGCGGCGGTCGGCGGGGCCCGCCATCGAGCCACGCGCCTGCAGCACCGTGTACTCCTTGCCTTCCGGGTTGCGCTCGAGGAAGCGCTCGGCGGTGCGCGGCTCGCCGGGCTCGCCGGACGAGAACGAGTACTCGCCCTGGTCGATCCGGTCGACGATCTGTCCGTTGAGCCAGAGCCTGCGGTCGATGATCTGGATGCGATCGCCGGGCAGCCCGATCACCCGCTTGATGTAGTCCTGGCTCGGGTCGTCGGGCCAGCGGAAGACGATCACGTCGCCGCGCTCCGGCGCGCTCTCGCCGAACAGCAAGGTGCCCGTGATCGGCAGGCGCACGCCGTAGGCGAACTTGTTCACCAGCACGTAGTCGCCGACGAGGAGCGTCGGAATCATCGAGCCCGACGGGATCTTGAACGGCTCCACGATGAACGAGCGGATCGCGAGCGCGATCAGCGCCGCCCAGAAGACCGCGCGCAAGGTCTCGAAGCGCGGCTTCGCCTCGGCCGGGGCGTCCGCCTGGACCTTCTCCTCCGCCTTTGCCAACGCGCGCTCCTACTCGTCGCTCGACAGGACGGCGAGGAACGCGGCTTGCGGGATCTCCACGCGGCCGATCTGCTTCATGCGCTTCTTGCCTTCCTTCTGCTTCTCGAGAAGCTTCTTCTTCCGCGTGATGTCGCCGCCGTAGCACTTGGCGGTGACGTTCTTGCGCAGCGCTTTGACGCTGACTCGCGCCACGACCTTCGTCCCGATCGCGGCCTGGAGCGCGACCTCGTACATCTGGCGCGGGATGTGCTTCTTCATCTTGGCGATCAGCGCGAGTCCGCGATGATAGGCGGAGTCGCGGTGGACGATCACCGAGAGCGCGTCGACGGGGTCGCCGTTCACGAGCACGTCGACCTTCACGAGCT
>Ga0210377_10001178_pt1 | contig 24014 bp, 19 predicted proteins | sample PLM4_65_b1redo_FD_155480 | JGI IMG/M metagenome (GOLD analysis project Ga0210377, IMG submission 155480) | Groundwater sediment microbial communities from an aquifer in East River, Colorado, USA - PLM4_65_b1 redo | ecosystem: Environmental > Terrestrial > Soil > Riparian zone | place: USA: East...
CTGCTCCCGTCCGACTGAAAAGCAGCTTCGTGGTGGCCGCGGCAGGCGGGAGCGGAGTGATCCCGAGCAACTGGAGGAAGGCGTTGTACTGTTTCTCGGGAACGCGATTCAAGCGATACAGCATCACCTGCGTGAGATAGGCGAAGGCTTCGACCAGCGCGATGCCCGGATCGGACGGGGAAAGATCGGTCCAGGCCGGACACGCGGCCTGCAGTCGCTCGATGGCCTCGCCTCGCAGCTGCTGGAACGAGCGATCGTCCAGCTTGGGGGGGACGCGGCCTCTCATGCCTGGCCACCGTCGAGTGCCACCTGGACCGAGAGCCGCTCTTCGTCACCGGTCGAGCGAACCCGATAGTCGAGCGTGATGTCGAGCCGGCCCGGATCTTCGGAGTTCCGCCGCGCGTCAACCCGCACGCGATCCACCCGCGGCTCCCATTGTTGCACCGCCTGCCGGACGTAATGGATGGCCAGACCCGCGGTCGTGTCGTCGTTCGGCCAGAACAGGAGCTTGTGCAGCTCACAACCGTAGGTCGGACGCATGACGCGCTCGCCCGGTCGGGTCAGCAGGAGCAGGAGCAGAGCCTGCCGGACGCAGGCCCGGTCCGCCACCGTCTGCAGACCGCCCCGGGGCGTCAGGGCGAGGCCCCCGATGCTGGCCGGCGCGTGGCCCGGCAGGATCGCGTCCGCCGGGGAAGGAATGTCGAAGCCGGGGATCAGGAACCGTACCCCGCGCCAGGAAGGAGGCAGGCTCATATGCTCGCGTCGACCAGTTGTTGTGCCGGACTCCGCACCCGGTACATCACCGGCGCGACGCCGTCGGTCATCCCGATCACCGTGTCGAGGCAGACTCGCTGGCCTCCGATCCGGATCAGGCCGGAATAGCCCGCCGCCACCGGCAGGGTCGTCGTGCACGGCTTCCCCATCGGGGGCAGGTTGGGGCAGCCTTGAATGGTGCGGCCCACCGGATCAGGCTCCACCAGGACCCTCCGCTTGGCCACCGTGACCCAGCTCTGTGCCGGCGCGAAGCTGATCACGTTGCCCAGCTGATGGTCGCAGACGACCGTCGCGTCTTCCGTCATCCAGAACATCAGCCCTTCCTGAAATCGACCGCGGCAGCGGTGATCGTGATGGTTCGGCCGGCTGCGTTGATGTCCAGATCGGTGACGGCCGTGATGGACACCCGGTCGTCGCCGAGACGGACCATGTTGCCATTGGCGTTCGTCACCGTGATCCGTTTCCCCTCGTCGTCGATCTCGAGGTAGTGCCCATGCCGACTGCGCCAGCTTTGCCGTTGCACCCGCCGGTCGACGATGCCGGTATCCGGCACATCTTCGGTCCCGAACAAACCTCCCAGGACGATTCCCGCCGCCGGGTCGCCCTGTGGCAGCAGCACCAGCACCTCGTCGCCTTCATCGGGCAAGGCGATGAACCCTTTGGTCGCCCCTGCCCCCGGCAACATCACGCGCATCCAGCCGGTTTCGAGGTCCTGGTAGCCCGGCAGTTTCACGGTGACTCTCCCCTGGCCGTCGGGGTCGTCCACCCGGTCCACCACACCGGGCGCAACCAGGGTGACCGCCGCGGGACGGTGGCGAGCCGGGACCTCGCTGGAAAATTCGGACTGGAAGCCGCGTTCCGGATCCAGCGTGTGGATCACCTCCGCCGCCACGTAAGTTCCGGCGACGCGCTGATGGACGCCCTTCAATTCGACTTTACATCCAGGGTGCAGCGCCGGATTCCCGAGCGCCACTCCGTGCACCGTGACGGCATTTGCCGTCGCGTGATCCAGCTCCCCCTGCGCCTCTGCCTCGACGTGGGCGCCCGCGGGTACCGGGGCGTTGACCAGGGTGCGCTTGCGCTCGCCGCCGACGTCGGCCGTCGTCACCGCGGCATCGGTGGATCGGCCGGAACGCGCCGATCCGGCGGACGCGTCGAAACGGGCGCCGGTACTGGGATCCCACCCGGTGGCCGCGACTTCCGACCACGCGCGGTCTCCGTTGACCTCGAAGCTCGCTTCGAGCAAATCGTCGCCGAGTCGCAACCCGACGGGGTCACCGACTCCCGCCAGGGTGAACAACTGCAGCGTCCCATCCCATACCGCGAAGAAAAGCCCGGCGCGGCGCGCCGTTTCGGCGAAGAGGTCGAAATCGGTCTGGTACCACTGAGCCAGACGGGGCCACCGAGGACCCGACTCCGCCGTTTCGGCGGCGAGCCCGATATCTCCCGCAAACTGCCGGCACAATTCGCCGGCGTCGACATCATTCCGGATCTCCACGGGCTGCCGCTTGCGCAGGCGGTGCAGCGCATCGTACGCCCGGAGTCGAACCTCTCTGCCTCCATCGGGTGTGTAGGCGTGTTCGACGGCGGTGATCTCGCCCTCGAAGATGCCCCCCTTTTCACCTCGCACGACCAGCGATAGACCGATGAGGAGAGCGGCACGGTCGCTGAAGTCGTCCGCCGTGCCACCAAACGCCAGCTCGCATTGCGCGGGGAGGGAGAGCGCCTGGCGCACCCGAAGCCCGGCAAGGCAGTCGGCGTCGCCGGGGCGAAGCGCGGCCCCCGCGATCTCGATCGTCAGCTCGCCGAGCCCGGCGATGGACTTCACGCTGGCCTCGAGGGCGGCGCCAGCAACGTCTGCCCGGCAATGAGACCCGCCGGGTTGTTTACGCCGTTGAAGTCCATGATGACCGGCCAGTCCTCCGGAGCGAAGCCGCACGCGACCGCGATCGCATCGGGCCGCTCCGCCGCGCCCTCCCCGTCTCCGATCACGTCGTAATGCTGCAGCTGACCCTCCTCGATCTGCGCCGGCCAGTCCGCCCAGGGCTCCGTCTCCCCGACGGAGAGTGGCGTTGGAGACTCCGCCGCTTCTTCCTCTCCGGTCCTGAGCATCCGGAGGCGCAGCCAGGACCGCCGGGGAGTTCCCGCTTGAGTGAAGTGCTCGAGTCGTTCTCCCACCGCTGCCACGACGCCCGGGATGTTCCACGCCTTCCCCCAGATGAAACGGACGGTCGGCGGTCTGCCGTACTCTCCCGGCTTCGGGTGGTTCTCCGTCAGCCGCCAGAGCGGCTCGGTCAGCTCCCGGACGTTCTCGGGCGCCGGATTCGAGCGGGCCAGGGACACATCGAACAGCAGATCCATGGTGATCTCGGTTGTGCCCCCGCCGGTGAAGAGCAGCGGACTGTCGCTCAGCCCCGCGCCCGTGAGCGGTCCGCCGAGGGAGAACCGCGGGCGGATGCCCGCCACCCGGCGCATCACCACGCTGGCTGGGTTGAGAAGACAGGGAATCCGCTCGCCGCTCTCCTCAATCAGGAAGGCGGCCCGCTCCATGAGGAGCCCGCCTGTTCCGCCCGGAGGCGGGTTAGGCGGAGCTGTTCCCGCTCCAGCGACCGGCTCGATGGGACTTCCCATTCTGCTCCTCTCGACCGCGTATCCGGCAGCTCGGGCCAACGGTACTCTTCCAGAAACTCCGGGCCAGGCCGCGCCGAAGCGCGGGCCCCGGTCTCCGTCCACCCTTCCACGATTGGCTTCGGGACACCGCTTCCGCCGACCGGCCGCATGCCGGCGATGGGCGATTCAGTTCGCGGTCCGGTGACTCCTGAATCCCCACCGGGGAATTCGAGCTGTTCGGCCGGCGCCCTCATTGGGAGCTCGGGCCATTCGACACCGACATCTGCCGCACCGAGGCGCGGGGCTCCTCGGTGCGCCCCGCTCGGGCCCGGCGACTCGGCATCGAGGACTGCAGCGCGGCCGCGGGTGACCCAGGCCACCTCCGGCGCGTCGGCATCCGCCACTCGTCGCCCTTCGCCCCGCTCCGTTACCGCCGGGGGGGTGAAATCACGGTTCGGCCCCGCACCGGGCGCCATGACCTTCGCACCCGCCGGAGGGTCCGCGCGTCGGACCCCGGACGAAACCGGAATCGGGCCTGTCCCCGCTCCGCTCGCGGACCGGTCGTGCGCCGTCGGTCCTGTAGCCTCGGGGTGTTCGGCCGGAGGCCCTGGCGGTGACACGGCCCTTTGCGAGCGCTCGGCCGCTGGACGCGGCGGCTCCGGCGCCCGAGCGGATCTCGGCGGCGGTTCCGCGGACCGCCGGACCGGATGGCGCGGCGGCGCGGGACGGTTTCCGCGCACCAGCCACGGCGATCGTTGCCGGAGGTACCGGAGCCAGTGCTCGGGCGGACCGTCGTCGCGCCCCCGCGCCCAATCGACCCAATCCACGCCTGCGTCCGGTCCGCTCGACCAGGAGAGGAGGGCCCTCGCGAGTCGCTCGAACATCCGGCCGAGCAGCGATGCCAGAGTTCGCAGGAAGCGCATGGCTCAGACCCGCTCGAGCGTCTCGTACACCAGCGTCAGCTCTTCGATGGCGACCTCGTTCGACAACGCGTCGAGGGGTGCGCCGACCCAGGCAGAGGGCCACGCCTTGAGCAAGTTGAACCGCACCGCCTCGGTGACCCCGTCCTGTGCGAGCACCACGACCGAGACATTGCGGCGCTGGACCGTTCCCTTCATCGCGGACTCGAGCCAGAGCCAGAGGTCTTTGGAAGCGGTGAGCCCGTAGTAGAGGGTGACGTCGGCGTACTCGACCCGACCGGGGAGCCGATGCACCACCTGCCCGATGCCACCCTCCCGGTACTTGATCGCTTCCACCCTGACGCCGAGGCCGGTGCATCGAGTGAAGTGGCCCTCGGTCACCCCCTGAATCTCCAGCTTGAAGTGGTACGAGCCGTAGGGGTCCTTGTATGCACCGGCCGCCGCGGCGGCGCCTGTTGGGGCCGGGGGCTTCTGTGTTGCCTCAGGCATGGTATCCTCGTGGCTCAGACTTCGATTTCAACGCCGCCAGAATGCTGGCCGATCCGGAAGATGATGAACTCGGCGGGCTTGACCGGTGCGATGCCGACCTGGATGATCACCCGTCCCTGGTCGATGGATTCCTGAGGATTGGTCTCCTCGTCGCACTTGACGAAGAACGCCTCCTCGGGTCCCCGGCCCATCAACGCGCCACCCCGCCAAAGCGTCCTCAGGAAATCACTCACGTCGCGTATGATCTTGCGCCAGAGCGCGCGATCGTTGGGCTCGAACACCACCCAGCTGGTACCCTGCGCCACGGACTCCTCGATCATGTTGAACAACCGCCGCACTGGGACATACTTCCACTCGCTCGACTCCGACGCGGTCGTCCGGGCTCCCCACACACGGATCCCCTCGGTCGGGAAGAACCGGATGCAATTCACGCCGGCCGGGTTGAGCACTTCCTGTTCCGCCCGGGTGACCCGGCGCGTCACGTTGAGCGCACTGCGGATCACCATGTTCGCCGGGGCCTTGTGGACCCCCCGCGTCGCATCGGTCAGGGCCCAGAGGCCGGCCATGTGGCCCGAGGGGGCCACCGCCACCGGCTCGCTGCTGTCACCGAGCGGGTCGCGCACCAGGATGCGGGGGAAGTAGAAGGCGCCGAGTCCCTTGTCCGACGTCGGCGGGCGCAGCCCGCTCGAAGGCTTGGCGCCCTCCTTGACCGCCACCGCCTGCTCGATGAGCTGGTCGATCTTCGTCACCACTTCGGGTGGGTCGAAGATCGCCATCCGGTCGTTCATCTTCTCGCAGTGCGTGAGCACGTCGGCGTACGCCATCGCATCGCAGTAGCCGGGAGCCGCCACGATCGCCACCTCGTCCAGCGACTCGAGCGCGGCGAGACCGGCGCCCAGGGTCTTCGCATCCCCGATGTTCACGGCGAAGCACCGCGATCCGCCTTCCTGAAAGAAGCCGAAGACCGCGTGGGATAGATCGGTGCTCTTCGGGTGCTCTCCCCCGAACTCCCGAAGGAACTCGGACCAGTTATTGAGGGCACGGGGTTCGTTGACGAACGCCTTGGGATTCGGGGCCCGCCCGACGAAGGCTGCGGTGCTCGTCCCCACCGCGCCGATTGGATGCGGCCCGGTAGCGATTTCTTCGACGTAGACTCCTGGAGCGCGGGTGATCAGCATGTCTCTACTCCGAGATGGGGACTCGTATCAGAACGGGGTCTTCCGGGTCGCCGTCGGCATCAAGGCTGACCCGCAGATGGGCGCCCTTCGCGCTGACGACCAGCGTCGGCGGCGGCTCGGCGCCGGGCACGGAGCGAAACGCGAACTCGCCCCGATGGTTGGAGTAGGTGGTGAGCGGAGACCCTTCGACCTCGACCAGGGCTCCCGCGATTGGAATGTCCCGCGGTCCCAGAACCACCCCGGTGAGCGGACGCGCCGGGACCCACCGGGTGACCAGCGGCTCCCGGACCCGCGGCGCCGAGCCGGTGCGCCGCTCCCGCTCGAGCAGCACCGATGCAATGAGGGCGGGACGGGCGGGAGTTCCCAGCGCTGCCCAGAACTCAGGGCCCGGGGGCGACGGATCAAGCTCGACTCGGATGAGCGGACCCGCCTGAAAGGCGAGCTCGGCGAGGCATTGAGCCCGCTCCGTCGCGGCGAATCCGAGGACAGACACCAGATAGCGCGCACGCAGTTGCAGTGGAGCCGGCGCGGCGCCGCGGCGGGGAGCCGGAAACGGAGCGATATCGATCAAGGTGAGCACGACGGCTTTGCCGTCACCCAACCCGGGATCCCCAACGTCGCCGATGCGGACCTCCACCTCCGGCCCGATCGCCGGTCGCACCCACTCGTCGACCAGTCGCGCCTCGGCATGCGTCACTTCTGTGTTCACCGGAAGCCCTCCGGCGTTCATGAACCCGCGGGACTCGGGAGCTGCTACCCGGCAGGGGCGCGGCGTTTTCCCGCACGGTCGCATGATATACCGGTCTCTCCCACGTGCCGCAAGCCACCTCGGGTCCCGAATACCCCGGGCGACAGGTGAGGAGTGGACGAGTACTCCCTATGAGTTCTTATAGGGGCGGGGTGAGGGTGGTGGCCCCGCTTGTCCTTTTCGCCCCCCGGACCGAGTATTGGATCGCAGTACCCACCGGAGTTCGGTATGGCGACACGACGTGTGATCGCGTACGCATTCCACGAGCACGAGCTTTCCGCGGCTCGCCAGGCAATCCCCCAAGGCGAAGTAACCGAGGGTTTCGTCGTCGGCGACGCCGAGGAGGCGGATATCGCCGCGCTGCGGAGCCGTGGTCTCGTGGTCCAGGAGATCGGGGCGCCGGATCAGACTATGCCGCAGGATGAGGAGCTCGCGCCGTCGACCCGGAGGATCCGCACCTTCCAGGCGGGACAATCGCGGCGACCGCGCGCGAGGCCGGCCGGCACGAGCCCGACGAGGATCTATCGCCTCTCACTCAAAGGGCCGTTGCTCGAATCCTGGCGAAAGGCGATCGAGGCCGCGGGAGGCGAGATTCTCGAGGCGTTGCCCCATGCCGCCGTCCGGGTGCGCATCGATTCGTCCCGCATTCCGGCCCTCGAGCAGCAGGGCTTCCTTGCCCGGCCGGCCGAGCCGCTCGACAGCGCCGCGGCCACCCTGCCGACGTTCGACGCGACCACGATCGCCCCAAGCGGCGCCGTGGCGGTCGTCGAGCCCTACGACCTGCGGCTCACCGCCGAAAGTGCCCGCGGGCCGGTCCTCGACTGGCTGACCGGGCGAGGCGTGCCGGTCGCCGCAGCCCGGGGGCGCAAGATTCGGATCTACACGCTTCGCGAGAGCCCCCTCCTGGATGAGATCGCCGGCCTGACCGAGTGGGTCGAACGCGTCGAGGTATTCGTCGCGCCGAAGCTCTCCAACGACGTCTCCCGTCAGCTGCTTGGCATCGATCGCGCACCCTCGTCCACCCCGGGCGCGGCTTCACCCGCCTGGCCGTTCGCGGGCGAGGACCAGATCGTCGCGGTCGCGGACACCGGCATCGACGAAACCCATCCCGATTTTGCCGGCCGGATCCATGGCGTCGTCGCCCGCGGCAGGCCGGGTGACGCCTCCGACCCGAACGGTCATGGCACGCACGTCGCCGGCTCGGTGCTCAGCGACGGCGCGGCGTCGCAAGGCGCCCTCAAGGGAGCCGCGCCCAAGGCCCGCCTCTACTTTCAGTCGCTCCTGGATCGCGACGACGGGCTGGGCGGGCTTCCATTCGAGCTGGGGGAGCTCTTCGAGGAGGCGTACGCCGCTGGGGCCCGGATCCACAACAACAGCTGGGGCGCCGCCACCGAGTCGACCTACCGCATCACCAGCAGCGAAGTGGACGAATTCGTCCGGCGACGGCCGGACATGCTCATCGTGATCGCCGCCGGCAACGAGGGCAGCGCATTCCACCCGAAGAACGCCAAACAAGGATTTGTGGATTGGCTCAGCATCGGATCGCCCGCCACGTGTAAGAACGCATTGACGGTCGGGGCCAGCCGGAGCAGCCGCACGGTCGGCGCCTATGCCGCCCACACCTATGGCGAGCTGTGGGGCGACCAGTTCCCCGACGAACCCATCGCCAAGGCCCCGGTCTCCGGTGATCCACAATCCATGGGGGGCTTCAGCAGCCGGGGTCCCTGTGACGAATACCGCATCAAGCCGGACGTGGTGGCGCCCGGCACGGACATCCTGTCAACCCGCTCGGTGCGAGCGCCGCTCCGCAACTTCTGGGGTTCCGATCCGAACCGGCCCAAGTACGCCTACATGGGCGGAACGAGCATGGCGACGCCGCTCGTTTCCGGCTGCGCCGCCCTGGTGCGCCAATACTACGAAAAGGCGCGCGGCCACCAGCCGAGTGCGGCCCTGCTCAAGGCCACCCTGATCAACGGCACCCGCCGGCTCACGGGAGCGGATTCGGTCGCCGACTATCCGGACCTCCCCAATTACCACCAGGGCTTCGGTGCGGTCTATCTCCCGGACACGGTACCCAACCCGGGGAATCCGGCGCTCCAGCTGGAATTCTTCGACAACTGGGGCGACGCGAGCACTCACTTCAGGGTCACCGGCCAGCGCCAGCGCTTCCAATTCACGCTCGCGGCGGGGGGCCCGCTCCGGGTGTGCATGGCATACACCGACGCCCCCGGGCGCGGCGTGCAGAACAACCTGAACCTGTTTCTCGAGGTCCCGGGATCACCGACCAAGCTGTTCGGCAACGACCGGGTGCCGCGGGGCTTCAACGGCCCGGATCCGAACAACAACGTCGAAATTATCCGGCTCGACGACGCACCCGCCGGGACCTACATGCTCGCGATCACGGCCAGCAATATTCTTCACGCCCCGCAGGATGTGGCCGTCGTCGTCACGGGTCGGCTCACCAGTCCGCTCAAGAGGATGTGACGCGATGTTCCGATTCCATGTTGTCCAGGCTGAATTCGGCGATTGCCTGCTCCTCGAATACGGGACCCCGGCCGAGCCCCGCTTTACCCTGATCGACGGCGGGCCTCCGAAGAACTTCGACGCCAACCTGGCACCGGTTCTCAAGCAGATCGCCAAGCGCAACGTCCCACTCGATCTCGCGGTGCTGAGCCACGTCGACAACGACCATGTGGTGGGACTGGTGGATTACTTCGCCGAGCTCCAGGCGGGCGCGGCCGACCTCCCCCGCCCGAAGGAGCTCTGGCACAACTCCTGGGGTCGAACGATCGATCCGCAGGGGGTCATCGCGCCGCGGATCGTCGCGCTCATGACCCTCACCCGCGCCGCCGCGATGCCCTACGCCGCCAACGCGGTGCTGGGCATCAGCGAGGGAAACTCTCTCCGCACCAGGGCCAAGCTGCTGGACATTCCGATCAACGCGGCGTTTCCCAATGGCGACCTCATCACGGTTGGGGACGCCGCAGAGCCGGTGAAGTTCGGCAACCTGCGGCTCACGGTGGTCGGTCCCACTCAGAAGAATCTCGACCGGCTGCGCAAAGACTGGCTCGCCTGGATCGACAAGCACGAGGATGAGGTCGGCCGGGGCGACGTGACGATCATGGCCAACTCGGACAGATCCGTCCCGAATCTGAGCAGCATCATGCTGGTCGCCGAGGCGCACGGGAAGACGATTCTCCTGACCGGAGACGGCCGGAGCGATCACCTGCTCGACGGGCTCGAAGAGGCCGGCCTGCTGAATGCCGATGGTCAGTATCATGTCGATATTCTGAAGCTGGCCCACCACGGCAGCGAGCGCGATGCCACCCGGGAGTTCTTCGAGCTGGTCACGGCGGACACCTACGTCGCCTCCGCCAACGGCAGGGACGGCAACCCCGACCTCCCGACGCTGGGATGGATTGCCGATACAGCCAAGGAGAGCGGCCGCGAGATCACGATCGTCGTCACGAACCGTACTCCGTCGGTCGTGGAGTTTCAGAAGCAATTTCCAGCCACCAAGTATCGGTACCAACTGCAGCTCATGCCCGAGGGCGATCACGCCCTGGTGCTGACGCTCGCGGAGTGATCGCTCCCTGGGGTCGAAGGAAGGAGGCATGACGATGCGAGTCCTCGGCATGGGTCTCGACTGGAAGGGCAATCGCTTGTTCGAGCCGATCGAAGAGTCGGCCTTCACCGAGGCGCTGCTGGCGCGGCTCGCCCCCAACACCGAGCGGGTTCGCGGTGTCGGCAAGGCCGCCACCAGGGGCACGGCCTTCCGGGGCGAGCAAGGCAGGCGGGTCGCGGACCGGGGCGACCCGAAGGCGGCCGGGTGGAGTTTCCTCGTCTCGGAGAAGGACCCTCGCAGGGATGCCATCGTGGAGGCATTGGGGCCGCTGGCCAGGGCGCGCGGAATGGCCGACCCGGCCAAGCCGCTGTTGTTCGCCAGTGATGGACCGGATGATTGGCAGCGGTGGCTTACGGACCGGTATTACGCCCTCGATCTGGCCAACCAGCAGGTGCCGGGCTACGTCCTCATCGTCGGTGGTCCGGAGCAGGTTCCCTTCGGCTTCCAGTCCCTTATGGATTCGGTGGCCAGTGTCGGACGCCTCGACTTCGACCGCATCGAGGACCTGGGGGCGTACGTCGCGAAGCTCCTCCGCCTGGAAGCCGCGCCGGATCCGGTGGTCGAACGGGAGGCGCTTTTCTTCGCGACGGATGGCGGGCTCGAGGACCCCACCTACTTCAGCAGGAAGTACATGGCCGAGCCGCTGGCCGCCCATGTACGCGAGAAGCACAAGTTCAAGACCACCGAGATCGCCGGCGAGGAAGCCACCAAGGCCAACCTGCTGCAAGCGTTCAAGCAATCCAAAGCCGGGCTGGTCTATACGGCGAGCCATGGACTGGGTGCCACTTCGGAATCCCAGGAGGTCCAGGCCCGCTACAATGGCGCCATCTGTTGCAAAGCCGATGGGCCGCTCACCCTCGATCACCTCCTCTCGGCGGACGATATCCCCCTGAGCGAGCCGATCCTCGAGGGGGCCGTCCTCTTTCAATTCGCCTGTTTTGGCTACGGCACTCCCGCGGTGAGCGAATACGCGCACTGGATGCCGGAAACGTGGGGCAAAGCGCAGCGGAACGCCGAGCGCGACTTTGTCGCCGCCCTCCCCAAGCGCTTGCTGGCCCACCCGCGCGGGCCGCTTGCCTACATCGGGCATCTCGATACCGCGTTTCTCCACGGGTTTGCGGACGCCTCGCAGCCCCATACTCTGGATCGTTGGCATACCCGCATCGCCCCATTCAAGAAGGCGATTGACCAGCTCCTCGGGGTTCAGCCGTCGGGTCTCGCGATGGAGGGAATCAACGAGCGGTACGCGCTCTGCAACGCGATGCTCACCAACACCAATGACCGGGTTCAGCGGGGCACCATGACCTGGACCGAGGAATCGATGGCCGGCTTCCTCGATACCTGGATCTCCCGGGGAGACGCGCAGAACTATCTGGTCTTCGGTGATCCGGCCGCCAGCCTCCGCCTGCCGGCGTGAGCGGTGGATCCGGCACTCGAGTACATCAATCTCGACCTCTGGGTTGAACGAGGGGAAAGAGGCAGCTACATCATCCGTGGCAAGTCGCCCCAGGGCGACTTGCGCGACACCGCGACCGGGGACCCCGCCACGCTCGGCATTCACGACGAACGGCTCGCCGCGAATACCGCCGATGCCGAGTACGTCAAAGCGCTCGGCATCCGGCTCCATCAATTCCTGTTCCAGACCGCGACGAATGCCCGGATCCAGAGCATGCTGGATCGCTGCCTCGGGGCGGGCGGAGAAGACTGTGGCGTCCGGATTCGACTCCGGCTCGCCGACGTCAATCCGGAGATCGCGGCGGTCCCCTGGGAGTTTCTCTACGCCGAATCGGAAGGGGGATTTCTCGCCTCGTCCGAGCGTACGACCGTGGTCCGCTTCATCGAGGGGCTCAGCTTCCAGCGCCCGCCGGAAGCCCGTTTGCCTCTCAATATGCTCGTGGTCATCCCGGCGGTCCCGGATCTCGACGTGGACGGCGAGAAGCGGAGAATCAACGAGGCACTGGAGGGGATCGATCCCCCGGTCGCCGTCACCTTCCTTGAAGGCGCGGTCACCCGGGCCCGGCTGAGCGATGCCCTGCAGGAGGAGAGCTTCGATTTTCTCCACTTCGTCGGGCACGGGGATTTCGAAGCCGGTCGAGGCCGTCTCCGCCTGAACCTTTCCGAGCTCGAACCCGACTGGATCGACGAAGCAGCGCTGCGCGAGCTGGTCAAGAATCGCCGGGCCCTCAAGCTCGTGGTCCTGAATACCTGCCGGGGCGCCGAGCTCTCCACCTCCCGCGCCTTTGCCGGGCTGGCGCCTCAGCTCGTCCTCTCGGGGGTGCCCGCGGTCGTGGCCATGCAGTTCCCGATCACCGATGCCGAGGCGCTCGCCTTCGTCCACGCCTTCTACCACGCCTTGTTCCAGGGCTCCGGGAGAGGCAGCGTCGACGCCGCGATCACCGCCGCACGCAGCGCGCTGAACCGGGACTTTCCCGGCACCCGAGCCGTCGGTTTGCCCACCCTGTTCATGCGGTACGATGAGGGCGTGCTCTTCAAGGTGGTTGGCGGCTCGGATACCCGGCCGGCCTCGTTTAGCCCCGCGGAGGCCGTCAAGGACAAGGCGATCGTCCACAACACATCGCTCGCCATCATTTCGACCACCGGGCCGGTGGAGCTGGCGGAGCAGCGCGCGATCCTGGCTCGCGCCAAGGCCCGTCTCCGTTATCGGAACCGGGTCGTCGCCACCCCGGTCGTGGTTTTCCTTGCCGTGATCCTGGCGGCGGCAAGCGGCCTGTTCGATCGGATGACCCTGACCCCGATCGTCGCGGCTTCCCCGGTCTGGTTCGGCGACCCGCTCGCGGGAACCCTCCCGGTCGACTCGATCGCGATCGTCACGACCCAGGACTCGATCACCCCGGCCTGGCGCCCGCGTCACGCCGAGCTGTTGACGAAGCTGTCACGCGCCGGAGCGCGCGTGGTCGCGTTCGACATTCGGTTCAGGGACTCCACGGTTCACGATGCAGTCCTCGCCGCCGCGGCCGACTCCGCCCGCGCGCGGGGCACACTGGTGGTCGCCGGCGCCAACCGGCTGGAGGGAGAGAGCCTGGCCCTTTCCCCCGCCTTGGTGGACCACATCGCGCCGGGTCTCGACTGTCTGGGGGAGCATCCGCTGCAGTTTTCCGGCATCGTGCCCCTGCTCTGGTCACGCAGCGACGGCAGCGCGTTGCAGCCCGCCTTCGCCCTCTCGGTCGTCGCGGCGTGGCGGAGCTCGGGCTTCACCGCCGATCTGTCGCGACGCGAAGTCGCCCTGGTCGACAGCCGGGCGCAGGTCATCGACCACGTCAAGCTCACCAAGGTGACCAGGCTGCTCCGCGACCAGCCGTGCCAAATCATGACCCGGGGGAGCCGGTACGGAGAGATGCTCGCCGTCCGGGCGCCCCTGGGAGAATGGCGTGATCCGCGACGCCGATTCGACTATTCCGCGGTCCTTGCCCTGCCGCCCGAGCGCCTCGAATGGGCCCGCGGCAGAATCGTCCTGGTGGGTGCCGCCGTGCCGGAGGACCTCGCCAGCCGCGAGGTGGGCTTCCGGCGGGATGAGCGCTACGGCGTAGAGCGTCACGCCGATGCGGTCGCGACCATCCTCGGGAACGCCGAGCCGATGCCGGTGGGAAGAACCGCGGAGTACCTCCTCGTGGCCGGCCTGGCGGGGCTCGGCGCGCTGCTGGCGTATCGGGGTCCGCGGCCACGGCGGGGGCGTGCACTCCTGATGGTGCTTGGAGTGTTCGCCGGTCTCGCCGTGTTCTCGACCGTCCTCTACCGGGGCGGTCATCTCCTGCTGAACCTGCTCTATCCATTCCTGGCGTTCGTGTTGACCTTTGCCTCATTGCTCCTGCTTCGCCGGCGGTGGCTCCCATGACCAGGGCATTCCAGCGGCGCCCGGTCGCCCTCCTCCTTGCGGGGCTGGTCTGTGCCGGATCCGCCTGTACAGCGCCCTTCGCGAAGCTCGATGGTGTCCTGGTGGAGACTCGGCCGGCACTCCCCACCGAGTTTGGCCGCGTGCAGATCATCCGGGAGGGCACGGCGCGGGACGGACGACCCAAGATGAGTGTCGAGAAGGGCGACGGTCTGGTGACCGCCGTCGACGGGGTCGCGCTGTTGACGCTCCGCGCGGGTTATGAGGTGATTTTCGAACCCGGCACCGAAGCCACGCTCGAGAATCCCTCGATCTTGATGAAGCTGGGCAAGATCATCGTGAAGAAACTGCAGGAAGTGAAAGAAAAGCTCACCGTCAACAGCCAGTTCGTGAGTGCCGGTGTCGAGGGCACCCAATTCGTCTACGAGGTGACCCGGGATCAAGCCGTTCACATCGCGGTCCTCGAAGGACGCGTCACGGTCCGGTCCCGGGCCGGCGGCTGGGATTCCGTGACCTATGCCGCCGGAGAAACCGGGACGATCCGCGCCGGCAGTTCCCCCTCGCGCATGCAACGTCTCGATCCGGCGGCGGCCCGGGCCATTCGGCAACGCATCGAGGCCGTGGAGAACGCAGCCCGGCCGATTGTGCCCCAGCTTCGAGGTGAGCCAGAGGAAGCGGCCCGGCCGGTGCTCCAGGCACGCGGCTTTGTCCTCGGCAGCGTGACCCGGGTGGTAACCCGGGACTTCCCGGCCGGTATTATCGTCAACACGCGGCCGGTCGCCGGAACTCCCGGCCGGGCGGGCGACCGGGTCTCGGTGCAGGTCGCGGACAGTTCCCTGATCGTGCCGGCTCTCCTCGGCAGGCCGTTGTCCGAAGCGGTTCGCCTGTTGGCCGCGGCGGGTTTCCGCTCGCCGGATACGATGTCGCGGTACCGGCCCGAGGTCAGGATCGGGACCGTCGTCGGCGTCGCCCCGAGCGATGGCGCAGTCGTTGGAGCGAGCACGAAGATCGTGCTGACGCTTGCGCGCCACACGCCCGATCCCCGGGCGGTCGTCGACACCGCCCACACTCCGCCCGCGGGGAGGACCTGTGTGGTTCCCAAGCTCAACGACCTGTCGGAGGCCGCCGCCTCACGTGCCCTGATCGGTGCGACGCTCCGGGTCGGTAAAGTGAGCCATTCCGAAACCGGTACGACCGTCACCCAGCAGAGTCCTGCACCCGGACGCAAGGTGACATGCGGCACGGCGGTCGACTTCGTCATCGGCACCATCGGCGACTGAGGCCGCGCGCCATCGAGCGCGACGTTTTGGCATGAACCGGTCGAACAGGAGGCAGCATGCAGCCAATCCGGGTCGGCATCCGCGCGACTGATCCAGCGACGCTCGCGGACATCGAGCGCGAGCTGGAGGCCCTTCGCGGCCAGGAACCTCCCGGAGCGGAACTGATCGACGACCCCAGCCCGCGGCCGAAGGGAGTCGATCCGCTGCTCGCGACGCTGGCGATCGCGCTCGTCACGGGAGCCGGCAGCAAACTCGGCGAGGTGGCAATGGCGTGGCTGATCGAGCGGATCCGTCGAATCGTCAAGAACCGGCAGGCACGAGTGACGCTGACGGTGGCCGGTGTCGAGCTCACGGTCGATGAGCAGACCGACGCCAACGAGGCGGCCGTCCGATTCGGCCGGGTGCTCGGTAAGAAGCCATGACCGATCCGAGCCGGAATCCCACCGAAACCCAGCCCGGGGTTGCCGAGCTCCCCTTCGTTCCGGGCCTCATCCTCGCGGTGTCCGATCTGCACATCTCGTCGGGCAGCAATCCGGCGACCGGCCGATTTGCCCCCCGGGAGAATTTCTTCGCCGACGAGTCGTTCGGCGACCTGCTCGACCAGCAACAGCCCGCCGCTCATGAAAACCCGCTGCTCCTCCTGAACGGCGATATCTTCGATTTTCTGCGCATCACGGACGTGCCCCGGAGCGACCGCGACTTTCGGCGATGGGCGGAGGAGCTCGCCGCCCTCGGCGCGGCGCGGACGGACGAAGAGCTGCACACGATCGCCCGGCGGGAATACGCCTACGGGCTCCGAACCCATGACTACAAGTGCGTCTGGAAGCTGCTCGTCGTCGTCAACGGGCACGGAGGCTTCTTCGAGGCTCTGGGTCGCTGGATCCAGCGCGGTGGCTGGATCCTGTTCGTCAAAGGGAACCACGACGTCGAGCTGTACTGGCCGCTGGTGCAGGAAGCCATCCGCCGGGCCATCGGTGCCGGCGGACAGGAGGATCTGGCGCGCGACCGCGTGGTGTTCTGTCAGACCGGCATCCGGATCGGAAACGTCTACTTCGAGCACGGACACCAGTACGAATCCACCACGCGGCTGATCGGTGAGCCGGTGCTCGCCGATGGGCAGCAGCTCACGCTGCCGTTGGGCTCGCTGGTCAATCGCTATCTGATCAATTCGCTCGAATGGCTCGATCCCTTCCTGGACAACATCCGGCCCCGGAAGGCCATGCTGCAAAAGATGCTGCAGCGGCATCCGCTGCAAGTCTATCGAATCCTCCGCCACGCGCTTCCGTTGCTCCGCCGCGCGATGCAGCCGCACTGGCTGCGCGACAGTCTTGGCTTCATCATCTACCTCACCGCGCTCGTCGTGCCGTTCCTCACCCTCGCCGTCATCATCCTGGCGATCGCCGGGGTACCCATTTTCACGGAGTGGCCGCAAAAGCTGCGCTGGGTGGGAAGTGTCCTCGGCCTGGCAGCGCCCTATCTCCTGGGACTGTTCCGCTCGATCTTTCCGAAGCGGCGACCACGGGTCGGCGAGGACGAGTTTGCGGCCAAGCTCCACGCCACGCTCGCCCGGGTCGACTTTCCGGTCGGGTTGCCCGTCATCTACGGCGTGCTCGGGCACACCCACGTTCCCGACGTGCAGCTGCTCCCCGGCCTGCACGGCGCCAAGGTGTTCTACCTCAACACGGGAACCTGGACCCCGCTGTGGCGCGAGGATCGGCCGGATCTCGTCGGCCACGTGCAGCACACCGTGGTCCGCTTCCGTCACGGTCGATCCGGTTACACCCACGAGCTCCTCGAGTGGATGCCCTCGACCCGCAGACTCGAGGCGGCGTTGCTCTGGTCCCCGCGGGAGAGGGCGACCGTCGGCTACCTCAACGACCGTGAGTTCCGGACTGTCGCCGCCTTCGCCGACGTCTTCATCGACGGCCAGACCGAACTGATCTCCCCCGGCGTCGTCGCGAAACGAGTCGATGAGCAGCTCGCCCGCACCTGGTCCAAGCGCACCCGGAGCATCAAGCTGCTGCTCTTCGTGGTCGAGTTCCTGTTGCCGCTGCTCTCCGGCCGCGGGCGATTCAGCCGGCAACCGGTGCCGGTGCGGCGGCGGCTCATCGACCGGTATCTGGTCCGGCCCTCGACCGGCCGCCTGGGACGCAACCTGGCGAAAGTGCGCGCGCTCTTCCTGGCGGCATACTACGGCGATCCGGTCGTTCAGAAGGCAATCGGCCTGGTTCCGGTGCGCGACCGGCCGCGCTTCCAGGGCGACCCGCCGAAGACCCAGGGGCTCGTGCCGCCGCAGCTCGAGCCGCCCCGCCCCGACGAAGCACGGATCCGGGGCGATGTGTGTGTCATCGGCTCGGGGGCCGGAGGCGCGGTCGTGGCCGCACACGCGGCGGCGGCCGGCTACCGCGTCGTGCTGGTGGAAGAGGGTCGCTACTTCCACAGCAGCCGGATCTCGCACAACGAGGGCGACATGTCCGCCGCGCTCTACAAGGAAGGCGGCCTCCAGACGACATCCGATCTGGGCATGACCATCTTGCAGGGGCGCGCGCTGGGGGGCTCCACCGTCATCAGCAACGGCATCTGCTTCAGACTCGGCGACCCGGACCTCAATCCCGATGCGCCCGACGTCCTCGCGCAGTGGGCCAAGCTCGGCGCAACCCTCGATCCCGGGCTGTTGAATGCCGCCTACGACCGCGTCAGCAAGCGGATCGGGGTGGAGTGGCTGCCCGACGAACTTCTGGGCGGATGCGGGAATGCCCTGCTGGCGGGATGGAAGGCGCTGCGCGCCCAGGAACCGGGTGCTCCGGATTTCCCGGCCAAGAAGTTCAAGACGAACTTCCCGCGTTGCGCCGGCTGCGGCTACTGCAATGTCGGCTGTCCTTACGAGCGCAAGCTCTCCATGCTCGAGACCTACATCACCGATGCCAGCAAGACCGGTAACACCCGGATCGTGACGGAGTGTCATGCGATCCGAATCGAGCGGGAGGGTGACCGGGTCACCGGGGTCACCGTCCGCGTCCCCGACGGGCGCGAGATCCGCATCACCGCCGACATCGTGGTCGTGGCGTGCGGCGCCATCGGCTCCAGTGTCCTGCTCCGCAAGAGCGGCATCACACGCAACATCGGGAAGCGCATGTCGTTCAACATGGCATCCCCGCTGTTCGCCCGCTTTCCCGACCCGATCAGGAGCTATGACGGGATTCAGATGGCGACTTATCTCGATGCGGGCGACTTCCTCCTGGAGAGCTCCTTCAACCCGCCACTCAGCTTCGCCGTTTCGCTTCCCGGCTGGTTCCGCGCCCATTTCGACCGGATGTCGTCCTATGCGCATTGGGCGAGCGCCGGGGTCCTCATCGCCACCCAGCCCACCGGCCGGCTCAAGCGATGGGAGTGGCAACGGAATCTGCTGGGACCGGTCGGGTACCGGATGGGTCCGGCCGAGTTCGCGCGACTCCGGGAGGGCCTGGGAATGCTCGCGCGGATTTACTTCGCGACGGGCGCGGAGTGCGTGCTGCCCGCCTCGTTTGCCGATCTCCCCATGCTCGCCCGTGAATTCGCCCCCCAGGGCCGCCCGGACGCGAAGCGAATCGAGGCATTCCTCGCCGCGCGACTGCGGAAGCCCGACGACCTCACCATGCTTTCGTCCCACCCCCAGGGCGGGAACCCGATGAGTGACAACCGGTCACTGGGGGCGGTCGGCAGCGATTTCAGGGTGCACGGCTACGCCAATTTGTACGTCTGTGACGCGAGTGTCTTTCCCACCTCGATCCGGATCGACCCGCAACTCACCATCATGGCGATGGCCGATTACGCCTGGACGCACTTCCTCTCGACGGCATCGGGCTCGGCTAGGGAATGAGAAAGACGAGCGCCGCGATTCCCGCCAACACCTCGGACAGCAGGAGGAGAGCGCCTCCCCCGATCGCATAGCGCTTGCTGCTCTGCGCCCCCTGCTTGATGCTCTGGATGTCCTCGGCGGCGGCCTTGAGCGCCACCAGGGTGCCCTCGGCGCCCTCGATCGTCCGTGCGGTCCCCTCGACCGCCAGCTCGATGCGCGGCGCGAGCCGGTCGACCTGGCCCCGCAGGTGCTTGATCACCGCGTCGGACGAATCCAGCGTCGTGTCCACGCGCGCCAGGAGATGGCCTAACCCGGCATTCTCCACCAGTGTTCGCGTCGAATCGGCGAGCGGGCCGGTGATGCGAGCCACATTGGCCAGGGTGTTCCGAAGGGACGGATAATCGGGTCCCAGAACCAGCGGGGCCAGTCCTTCCTCCTTGCGCATGGCGACCTGCAGGGTCCGCACCGTGGAGTCGATGCGGCCGGCCGTGCCATCGATCGTTGCGAGGGTCCGATTGACCCGAGCGAGCGTGTGCTCGAAATGCGTTCGTGGTCTCGGACGCGCGTCCGGCGGGCTGTTGAGATACGCGAGGATCTCGCCGACTTCGGCCTGCAGGTCGCGCTTGACCGCGACGGGGAGCCGATTCGGTTCGGGCTGCTGGAGCGAAGTCTCCTCCCCATCGCCCGGGATGAGCTTGAGGACGGGCTTGGTGAGGCCGAACGTGCCCCCGAATTCGAGCTGCGAGGCGCCGCGCAACTTCCGCTCCTCGCATTGCGTCTGCTCCGAGGAATCCGGGAACCACCTGCTCCGCGGATGCTCGGGGCACAGCTTGCGCGTGCGGAAGCGAAGATCGGCCTGCCGGAATCGGCTGAATGGCCCAAACCGCACGTCGGTGCCCCGCACCGCGAGGATGTCTCCGGGCCCCACCCGGATCGGCTCTCCCGCGCGCACGGAATCGCCGTTCACCAGGAGCTCCCCGGGTCGGGCCGGCGCGCGGCCGACCCAATTCCCGTCGGTGTCGCGACGGAGCGCGAGGACCTCCGCGTCGCCGGAGGCGAGCGTGAGCAGGGAGTCGGAAGGATCCAGGCTGAGTCGAAGCATCGACGGGCCGGAGCCGGACGTGGCGGACTCCCCGACCTTGAGCACCACGGGAATCCAGGCCCGGTGTCGGGCGGCGGTGCGGACCGCGAGCGGAAGTCCCCAGGTGGGCTCCCCGACTTGCGTGACGGTCCCGACTGTCGACCGTCCGGCAACGACCGCGGTCCCTTTTCCCAGCTCGGCATCGGCCGGCACCAGGATCGTCATCCTGAGGGACCGGTAGCTCCGGGTGGCAAGGGAGCCGACGATCCATATTCCAGCGGCCACCGCGGCGACAATGATGATTCCGACCCTCACCAGCTTCCCGATGGTCATAACGCCTCCCTCACCTGTTCAGCCAGTATTGGGCTGCAGCGGCCAGAACACCGCCGCGAGGACCATACAGATGAAGAGCGCGGTCACCCCGCTCTCCCACACCGTATTCTGAACGTCGATCGCTCGCTGTCGCCCGAACGCCTTGCGTTCGCTGGTCGCCATGCCGAGCGCACAAGCGGCGAATGCCACCACCACGCCGTACAGGGCACTTTTCACCGATCCCCACGTCGCCGCCTGCACGAGGGGAAGCGCTCGATCCGGCGAGACCAGCTCGGTTTGCCACAGCTCGGGCCACAGCGCCCCGGGATCCCCCATCGACCGAAACCCCGCGATGATGAGCACGATGGCGATGCGATAGAACGCCCAGCCGGTCACCGCGCCGGCAATGAGATGCGGAAGGCTGAGCGCGAGCAGTTGTCTGGCCTCGTACCGGCCTCCCGCCGGCGGTTCGGTCTGCCGATCGTCGGCCAGACGCGCCGCAATGCTTGCCCCCATCCGCGCGGTGAGAAACACGGCGAGCACCAGCGCTGCGCCGTCCCGCACGACCGAGACAAGGAGGGTTTGTTCCAGCAGCGGAAGGAGGACCACCCCGAAGCGGTCGGCCACCGCGCCCAGCCCGAGGCCGATGACCAGGCCGAAGCCGACCACGACCGGCCAGCCCCGCATGAAAGTGCGAAACGATTGGGAGACGACGGCGCGAAACGGTGGCAGCCGGTCGGGGAGATGCCGGGGATCGAGCACCAGCGCCCTCCCGAGTCGCGTCGCGTAGCTCCAGAGCGCCCGGGGGTTCTCGATGAACAGCTTGCGCAGTCTTCTGCCGTATTCGACCAGCCAGCCTTCGAAGCGGTAGCGGGCGGCGTCGAATCGAACCCGGAAGGTGGTCTGCACCGCTATCGCCGCGTCACTTGGTCCGCCGCGCTCCGGCGGCGACTACCGCGCGCCTGGCGTGCGGAGCAGCGGGTCGTCATGCCGGCAGAGCGCCGTGAGTTGCCCGAACCCCGTTCTGACGATGTCGGCTGTGCCCCGCTGGAGAAAGCTGATCTCCATCGCGGGCATGATCGTCATCGACTCCCGCACCTGGCCCGAATCGATCACTTGCTGGATCCGGCGGAAGCCCGGCACACCATCCGCGGAATTCACCCGGAGCACGAAGGGCGGTCCTCCCGCCACCAGGGTGGCCGAGGGATCCAGGGAGGCCAGATGAAAAGTGGTGGTAACCCGCACCTCCCGGCTATCAGGCTGCTTCAGCGTGCGACTCTGGATCGTGACCGCGCAATGGCTGAAATCGACCTTGGTGTAGACCAGGTCGGCGGCGCCCGCCTCGCTGAGCAGCCGCTCGCGTATCGAGCGCTGAATATTCTTGAGCGAGCCTGCCTGGCCCGCCGCCACACCCGTCGAAAATCCGGCTCCAATGCCGAGGAGCAGGAGAGCGCGGGAAGCCAGCAACGACATCGCTCGCATGGGCGACCTCTTCGGGAAGGTCTCGGAGGACAATGCGACCCCGAGACGATGCCTTTTCGGGGGCCAAACGGCAAGAGGCAGACTCATCCGCTGGACCGGTCCGGCAGCCTCTACAACATCCTATAGAGGGCGGAGCCGAGGCAAAAAAGCCCCCGGCGAGTGCCGGGGGCTTTCACTGTGCGGCTGGGAGTCTGTGCGTCTCAGGCGACCAAGTCCTTCAGCCGCTCCCCCGTCTCCCCTTCGCGAAGCCGGACCAGCGCCCGGTCGCGCAGCTGGCGGATTCGTTCGCGGGTTACGCCCATCATGCGGCCGATTTCCTCGAGGGTCCGGCTCTGGCCGTCTTCGATACCGAAGTAGAGGCGCAGCACCTTTGCATCGCGGGGCGGCAGGGTGGCCAGCGCCGCCTCGATGTCCTGGGTCTGGCTGTTCGCCATGGTCCCGGCGTCGGTCCCCTCCTGGTCCGCGGCAAAGCGCTCGATCCGCTCGTTGCCGTCGCCATCCCGAGTCGGATGATCGAGACGGACCGCCTCGGAGTTGAGGGCGGAGAGCGAACGGACCGCCTCGGGAGTGAGCCCCGTGGCGCGGGCCAGCTCCTCGGTGGTGGGCATCCGGCCGAGCTTTTCCTTGAGCAGCGTCGTGGTCCGGCCGAGGCGGCTCAAATCGGCCGTCCGATTGAGCGGTACACGAACCGGCCGGCCGTGACGGGCGATTGCCGCCTGGACCGCCTGGCGAATCCACCAGACCGCGTAGGAGATGAACTTGACGCCCCGATCGGGATCGAACTTCCGGGCGGCCGTCATCAGCCCGAGGTTCCCCTCGCCGATCAGATCGACGAGCGGGACGCCGCGGTTCTGGAACTTCTTCGCGACTGACACCACGAAACGCACGTTGTGGCGCGCAAGTTTTTCCTGCGCCGCCACGTTGCCCCGGAAGGCCTTCCGGGCCAGCTCCATCTCTTCCTCGCGGGAGAGAAGGGGCACCCGGCTGATCTCGTCGAGATAGAGATCCAGGCTCTCCCGACCCTCGTCAACCGCCTTGGCGATCTGGGCCGGCTTTACTGCGTTACGCTTGGTGCGAGGGGCTGTCGCCACGTCCTATGCCTCCTTCGTCCTTGCGTGTTTTTTTTGAATCCATATCAGGCAAAATTCGGGGTCCATCCCGACAAATGGAATCCGACAATATAACGCCTAAACCACTAAAAATCAACAGCTTAGATAAATCGGTACGGTCCATGGGGTTGCGCGGTTTTTGGTCCCGGACCCTCCGGAACACCCTGACGGCTGGCAGACTTTCCGGCGCCTCGCCGTCAGTCCCCAGCCGTCGAATAAAGCGCTCACAACTAGGAGACGTCGCAGCCGGCGTCCAGTCACACCAAGCCGTTGTCTCAAACCGCCTTAAGCTCAGTCACCAGCTTGGCGAGGGAGGCTTTCGCGTCGCCGAACAACATGGCGGTCTTCGGGTTGTAGAACAGTTCGTTTTCGATGCCGGCGAAGCCCGACCCCATCCCCCGTTTCAGAACGATGATCGAGTGCGCCTGATCGGCGTTGAGGATCGGCATCCCGTAGATCGGGCTCGAAGGGTCGGTTCGGGCGGCGGGGTTGACCACATCGTTGGCCCCGATCACCAGCGCCACGTCGGTGCGCTCGAACTCGCTGTTGACCTGGTCCATGTCGAACAGCTTGTCGTAGGGGACGTTCGCCTCGGCCAGGAGGACGTTCATGTGGCCCGGCATCCGGCCCGCCACCGGGTGGATGGCATACTTGACCTCCCCGCCCCGCTTTTCCACCAGATCGGCCATTTCCCTGACCAGGTGCTGGGCCTGTGCCA
>Ga0210377_10001179_pt1 | contig 24008 bp, 15 predicted proteins | sample PLM4_65_b1redo_FD_155480 | JGI IMG/M metagenome (GOLD analysis project Ga0210377, IMG submission 155480) | Groundwater sediment microbial communities from an aquifer in East River, Colorado, USA - PLM4_65_b1 redo | ecosystem: Environmental > Terrestrial > Soil > Riparian zone | place: USA: East...
CCGAAGTCATCGAAGGTCCCGCCCATCTCGTCATGCAAGCCTTTCGCCTTCATCGCGAAATTGCTCACGACGGTGTTGTCAACCCGCTCGAAGCTGATGGAGTAATCGTTGATCCTCGCGATCCCCCAGTTCGGATAGGTCGTGGGGAACGTTTTGCCGTAGGCGGAATCGTAGTAGGTCTGCCCCACGATGATCGGCTCCTGCGCCAGCGCGAAGGCGCCCGGCGCCCCCGGAGTCGAACGGAACGCATTGTCCAGCGCGCTCAAGGTCGTCTCGTTGAAATCATTGAGGGGCGGGGGCGTACCGCTGGCGGTTCCCGCCACAATGACCTGCATGACCGTCCGGATGTTGGGGCCCACGCCCGGCCGGATCGAGGGCACGCCGCCGATGTCGGTCCGGTCCGGTGCGCCCGTGTAGTAGTCGTATTGCGGGACAAGCGCCGGGAACGCCGTGGGCGCGTCGTTGTAGAGAATCAGGGTCTGGCCGGCATAATTGGAGAAGTCGACGATGACGTCGGCCCGTTCCGCCGGTGCCAGGATGAGCGTGCCGCCGTTCACGACCCCGAAATCGAACGTCGTCGGGTCGAGATTCCAGCTGATGGGCATGTTGGGCAGCAACACCGGCGCCGGCAGGAAGCCGCCTTCGGTGCCGATCTGGATAAATGCGGGACCCATCGTTTCCGGATCCGGCACGCCCCCTTCCCTTCCGTCCACCGGCCAGCTGTTCGGGAGACCCGTATTCGCCGCCGAAGGAACCATGCCGACTTCCGTCGGGGAGCTGTATATGGTTGTCGTAGCGGAGGCGCCCGTGCCTCCGCCGCCGCCCACGAACCTGACGGAAGGAGCAGTCGTATAACCGCTGCCCACGGTGGTAAGGGAGACAGCGGTAACTTGACCGAACGTGGGGCTCAGGGGAGTCAGATCCACCGTTGCCACAGCGGTTGCGCCCGTGCCCCCGGGGGAGGTGTTGTCGATGATGACCCGCGGCTCAAACGCGTACCCGCTGCCCCCGGAACCAAGGATGATGTTGTCGACGATCGGGCTGGCTTTATAGAGTTGCAGGTTGAGGAACCGGTCATGGGCGGCGTTCAGGATCCGGAAGCGGTAGGCCTGTGGCTGCACCGTGACCGTAGGGTAGGCGGTGCCGTTGACCAGCATCGTGTCCAGGAACGCCTCCGCCCCCCAGGATACGTCGGGCGTGCCGGGAATCTCCGGCGGCTGCGCGGGATTGGCGGGGCCGAAGTAGGGATTCAGTTTCGGCCCTTGCGTGATGCAATACGGCGGCACCGCTTCCGGATCGGTTCCACCCGCGGAAAAACATAACGGGGTCGCAGGGTAGAACCAGGGGCCGTAGAACCACCGGCCATACGGGTTCATCCCGTCCATCTCCAGGTTATAGGGATTCTCGGCCGGCATGTAGACATGGGGCCACCAGAGATCGCCGGTAACCCGTGCCGGGGGATTCGATCCCCAGGCCCAGGTCGGATCCGTGCTGTCGATCGTTGCGGCATCCACGAACGTCTTGTCCTGGATGATGAAAGCAAACGTATTGTCGAGGGCGGGAATCGTTCCGGCGCTGACCAGCGCCAGTTCCACGTTGTCCTGAATCAGGTACCCCGCCGCCTCGCCGGCATAGACGTTGAGGCGGGTGATTCCCACGGAATGGTCGTGGTAGAACAGCAACCTGCCGCTCTGCTGGTTGGTGTAGTAGAACGTCTGGGACCCGGCACCGGGATCGTTCGTCGCGCCTGTAACCGCGCAGGTCGTCTGGCCCGCGCAGGTGGGCTCCGTAACTCCCGCGACGAACCACATGTCGGGCACATTGACCACGCTCATGCCCTTCTTGTAGAACTCGGTTTCACCCGCCGGGGTGATCCACTGGTGGGGCGTCCCGTCGCTGATCCAGGGAGTGCGGCCGCCATGGAGATGGAGCGTGGCCCGGTTCTGCGTAAACGTACCGGTGACATTCGTACCGAGAAGGGCCTTGGTCGCGGGGTCATAATTGACGTCGTACGGCCCCGACCCCATGATGGTGTTGTCCACGGGGAGGAAGAGGTTGCCGCCGGCGCCCGCGGGCAGCGCGTTTGTGAACTTGATGCGCACCGGCCGGTCCTTCTGGGCGATGATCAGAGGCCCCAGGTAGTGGAACTGGCTGACGGAGGGATCCGCCGTATTGGTCTGCCGGTAGCCCCGCAGCGTCGTCGGCGGAAGCTGCGTATGCATCTGCTCGGTGTACTGTCCCAGCTCGATCTCGTAATAGTCGGACCCCGGATAGGTTGCAGTATCCGCAATCGCTACCGGGATGTACTGGCCCAGGTTGTTCGCGCCGGCGGCTGTCAGGCCCGCCACGTTGTCGACGAATTTCGTCAACGTCGGGCTGTTGGCCCAGTTGGGAGTTTCGAAGTAATCCGGCACACTCCCGGGCCCGGTCACAGGAGCCGTGTGGCCCTGGTAGACCCCGAAAAAGAGGATGGCCACCACAACTACCGACAGCGAACATTTCCGGAACATTCCCCTACCCACGTTGTCTCTCCTTTCGTGCTTGTTGTTCGAGTCGCACCTATTTCTTGACATCGAGAAGCTCCACCTCGAATACCAACGTCGCGCCCGGCAGGATGAGGTCTCCCGCGCCGGCATCGCCGTAGGCGAGCGTCGACGGGCAGACCAGCTTCGCCTTGCCGCCCACTTTCATCCTCTGCAACCCCTCGGTCCAGCACTTGATGACGCCGTCCACCCGGAACTCGGCCGGCTTCCCCCGCTTGTACGAGCTGTCGAACTCCTTCCCGTCGGGAAGCGTACCGCGGTAGTTCACCTTCACCGTGTCCGTCGAGACCGGGACCGCGCCACCCCCTTCCTTCAGCGAGAGGTATACCAATCCGGATTCGGTCTTCACCGCGCCCTTTTCCCCGGCGGCCTTCTCGAGGAATTCCTTGTTTACGGAAGAAAGCTTCTCCCCCTGGGCTTTACGCCGGGACCTGGCCAGCTCCTGGACCTTCCCGTTGTACGCGGCAAGGTCCACCGCCGGGCTCTTGCCGTTGTTGGCGTCGGTCAGCCCCTGCTTGACGATCTCAAGCTCGGCGGGAGTGAGGTTGAAGGCGGCAAGCGAGCGGGATACGAGCAAGCCGATGGCGTAGAGCGTCTTCTGTTCCTCGGTGTTGGGGATGTCCGCCGCGAACGACGGAGCGGCGAGCAGGACGACCAGGAAGGCGACGATGAGATTCCGCATATTCTCCTTTGCCCCATTGAAAAATCAGGATTCACTGAGCATCATACAACCGGGTACACGTACGCAACTCCTCACAGATCCTTTTTTCAGGAACCTCCTCCTCTCTTAGCAGAAGCCGTGCCGAAGAAGCGGAAAAATAAATACTGAACAAAAACAGAATGTTGACAGATTTTCGTAAGCTGGATTCCCGCATTTCGGCGATATAAATAGAATAATTACTAATAGAAATTTGAATAAATTAAAATCTCCGGTATAAAACACCCGACATCCTTCCTCTCCGTCCACCCCCTGTCACCGCATCGTTATCGCGCGCATGCGATCCCCTTTCCTTCGGCGATGAAGCGGGCAGGCATAACTATTGCTAGTCAATAACGTATCCTGACAACTTGATCGTTCATCGGCGGAAATCCTGTTGAAAAAATCGATAGGGGAAGGAGAAAATGCATGCCCGTGGAAGAAGTTACAAGTTTCAACCGAACACATTCCAGGCATGGGCGTTAGCACGATGAATTACCGAATCGAAATGCGTCGCAACAATTAGGTAATGCCTCACAAAGAAGACTTGAAAAAACGGAGGGGATCGATGACCCGGGAAAAAATCGAAGCCGGAAGGTATGGAAGCATGAAGCGCGGTATCGGTACTCACCATGGAAAAGCAGGATTCGTCCTTTTCTTTCTCTTGGCATGCGCGGCGCTCGCGTTGTGGGCGCCGAACGCGGGCGCGCAATCCAGTTATTACACCTCACGAGGTTGCTCCTCGTGTCATGGTGCGACTCCGACGACCTGCAACGGGTGTCACGAACATGGGGTGGTTGGGCGGACTGGGAGCCCTCAGAGCGCGACAGTGAACAAAACGACCTTCGCGCCCGGTGAAAACGTCATCGTGACGCTTAGGGGAGGGAGAACCTCCAGCGCCACCAACAGCACAGGAGGTTGGGTCCGCGGCATCCTCTACCGGGATAACGTGGAAATCGCCAGAAGCGCGGGCACGGTGGCCCCGGGCAACATCGGCCCCAGCGGTGGAAGTGGATTACCGATCACGTTTACCACGGCTGCGCCGACCACACCCGGAACCTACGCCTACGCCGCGGCCTGGTTCGGAAATAGAAATAACTCCGGCAGTACGCACGGGGAAGTGAGAGCCCCCGCCATCACCATTACGGTAGCGGCGGCGACTGTGGCCGGCCCGCTGACGGTGACTCCCGCCGCTGGCCTGACCTCCACGGGGACCGCGGGCGGTTCGTTCACGCCGTCGAGCCAGGCGTACACGCTGAGGAACACGGGCACCGCCTCGATGAACTGGACGGCGTCGAAGGCGGCGACGTGGGTGAACTTGTCGGCGACCGGAGGCACGCTGGCGGCGGGTGCGACCGCGACGGTTACGGCGTCGATCAACGCCAACGCGAACAGCCTGGCCGCCGGCGGCTACAACGACACGGTGACCTTCACCAACAGTACCAACGGAACCGGAAATACGACGCGGCCGGTGAGCTTGACGGTGAACGCGCCGGTTCTCATCCCGGCCTTCATGGATTTCGACGGAGACAACAAGACGGACATCGCAATCTACCGGCCATCCTCCGGGGGATGGTTCATCGTACGTTCATCGGATGGCACGACCCAGGCCGTGTCGCTCGGGGCTTCAGCGGATGTGCCGGTCCCCGGGGACTACGACGGGGATGGGAAGGCGGACGTCGCGGTCTATCGTCCCTCCTCCGGAGTCTGGTTCCTCACACGTTCGTCGGACGGCACGTCCCTGAACCCCTACGCATACGGGGTTTCAGGAGATGTCCCGGTCACCGGGGATTACGACGGGGACGGGATTACCGACATCGCGGTCTATCGCCCCTCCACCGGGGGATGGTTCATCGCACGTTCGTCGGATGGCACGACCCAGGCGGCGGTATACGGTGTTTCAGGAGATATCCCGGTCCCCGGAGATTATGACGGGGACGGGATGACCGACATCGCGATCTACCGCCCATCCACCGGGGGATGGTTCATCGTCCGTTCGTCGAATGGCACGACCCAGGCGGCGGTATACGGGGTTATCGGAGATGTACCGGTCCCCGGCGATTACGACGGGGACGGCAGGACGGACATCGCGATCTACCGGCCCTCCACGGGGGGATGGTTCATCGTACATTCGTCCGATGGAACGACCCAGGCGGTCGTATACGGGGTTTTCGGGGATACCCCGGTTCATGGCGATTACGACGGAGACGGCAAGACCGACATCGCGATCTACCGCCCGTCCACCGGGGGATGGTTCATCGTGCGTTCGTCAAACAGCACGACCCAGGCAGCGGTATACGGGGTTTTCGGGGATATCCCGGTTCAAAGCCGGTACTGAACGTAACAGGTAAGGAAAATCGATCCATGGAAGGGGGCGGGGGGAACCCGCCCCTTTCCATAACATGAGCAACCTCCCGGGGACGGCGGGTTCCTATACGATCCCCGCATCGGAGGTTGCAAGACTAGGAGGTTACGCTTCCTTATTCTGGCACGTACAAACCCGGGAGCAGGTCACCAACATCACACCCCCGGGCGGAGCGCCGAGAACCTATTTTACTTACCGTAATAACGGACAGACAATACCGCTCTCATTGCCGTAACATGGTTTTTTCATCAACAAAGGGCAGGCGGAACGGATCCCGTTCCGCCTGCCCTTTTCGCAATCCTACGGCCTTTATTCCACTACAAGGTAATTCCACTTGTACGTCTTCGACGACGTATCCGCGGTATCGAATACAACGGCGAAATACCCCCTGCCGGACGTTACGTTCACCTGCCTGTCTTTCTGCGCCTGGGAAGCATTGGCGTTTTGCGGGACAAGCAGTACGACGGGATCGGAGTCGTACGGCGCGCTGAAATTCACCCTTGCCTGTTCCCCCGCCGCCCAGCGCCCCGAACCGGTCGTGAGCGTCAGCTGACCCTTCAGATCCGTGGCGGAAGAGACGTTTCCCGCCGCCCCCGCCCCCGAGTTCCTGTGGACCGTAACGGAAGGTGGAACCGGTTGGGTCGATCGGAGGCGCGTATTCTCTAGCGCCAGATAGCCGCTTTTCGTCGTGAATATTCTCGAGCCGTATTCCTTTACATTTCCGCTGGCCCGATCCGTTTCCCTGGCGGATATATGCCCCGGCAATCGAGAAAGATGATCCTTGATAACGTCGTCGGACAGCCGGCTCCTGTTCATCGAAAAATCCACATGGCTGTTGGGCGTCGTCGATATGCTGTTCGCCGCCCCGAACAAACCCCAGTTGTTCGCGACCTTGGAATCGATCACATTGTCCACCCGCAATATGGGTGTCGCATCCCCGTAGAAAAAGTTGTTCAGCAATCGGATCTTTGACGGGGTGGTGGAGGAGTTCGAGGATACGAATACGGTCTCGGCTCCGCCCTTGTTCCCATTGGCCTCGAAATGGCAATTTTCAATGGTAATGTTGGACAGCCACCCCGTGGAAGAGAACGCCCCCTTTTCGTTACCCTCGATCACGATCCCGTTGACATAAAAGGACGCCACCGAACCTTCCAGGACGATCCCTTTGTTCTTCGCCCAGCCGACGTACCCTTTGTTTCCCTGGACCGTCGTCGACGTGACGAACCCGGTGATGGGATGAAATATATTGTTGTAATTCTGGTACAGGGCGGTGTCCACAATGTTCACTTCCTGCACGGACTCCAACGATATCCCATATCCGTTGAGCGAATGGAACAATGCAATTCCCAAATCCTCGATTTTTATGAACGCCGCGAGATGAACGTTTGTTCCCAGCCTGATCCCTCCAGCGGCTCCCGGTCTTCCGTAGACACAAAAATTCTTCATGTAGACGTTCTGCACGTTCGCATCAGGCGCAACCCGGATGGCGACCACATTTCTGTCCGCCCACAACAAAGATCCTTGGCCATTCCCGACGATGGTGACGTACGATTTGTTGATCCGTATGCTGTTCGCAAGCCGGAAGTTCCCGTTGGGTATGTATACCTCGCCTCCCTCCGCGGGAAGGGAGGCGATCGCCGCGTTCACCGCGGCAGAATCATCCGTTTTGGAATCTCCCTTCGCCCCGAACGCCCGGATGTCCACCCATGGGCTCACCTTCACGATCAACGCGTTGTCCACTGTCACGTTCAGGAATGCCTGCGAAACCGGCTCGGCTCCCCCTCTCCCCGTCATAAGAAGGATCATCAGGGGAACAATGTACTTCTTCATCGGAACCTCCCGGGGTTCGCTACGAAAATGGTCAGTCTGTCCTGCGTTCCTTGCCGACCACCCACGCACCCGCGATGGAGAAGGACAGAAGCAGCAAAAGGATCAAGGAGATCCGGTAATTCCCGTGGGTACGCAGATAAACCTCCGCGGAAACGCAACAGATGCAAACGGAGGACAGCTCCAGAACCGTCACTTTCCGATGCGACATCCCGAAGTTGGTCATCCTTTGATAATAATGGGTCCTGTGGGCCTCATACCACGTATCGCCCCGCAGGATTCGCCGGATCAGGGTAACCGTCGTATCAAAGATGAAGTTGGCGAAGGGCAATACGAGCACCACGAAGGAAACGTTCGTCGAAAGGGGGGCAAGTACCGATTGAATCCCGTAGAACGCGCCCAGGAACGCGCTCCCCGCGTCCCCCATGAATACCTTGGCCGGCGGCCAGTTGTGGACAAGGAACCCCATCGCGGAGGCGGCGACCAGCAGATTCGCCACCGCCCAGCCGGACTCCCCTTCACGTGCGAACAGGAGAAAGAAAAATGAGGAAGCGATGGCCGCCTCTCCGCCCGCCAAACCGTCGATGCCGTCCATGAAGTTGTAGAGGTTGAGCATCCACACGCACCCGATCGTGGCCACGAAGATCCACAGGAACCGGGACCATTCATAGCCCATCCAAGAGACAGACGGGGAGATGCGTACGGCGTTCCAGAGACAAAGGGCACAGAACAGGAACTGGACCACGAATCGGAGCAATGTGGATAAACCGAACATGTCGTCGCAAAACCCAAGGACCGACATCCCGAAAGCGAAAAGGATCACGTTCGTGATCCCCTTGAGGGAAGAAACATCCCCCGCCATCAACCAGCTCCATATCCCGAACGCAATCCCCACGGAAGCCACCATCGGAACGCCGCCCATTCTCGGAGTGGGGACGGCGTGGGAGCTCCGCACATTGGGCACGTCCATGACGCCCGCCTTGCGTGCGAGGCGGATGGATAGCCAGACGCCCCCGGCGGAAGCCGACATTGCGGCAACGGCCAACCCGAGGGTTACCGCCCCGAACGCCGGTACCATGCCACGGTCTCCGAAATCCCCTGCTCCAGCGAAAACGGAGGGGAATAGCCAAGCTCCTTCTCGATCTTCACCGAACTGACCCGGAACGACCCGGTGACCTTGCGGACATCCTCGAACAGCGCTCCTCCCAGACGCACCAGCCCGGCAGGAACGGGGAGGAAACGGGGAGCCTTTCCCATTTCCCGGCAGACGACCGAGTACAGCCTTCTCGACGAATAATCCTCCCGGTCCCTAAGGAGATACGTGGATGCCCCGGTCGGGGATTTTCCGATCACAAGGATCACACCGTGCACGACATTTCCTACGTACACCATGCTCCGAAGATTTTCGGGACGGAACAACGGGAACGGCAACCCCCGGTCCGCCCAGCGGATCATGCGTGGCATGTTTCCCTTGTTCCCCGGACCGTACACCATCGGCAGCCGGAGGATCACGAGGGACGTGCCTCTTCCCGACAATTCCGCTCCGGCCGCTTCCTCCGACTCGAGCTTGCTGACCCCGTACGGTGTTCCGGGCCTGCACGGGGAATCCTCGCACAGAGGGACATCGCCGGTTCCGTCCTCCATCGCCTTGACGGAGCTGACATGTATAAACAGCTTCGCGCCGCTTTCCGCCGCGGCGCGCGCAACATTGCGGGTCCCCTCCACGTTGACGCGCCGGTATTCGGCCAACGGGTCTTTCACGGTTTCCTTGATAAGATGACTGCGCGCGGCAAGGTGAATGACGATATCCGCCCCGGCGAGGGCGGCAGCCAGCCCCTCTCCGGCGGATATGTCGCATGAGAACGTCCGAAGTCCGGCTGTCGCATCCGTTGCCCCCGGCTCGATCGTACCGGCAACGTCATGGCCGGATTTCACCAATGCGGTTACCAGATGGCATCCGAGGAAGCCGGTGGCGCCTGTTACAAGGATTCGCCGTTGATCCGTGGTCATCGACCTTGTCGACTCCCCTCACCCATTCGTTATCGCCATGATCAGGTCGTGATAGCGTGCGGTAACAACGGGACGGGAATATGCCGCGACGACATGGGAACGGCCCGCGCGACCCATCTCCATCCACCGGGCCTGATCGCGAAAAGCACTGCGGATGGCTTCGGACAGGGCGCCGGGCGAGCCGGGGGGTACGACAACGCCACACCCGGCATTTTTTACCAGGTGCGCAAGGTCCGAATCGGTATCCGTGCAAGCCACAACGGGCCGCTCGCATGCCATGATCCTGTACACCTTCGAGGGCACGGCGTCACATCCCGTTTCGGCCGTCTGGGGAACAAGGCACACGCTCGATGCGGCGTAGATTCGGGGAATTGTCGAATACGGTTGGTACGGCAAGAAAGTGAAATTGCCGAGTCCCGATTTTCCCACTCGTTCCCTGAGCGAATCTTTCAGGATCCCGTCCCCCATCATCAGGAAATGAATGCCCGGTTCGTCTCGCAACAACGCCGCGGACTCGATGAAACTCTCGAGTCCTTGCGCCGGGCCCATGTTGCCCGCGTAACTGACGACGAATTTCTCCTGAATTCCATGCCGGCGACTGAAATCGTTGTCTTTCGGCAGGGGGGACAAATCCCCGATATCGACAAAGTTCGGCACGACTTCCACCTTGCCGGAAGGTACTCCCTTATCCAACAGCCTCTGGCGCATTCGCGGCGCGATGACGGTTATTTTCTCCCCTTTCCGGTAGACGAATCGTTCCAGGCGCTCCAGCAAGCCGATCAATCGCTTGTTCCGAAGAGCGCCCAGCCGGACCGCGATGTCCGGATAGATCTCCTGCACATTGTAAAGAAAGGGAGCCCCGTGGAATTTCCCTAGAATCCATGCGACCACCCCGATCGTGAGGGGAGGCGATGGCGCGATGATGATGTCGGGCCGGGGAACCACGGTCATGCCGGCAACCATGCTGGCCAGATGAAATCCGCTCCATGCCAGGAGGCGGAGAAAAACGCTTTTCCCCTTTCTCGGCATGTATGTGTGATAGACCGTGATCCCGTGGTAGTCGCTCTTGCGGAGAACGGGCCCCCAATGGTTGCGGATCGGCTGCCGGGATTCGGCTTCCGGATCCCGATTGAAATGCGGGATCGTCGTAAGGACGGTAACCTTGTGGTCCTTCGACTGCAGGTCCCTGCCCAGCTCGCCCATGATCTGGGCGGTGGATACGCTGTCGGGGGGGAATACGAGGGTGAGGATCAGGACATTCGCCAACGAAATTATCCCGTTCCTGATGGGAAGCAGCGGGAGCGTGCATCCACTGCACTATATCCTTCGAGCGGATACCCACTCTTGTTCCGACAGGTCCGGAATCCGGTAACCCAACACGATCCTGCAGACGGTATCCGCCACTCCGTCCGCGAGGTATTCGACCGGGGGTTGCCACCTTCCCTTCCGTCCTGTCGCCAGCTTCACCAGGCTGAGGATGGTTTGCGGATCGGCTCCCGAGAGGATGTTGCTGCCGCACTCCACGGTTTCCGGCCGCTCCGTCACGTCGCGGATCGTCACGTTGGGAACCCCGAAGATGCACGCCTCTTCCTGGACGGTGCCGCTGTCCGAAAGGATGCAGAACGCCGCCTTTTCCAGCCGGATGAAATCGAAGAACCCAAATGGATCGACGAAGCGCAATCCGGCTTTCCGGATATTCACGCCGAACGCTTCGACTTTCGACCTCGTACGCGGGTGGAAGGAGCAGATGACGGGATAGCCGTATTCCCGGTGAAGGAGCGCCAGCGCGTCCACCAGGCCGCGAAGCCGCTCCTCGACGTCCACGTTCTCCGCCCGGTGCATGGTTACGAGGAAAAACTTCCCCTCTTTTACCCTCAATGTTTCAAGTGCCGTGCTGGCGGAGATCCGATCCCCGTGCGCATCGATCACTTCCTTGATCGGATTCCCCGTCACGAAGATCCGATCCCCGGGGATCCCTTCCCGGAGAAGGTTCTCCCGACTGCGCCGTGTGTACGGCATCAGCACGCTGCTGGAGTGGTCGATGACCCGCCGGTTCACCTCTTCCGGCACGCGGTCGTCGTAACAGCGGTTCCCCGCCTCCATGTGATACACGGGGATCCCCAGCCGCCGGGCCACGATGGCGGCCATTCCGCTGTTCGTGTCGCCCAGCACCAGGAGCCGGTCGGGACGATGCGCAAGGAACAGCTTCTCGCTCTTCTCCAGGATCCGCCCGATCTGGGCGGCGAACCCGTCGGCACGGACCTCCATCCGAACGTCGGGGGCGCGGACCCCGAGCTCCTCGAAGAAGATCCGGCTCAGCCGCTCGTCGTAGTTCTGCCCGGTGTGCACCAGGACATGGTCGGCGTTGCGGTCCAGCAGGGGGATCACGCCGCTCAGACGAATGATCTCGGGGCGGGTGCCCAGGATGGTCATCACCTTCATCGGAGCAGCTCCCCCTCCCGTCCCGTGACGTCTTCCGGCATCAACCGGCGGGCCTTGAGCAACTGTCGGGTGCCCTCAAGGTCCAGAACGGTGTCGTTGGAACTGTATTCCTTTTTCAGACAACCCGATCCCGCGCGGTCGCCGCAGACCTCCGGGAGCATCGGAAGGATTGCGTACCACTTCCCCCGTTCCACCGTACGGATCGCCTCCTCCCCGCTCACCATGATCTCATGGATTTTTTCGCCGGGGCGTATCCCTGTCACCACGGTCTGAATCGGCCGATCGCCGATCAGCGCGGCGGCCACGTCGACGATCTTCGACGCGGGAGCGCGGGGAACATAGGTCTCCCCCGGCAACGCTTCCGAGACCGCGGCGAACACGGTGTCGACGGCTTCCTGGAGGCTGAGGAGGAAACGGGTCATGTCCGGGGTCGTGATGGTCACCGGTCCCCCGTTCCGGATCTGCTCATGGAACAGGGGGATGACGGAACCGCGCGACGCGAGCACATTGCCGTAGCGCACGCAGACGAAGCGGGTACGGTTGCACCGCATGTTTCCCTGGATGAACACGCGTTCCTGGATCGCCTTGGTCATCCCCATCGCGTTGACCGGCTTGCACGCCTTGTCCGTGCTGACGCCGACCACCGTCTCGACCTTCAGGTTGTGCTTCTGGATGGCGCACACGATGTTCTCCGCGCCCTCGATGTTCGTCCGGACCGCCTCGTACGGGAAGTACTCGCAGGTGGGGACCTGCTTCATCGCCGAGGCGTTCACGACGATGTCGACGCCGCGGAGGGCCGAGGCGACGCTGTTGAAGTCGCGCACGTCGCCGATCCAGAACTGCAGCTTCTTCTGGAAGTTCCGGTAGACCACTTCGTCGGTGGCGGCGACCTTGTTCTCGTATTCCACGCGCATGAAGTACTGCTTGGCCTCGTCGCGGGAGAAGACGATGACCGCTTCCGGATCCCCCATTTCCCCGTTCAGGAGGCGGCGCACCAGGACCTTCCCCATCGAGCCTGTCCCTCCGGTGATCAGCACGCGTTTCCCGTCGAAGATCTTCGCCGCCATTCGTTACCTCCAGGTATCGTAGGGTGTGGGGTCGTTCGCCAACCGGGCCACCAGGTCGTCCCACTCCGGCAGGCGGTATCCCGTCGCCCGCACGAACTTCTCCCCCACCATGCTTCGGTCGGAAACTTCCTTTTCGTCCTGGACGATCTCCACATCCAGGTTGTACGCCTCCTTCAGCCGGAACAGGAGGTCGTGTTTGGAGATCGGAGGGGCAGTGACCTGGTAGAGTCCCGAGAGCGAAGGGTGGTCGGCGATCAGGTTCCCCACAAGCTGCGCGATGTAATTCGTGGTCACCCCGGAGTAGATCACCCTCCGGAATCCTCTCACGGTTTTCCCCTTCTGCGCCAGGAACCACTCCAGAAGGGACTGGAACTGCGCCAACTCCCTGCCGATGATCGAGGTGCGCAACGTGAGGGCGTTCGATCCGGAGACTTCTCCCAGGTATTTGCTCTTCCCGTATTGATCTTCGGCGTCGGACGGGTCCTCCTCCGTATATTTTCCCCGCCTCCCGTTGAACACGCAATCGGTGCTGAAGTGGATTACCCTCCCGCCCCATCCAGCCGCGAATTCCGCCAATTTGTGGGGCAATAGAGAATTCAGCGTGATGCTCGGGACGGCGGCCTTCGCCTCCTCGCGCTGCTTGACGATGCCGATGCAGTTCACGATGAATTCCGGTTTCCGCTCCCGCAGGAGGTCTCCCAGCGCCTGAAGATCCATCGCGTCGACGCCGCCGATGACCCGGCCCTGGCGGAACAGGGCGACCCGTCGATAGAACGGCTCGTCCAGCGGCCGGGAAACCGTGCATGCGGTGTCCGGGTGGCGGGCCAGCAACGTCTGGTACATCTTGTGGCCCAGCATCCCTTCCCCGCCGAGGACGAGGATCTTCATGCGCGGTGAACCTCTTCCTTCGCCCAGTCCATGTACTCCTTGAGCCCCTCCCGGAGGGAGACCTCCGGGTCGAAACCGAACGCCTTCCGCGCGGCGGAGATGTCCGCCAGGCTATGGCGCACATCGCCCGGGCGGGGAGGCCCATGCCGGACAACGGGGACGATCCCGGACGCTTCCTTCAGGAGTTCAACCAGGTTCTTGATGGTGATCCTTCCGCTGCTCCCAAGATTGAATGCCCCGGATATTCCGACGGTATGTGCGGCCTTGATGTTGGCCTGAACGACGTCCCGGACGTTTACGAAGTCCCGCGTCTGCTCCCCGTCGCCGAAGATGGTCAACGGTTCGCCCCGGAGCATCCGGAACGCGAAGATCGGGATCACGTTCCCGTAGGCGTCGTACCGCTGGTTCGGCCCGTAGACGTTGAAGTATCGCAGGCAGACCGCCTCGATGGCGTACAATTTCGCGTAGGCCAGGCACTCCTTTTCCTTGCACAGCTTCGTGCAGCCGTACGGAGAGTCGGGTTCCACGGGATGGTCCTCCCGGATCGGGAGGGTCTTCAGCTCCCCGAAGATGCCGGCGGAGGAGGAGGTGACGATTTTCCGCACCCCTTCGCGGCGTGCAGCCTCCAGCACGCGAAGGGTGCCGATGACGTTGATCTCCGCGTCCGCGACAGGATGGTCTATGGAGCGCTTGTTGCCTACCGACGCGGCGAGGTGGAACACCACCTCCGCCCCGCGAATCGCCTCCGCCACGGCCGTTTCATCCCGAACGTCCCCTTCGATGAAGCGGACCTCGGGAAACGGCTCCAGGTTGGAGCGGTATCCGGACAGAAGGTTGTCCAGAACGGTCACCTCGTGCCCGTCCTGGACGAGTCGTCCCACCAGGTTGGACCCGATGAATCCGGCGCCGCCAGTTACCAAAGCCTTCATCTTCCTAATCACCTATTGTATTGCCTTGGATTGGCAGATCACATGATATGGCAATAGATTCCTGTCACCTTGCGGACTCCGCTGAAACCTGGATACCCCCGGACAATCGGGCCAGCAGATCATAGATGCGCTCCCCTTGCTTACGGTAATTTTTTTCCCTCAGTACGAATTCACTCGCCTTTCGGCCAAAGTCTGACAGGTCCTCCGGCGATCTGGAGCACACCTCCCGGATCAAGCCGGCGAGTTTTTCCGGCGTTTCCTCCTTCAACAGAAAAAGAAAATCCTTGTACTCATCGGGAATCGAGGGCAACTCGGTGGTAATCGTCGGGCGGGCGGACAACATGAACTCCAGGAGCTTGGACGGAAACGAGTACCTTGTGAATACATTATTGGAAGATCTCGCGTTGACAAGGACCGTCGATTGCCTCTCCTTTTCCATAACATCCTCATTCGGGAGGAACCCCCAATACACGACTCGACGATCCCGGGCGGAATAATCCTTCACCACCGGTTCCAGAGGTCCCCTCCCGCAGATCCAAAGCCGGTAATTCTTATCCGGGATCCTTGAAAACGCGTCGAGGAGGAGTGTCAGTCCGTATTCCTCCGACAACCCGCCTGCGTACATGACGATGATTTCGCTATTCCTTGCCATTCCGTGCCGATGTCTTTCGGCTCCATCGGTTTTCCATTTCGATTCGGTTATCGCACCTTCGACAACAATGTACGGGACCTCCGTCACCCCCAGATCCTCCGCAATATGCCTGGACAAAACGACCAACCCGTCGAATTTCCTGGTCAGCCAAGGCAAGCACAGGACATCCAATGCCTTTAGGGCTCTCCGGATCGGTCCCCGCTTGATTCCCACGTCAGAAAAGGCAGGCAAGTCCGGGATGATCAGGACCGCACTGCCGCCCAGGATCCGGCTTGCGGCCAACGTGGCAAGAACGTAAGGACTATGCATCGCGTATACCAGGATGCTCTTTCTCCCCGCGTTCCGGTGTCTGTACAACCAAGCGATGATGAACACCAGGGAAAAGAACAACCGGGAAAGGTGCTTCAGAAGGATCACGTTCACGAAAGGAATGAGAACGTCTTCCGATTCCTCCCTGTGTCTCCATTTCCGGTATCCGAAGAAGATTTTCCGTCCCCGGGGGTAGTCGCTGGCGGGGATGGAACTCAATAAATCCAGATGGGATCCGGACGCCTCCTCGACCCCACGAATGATGCTCCATTGAAATTTATGTGCAGCGATTTGAGGAACCGGATCCCGTCGGGATAATTCCTCCATGGTTTCATCCGGTACCGCGAAACCGACGAATAGCGTCTTCAAGCGCTCTCTTCCGGATACCTTCAACATTCGGATCGCGACAGCCGCTCCATCGAGTGGATCCTTGCGACCCCGCCCAAAAGGAACATCAGGAACATCCCGATCAGAGGGACGAGGAGAACGTCCCAGAAGGAGCAAAACACGAGGATGTACACCAGCATAAGGAACCACAGCCCGGTGTACATCGCCGTATTCCTTTCCGATCGATGAAGGAGGAACAGGTTCTTCATGCACCGGTAGAGGAACAACAGGTAAAACGTTCCGGCCACCACGCCCATCTTCCAGACGGCGGTCAGGAACTGGTTGTGAGGACTGTTGTTTTCAGTTATCGCCTCGGCATGCAATCCCGGCGAAATGTGCAGGAAGAACCCGTGGAATCCGTTTCCGAATACCGGATCCCTAAGGATATCCTTGACGGCGTAACGGTACAACGTGATCCTCCCGCTGGAAAACGCATCCAGATCCCCTTCCCCCAATGCGCTGGAACCGACGCCGAGCTTGCTCGACCAGATCAGGCCGATCGCTTCCCCGTACCGGTCCAGCACGACATATCCCAGTGCGGCGACTATCCCCCCCAGCAGAAGTCCCAGGACGAGGTCCCTTCTCATCAGATAAAGAATCGAAAGAAAGACAAACAGGCCACACCCCAGAATGGCTTCCCGAGAAAGCGACCCGATCAGCAGGAACAGCAGGCCCGCCATTCCCAGCAGGTAGGGCACGGCGGCGATGTCCAGGCGCCGCTCTCCGTAAAACACGTGGATGACCATTACGGCGAACATGGTCGCGAAAAACACCGCAAGGGAATTCACCCCGTACGTTCCGTACAACTTCATCCCTAGAAGCGAGCCGAGCAGTTCCCCCTCGACCCGTACCGTTCCACCCGCGGTGAAAATACCGGAAACGACGACGAACGACACGAGGGCGAACACCACGGAAAACCATCGCAACGCAAAGGACATGTCCTCGTCGCTCCTGACGAGGCGATATCCGGAAAAAAACAGGAGATACGGACTGAAGAAATAGACCAGGGACAGAAAGGGGGCAGCCCCTACGTTCCGGCTGATGAAAACGGCGTTGAAGAGGACGGAAATCACGGAGAGGAAGAACGCCGCGGTGATGAAGAATTTCTCGCGGATATTCGGGATCAGGAAATAGAAGGGAACGCTGGCCAGACATGCCAGAGCGGACAACGGGACCTCGACGTCGAGCAGTCGTGTCAATACCGCGGGGATGCCGAGACATGCGACGAAGAACAAAAGCATCCCCCTTTCCGCGATCTTTCGGGAAATCCGCTTCCATCCCGCCGACAGGCCTTCCCTGAATGGACGATTCATGCTTGCTTCCAATCGTCGCGGAACAAGCCCCAAAGCGAGCGAACCTCATCCGCCATCACATAAAGGACAAGGGTGGCCGCTGTGATGACCGCCAGGCGGTACAGGAGGAATGAAGAACCCGATCCGGCGGGGAACGGCAGGTACAGGGAGAGGCGGCAGATGAACTCGACCGCAGCCACCCACAGAACCAGTTTGCATACGAGAGATACGGGAAGACGGACGATCAGGATATCGGAAGTCAGGCCCCACAATACCCCGATGTACAGAAACTGCGAAGCGACGACGACCAGGCTCGCCCCGAGGACCCCGTACCTGGGTATGGCGACAAGGTTCGCGAGAAGGCTGAACAAGGCGACCGCCAACGCGACCTTCGCCAGGACGCCGGTTTCCCCCGTCACTTCCAGCCCTTTCTGCACATACATCGAAAGCGAGGCGATGTAGACGGAGAGCACGATGAACAACATCACGCTTTTCCCGAGAAGATACCGTGGGCCCAGCACCAAGGCGACCAGTTCGGGCCCGCACAAATCGACCAGGACCAGCAGGGGCGTGAAAAGCAGGCTGAGCAAGGCGATGTTCCGGGCGATCAACTTCCCGATCTCGTCTTTCCCGCATCCGTTTTTCCACATCGCCATGATGATGGGGTGCGAGGCGAGGAGCAGCGGCATGGTCAATAACCCCGCGCACCCGACGCTCAAATCCTTGAACGACGCATATTGCCCCAGGTCGGCCGACGCCCGGAAATATTTGAGGATCAACCGGTCGCCGACGGTGTAGAACTGCGTGGCGAAGAACCACACGCACATGGGCATCCCGTAGCCGAGAAGCTTTCGGAACAAATCCCTGTTCGACAGTGGAGAATCCGCAGAGGAAGGCCGAACCAGGGTTCCCCTCCTCTTCCAAACCAAGGCGAGGATCCCGGTCGCATATCCCACCGAAACGCTCAACAACGCGGCGGCTTCTTTCCCGTTCGCCAGAACGATCGCAAAGCAAAGAAACCCGAACTGGGACAGACCCTGAATGCCGACGGAGATGGCCTGGTCCGCCACTTTCCGCGAGGATTGGAAAAAGCTGAGAAGCAGGGACTGGAACAACTGGGTCGCCAGGACCGTTGTCCCCAGCAACGCCAGAAGGTGACGACGGGTCATGAGATATATCGCAACGTACCCGATGGTCGCCGCCGGTATTGCCGAGATGGCCTGAATCGTCAATGTCTCCCTCTGGAATTCCGCGGCACGGCCCGGGTAGTACTCCGGATAGACGTAGAGTACGGCCGTGTACAGCCAGCTACCTCCCAACTGCACCAGAAGCAGGACCGTCGTGATCACGACCGAATACCATCCGTACTGGTCCGGGGACAATGCCCTCGTGAGGATGACAATGCTCGCGAGACCCAACACGGCCGGCACGAGCTTCACGGGGACATACCGGATCATTTCGCGCTGGAGGGAGCGCTCGTAATTCTCCGCGATCCCCCCTTCCGGAAGAGCTGGCGGCCCGGTATTCCTCATGGCGTCGAGAGGATTCGGCATGTCCTGGAAAGGTTGCGCTCCGGGTTCTCTTATGTCTTTTTCGACCGGTCGGATGCGCCTGCGCCTTCACGACCCGCGATGCAGACGACGACCGACAAGGAGAGGAAGGAGAGCAGCGCGGTCAGGAACGCGATGAGAACCCGTTGCGGCCTCGTCTTCCGGTCCGGAGGCTCCGGAAAATCGATTACCTTGAAGCCGAACTGTTCGCGGTTCCTGGCCAGCATTTCCCGTTCCAATTCCTGCCCGTACAGGGTGTACAAACGGTCCCGGGACAGCAGGTCGGACGATTTCCCGATCTGCTCCCCGATGAATTTCTTGTTCCTGCCCGCCCGCTCCAGCGCTTCCTCCTGGAGACGGCTCTTCCCTTCTTCGAGGTAGTGCCCCACGATGTCGGCGGACCCTGCCGGCGAGTGGGACTCGAAGGAGATGGACAGCGTGCCCGCCTTTTTGTTCACGGACACGATCAGCCGTTTCCTCGCCGAACGGACGGCATCCCAGTAACCGGGGATCCTTGGCCCCTTCTCCCCGCTGGAAAGCGCTTCCAGCCAGCCCGCCCTCATCTTCCCCGAAGCCGGGTCGTACCGGTTTGCCAGGACGATCGGCCACAGATTGTATTTCCTGAAAACCCGGACGGTCAGGTCGCTGCTTCGGAAAAGGGTTTCCAGCTCCTCCACCTTGGAGGAGCCGCCGATGTCGATCCCGAAAGACGCAAGCGCCCCAAGGGCGGGCACCTGCTTTTTCTCGTCGATCGCGGGAGTGATGACCGCCGTCGCCTGGTAGACGTCCGGCAATCGAAGCGTTACGAGGAGCGCCAGTATGCCGGCCGCCAGGGAGACGAGGGCAACTTTCCACCAGACCTTCCGGAAGACGGCGAAATATCCCCCGAGATCGATCACATCGTCCGGACGAACGGACTGTCGGCGCTCCTCCACGGATCCCCCCTTCCTCCCCTCCATTGGCGACGAACCGCGACTCCCGGGATCAGGGAACCGCCAGGAAAACTCCGAGCGTTACCGCGATCTGCATCATGATCTGGGTGATGTCCTTCACGTCCTTCATCACATGGGAGAACATCAGCTTCTCCGGGACCACGATGGCGTCCCCCGCCTCGAGTTTTGCGGACATCAGACCACCACCGCCGCCCATGATCCAGAACCCCCGGTCAAGCGTGGCCTTCGTCAGGACGCTGCCGTCCGCCTGCACCACGAAGATGCGGTCCCGGTCGGCGTCCTCCGTGGGTCCACCGACTTTCCGCAGGAAGTATCCCGCCGTCGGGTTGGCCGGGTTGAACACGACGGCCGTGGGGTTGTACACGCGCCCCATCACGTTGACGACCTGGGGTGTCTTGGGGACCGTCAACTGGTCCCCCGGCTCGACGACGAGGTCGTTCTCGGTCCCCTCCAGCTTGTCGCTCTCGGAAAGCCGGAGGATGATCCGCCCCTGCGCCTGCACCGTCCTCAGCCGGGCAAGGAGAAGCTTGCGCGTCTCCAGGACCTGCTTCTGCGTCTCCGTGTCTTCCTTGTCGAGCGCGGCGGCGGTCTCCTTCATCGACGTCCGGGCGACCTCCTGCTCCAGCTGCTCGATGGTCCGGTCGATCAGCTCCTGCTGGCGCCTCTGGACGGAAACGCGGGTAAAGACCGCGCCGCGCAGAAACGCACCCTGTGTGAAACCGCCCGCGCGCTTGAGGATGGAGCTCAGCCGTTCCCCCTTGCGGGCGGCGTACACCCCCGGGGACCGTACCTCCCCCGCGAGGATGATGTACCGCTGCTCCAGGAGATCCGGCATCGGCCGGACCATCAGCTGATCCTGGTCCCCGATCAGGAGATCCTGGGTCGGATCGCCCGACAGCGCCCGTTCGAGATTGATCGCCAGGATCGACGTGTTCTTCCGGTCCGCGGTGAGCCGCGCGATCTCCGCCTCCTCCAGGGAGGCATTCCGGGTCAGGTCCCCTCCCAGCTTGACCAGGTCGGACACCCGGGTGCCGGGGAGGATCTCGTACGCGCCGGGGTTGCGCACCTCGCCCGCCACCGTCGCGACCATTCTCTCCCGGAAGGAGGAGACGTTGTACACCGTCACGGTGTCCATCGGCTGCAGCGCGACGTCGGACGCGGCGTCCCGGTCGACGATGATCTTGCGCAGGTTGACGGGCAGTATCACCTTCAGCCGATCGGGTCCCACCAGGCGGGTGACCAGGGCGTAATCGAGGAAGGTATCCGGAAGGAAGAACTTCTCGTCGGGGACCAGGGAGGCGACGGTGAGCCCCGGCTTCCACTCGTACTTCCCCGGCCGCTGGACGTTCCCCTCCACCTCGACGACGTTCTCCATCTCCGGGAGGACGGCGAGGATTCGCAGGATGTCCCCGTCCCGGAGCTGGAAGGCGGACAACGCGGCCTCCGCCTCCTCCAGGTTCAGATCGATCGCCACGCGGGCGCGGTTTCCCTCCAGGCGCTCCACCTGCACGCGGCGCTTGTACGCGGAGGGGGCGAGTCCCCCGGCGGTCTCCACGACCTCGCGGATCGCCCGCTCCCCCTTGAGCTCGTAGATCGCCGGCCGGCGGACCTCCCCCGCCACCGCGACCAGGGGGCCCACAACGGGGACGAAGACGGCGTCCCCGGGGGACAGGCGGATGTCGTGGCTTACGTCCCCCCGCAGGAGGAAGTCGTAGATGTCGATCTCCCTGGGCGTTTCCCCACCGCGCTTGACCTGCACGCGGCGCAGGGAACCGATGTCCTTGATCCCGCCCGCCATGGCGATGGCCTGGAAGGCGGTGTGAAAGGTGGACACCTGGTACCGTCCGGGCGCCTGGACCTCCCCGAGGACCGACACGACGAACCCTTTCATCTGGCCGATGGAGACGTCGGAGCTCACCTCGGCGGTCGTGCCGAACCGGTTCCGCAGGAGGGTCTTCACTTCCCCGAGCGTCTTCCCCGCCACGGAGAGGGGGCCCATTTTCGGCAGGAAGACCTTGCCGTCCCGGTCGACGCGAAGACGGTACGTACCCTCCAACCGCCCCCACAGCTTGACGACGAGTTCATCTCCGGGGCCGACGACGTAATTGTCCGGCACCGGCAATAATTCTCCGATGACCGGGATATCGGCCCTCGGGTCGAACAGCTCGTGCCCGAAGAAGGAGAGCTGCCGCGCCTCTTCAAACGAGAGCCGGGAGGCGAACAGCTTGGAGACGTAGACCGATTTCCGCCAGTCGAAGGGGGCGGCGACCGGCTTCTCCATCCCTTCCGTTTTCTTGGCGTTCGCCCGCGCGGCCGCCTCGCCCGCCACACCCTCCTGGGTCGGGATCACCCCCGTCTCGGCGTCCGCCTCTTCCCGCCATTTCGGCGGCAGGAACTGCTTCAGCTCCGGGTTCGACCGGATGATCTGCCGCGCCTCGGGGGAAAACTCCCCTCGTCGCACCGCCTCCTGCACCACCATCAACTGGGCGGGCGTCGGCGGACTCGCAGGACCCGCCGCCGAGGCCAGGGGAGGCAGCGCAACGTAGAGGAATTGCAGCGCGCAGAGCATCCATACAAGAACCGGTTTCGCTCTCAAGGAGTCACTCCTGTGGGTTTTCATTCGGCGGCGAACAGGCTACCGCCCACGCCGCAACCCGGAAGACGGGGATTTGATCCGCGAACTTGTCGCTTATCGAATGCAAATCGTTATTTTACCGCATTACCGCCAACTTCGCTCCCGGCGAAAAACGGATCTCCGTCGCGCGCCGGAAATCGGTAGCCGCGGAATCGCTTTCGGGTCAGTGGATGGACTTGGGGGGAGGAGGGATCATTTCGGAGGAAAATTCGGGGGAATCATCGCCGACGGAAGCGATCGAGGCATCGGCGGCGGCAGCGACCGGGGGGACGGCAACCCCGTGGAATCCGTAGTCGGGGCGGTACCCTTTCACCAGTGCGTCCAGTTTTTCGACGACGCAGCTACGGTTGCCGGTAATGGCGCAAACGATCAACTCCTCCAACTGCTTCGTCCAGGAGCGCGGCATCCGCTCGCTGCCGATCAGCTTCATGACCTTCGGGTGAGTGGTGCCGCCCACGTCCTCCCCCTCGACGATCAGCTCTTCGTGCAACTTCTCGCCCGGGCGCAGCCCCGTGAACACGATCTCGGCGTCCACGCCCTCCTCTTTCCCGCTCAGGCGGATCAGGTTCCTCGCCAGGTCCACGATCTTCACCGGCTCGCCCATGTCGAGGACGAACACCTCGCCTCCCTCCCCCATCGCGCCCGCCTGCAGGATCAGCCCCGCCGCCTCCGGGATCAGCATGAAGTAGCGCGACGCGTCCTTGTGGGTGACGGTCAGCTTCCCCGCCTCCGCCAGTTGCCTGCGGAAGATCGGGATCACGCTCCCCACGCTTCCAAGGACGTTGCCGAACCGGACGGCGACGAACACCGTCGCCGCTTTCCGGTTGGCGACGTTGTGGATCACCAGCTCCGCCAGGCGCTTCGTCGCCCCCATCACGTTCGTCGGGCGCACCGCCTTGTCCGTCGAGACGAGGACGAACCGCTCCACCCCGAACTTCGCGGCCGCCTCGGCCACGATCCGCGTCCCAAGGACGTTTGTCTTCACCGCCTCCACGGGGTGGGTCTCCATCATCGGCACGTGCTTGTAGGCCGCCGCGTGAAAGATGATCGCGGGACGATGGGCGCGCACGATCTCCTCGACCCTTCCCCGGTCGCGCACGTCGCCGATCACCGGGACCAGGCCCACGGCCGGGAACATCCCCCGCATCTCCATCTCGAGGTAGAAGAGCGGGCTCTCCGCGATCTCGAACAGGATCAGCCGCCCCGGCGACAGCCGCGCGATCTGGCGGCACAACTCGGAGCCGATCGACCCCGCCGCCCCGGTCACCATCACCGTGCGCCCCGTGATGTGCCGATGGAGCAGGTCGGCATCCAGCGCCACCGGGTCCCGCCCCAGCAGGTCCTCGAGGTCCACGTTCCGCAGCGCGCGGACGCTCACCTTGCCGTCGATCAGGTCGCCGATGCCGGGCAGGATCCGGAACGTGGCGGACACCTCGCGGCAATGCTCCACGACGTGACGCAC
>Ga0210377_10001180_pt1 | contig 24005 bp, 19 predicted proteins | sample PLM4_65_b1redo_FD_155480 | JGI IMG/M metagenome (GOLD analysis project Ga0210377, IMG submission 155480) | Groundwater sediment microbial communities from an aquifer in East River, Colorado, USA - PLM4_65_b1 redo | ecosystem: Environmental > Terrestrial > Soil > Riparian zone | place: USA: East...
CCCGCTGGGGGATGGGGGACTCGCGCTCGCCACGCCTGGAACGAGCCTGCAGCGACAGGCGAGCCATCGGGGCGCGCCGGGGGTCTCCCGTCCCGCCCCGTCCCACGACGAGCGGCGCTGGGCGCGACGTCGTGCGACTGCCAGATCGACGTTCGGTCAGCGGTCAGGTCCTTGCGCGAAGGAACAGCGAGGTGCCCAGGCCCAGGAAGATGATGTTGGCGGTCCAGGCGGCGAGCAGGGGGGGCAGGAGGTCGGCGCGGGCGAAGGCGAGGGCGACGTAGTGGACGACGAGGTAGCCGGCCATGATGGCGATGGCGAGCGCGATGCCGAAGAGGCGACCGCCGCGCGGCGACTGCAGCGAGAAGGGGATGGCGACCAGCACCATGATCAGGTTCACGAGCGGGAAGGACAGCTTGGAGTAGAGCTCGACCATGTACTTCTTCACCTGATAGCCGGTCGCCTCCAGCCGCACGACGTACTCCTTCAGCTCCCGGTAGCTCATGGCCGCGATCGGCTTGGAGATCTTGGTGAAGTCATCGATCTCCTCCCGCAGGTCGATGGCGGTCACCGCGAACGGGATCGTCTGGACTTCACCCTTCTTGCCGAACTCTCGGAAGGCGCCGTCCATGAGCTCCCAGCCCTCGGGGGTCCAGTGGGCCCGGCGCGCGTCGAGGCGGCTCTGCAGCCGGAAGGTCGGCTGCTCCACCTCGAGGACGGTCACCCCGTACATGTCGGCGCTGCCCGGGTGGAGCAGCTCCACGCGGTAGAAGCGGCTGTCGGTGGTGCGCAGCCACAGCCGCTCGCGGGATTGTAGGTGACGCGGGAGCTGGCCCCGGATCTTCACGCGATCGACCTCGTCGCCCAGCTCGTTGAGCTTGGGCAGCAGCAGCTCCTGGAAGAGCCCGGACACGATGGCGACACCGGTGGCCAGAAGAAGGATGGGGGCCGCCACGCGGTAGAGGCTCATGCCCGCCGCCTTCATGGCGGTCAGCTCGTGGTAGCGGGTGAGGGCCAGGAACAGGAAGATCGTGGCCACCAGCATCACCACGGGCAGGCCGTCGTGCAGCGCCGCCGGCACCCGGTAGACGAAGTGCTCGAGGACGTAGATCAGCGGCGGCTTGATGCGGATGTAGCGGTCGAGCGTCTGCAGCAGATCGATCACCACGAACAGCACGGCGGCCACCGCGAGGCCAACGCCCATGAAGACCAGGTGCTCGCGCAGCAGGTAGCGGTCGAGGATGTGCGTGGAGTCCCGCACGCCCACGCCCGGTCGTTCCGCGGCGTCGTCCCGCCGGGGCAGCGCGCGGCGCACGGCGGCGAGCGCGCGCCACGCCGAGGGCAGGGCGGGCATCGGCCACTCCCGCGTCGTGGCGACGAGCAGCGTGGCGCCGATCGCGGTGAACAGCAGATTGGGCGTCCAGATGGCCAGCGCCGGCGGCAGCCGCAGCCGCAGCGCCGAGCCCTCCAGCGAGGTGAGGACGACGTAGTACGCGACGAGGATCGCCAGGCTGGCCACCAGCGCGATCGAGCGGCCGCCGCGGTGCGAGCGCACGGCCAGCGGGAACGCGACGAGGGCGAAGACGATCGACGCCACCGGAAACGCGACGCGCTTGTGCCACTCGACGAGGTACGGGGTGCGGCCGGCCCGGTCGCCCTTCAGCTCCTCGAGGCGCTCGTGGAGCGCGGGGAGCGAGAGGTCCTTCTCGGGCTTCTCGACGCGCGGCGCCGAGCGCAGCGGCGAGTCCACCGCGAGGCTCATGTCGTAGATGCTGAAGTTGGTCAGGCGGTAGCGGGCGGCGCTGGCGGCCCCGCCGGTGGGTGGCGAGTTGCCGGCGGGGACGGCGGGGGCGGCCGGCAGGACGTCGGCCTCGCTGACGGCGCCGTTGATGAGGCGCAGCGTGATCCGCCGGTTCTCCTCGTCGGTGAGCAGCCGGCCCTCGCGGGCGGTGATGATCCTCGAGATCTTCGGGTCCCGCTCGTCGGACACCAGGAGGCCCCGCAGCGCGACCTGCGAGGCGCTGACGTCCTCCACGTAGATGATGACGTCGCCGAACGTCGGGTTGAACACGCGCTCGGCCAGTCCGCTCATCGCGCGCGCCTGGAGGATCTTGAAGAGCTGGCGCTGGAACTCCTGGTTGGCCAGCGGATTCACGATCAGGGTGAGGCTGGCGGTGGCCGCCATCACCACGAGGGCGGCGGCCAGCACCGGGCGGAAGAGCCGCAGCGTGCTGATCCCGGCCGCCTTGCACGCGATGATCTCCATGTCGCCGGCGAGGCGGCCGCCGGCCAGCAGCACGGCGACCAGCAGCGCCATCGGCAGCGTGTGGGCGAGGAACGAGGGCAGCATGAAGACCAGGAGCTGGATGACCAGATAGAACGGCACGCCCTTGGTGATCACGAGGTCGGTCAGGTGGTAGATGCGGTCGATGACGAGGAAGAAGGTGAAGAGCGCGCCGCCGAAGCAGAAGGGCGAGATCAGCTCGCGGACGATGTAGCGGTCGAGTACGGGCACCGCTGGCAACCTCACCCGTCTGTTGTACCATAGCCCGGTGCCGCGGAAATTCTACGGGGCGCTGCTCGTCGGGCTCGCCGTGCTCGCCGGCGCCACCGTGGCGGCCGCCGACCGGAGCGATCGTCTCGACCGCTTCCGCGAGCTGGCCGCCAGCCGGCTCGGGCTCGCCCAGATCCTCGACCCCGACCCGTCCACCGATGCCTATCGCGAGATCTACGCGGTGCTCGACGACGAGATCGTCGAGAACCTCGCCTCCGGTGGCCCGTTCGCCTCGCTCGACTTCCTGCAGGACCGACTCGACGCGTTCGCCGAGGTCTGGGGTGGCGCCACCCTGCGCCTGGTTCGCGCCGACGGGCTGTTCGTGGGCGCCTTCGTGCTGGACGAGCGCTCGGCCGCCAACAGCGTCCGCGTGTATGGTCGCCTGGCCGGCGAGGGACCGGCGCTGCTGACGGCGCTGTACCGCGAGGGGCGCCCGACCGTGTACGTGCTGCCGGGCGCCCGCGACAGTGGCGCGCTCGTGGTGGCGTGGGAGGGAGCGCCGTCGGGGTGGGGGACGCGGCCGCTGCGCGTGGACCTGCTGCGTCGCGACGGCGACGGCGTGCGGGTGGCGTGGTCGACCGCGGAGCTGTTCGCCGACGGGCTCCTCGCCCGCAGCTGGAGCGTGCGCGGCGGCGACGTGCGCATCCGGTACGAGGTGCGGTATCCGGGCTGGGCGCCGGGCTGCGACGGCCAGACCGAGGAGGAAGACGTCTATCGCGTGGCGCCGGCCGCCACCGTCGTGCGCGTGGCCCGTCAGGAGCACGACGCGTGGCATCGCGACCTGCACGCGACGGTGGGCCGGCTGATGTCGGCGCTCGCCGCGCGTGACGAGACGACGCTGGCCGCGCTGGTACCCGATCGCGCGCTACGCACGCAGCTGCCGTCGACGCTGCGCCCGGAGCCCGCCTGTGACGCCCGCGAGGGCGCCGGGGGCAACACGGTGTCGGTGGCGGCGGCGGCCGGCCGCCAGCCGTGGGTGCTGACCTTCCGCCGGGTGGGCGCCCGCTGGCGGCTGACCGGCGCCACCCGGGTGCTACAATGACCCCTCGCACAGCATGACGGAGCCGAGCCCGCCGTCCGCCGCGCCCATCGCCGATCGCTACGAGCCCGCCGCGGTCGAGGCGCGCTGGTATCCGGAGTGGGAGCGGCGCGGCTATTTCCGGGCCGAGCCGGACCATCCGGGCCCGCCCTACTGCATCGTGATCCCGCCGCCCAACGTCACCGGCTCGCTCCACCTCGGCCACGCGCTGGTCAACACGCTGCAGGACATCCTGATCCGCGCCAAGCGGATGGACGGCTACAACACGCTGTGGGTGCCCGGCACGGACCACGCCTCGATCGCGGTGCACGTGATCCTGGAGCGCCAGCTGGAGGCGGAGGGCAAGACGCGCCAGGACCTCGGGCGCGAGGCCTTCCTCGAGCGCGCCTGGCGATGGAAGGAGGAATCGGGCGGGACCATCATCCGTCAGCTCCGGCGCCTGGGGGCGTCGTGTGACTGGACGCGTGAGCGCTTCACGATGGACGCCGGGCTCTCGCGGGCGGTCCGCGAGGCGTTCGTGCGGCTCTACGACGAGGGCCTCATCTACCGGGGCGACTACATCGTCAACTGGTGCCCGCGCTGCCAGACCGTGCTCGCCGACCTCGAGGTGGAGCGTGAGGAGCGCGACGCCGACTTCGTCTACATCAAGTACGGGCCCCTGACGCTCGGCACCGTGCGCCCGGAGACCAAGCTCGGCGACACCGGGTTGGCCGTTCATCCCGGCGATCCGCGCTACACGCAGTACGTCGGCCGCACGCTCCGCATCCCGTCGGTGAACGGCGAGATCGACATCCAGGTCGTGGCCGACGAGGCGGTCGACCCGGACTTCGGCACCGGCGTCATCAAGGTCACGCCCGGTCACGACCCGACCGACTTCGAGATCGGGCGCCGCCACAACCTGCCGGTGCGGACGGTCATCGGCTTCGATGGCCGGATGACGGCGCTGGCCGGAACGTACGCGGGGCTGGACCGTTTCGAGTGCCGCAAGCGGATCGTGGAGGACATGCAGGCGCTCGGCCTCATCGATCGCATCGAGCCCTACCGGCACGCCGTCGGCCTGTGCTATCGCTGCAAGACGGTCGTGGAGCCCCTCGTCTCCAAGCAGTGGTACGTCAACGTGAAGCCGCTGGCCGAGGTGGCGATCGCCGCCGTGCGGGAGGATCGGATCCGCATCCTGCCGCGCAGCTGGAGCAAGACGTACTTCCACTGGATGGAGAACATCCGTCCCTGGTGCATCTCCCGCCAGCTCTGGTGGGGGCACCGCATCCCCGTCTGGTACTGCGAGGCCGACGGCTCGGTCCACGTCTCCCGCACCGACCTGGCGGCGTGCCCGAAGTGCTCGGGGCCGGTGCGCCAGGACCCCGACGTCCTCGACACCTGGTTCTCCTCGGGGCTGTGGCCGTTCTCCACGCTGGGGTGGCCGGACGATACCCCCGAGCTGCGGACGTACTACCCGACGTCTGTTCTGGTCACCGGCTACGACATCCTTTTTTTCTGGGTCGCGCGGATGGCGATGCTGGGCCTGCATCTCATGAAGGAGGTGCCGTTTCGAGACGTCTACATCCACACGCTGGTCCGCGACCCCCAGGGCCAGAAGATGTCGAAGTCGAAGGGCAACGTCATCGATCCGCTCGGCGTGATGGAGCGGTTCGGCACCGACGCCTTCCGGTTCACGCTGGCGATCCTGGCGGTCCCCGGCGTGCACGACATCCGGATCGCCGACGAGCGCGTCGAGGCGCATCGCAACTTCGCCAACAAGCTGTGGAACGCGGCGCGGCTGGTGCTCTCGAATCTCGACGGCTACGAGCGCGGGGGCGACGTGGGCCCGGCCGGGCTGCCGGGACGCTGGATCGAGAGCCGGCTGCAGGCGACGATGACGAGCGTGCGCGACGCGCTGGACGCCTACCGGTTCAGCGACGCGGCGGCGGCGATCTATCAGTTCCTCTGGAACGATTTCTGCGATTGGTACCTGGAGATCGCCAAGGTCTCGCTCTACCACGCCGCCGACCCGGCCGAGCGCAACCGCGTACAGCACGCGCTCGTCACCGTGCTCGAGCGGACGCTGCGCCTGCTGCACCCGTTCATGCCGTTCATCACCGAGGAGCTGTGGCAGCGCTTGCCGCACGAGGGGGCGTCCATCATGGTGGCGCCCTATCCCAAGGCCGCGGCGCCGCCCGACGCCGCCGCCGAGCGCGAGATGGGGCTGCTGATGGAGACCATCACCGCCATCCGGAACATCCGCGGCGAGATGCGCCTGTCGCCGGCCCAGACGCTGACCGTCACCGTGAAGGCGGCGGCCGGGGACGACGCGCTACTGCGCGCGCACGGCGCGCTGGTCGAGACGCTGGCCCGGGCGCGGGTCACCACCGACCCGAGGGCGACGCGGCCACGCGCCTCCGCCCTCGGCGTCGTCGGCCGGTCGGAGATCTACGTGGAGCTGGAGGGGCTGGTGGACCTCGCCGCCGAGCGCCAGCGTCTGGAGAAGGAGATCAAGCGCACGACCGAGGCCATCGCGTTCACGCGCGGCAAGCTGTCGCGCCCCGACTTCACCGAGCGGGCGCCCGCCGAGATCGTCGACAAGGAGCGGGAGAAGCTCGCCGAGCAGGAGGCCCTGCGCGCCAAGCTGGTGGCCAGCCTGAGCTGGGTGGGATGACGCGGGCGGTCCTCGCCGGCCGCGTTGTGCGCGTCGGCCGCGTGGAATCCACGCAGAGCGTCGCCTTCGCCCTGGCCGCCGAGGGCACGGCCGACGGCACCGTCGTCGTGGCCGACTCGCAAGTCGCCGGCCGCGGCCGGCGGGGCCGCGCGTGGCTCGACGAGCCCGGCGCCAGCCTGCTCGTGTCCATCGTCCTGCGCCCACGGCTGCAGACGGTGCGCCTGCCGCTGCTCTCGCTGGCGGCGGGGGTGGCGGTCGCCGACGCGCTGGCCGAGATCGCCGGCCTGGGGCCGCGGCTCAAGTGGCCGAACGACGTCCTCGTCGGCGGCCGCAAGATCGCCGGCATCCTTCTCGAGAGCCGCCTCGGGCCGGCTCCGCTCGTCGTCCTGGGGATCGGGGTCAACCTCGCGCAGCGGGCGTTTCCGCCCGAGCTCGACGGGCGCGCCACGTCGGTCGCGCTCGAGACCGGCGGCGACGTGGATCGCGAGGCGCTGCTGGGCGCGCTGCTGGAGGCGCTCGATCGGCAGCGCGACGGGCTCGAGCGTGGCGCGTTCGCCGAGGCCCGCCAACGGTGGCGCGCCCGTTCCGAGACCCTGGGCCATACGGTGCGCATCGACGGGGTCAGCGGTGTGGCGATCGACATCGACGACGACGGGGCGCTGGTGGTAGCCGACGGTGACCAGCGCCGTCGCGTCGTCGCCGGCGAGATCGCCTAGCGATGCTCCTGGTCATCGAGGTCGGCAACACCAACACCAAGATCGGCGTGTACGACGGTCCACGCCTGCTGGTGTCGTGGCGCCTGACCAGCCGGCGGGAGCAGACGGCCGACGAGTACGGCATGTTCATCGAGACCCTGCTCCGCACGCGCGGGCTCACGCCGGCGAGCATTGGGGGCGTGGCGATCTCCAACGTGGTGCCGCCGGTCCAGCAGACGCTGGAGTGGATGTGCGAGAAGTACTTCGCCGTCACGCCGTTGACCGTGGAGCCCGGCGTGAACACGCCGATCCCGCTCAACGTCGACAATCCCCGCGAGGTCGGCGCCGACCGGGTGGTGAAGGCGATCGCGGCCATCGCCCTGTATGGCCCGCCGCTGATCGTGGTCGACTTCGGCACCGCCACGACCTTCGACTGCATCAACGCCCGCGGCGAGTTCATCGGCGGCGCCATCGCCCCCGGCATCGCGACGGCGGCCGACGCCCTGCTGAACCGGGCCGCGCGCCTCTTCCGGGTCGAGCTGGTCCGGCCCAAGGACGCCATCGGACGCAACACGGTCCACAACGTGCAGTCAGGCGTCGTCTACGGCTGGGCCGGTCTGGTGGACGGCATCGTCGAGCGGATGAAGGCGGAAATGGACGGCACGCCGCGCGTCGTGGCCACCGGCGGCCACGCCGGGCTGATCGTGAACGTGGCCCGGTCGATCCAGGACGTGCACGAGCACCTGGCCTTCGAGGGCCTGCGCCTGCTGTGGGAGCGCGCGAACCCGGCGTGAGCGCGCCGGCCGTTGACACCCTGGGGCTCGGTCGGTATACTCCACAAAACCTAGTAGGTGAGCGACGGGTGATCCCTATATTTGGGGATCAGGCGGCAAACCCGAAGTAGCGCGAGGGGGGGCAGGCGCATGGGGATGTGGGTCGGTCGCGGGCGCAAGGCGAGAGTGGCCTACGGGTTCGATGACATCGCGCTTGTCCCGGGTGCCCTGACGGTCAACCCCAACGAGGTCGACATCTCCTGGGAGCTGTGCGGCCAGCGCTACGAGCTGCCCATCATCGCCGCCGCCATGGACGGCGTCGTCGGGCCCCGCCTGGCCGTCGAGATGGGCCGCCTGGGCGGCCTCGCCGTGCTGAATCTCGAGGGGGTGTTCTCGCGCTACGCCAATCCCGACGACGTCCTCGAGCGGATCGTGTCCGCGAGCCAGGACGAGGCGACCAAGATCATCCAGTCGATCTACGGCGAGCCGATCAAGGAAGAACTGATCCACCAGCGCATCCAGGAGATCAAGAAGGGCGGCGGCCCGGCCGTCGTGTCCGCGATCCCCCAGCGGGCCGAGCGCTTCGCCCAGATCGCCCAGGAGGCCGGCGCCGACATCTTCGTGGTGCAGTCGACGGTCACGACGGCTCGCCACATCGCCAGCGAGTACGCGCCGGTCGACTTCCGCAAGCTGAAGAAGTCGCTGGCCATCCCGCTGATCATCGGCAACTGCGTCACCTACGAGGCGTGCCTGGAGCTGATGAACACCGGCATCGACGGCATGCTCATCGGGGTGGGCCCCGGCGCGGCCTGCACCAGCCGCGAGGTGCTGGGCCTCGGCGTGCCGCAGGTCACCGCCACCGCGGACGCCGCGGCCGCGCGCGACCAGTACTACAAGCAGCGCGGCCGCTACGTGCCCGTCATCACCGACGGCGGCATGATGACCGGCGGCGACGTGTGCAAGGCGTTCGCCGCCGGCGCCGATGCCGTCATGATCGGCTCCGCGTTCGCCCGCGCGATCGAGGCACCGGGTCGCGGCTACCACTGGGGCATGGCCACGCCGCACGCCAACCTGCCGCGTGGCACCCGGATCCGCGTCGGCGTCGCGGGCACCCTGGAGCAGATCCTGTTCGGGCCCGCCTTCACCGAGGACGGCACGCTGAACCTGGTGGGCGCCATCCGCACGTGCATGGGGTCGGTCGGTGCCCAGAGCATCCGCGAGCTGCAGCAGACCGAATTGATCATTGCGCCCACGATCAAGACCGAAGGCAAGGTCTTCCAGCAGGCGCAGAAGCTGGGGCGCCCGCGGTAGCGAGCGCGCCGGTGCGGTCCGGACCGGCGGGCGGAGATCCGCAGTGAACCAGATCGTCGTGCTCAACGCGGGTGGCCAGTACTGCCACCTGATCGCCCGGCGTATCCGTGAGCTCGGCGTCCACGCAGTCGTGGCCGACATCAACCGGCCGGCCGCGGACTTCCAGGACGCGCGCGGCATCATCATCTCCGGCGGGCCGGCCAGCGTGACCGAGCCGACCTCCCCGGCGGTCGATCCCGGCATCTATCGGCTCGGCGTGCCGATTCTCGGTATCTGCTACGGCCATCAGCTCATGGCCAAGGACCTCGACGGGCGGGTGTCGAGGGGCGTCGTCAAAGAGTACGGACCCTCCTCGCTGACCTGTGAGAAAAGCGTCATTTTCAAGGGGCTTCCGGCGAGAGATATCACAGTCTGGATGAGCCACGGGGACACCGTGACGGCGACGCCAAGTGGCTTTACAACGATCGGTCGAACCGACGATTGTCGGATCGCGGCGATGCAGGACTCGACGCGCAACCTGTTCGGTCTGCAGTTCCATCCCGAGGTCGTCCACACCGAGTTCGGCACGGATATCTACCGGAACTTCGTCTTCGACGTCTGTGGCTGCACCGCTGACTGGGACCCGCGGGCCCGGGTCGAGCAGGTGATGGACGACATCCGCGCCCGGGCCGCCGGGCGGAAGGTGTTCTTCCTGATCAGCGGCGGCGTCGACTCGACCGTGGCGTTCTACTGCTGCTATCGCGCCCTCGGCCCCGGTCGGGTCCTCGGTCTCTACGTGGACACGGGATTCATGCGGGAGGGCGACGCCGAGGCGGTCGAGCACCTGGTGCGCGAGGCCGGGGCCGAGGCGATCCACATCGCCGACCGCAGCGCCGACTTCTTCGGACGGCTGGCCGGGGTGACGAATCCCGAGCACAAGCGCACGATCATCGGCGACACGTTCCTCGCCGTGCAGGAGGACGAGTTCGCCCGGCTGGGGCTCCGCGAGGAGGAGTGGCTGCTGGGGCAGGGCACGATCTACCCCGATACCATCGAGTCGGGCGGCGCCCGCCACTCGGCCAAGATCAAGACGCACCACAACCGCGTCGAGCGCATCCAGCTCCTGATCGAGCAGGGCAAGGTGATCGAGCCGCTCGTCGAGTTCTACAAGGACGAGGTGCGTGTGCTCGGCGAACAGCTCGGGCTGCCGCACGAGGTCGTGTGGCGCCACCCGTTCCCCGGGCCGGGACTGGCCGTCCGCTGCCTGTGCGGCGAGAGCGAGGCGGCCGTCGAGCCGCCGGGCCTGGCGCTGCCGGCGGGCGTCAGTGGATGGGTCGTGCCCGTCCGGACGGTCGGCGTGCAGGGCGACGAGCGATCCTACTCGCGGCTGCTGGCCGTCGACGGCTTTACCGACGCCGAGACGGCGGGCGCGTTCGCGCGGCGGATCACCAACGAGCACCGGGCGATCAACCGGGTGGCCATGGTCGCCTTCCGGCGCGACGGCCACGGCGTGGCCGGACTGGCGATCCACCCCGGCCTGCTCACGCGCGAGCGGATCGCGCTGCTGCGCGAGGCCGACGACGTCGTCACCCGCATCGTCCGCAAGCACGCCCTGTACGACGCGATCTGGCAGTTCCCGGTGGCGATGATCCCGCTCGGCAGCGCCGCCGGCCGCGAGACGATCGTGCTGCGCCCGGTGAACTCGCGCGACGGCATGACGGCGGACTTCGCCAAGCTCCCGCCGGCGGTGGTCGAGGAGATCGCCGCCGCGCTGGGACAGCTCGAGCGCGTCGACGCCGTGCTCTACGACGTGACGAACAAGCCCCCCGCCACGATCGAGCTCGAGTAGCCTCGTCTCGTGCAACACGCGGAGTTCGTCCACCTGCACGTGCACTCGGAGTACAGCCTGCTCGACGGGGCGGCCCAGCTCGAGAAGCTCGTGGCCAAGGCCAAGGCGCTGCGCTTCCCGGCCATCGCGCTGACCGACCACGGCAACCTCTTCGGCGCCGTCGACTTCTACCTGGCGGCCCAGAAGGCGGGCGTCAAGCCGATCGTCGGCTGCGAGCTCTACATCGCGCCGGGCAGCCGCACCGAACGCGGCTCGCAGGACGGCGGCTACGAAGGCGCCAATCACCTGACCGTGCTGGTCCGCGACCACACCGGCTACCAGAACCTGATCAAGCTCGTCTCCAGGGCCTATCTCGAGGGCTTCTACTACAAGCCGCGTGTCGACAAGGAGCTGCTGGCCCAGCACGCCGAGGGGCTGCTGGTGCTCTCGGGCTGCCTGAACTCCGAGGTCTCCCGCGCGATCAGCGCGGGCGATCTCGAGAAGGCCAGGCAGACGGCCGGCTGGTACCGCGAGGTGTTCGGCAAGGATCACTACTTCATGGAGGTCCAGGCCCACGGCCTGGCCGAGCAGGTGAAGGTCACCGCCGAGACGCTGGCGATCGCCAAGGCCATCGGCGCGCCGATCGCCGGCACCAACGACTCGCACTACCTGGAAGCCGGCCACGCCCGCGCCCACGAGGCGCTGCTCTGCATCCAGACCGGCAGCGGCATGAACGATCCCAATCGCTGGCGGTTCTCGACCGAGGAGTTCTACGTGAAGTCGGCCGAGGAGATGGCCCGCGTCTTCGCCGACATCCCCGAGGCGTGCCGCAACACGCTGGCGGTGGCCGAGCGCTGCAACCTGACGCTCGACTTCGGCCGCTTCCACCTTCCGCACTACGTCGTGCCCGCCGGCCACACGCTGGAGACCTACCTCGAGGAGCAGACCCGCGAGGGGCTGAAGCGTCGCTATGGCGCGAGCCCCGGCGACCTCATCGAGGCGCGTCTGACCCACGAGCTGGCCGTCATCGAGAAGATGGGCTTCGCCGGCTACTTCCTGGTCGTGTGGGACTTCATCCACTACGCGCGCACCCAGGGGGTCGCGGTGGGGCCGGGCCGCGGCTCCTCGGCGGGCTCGCTGGTCGCCTACTGCCTCAGGATCACGAACATCGATCCGATGCGATACGGGCTCTTGTTCGAGCGATTCTTGAACCCCGAGCGCATCTCGATGCCCGACATGGACATCGACTTCGCCGACGATCGACGCGACGAGATCATCCGCTACGTCGCCGACAAGTACGGCCGCGACCGGGTCGCCCACATCATCACGTTCGGGACGCTGGGCGCCAAGGCCGCGATTCGCGACGTCGGCCGCGTGCTCGGGATGTCGTACGCCGACGTCGATCGCATCGCCAAGCTCGTCCCGGGCTTCCCGCTGAACATCACGCTGGACGACGCCTACCAGAAGTCGCCGCCGCTGGCCGAGATGGTCAAGAGCCAGGCCAACGTCAAGGAGCTGTGGGACATCGCCCGCGCGCTGGAGGGCTGCACGCGCCACGCCTCGGTGCACGCCTCGGCGGTGGTGATCTCCGACGAGCCCCTCGACGTGCACATCCCCCTCTACAAGGACCCCAAGCGGCCGGAGCTGATCACCGGCTACGCGATGGGTCCGATCGAGAAGCTCGGCCTGCTCAAGATGGACTTCCTGGGGCTGCGCACGCTGACGGTGCTGGCCAACACCGTGAAGCTCATCGCCGAGTCGCGCGGCGTCACGCTCGACCTCGACACGCTGCCGCTCGACGACGCCAGGGCGTACGCGCTGCTGAGCGAGGCCAAGACGTTCGGCGTGTTCCAGCTGGAGTCCTCGGGCATGCGCGAGGCGCTGCGGGGGCTCAAGCCCGAGCGCCTGGAAGACGTCATCGCGATGGTGTCGCTGTACCGTCCGGGACCGATGGAGCTGATCCCGGACTTCATCGCGCGCAAACACGGCCGGGCCAAGATCACGTACGAGCATCCCGCCATGGAGACCTTCACGCGGGAGACGTACGGGATCATGGTGTACCAGGAGCAGATCATGCAGATCGCCTCCGAGATGGGCGGCTTCACCATGGGCGAGGCCGACACCCTGCGCCGGGCCATGGGCAAGAAGGACCGCGACCTGATGGCCAAGCAGCGCGAGAGGTTCATCGCCGGCTGCAAGGAGCGGGGCACCGCCGCCGCCAAGGCCGACCGTGTCTGGGAGCTGATGGAGAAGTTCGCGGGATACGGCTTCAACAAGTGCCTGACGGCCGACACCTGGATCGAGATGGCCGACGGCTCGCGCAAGCCCATCACGGCCATCCGCGAGGGCGACCTGGTCCTCACCAAGGACGGGCCCCATCGCGCCCACGGCGTGCGGCCCAGCGGCATCCGGCCGGTGGGGCGCCTCCGCCTCGCCAACGGGATGGCCGTCCGCTGCACCGGCGATCACCCGATCTTCACGCAGCGCGGCTGGGTCGACGCCCAGGCGCTGGCCGACTCCGACTCCGTCGCGGTCCTCGACACGGTGGCCGCCGCCGACCTTCGCGTGGCCGCCCGCCGCGCCGCCGGGCGCCGCCAGGCGCAGACGCCGACGCTGGCCGAGGCGCCGCTGGTGTGGTCGGCGCGGGTGGCCTTCACGCCCGACGGCGTGGAGCCCACCTACGACTTCGAGGTGCCCGGCGCGGCCAGCTTCATCGCCAACGGCATCGCGGTGCACAACTCGCACGCGGCGGCCTACGCGCTGGTCGCCTACCAGACCGCGTACTTCAAGGCGAACTATCCCGTCGAGTTCATGGCCGCGCTGCTGACCTCGGAAATGGGCGACACCGACAAGATCGTGAAGTACATCGAGGAGTGCCGGGCGATGGGGCTGCGCGTGCAGCCGCCCGACGTCAACGTCTCCCAGGTGCGCTTCAGCGTGGCCGGCGACACGATCCGCTTCGGACTGGCCGCCATCAAGAACGTCGGCGAGGCGGCGATGGAGTCGATCCTCAAGACGCGCGCGGACGACGGCGCCTTCCGGACGCTCGACGATTTCTGCGCGCGCGTCGACCTGCGCCTCGTCAACCGGCGCGTGATCGAGAGCTTGATCAAGGCCGGCGCCTTCGACGGCCTCGGGCTGCCGCGCGCGCACCTGCTCGCCCAGTGCGACCTGGCGCTGGAGGCCGGCCAGCGCCAGCAACGCGACCGCGCCGAGGGCCAGTCGTCGTTCTTCGACCTGCTGCCGGCGACGCCGGCGGCCCCCCGGACCGCCGAGCCCGCCGCGGCCGTCGTGCCGGAGTGGGACGACGACCAGCGGCTCGCCTACGAGAAGGAGGTGCTCGGCTTCTACGTCTCCGGCCATCCGCTGGCCCGCTTCGAAGGGGTGGCCGAGTCGCTCGGCGTCACCTCGACGGCCGAGCTGGCCGCCCGCGGCCACGGCGCCCGGGTGACGCTGTTCGGCCACGTGGCGGCGCTGAAGGAGACGGCCACCAAGAGCGGCAACCGCATGGCGTTCCTCACGCTGGAGGACATGACGGGCACGGTCGAGGTGACCGTCTTCCCCGAGCCCTACAAGGCGGCCGCGCCGTATCTGCGAGCCCGGGACCCGATCGTCGTGCGCGGGCGCGTGGACGACGGTGACAAGGGCCGGGTGGTGCTGGCCGAGGACATCCGCCTGCTCGAGCAGTCGCTGACGGGTGCCGGCCGCGCCCGCAACGGTGGCGAGGCGACCGCCTGCCGTGTGCGACTGCGGGCGGCCGAGGACAGCGCCGAACGGCTCGCCTCCCTCCGCCGCCTGTGCGACGAGCACCCCGGGGCGGTGCCGGTGTTCGTGCACGTGTTGCTGCCGACGACCGAGGTCGTCGTGCGCGCCCGCGGGGTCAGCGTGGATGCCACCAAGGAGCTCGTCGCCAAGCTCGACGAGCTCCTCGGCGCCGGCGCCACCGCGATCGATTATGCCGGACGCGCTTGACTTCGAGCAGCCGCTGCTGGAGATCGAGACGCGCATCGCGGCCCTGCAGGCGGAGGGCGATCCCGTGCGCACGCGCGACGACATCGCCCGGCTCGAGGAGCGGCTGGAGCGGCTGCGGCAGCGGACCTTCGCCGGCCTGACGGCCTGGCAGCGCACCCAGCTGGCCCGCCATCCCAAGCGGCCCCACACCCGCGACTGGTGCCGACTGCTCTTCGACGACTTCACCGAGCTGCACGGCGATCGGCGGTTCGGCGACGACGCCGCCATCGTCGGCGGCCTCGCCCGCTTCGAGGGCCGCTCGGTCGTCGTCATCGGCCATCAGAAGGGCCGGGACACCCGCGAGAAGATCGCCCGGAACTTCGGGATGCCGCACCCCGAGGGCTACCGCAAGGCCGAGCGCCTGATGGAGCTGGCCGCCCGGTTCCGCAAGCCCGTGTTCACGTTCATCGACACGCCCGGCGCCTATCCCGGCATCGGGGCCGAGGAGCGCGGCCAGGCCGAGGCCATCGCCCGCAACCTCAAGCTGATGGCGGGCCTGCCGGTACCGATGGTGGCCGTGGTCACCGGGGAGGGGGGCAGCGGCGGGGCGCTCGCCATCGGGATGGGCAACCGGGTGCTGATGCTCGAGTACGCGGTGTACGCGGTGATCTCGCCCGAGGGGTGCGCGGCCATCCTGTGGGGGGATGCCGCCAAGGCCCCCGAGGCGGCCGAGGTCATGAAGGTGACGGCGCCGGACCTGCTGCGACTGCGCGTCATCGACGGCATCATCCCCGAGCCCGTCGGCGGCGCCCATCGCGACTGGGAGGCGGCCGCCGCCAACCTGAAGGGCGCGCTGCGCGAGCACCTCGCCGCGCTGGCCCACCTGGGGCCCGACGCCCTGATCGCCGAGCGCTACGAGAAGTTCCGGCGTATCGGCGCCTACGAGGACACTACCCTCCCCACGCGCTGACGCTCAGCGCTGCAGCAGACCGGTGGCGCAGTCCTCGTCGGTGACGAGGACGTTCATGAAGTGGCCGCGCAGCGCGCCCCGCACGGCGTCGACCTTCGAGCGGCCGCCCGCCACCGCGATCACGTAGCGGTCCTCGCGCCGCGACAGCGCCTGCAGCCGCTCGCCCTCCACCGACAGCACCCGGTGCATGAGCGCGCGCAGCTCCGGCCGGTCGACGATGCGGCCCTCGGCGTCGAACGGCTGGTAGTTGATCTCACCCACCACGCCGAGCTGGCGCAGGCGCTTGACGCTGACGCCGTACGACTCGGCCCGCGCACAGAAGCCCGGCGTGCTCTCGGCGATGAGTCCGATGCCGCACAGCGCGATGTCGACCGACTGGGCGGCCTCGAAGATCGAGCGGATCTCCGGATCCCGCAGCAGGCGCCGGCGCTCGCGCTCGATCTCGCGGAGCGAGACCAGGTGCTGCACGGGCAAGGCGTAGGCCCGCACGTGGGGGCGATACTTGGCCGCCATCATGCCGACCAGGGTGTTGGGGAACAGGTCGACCAGCTTCAGCGTGCTCTCGCCGGACAGCGGATAGAGCGAGAGGTCGCGCAGCCGGCGCTCGCGCAGCGCCCGGATCGTCTGGTACAGCGTGAAGCCGCATGACAGCCCGATGCGCATGCCGTTGCGGGCGATCTTCTCGAAGTAGGCGGCGGCCGCCGCCCCCAGCTCGGCCTTGAGATCGCCGCGGCCGCCGGCGACGACGACCACCGCCTCGCGCAGCCCATAGGCCTGGGCCAGCGCCGTCTCCAGCCCCTCGGTGCGGGGGAGGTCGAGCTCGACGCGCACGAGGCCCTCGTCGAAGGCGCGCTTGAGCAGCCGCGAGACCGTGGCCGCCGACACGCCGAGCGTCTTGGCGATGTCCTTCTGGCTGCGAGCCTGGCGGTAGTACAGCTCCAGGCACTGCACCATCAGGCGGAGCTCCGGGGACGACCGCTGAGAAATTAATTTCATCGTCGTGAAGTTGTTGCTCGACGCCGCCGAGTGTACCCCGATAGCCTCGCCTCGTCGGCGCGAAATCCTCGGGTCAGGCGCGCAAGGAGGCGAGCATGAGCCAGCGGCCCTACGGCCCCGCCAGCGGTGGGTCGAAAGATCCCGGTGACCTGCACATCCTGCCGATGCCCATCAACTCCCAGACGTCGTACTGGTCGAGGCCGATCCTGTCGGCCATCACGCTGTCGTGCAACATCCACACGGGCCGCATCGGCGCCATCTCCGATCAGTTCGCGCTCGGCACCCCCTGGGACGAGGTGCGTCGCACCGCCTCGCAGCTCGCCATCCAGTTCCGCCACGCCCACGGCGTCAAGCAGCCGGCCACGCTGCACGAGGACGAGCTGGAGTACCAGGAAGGGAATGGGAGCAGCCACGGTACGCCCCCTGCAAGCGTCACCCCATCGGCCAGCGGCCACGGGCGGCCCGAAGAGATCGACTAGTCCATCAATTGACAATGGAGGGGGCGAGACGCCCCCTCCATTTCCTCCCCGGTTCGCGTGGCGCCCGGCCACGGTGTGTCTCCATGGTTTGACTTGATTCGCATCGGATGCTACGGTCACGTCTACGCAAATCAGACAGTTACGCATCATAGAGAGTTTGCGAATCAGCGCATGGCCAAGCTCCACCTGATCACGTACGGCTGCCAGATGAACGAGTACGACTCGGAGCGGGTCGCCGGCCTGCTGCGCGACCGGCAGTACGAGCTCACCGACGACGCCAGCGCGGCCGACGTGATCCTGCTCAACACCTGCGCGATCCGTGAGAAGGCCGAAGAAAAGGTCTTCTCCAAGCTCGGCGAGCTCAAGCGGCTCAAGGCCACCCGGCCCGGGCTGGTCATCGGCGTCATGGGCTGCATGGCCCAGCTCCAGCAGGCAACGATCTTCCGGCGGGCGCCCCAGGTCGACCTGGTGTTTGGCTCGCCGGCCATCGCGCGCGTCGGAGATCTCGTCGAGCGGGCCCGCCGCGAGGGCCGGCCGGTGCTCGAGACCGGCGAGGCGCCGCTGGTCAAGATCACCGCCAAGCCGCCGACCGCCGACCGGCTGAAGGCGTTCGTCACCGTGATGGAGGGCTGCGAGAAGCACTGTACGTTCTGCGTCGTGCCGCGCACGCGGGGCCGCGAGCGCAGCCACCCGCCGGCGGCGATCGTGGCCGAGATCGAGGAGCTGGTGGCCGGCGGCTGCCGCGAGGTCACGCTGCTCGGCCAGACGGTGAACGCCTACGGACGCGACCTCGTCCCGGCCACCGACCTCGCCGAGCTGTTCGCGCGCGTGAACGACGTCGACGGCCTCGAGCGGATCCGCTTCACCACCTCCAACCCCTACAACCTCACGCCGCGGCTCATCCGCGCCATGCGCGAGGTGCCCAAGGTGTGCGAGTGGTTCCACCTGCCGCTACAGTCCGGCTCCGACGCCGTGCTGGAGCGGATGAACCGCGGCTACACCCGCGCCCACTACCTCGACCTGATCGCCGCCCTGCGTGACGCCGAGCCCGCGATGGCGTTCTCGACCGACATCATCGTCGGCTTCCCCGGCGAGACGGAGGCCGACCTCGAGGCCACGATCGAGATGATCGAGCGCGTCGGCTACGACAACGTGTTCGTGTTCCGCTACTCGCGTCGCCCCGGCACGCCGGCGGCGACGATGCCGGAGCAGGTGGCCGACGACGTGAAGGCCGACCGCAATCGCCGGCTGCTGGAGGTCGTCGAGCGCGTGACCGGCGCCCGGAGCGCCCGGCTGGCCGGGCGTACCATGGAGGTGCTCGTGGACGGCGTCTCCCGCCGCAACGCTGGCGAGCTGGCGGGCCGGACGCGCTGCAATCGGGTCGTCAACTTCGACGGACAGGGGCAGGTGGCCGTGGGTGACACCGTCCACGTTCGCGTCACCGGCGCGCTGCCGCACAGCCTGCGGGGGACGCTCGCGACGCCGGAGGAGGCCGTATGCTGGTCGAAATGAAGGTGCGCGGGCTGGCCCTCGATCCCGTCTCGAACATGCCGATCATCATCCTGCGCGACGACGAGGACAAGCGGTCGTTACCGATCTGGGTGGGCATCTTCGAGGCCAACGCCATCGCGCTGGAGCTGGAGAAGATCGCGACCGCCCGGCCGATGACGCACGACCTCATCAAGAACATCCTCGAGACGCTCGACGCCCAGGTCGTCAAGATCGTCGTCACCGATCTCAAAGAGAACACGTTCTTCGCGGTGCTCCACCTCAAGCTGGGCGGCGCCGAGTACACGGTCGACTCGCGACCCTCCGACGCCATCGCGCTGGCGCTGCGGGTAGCGGCGCCGATCTTCGTGGACGAGGACGTGTTCCCCAAGGCCGGCAAGATGGAGGTCGCCAAGGAAGGCGAGGCGATGAAGGCCGACGACCCCGAGCAACTGCGGGAATGGCTGCAGAACATCAAACCGGAGGATTTCGAGAAGTACAACAAGGCCTGAGGGCCGGGGGTCGCCGCCGTGCGGATCGGGCTGTTCACCAATAACTACCTGCCGTTCTGCGGCGGCGTCACGATCTCCGTGGAGACGCTCCGGCAGGGGCTGGAAGCGCGCGGCCACGAGGTGTGGACGTTCGCGCCCCGCTTCCCCGGCGCCCCCGACGTCAACCCGCGCGTCGTGCGCTTCCCCTCGGTGCCGGCGGCGACCTATCCTGAGTTCGCGCTGGCGGTGCCGTGGTCGCCGCGGATCAGCCGCCAGGTCGCCCGGCTGGACCTCGACGTCTTTCACGCGCACCATCCGTTCCTGCTCGGGCCGGCCGCGCGCCGGCTGGCGCGGCGGTGGAACCGGCCGCTGGTGTTCACGTATCACACGCGCTACGAGAAGTACGCCCACTACGTGCCGCTGGCCCGCCCGCTCGTCGAGGCCGCCGCCCTGCGGCTGAGCACGCGCTTCGCGGCGCGCGCCGACGCGGTCATCGCGCCCTCGGCCCTCGTGGGCGAGCAGCTGCGCGGGCGCGGCGTGACGGCGCCCATCGCCGTGATCCCCACCGGCGTCGACCTCGAGCGTTTCCGCCCGGGCGAGCGAGCGGCGGCCCGGCACACGCTGGGGCTGCCGTCCGGCGAGCCGCTGGTGCTCTACGTCGGCCGGCTCGATCAGGAGAAGAGCGTGGACCGTGTGCTCCTGGCGTTCGATCGGCTGGCCGGCACGCTCGGGGGCGCCCAGCTCTGGCTGGTCGGGCAGGGGAAGGAGGCGCAGTCGCTCCGCCGCGTGGCCGCGAGACTGAGCGCCGGCGATCGCGTGCACTTCGCCGGCATGCGCGCGCACGACACGCTCGCCGCCTGGTACCAGGCCGCCGACCTGTTCCTGTTCGCCTCGGAGACGGAGACGCAGGGCCTGGTGCTGGCGGAGGCGGCGGCGTGCGGGCTGCCAGCGGTGGCGGTCACGGCGCCCGGCTGCGACGAGGTGGTGCGCGACGGCGAGACCGGCATCCTCACCAAGGCCGACCCGGCCGCGCTGGCCGAGGCCGCGATCGGATTGCTCCTCGATCCCGAGCGGCGGGCCGCCATGGGCGCGCGGGCCCGCCAGGTTGCCGAGCAGTCGTTCGACGTCTCGCTGCAGATCACGCGGACCCTGGACCTCTATGCCGGCCTGCAGGCGCACGCCGCCCGCGGGCGGGCATGACGGCGCCTCGCACCATCCGCGTGCGCTTCGAGAAGGGGTGGGCTGCGCAAGAGCGGCGCGGCTTGCTGGCGCCCGACCCCCGCGTGCGCACGCTCTGCCGCGTGCTGGTGACCTATCCCGAGGTCCGCCACATCGTCACCGACCGGATCAGCCTCGACGGCGGCACCGACGCGCGGACGATCGACACGGTCGCTCGGTTCCTGGAGCGCCAGCACTGGCTGGTGGAGTCGCTGGTGGTCGAGTGATCGCATGACGCGCGAGGGCTACGAGCGAGTCGAGCGGGAGATCGTCCAGGAAAAGGCCGCGACCCTGGGCCGGGCGGGCGAGCGCCTGGAGGCGGCCCTGGCCGCCGCCCGGGCGCTCGGCGACGCACTCGACGCCGCGCGCGATCCTGCCCGTCGCGAGACGCTGCTGCGCGAGTACGAGACCGCCCGGCGCCAGGCTGCTGCCGCCCGCCAGATGCTGCTCATCCAGCGCGAGGCGATCGGCCTGCGCCACCATCGCGACGTCGATCGGCAGTTCCCCGAGCCGCCCCGGCGCGCCTGAGCCGATGATCTGGAATCGCGAAGCCGAGACGCTCACAGCCGGCGCGCGGGCGGCGCTGCAGCTCGAGCGATTGCAGCAGAGCGTGGCGTGGGCGGCCGAGCGCGTGCCGTTCCACCAGGTCCGTCTCGGCCGTGCGCGCCCGGACCGGCTCGCGCAGCTCGCCGAGCTGCCCTTCACGCGCAAGAGCGACCTGCGCGAGCACTATCCGTTCGGGCTGTTCGCGGTGCCGACGCCCGAGCTGGCCCGTCTGCACGCCTCCTCGGGCACGAAGGGCAAGCCAACCGTGGTGGGCTACACCGCCGGCGACCTGGACGTCTGGCGCGAGGTCATGGCGCGCGTCATGGTGGCGGGCGGCGCCCGGGCCGGCGACATGCTGCACGTGGCCTACGGTTACGGTCTCTTCACCGGCGGCCTGGGCTTTCACGACGGCGCCGAGCGCATCGGCATGACGGTGGTGCCGGTGTCCTCGGGCAACACCGCCCGCCAGCACCTGCTGCTGCAGGACTTCCGCCCGGCCGGACTGTGCGGCACGCCCTCGTTCGTGCTGCACATCGCCGAGAGCCTGGCCGAGCAGGGCGGCGATCCGCGCAGCCTCGGCGTGCGCTACGGCCTGCTCGGCGCCGAGCCGTGGACGGAGGCGCTGCGGGCGGCGATCGAGCGCGCCTTCGGCTGCCGCGCCTACGACGTCTACGGGCTCAGCGAGATCATCGGGCCCGGCGTGGCCGGCGAGTGCGAGGCGCGGGCCGGCCTGCACCTCTGCGACGATCACTTCCTGCCGGAGATCGTCGATCCGGCGACGGACACGGTGCGCCCGCCGGGCGTCGAGGGCGAGCTGGTGCTGACCACCCTGACCAAGCGCGCGGTCCCCATGATCCGCTACCGCACCGGCGACATCACCACGCTGACCACCGAGCCCTGCGCGTGCGGCCGCACCTCGGCCCGCATCGCCCGCATCAAGGGCCGGGCCGACGACATGCTGATCGTCAAGGGCATCAACCTGTATCCCTCGGAGGTCGAGGCCGCCCTGCTGGCGATGGACGATCTGCAGCCGCACTACCTGCTCGTCGTCGACCGTCGCACGACGCTGGCCCGGCTGGAGGTGCAGGTGGAGCCGGCGCCGGCGCTGCTCGAGCGCTGCGGAGGGTTTCAGGCCGACCATCCGCTCGTGGCCGCGGTGCGCCGCCGGGTGGCCGATCGCCTGCGCGAGGTCACCGGGCTCGGCATCGAGCTCACGCTCGTCGCCCCCCACACGATCCCGCGCTCGGAGGGCAAGGCGGTCCGCGTCATCGAATGGTCGTGACGGAACGCGGTATCCTAGGAGTCAGGCGGGGAGGAGCCGGCGATGGCGGATGACAAGCAGGCGATGATGGCCAGGATCGAGCGGGGCGTGCGCCTGGAGTCGACGGGCGAGATGACCCCGGACTACCGCGACAGCCTGGTCCACCTCATGACGATGCAGGCCGATTCGGAGCTGGCCGGCGGCTACGGGTACGTGCCCTGGATCACCAAGGCGCCGACCGTCGAGGAAAAGCACGTCGTCGCCCAGATCGTGAAGGACGAGCTCCGCCACGCCGCCGTGATGTACGGCCTGCTGGCCGATCTCGGCGTCGACGTGGACGCGCACGTGCACCGCCACGACGAGGCCCTCACGATGCGCATCGCCGCGGACGCCGACATCGGCACCCAGCGCATCACGGCCGACAAGCGCGTCAACATCTTCTACTACCCGATCGACACCTGGCCGGACTTCATCTTCTTCAACTTCTGCATGGACCGCGGCGCCGGCCACCAGCTCGAAGACGTCCGCCAGTGCTCCTACGGACCCTGGGTGCGCGCCATCGAGGGCATCTTCAAGGAGGAGAAGTTCCACATCCGCCACGGCGAGCACTGGGTCAAGCGCCTGACCGGCGACACCGCGACCCACGCCGAAGCCCAGACGACGTTCAACCGGTGGTACGTGCGCACCATGAACATCTTCGGCCGCCCTGGCTCGCCCAAGAACCACGTCTATCGCGGGTACCGCCTCAAGCTGCGCGACAACGACGCGGTCCGCCAGGCCTTTGCCACTGAGGTCAAGGAGCTGTGTGACGGCTTCGGCCTGGAGGTGCCCGCATGGAAGCCGGTCTGGGCCGAGCTGCCCGAAGAGGCCCACATCCCGGGCTGACCCGAGGGCGCCGCCGTCCGGTGGCCCGACTCGCGGCGGCCGCCGTCGCGACGGCGATCGTCCTCGTCGCCACGCTCGTCGATGCCGGGCGCCCGCTCGACACGGAAGACACCACCGTTCTCGATCCCGGCGTTGGGGAGCTCGAAGCCGGCGTCGACCTGAGCCGCGGCAGCGACGGCAGTGCCGTCGGCAGTCGCCTCGTCGCCTCGGTCGGCGTCCTCCCGGGACTCGAGGCCCTCATCGAAGCCAGCGTCGTCGCGGTGGATCCGCCGGGCCAGTCTTGGCGGGCCGGCGCCGGCGACAGCCTGATCGGTCTCAAGTACCGCCTGCTCGCAGAGTCCAGCGACGCACCGGCCGTCCTGCTCGCTGCCGCCGCGCGACTGCCCACCGGCGACGACGCGCGGGGCCTCGGCGAGGGGGAGCCGGCTGTCTTCGCGCTCGCCGCGGTGTCGCGCCGCTGGGGCCCCCTGACCCTGACCGCCAACGCCGGCTACGTCTTCGCGGCCGGGAGCCGCGCGGACGACGCCGTGCTGACGGGGCTGGCGGTGGAGCACCAGCTCGCGTTCGGCTGGACGCTCGTCGGAGAAGCCTTCGCGCTACTCGGTGTCTGGAACGCTGCGGATCAGATCCTCGCCCGCGTCGGCGCTGCCTGGCAGCTCGGGCCGCATCTTCGGCTCGACGGCGCGGTGGGGACCGGCCTTGGCTCCGGTCACGCGGACCTCCTCCTCACGGTGGGGGCGACATTCCGATTCTGAGCCGCGCGGCTGGCAGCGCGGTAATTGACATAATACGTCTTATCGGAAGCTGGGCGGCAATAACATACTTGACTCAGTAGGCTCACGGGCGTACCCTCCGGGCATGGCGAATACACCGGCCCCTCCCAAGACCCTC
>Ga0210377_10001181_pt1 | contig 23972 bp, 20 predicted proteins | sample PLM4_65_b1redo_FD_155480 | JGI IMG/M metagenome (GOLD analysis project Ga0210377, IMG submission 155480) | Groundwater sediment microbial communities from an aquifer in East River, Colorado, USA - PLM4_65_b1 redo | ecosystem: Environmental > Terrestrial > Soil > Riparian zone | place: USA: East...
GGCAACGACAGGACGGAGCGCGACCCGATCTAACCACTAAAAGTGGCGGTGAGATCAAGCAGTTCTGGCGCGGTCTAGAAGGCTGTCCGAACTTGACAATGGCCGGAAAACCGTGCTAAGACGAGTGCGATCGTCTCGATGGGAAATCAGATCGCTCAACGGATGTGTGTGGACAATGGGCACTTCCCGTTGACTTGGAGAAACGATGACGGTAATTCCCAGGGTGGCGGTTGGGATCATCAATTACCATGACTACCGGCATTTGCCGGTCTGCCTGGACGGCGTGAAGCGTCAGAGTCTGAGGCCCGACCGGGTTATGGTGCTGGATAATCAAAGCAGGTTTGCAGAAATGCAGACTGTTGCCGGCGCCTATCCCGAGGTGCAGATGCTGCTGATGCAGGAGAATTTGGGCTACAGCGGGGGGGCCAATCGCATCATTCGAGAAGCGGACGGGTGTGACTACATCCTGCTTCTCAATCCCGATGCGGTCCTCGATCCTCGATGTCTGGAGGAGATGGTCCGGACGATGGAATCGGCTCCCAGCGTGGGCTCAGTGGGTGGCAAGCTCCTCTTGGGTGATTCCCAACTCGACGATGGGGGGATCGGCAAACCGCCACGCCTCCTGGACAGCACCGGTCATCTCATTTTCCGGAGTCGGCGAATCATCGACAGGGGACATGGCGAGGCGGATGTGGGCCAGTATGACACGCCTGAGGAGGTCTTCAGTATCTGCGGGGCGGCCGTTCTCTTCCGCAGGCGGATGCTGGAGGAGGTCCACATCGATGGGGAGTACTTCGACGAAGACTTCTTCGCCTACAAAGAGGATGTGGATATCTGCTGGCGGGCCCAATTGCTGGGATGGAGCTCTTTCTACAACCCGGTGGCGACCGCCTATCATCTGAGAGGATGGAAGCGTCGAGATGACCGCCGGAACGTGCCCTGGGTCCGGAAGTATCACTCCTTCAAGAACCATTACCTGATGATGATCAAGAATGAGCTCCCCTCCCTCTTCTGGCGGGATTTCCTTCCGATCCTCTGGCTGGGCGTGCGGGCCATGGCCTACATCACCATCATGGAGCCCGCCCTCTGGAAATCTATGCTGGATCTCAGGAAATACTGGCCCAGCGCCCAGTACAAGCGTCGGATCATCATGGGGCGCCGTCGCAGCTCCGCCGAGAAGATGGGCCGATGGTTCGTCTAGTGCCGTTCCAACTCTCTCCGACTCACGACGTAATGACCCGCAGGCATCTGGATCTGCCGTCGCATCGCCTTGCCAAGTATCCGAACACGTTCGACCGGCACTAGGTCGATGAGCCTGGCTCGGCGCGCCAGCCTGAATATCACCTTGAAGGCGTTGGGCGAGTTCAGCCGTTTCGCCTGGGCCCTCCTCCTCATTGTCGTGGCCAGACGTCTTGGGGGTGAGTCCTTCGGACGCATCTCCTTCGCCTACTCCTTTACTTTTATTTTTGTGTTGGTCGCGGACCTTGGCCTGAGCACCGTTGTGGTCCGCGAAGTGGCTCGTGACAAGGGCGCGGCAGGCTGGTATCTCGGCAATCTCCTCTCCCTGAAGTCGCTCTCCGCCCCGGTGACCTTCGCGCTGATTGCAGGGGCGATCATCCTCTCGGGCTATCCCTTTGAAGTGGTGGTGGTCGTCCTGCTCTTCGCAGGCATCAACCTCTCGCGGGGGATATTGGAGTTATACGGCGCGGTCTTCAGTGGCCTTGAGGTGATGGAGCGCGAGGCCGTGCTGAAGCACCTGCATCAGTTCAGCCTCTTGGTCTCAGGGGGGATCGCGCTGGCCCTCGGAAGCGGCCCGACCGGACTCGCGGTTGCCCTGCTGATCGGGAGTCTGATGGTCGTTGCCATCGGTTCCGGCATGGCCCGGCGGACCATCCCTTCGTTCCGCCCCCTGTGGGATACACCCCGCTGGATGGCGCTTCTGCGGCGAGCCTTTCCTGTGGCGATGATCACGATGTTCATCGTCCTGTCCAAGGAGAGCGACATCGTCCTTCTCAGCTACCTCGGACAGGATGAATGGAACGTGGGCTGGTACGCGGCGGCGAGCAAGATCCTGAAGGTGCTCGAATTGATGCCGATGCTCGTCGTGAGCGGTGTCTACCCCGTGTTCTCTGAGCTCGCCAGAGGACCGGAGGGGCTCCTCGGCGTCGCCTATCGGGGAACCCTCAAACTCCTCTTGATGATCGCGATCCCGATGGCGATTGTGGTTGCCGGATTGGCCGAACCAATGGTCCGGTTCGTCTATGGGCAGGGCTTCACGGCGGCGAGTGCCCCGCTGCGAATCCTGGCCTGCTCCGTTCCCTTCCTCTATCTCGGGTATGTGCTGGTGAACGTCCTGGTCTCTTCGGATCGGACGAAGTGGGCGGCGCTGGCCACGGGCGGCGCAGCGGCCATGAACGTCACCGCGAATCTGCTGCTGATCCCGATCTTCGGGATTGCCGGATCGGCCCTCGCCGCACTCGCCGCGCAGGCCACCCTGGTCGTGATCGGCGCAGTCGGCGTCGAGCGGGCCGTCACCCGATCACGATGGATTCAGCTTGCCTCGAAGCCGGTCCTGGCGGGCGCTGCCATGTTCTCGGCGGTCGCCCTGATCGGCCCCGCGAGCTGGGCCGTCGCCTTCCCCGCCGGTCTCACGATCTATCTGCTGGTGCTGGTGCTGGTTGGCGCGCTTCGGGAGGAAGAGTTCTTGGCGGTGAGAAGGCTCTGGCGCGGGGCCAAGCCGAGCAGGGTCCTCACCCCATGACGGCTCGAACGGGTTCCATGTTCCTCGTGCCGAGTTCCAGGTTCCATGTTCCAGGTTCCAAGGTACGCGCGTCTTGTAACCGGGAACCCGGAACCCCGCACCCCGCACCACGCACCCCGTCGGGATCGTATCGGCTCAACCTGGGCGGCCCGTCAACTTCTCACGCGCTGGTGCTACGGCTGGTGGGCCAAGACAAGTCAGTGCTGGAGATCGGGCCGGCCACCGGGTATCTGAGCCGTCGCTTCGTGGAGGCAGGATGTCGGGTGACAGGGATTGAGGTTGACGAGGAATGTGCGCGATGCGCGGAACAGTCGGGTGTCCAGCTCATCCGCGGGTCGGTAGAGGACGAGGAGGTCCTGGGGCAGATTCGAGCCACATTTGACGTGGTGGTTCTGGCGGATGTCCTGGAGCATCTCACGTGGCCCGAACGGACCCTTCTGCGGATGCAGCGCTTCCTGAATCCCGGGGGCTACGCGGTCGTGTCGCTTCCAAACATCGCCAATTGGAAAACCAGAATCGGTCTGCTCTTTGGCCGGTTTGACTACCAGGACGAAGGGATCCTGGATCGGACCCACCTCCGCTTCTTCACCAGGCGGAGCGCCGAGGCGATGATCCGGGAGGCCGGATACGAGGTGCTCGAATTTCATCCCGGCGCCACGCGAATGCCGGGGATCTTCCTGAAGGCGTGGCCGACCCTGTGTGCGGTCCACTTGGTCTTCAAGATCGCCCCGCGGAAGGAAGGGCCATGATGGCAGAGGCGAGGGTCGCCCTCGTTCATGATTGGCTGACCGGAATGAGGGGCGGAGAACGCTGCCTGGAGGCCCTCTGCGACCTCTTTCCAGAAGCGGATCTCTTCACGCTGCTGCACGTGAAGGGACGCGTGTCGGAGATCATCGAACGGCGGCGGATCCACACGTCGGTGATCCAAATGCTGCCGTTTGCCGGTCGCCGCTACCGATACTATCTTCCGTTATTCCCGTGGGCTGTCGAGCGGTTCTCACTAGAGGGGTACGACGTGATCCTGTCCGACAGCCACTGCGTCGCCAAGGGGGTCCAGGTTCCGGCCGGGGCTCTCCACATCGCGTATGTCTACACCCCGATGCGCTACATCTGGGACCTGCAGGATGCATACGCTGGGGCCGGTCGGATGGGCCCGCTGTCGCGGCTCATGCTTCGGGCGATGACCGGCTACCTGCGGCGGTGGGACCTCGCGGCCAACGACCGCGTCGATCACTTTGCCGCCATCTCCCAGCATGTGGCAGATCGGATCCGACGCCACTACGGGCGGGAGGCCCGGGTGATCTACCCTCCGGTCGAGACCGCCCGCTTTCACATCGCGAGCCGCACAGACGACTACTACCTCGTGGCTGGCGCCTTTGCCCCATACAAGCGGATCGATCTCGCCATCGAGGCGTTTAACCGTCTCCGGCGGCGCCTGGTGATTGTGGGTGACGGCCAGGAGAACCGTCGCCTGCGGCGCATGGCTGGTCCGACCATCGAATTTCTGGGGTGGCGTCCGGACGGGGAATTCGCCGAGCTGCTCAGCCGCTGCCGCGCGTTGCTCTTCCCTGGCGAGGAGGATTTCGGGATCCTCCCGGTCGAGGCGATGGCCTGCGGGCGGCCGGTGATCGCCTATGGCAAAGGTGGCGTGACCGAAACCGTCATCCCCCTGAATCGTTTCGAGTTTCGAGTTTCGAGTTGGGAGTCAAGAGCGTCGGCGAACCCGGAACCCGAAACCCCCACGGGCGTTTTTTTCTACGAGCAGACCGTCGAGGGGTTGATCCGGGCGATCGAGCTGTTCGAACGATCGTCCGACCGGTTCGATCCGGAGGCACTTCGGGCCCATGCGTTGACCTTTGATCGCTCGATCTTTGAGAAGCGGATGGCTGCGTTCGTCGCTGCACAGTACGAACGTTGGAACAATGAGGGGCGGAAGCGCCGACGACGATGCTGAAGCGACACAGCCAATTTCTTGAAAGCCTGATGTTTATGTCCGACCTGCTGGCGATCTCCATAAGCTGGATGGTCGCGTACTATCTCCGCTTCTACTGGGGTCCGGTTCCCGTCTATCGCGGCATCCCCGACATCCGGCCATATCTCCTCCTGCTGGCGCTGATCGTCATCGTCTGGGCCGCTGCCTTCAAGGCGTTTGGACTCTACCGTCCCCGGCGCATCTCCTCTCGCCTGGCGGAGGTGAGTGACATCGCCCAGGCATGCACGCTTGCCGTCCTGATCCTCGTGGCCCTCACGTTCTTCTTCAAACAGTTCGAGTTCTCACGATTGGTGATCGTCTATTTCTGGGGGTTCAGCATCCTATCGGTCAGCCTTGTCAGGGGGTCCTTCCGCGAGAGTCTCCGCTTGCTGAGGCGCAGGGGGTACAATCTCCGCCACATCGTGATCGTCGGAGAAGGGATGTTGGCCCGAAAGGTCGTCGAGAGGATCCGTGCGCGTCCGGAATTGGGCCTTCGCATTGCCGGGCTCCTGGTCGCGGATCCCAAGACGGTGGGGGAAAAGGTGGAGGGACTGCACGTGCTCGGAACCTACGAGCAGGCGGGGGAGATCGCTCGGGAGCTGTCAATTGACAAGGTGTTCATCGCCATTCCCCTGGACGCCTATGGCCGGATGGAGGGGATCCTTCGAAGCCTTGAAGAGGCGATCGTGGACATCAACGTCGTTCCCGATCTCTACCAGTACATTACACTGCGCGGAGGGGTGGAGGAGTTCGAAGGCCTTCCCCTCATCAGTTTGCAAGACTCGCCCTCATACGGCTGGAACCTTGTTGCCAAGCGGGTGTTGGACATCGGCTCGTCGGGTATCGCCCTGCTCATCACGGCGCCACTGCTGCTGCTTATCGCGGCCGCTATCAAGCTGACATCGCCAGGTCCGGTGCTGTACCGTCAGGAGCGAATGGGTCTTGATGGCCGAACCTTTCAGATGCTGAAATTTCGATCTATGAGGACCGAGGCCGAAGAAGACACCGGGGCGGTCTGGGCCACTCGGGACGACCGCCGCAGGACGGCGATCGGCGCGGTGCTTCGCCGGACTTCCCTGGACGAGCTGCCACAACTGATCAATGTCCTCCTGGGGGAGATGAGTCTGGTGGGTCCCCGCCCAGAGCGGCCGGTCTTTATCGAGGAGTTCCGGAAGCAGATCCCACGGTATATGCTCCGGCACAAGGTGAAAGCAGGCATCACCGGATGGGCCCAGGTCAATGGGTGGAGGGGCGATACCTCTCTTGATAGACGGATCGAGTGCGACCTGTTCTACATCGAACACTGGTCGTTGCTGTTCGATCTGAAGATTCTCTGGTTGAGTCTCTGGAAGGGGTTCATCCACAAGAATGCCATGTGAAAGCTTCGAGTTTCGAGTTGCGAGTTTTGGGTTCAGAAAGGATATTAATACAAACGACAATTTTAAAGTTACATCGGGCGGGTGGCCGAGGCGGGGCGCCCCATCCGCCCGCAACGGAAGGGCCCCACTGGGGGATGGGTGGAGTGAGGACGGATGGGGCTGCCGAAGGACAGGACCCGCCTTTGCAACAAGATTAAGGACGTTTGTATTAGTAAACCCGAAACCCGAAACTAGGGAGCAGACGTGAGGATTCTGGTGACCGGAGGGGCCGGGTTCATCGCGTCGCATCTTGTGGACGCGTTGGTGAAGGAGGGCCATGAGGTGGTCGTGGTGGACGACCTTTCTATGGGCAGACGGGAACAGGTCCATCCCTCGGCCCGCTTCTACCAGGTGGATATCCGCCAGCGGGAGGCCATGGAAGCGATCTTTCGCGCCGAGCGCCCGGAACTGGTCAACCATCACGCGGCCCAGGGTAACTTACGCCGGTCGATGACCGAGCCGTCGTTTGACGCCTCTGTGAATATCGTCGGGTCGCTGATCCTGATCGAGCTCGCCCTTGCCTACAAGGTCAGGAAGTTCATCTACATCTCGTCGGGTGGCGCGGTCTATGGCGAACCGCAGCGCCTGCCCGTTGACGAACAGCATCCGATCCGTCCGCTGTCCGCCTACGGGCTGAGCAAATGTACAGTGGAACGGTACCTGGAAATCCTCCGCGATTGGTTTGGCCTGGACTACACCACCCTGCGGTATGCCAATGTCTACGGCCCCCGGCAGGACCCCAGTGGCGAGGCCGGCGTGGTGGCGATTTTCAGCCGGCAGATGCTCGCCGGCCAGCGCCCGACGATTTTCGGCGATGGCACCAAGACCCGGGATTACGTCCATGTAGATGACGTCGTCCGGGCGAACCTCCTGGCCATGGTGGGGGAGCGGGCTGCAGGCAGGATCTACAACCTGGGCCTCGGACGTGAGGTCAGCGATCGGCAGATCTTTGAACTGGTTCGATCAGCGGTGGGTGCCACGCTGGAGCCGAGTCTGGAGACCAAACGTCCTGGCGAGATCGACCGAATCTGCCTGGACGCCTCACGCGCCAAGGCCGAACTCGGCTGGGAGCCGACCATTCCCCTTGAGGAGGGGATCGCCCGCACCGTCGCATTCTACCGGGAGGCTCAGGGGCGGGTGAGCGAAACTGATTGAATTTTCCCGCGATTTGGGATAGCCTAACTGAGTAGAATTTCAGGAGTTTCCCGGCGGGAGGTGCGACGATTCGGTACCAGGAGATTCTGGCCCGTTTTCCCGAACAACAACTCCTCGTCCTCGGCGATATCATGGTGGACGAGTACATCTGGGGGAGTGTTTCTCGGATTTCTCCGGAAGCTCCGGTTCCGGTCGTGGAAGTCAAGGCCGAGAGCGTTCGCTTGGGGGGTGCAGCCAATGTCGCTGCGAACATCCGAACCCTGGGTGGGAGGGCGATCCTGGTGGGCGTGATCGGCAACGACCCTCCTGCGGAGCGACTGGTTGATCAGCTTGAGGCCATTGGAATCAAGGGGGACGGAGTGGTGGTGGACCGGAACCGCCCGACCACGATCAAGACGAGGGTCGTCGCGGGCAGCCAGCAGGTCGTGCGGTTCGACCGGGAGAGCGCGCTGGAGATGTCGAAGGAGGCAACGGAGCGGGTACTGCAGCTCGCCGTGGAGCACCTTCGGGAGGCGGATGCGCTGCTCATCTCGGATTACGCCAAGGGGGTGATCAGCAAGCTGGTGGCCAGACAGATCATCCCCCTCGCTCGACGGCGCAAGAAGATAATCGTTGTCGATCCGAAAGTGCACCATTTCCACCTCTACAAAGGGGCGACCGTCATCACGCCTAACCATCACGAAGCGGTCGCCTTTGCCCGGTTCCGCCTGCGCGAAGGGGAAGACCCCGATGAGGTGGGGCGGGAGCTGCAACAGACGCTTGAGGTGAACGCCGTGCTGGTGACAAGGGGGGACCAGGGAATGTCGCTCTTTGAGGACGGCGAAGTCACCCACATCCCCGCAGTCGCCAAGGAGGTCTATGACGTCACGGGGGCGGGAGACACCGTCGTCGCCACGCTGGGCCTGGCCCTGGCATCGGGCGCCTCACTGAAGGAGGCGGCTGTGATAGCCAACTATGCGGCTGGGGTGGTGGTCGGGAAGATGGGAACCGCGACCGTTAGCCAGTCGGAGCTGATGGACGCGCTGAAGACAGGGTCTAGGGGTTAGGGTTTACCCTATACCCTGCCCTCAGAAAGGAGGTGTGATGTCGACGAAGTTCATCTTTGTGACCGGCGGGGTACTGTCGTCGCTCGGCAAGGGGTTAGCCTCCGCCTCCATCGGCTGTCTGCTGGAAAGCCGCGGCTTCAAGGTGACGATGTTGAAATGCGACCCGTACATCAATGTGGATCCCGGCACCATGAACCCCTTCCAGCACGGGGAGGTCTTCGTCACCGACGATGGCTCTGAGACCGACCTTGACCTGGGCCATTACGAGCGCTTCACTGACCTTGTTCTGACCAAGGCCAGCAATATCACCACAGGTCAGATTTACCACTCAGTCATCACCAAGGAGCGTCGCGGCGACTACCTGGGTGGCACCGTTCAGGTCATCCCTCACATCACTGATGAGATCAAGCGCGCGATCCACCGGGTGGCGACGGGCGTGGACGTCGTGATCGTGGAAGTGGGCGGGACGGTTGGCGATATCGAGAGCCTGCCATTCCTCGAGGCCATCAGGCAGTTCAGGGGGGACGTCGGGAGGGAGAATGTCCTGTACATCCACCTGACATTGGTCCCCTATATCGCGCCGGCCGGCGAGCTGAAGTCGAAGCCGACTCAGCACAGCGTGAAGGAGCTGCTCCAGATCGGGATTCAACCCGATATCCTGCTGTGCCGGACCGATCGATTCCTGCCGAAAGAGCTGAAGGCCAAGATCGCGCTGTTCTGCAATGTCTCCGAAAAGGCTGTCATCACCGCGAAGGATGTGGACAGCCTTTACGAGGTCCCGTTGGTCCTGCACAGCGAGGAGCTGGATGCGATCATCGTCCAGATGCTGGGCCTGCCGAATACCCAGGCGGATCTGGCGGGATGGGAGGCGATTGTCCGGAAGATCAAGGAGTCCAAGGCCAGCGTCACCATCGCTGTGGTGGGGAAGTACCTGGACCTGAAGGACTCCTACAAGAGTCTGACTGAGGCGATTATTCACGGCGGCATCGCCAACGACTGCCAGGTCCGGGTGAAGGCGGTGGATGCCGAGAAGGTGGAGCGCGACGGCCCCAAGGAGCACCTTCACGATGTGTCAGGTGTCCTGGTTCCTGGAGGCTTCGGCAGCCGAGGGATCGAGGGCAAGATCGCGGCCATCGCCTTCGCCCGTGAGGAGCGGGTCCCGTTCCTCGGGATCTGTTTGGGGATGCAGTGTGCCGTGATCGAATTCGCCCGGCATGTCTGCGGGCTGAAGGACGCGAATAGCCGCGAGTTTGACCCGAACACCCCGCACCCGGTCATCGATCTGATGCCCGAGCAGCGAGGTATTACGAACCTGGGGGGAACCATGCGGCTCGGCGCCTATCCGTGCCGTATCGTCCCGGGCTCCGTCGCCTACACAGCGTACGGGACCGAGGAGATCAGCGAGCGACATCGACATCGGTACGAGGTCAACAACGACTACCGAGATCTGTTAGAGCAGCATGGAATGCGACTGTGCGGGTTTTCACCCGATAACAAGCTGGTGGAGATGATCGAGCTGCCGGATCATCCCTGGTTCGTAGGCGGGCAATTTCACCCCGAGTTCAAATCGCGCCCCAGGCGGCCTCACCCGCTGTTCCGGGAGTTCATCAAGGCCTCTCTCCAACGGCAGGAAAGCAGGGTATAGAAGGCAGGGTAGAGGGTTTAGGGTAGAGGGTCTAGCAAGATTTCTTTCCTAGACCCTGAACCCTATCCCCTACCCCCTATTCACTATGGCAGTGACAAAACAGGTACGGATAGGCGAGTTGACTATCGGCGGCGGAGCGCCGCTGGTCCTGGTGGCTGGTCCCTGCGTCATCGAGAGCGAGGAGCACCTTCTCAGGACCGGCGAGGCGATCAAGGCAGCCTGTGATGCCTGTGAGGTCCCCTTTATCCTCAAGGCCTCGTACGACAAGGCCAATCGTTCGTCAGTGGGTTCATTCCGCGGTCCTGGCCTTCGCGAGGGGCTCCGTATCCTGCAGCGCGTGAAGGAGAAGCTGGGCGTACCGGTCCTCTCAGACGTTCACGAAGTGGACCAGGTGCCTGCCGCCGCGAAGGTGCTCGATATCATCCAGATCCCGGCATTCTTGTGCCGCCAGACAGATCTCCTCCTTGTCGCTGGCCGGACCGGCAAGCCGGTCAATGTCAAGAAGGGGCAATTCCTTTCGCCGTGGGATGCGGGCAATATCGTCGAGAAGCTCAGGTCCGTTGGCTGCGAGCAGATCATCTTGACTGAGCGTGGAACGGGCTTCGGCTATAACAACCTCGTGGTTGACATGCGCTCGCTTCCGGTCTTGCGAAGTTTCGGTTATCCGGTCTTGTTCGACGCCACCCACAGTCTGCAACTGCCCGGGGGGGCAGGACACGCCTCTTCAGGGCAGGCGGAGTTCATCCCTTACCTGGCACGGGCCGCCGTGGCGGTAGGGGTCGATGGCCTTTTCATGGAGGTCCACCCTGACCCCGCGAACGCGCCAAGCGACGGGCCAAACATGCTTCGACTGGATGCGCTGCCGGGACTCTTGAGGCAGGTGATCAGGATTCAGCAGGCGGTAGCGCCGTACATCAATGGTTCACAGTTGACAGTTGACGGTTTACGGATGGTTGACCGTGAACTGTGAACCGTGAACAGTAATCGAGGGATGCACACGCCCTTCCAGCAGTTCATCCGCCTGCTTCGGTATGCCGCCCCCTATCGGGCCAGCCTGATCCTGGCCGTCGGATGCCTCTTTCTGATCGCGCTCCTCAACGCGGTCTCCATCGGGTCGCTCCAGCCGATCTTCGACGGTGTGTTTGCCACGGAGGGAAGCGGTTCCGGGATCAGCCTCCCGGGCCCGGTCAAGGCCGCGCTGGGCAACAGGCTGGTCCAGCTCCAAGAGTTCCTCCAGGCTCATCGGATCAGCGCCCTCACCTTCATGGGGGCCGCACTTTTCCTGGTGTTTCTGGCCAAGGGCGCGCTGGGCTATCTTCAACAACTCCGGATGCGGTACGTCTCGGAACGGGTCCAGCGGGACATCCGGAACGATCTGTATGCCCACCTGCAGACGCTGTCGCTTGGATTCTTCAGCCGCCGGTCAACCGGCGAGATCATGTCCCGCCTCGGCTCTGATGTGGAGAGCCTGGGCGACGCCTCGACCGAGCTCTTCAAGAACGCTCTCAAAGAGCCCCTCAACATTATCGGGCTCATTGGTTTGCTCTTCCTGATCAAGTGGCAGCTCGCGCTTCTCTCCCTCCTCGTCCTGCCTGTGGCCATCCTGCCGATTGTGAAGTTCGGGGCAAGGATCCGTCGCAGGGGAACCCGGGTCCAGGAGCGACGAGCGGAACTGAACACGATCCTGCAGGAAACCATCTCCGGCGTCAGGGTCGTCAAGGCCTTCGGCATGGAGGAATACGAGAAGGGGCGATACTGGGAGGCAAGCGACCAGGTCTTCAAGGCCATCATGCGGATCGTCAGAGTTGACGCGCTCACCTCACCTGTGCTGGAGATCCTCGGTTCCGTCGGCATCGTGATCGCCGTCTGGGTCGGCGGTTACCTGGTCTTCTCCAAGAGCCTGACGCCAGGGGCCTTCATGGCCTTCCTCGGGGCCCTCGCCTCCCTCTATCAGCCCGTGAAACGGATCAGCCAGATCAACAACAACATACAGCGTGGAATGGCCGGGGTGGCGCGGGTGTTCGAGCTTATGGATCTCCGCTCCGACGTGGCGGAGCGGCCCAACGCCGTGGCGCTCGGGCGGATGCAGGAAGGAGTGGAGCTCCACAATGTCTCCTTCGCCTACGAGGCCGATCGGCTCGTGCTCCGGGGGGTGAGTTTCAGTGCCAAGCTGGGCGAGATCGTGGCCATTGTCGGGAGCAGCGGTGCCGGCAAGACCACCCTGGTCAACCTCATTCCCCGCTTCTACGACCCGACGTCGGGAACCATCACCATCGACGGGATCGATATCAGCCGGGCAACGATCCGGTCGCTACGGGAGCAGATGGGGATCGTCGCGCAGGACACGATCCTCTTCGACGATAGCGTCTTCAACAATATCGCCTACGGCCAGCGCGACGTCGCCCCGGACAAGGTGGTGGAGGCTGCCCGGATTGCCAACGCCCATGAGTTCATCAATGCGCTCCCGGAGGGGTACGCCACCAGAGTCGGCGAGCGGGGGCTTCGCCTCTCGGGCGGCCAGAAGCAGCGGATCGCCATCGCCAGGGCCATCCTCAAGAACCCGCCCCTCCTGATCCTGGACGAGGCCACCTCGGCCCTCGATGCGGAGTCGGAGCGGCTCGTTCAGGAGGCCCTCGATCGGCTCATGCAGAACCGGACCGCCTTCGTGATCGCGCACCGGCTCTCCACCATCATTCGAGCCGATAAGATCCTTGTCCTGGACGGCGGATGCCTCGTTGAGCAGGGGACCCATGCCGAGCTGACCGCGCGCGGCGGCGTCTATAGTCGACTGTACGAGACATCGTATCGTGGGGCATGAACCGGGATGGCTGAGCTCACGGCGACCGTTATCACCTACAACGAGGAAGAGCATATCCGGCAGTGCCTGGAGAGCCTCGCGTGGGTGAAAGAGATCGTGGTCGTTGACTCGGGCAGTCGTGATCGCACCACAGAGATCTGCCGGGGCTACACCGACAAGGTGTTTGGCACCCCATGGGTGGGATTCATCGAGCAGAAGAATTGCGCGATCTCGTTCGCCTCGCACGATTGGGTTCTGAGCATCGATGCCGACGAGCGGGTCCCAGAGGAGCTGCGGCAGGCCATCGAACGAGAACTGTCGGCGCCCCGACACGATGGATACTGGATCTCCCGAAGGAACTATTTCTTGGGGCGGTGGATGCGCCACGGAGGGTGGTACCCAGATCGTGTCTTGCGCCTGTTTGACCGACGCAAAGGGCGGTTCGGGGGGGTAAACCCCCATGCGTATGTGGTGATCCAGGAAGGCTCCGTTGGCCTCATCGATAGTCACCTGGCTCATCTGACCTATAAAGATTTCTCGCAGTATGTCCGACAACAGAACCGGCATACGGAGATCTCGGCCGCCGAGCTGGTAAGAAGGGGTCGCCAGCCTGGGTCGGTCACCGGGGCGGAGCTGTTGCTGCGGGCCCTGGTCAAGTTCGTCCAGGCCTACCTGCTCAAGAGGGGGTTCCTGGATGGGTTTCACGGGTTGATTGCCGCGGTTGGCGCCTCCTACTGTCATGTCATCACATATGCCAAGGTCTGGGAACAGGGCCTCCGCGTGGAATCGAAGACCGACTCGGGGAAATCGTGGCCGCCATCTCGATAAGTGGTTTCACCTTGTGTCGGAACGCTGTCACCTTCGATTACCCCATCGTCGAGTCGGTCCGGTCTATCCTCCCGATCGTTGATGAGTACGTCGTGAATGTGGGTCGATCCGAGGACGGCACGCTCGACCTGATCCGCTCGATTCGGGATCCGAAGATCAGGATCTTCGAGACCGAGTGGGACGAGAGCCTCAGGCGCGATGGGTTGATCTTTTCTCAGCAGACCAACCTGGCCTTAGCCCAGTGCAAAGGCGACTGGGCCTTCTACCTGCAGGCGGACGAGGTGGTACACGAAGACCACCTGTCCTCGATCCTGCGGTCTCTGGAGCGTAACCACCAGCGCCGAGAGGTCCTTGGGCTGCTGTTCCGCTACCTGCACTTCAAGGGGGATTACTGGTCCGTCGATCCCTGGTCTTACCATTGGGAGGTCCGTCTCATCCGCAACGATGGGCGGCTGTGGTCCATTGGTGACGGCTGCGGGTTCGGGTGCGTTGACGATCCCGGTCAGCACAACCTGAAGGTCGGGCCTCGGCGCAGGTTGGCGAAATCCGGGGGTCGCATTTTCCATTATGGCTATGTGAAAGATCCAGCCATCCTGGTCCGGAAGAAACGATATCAGGCCTCAAGACATCACGAGGTGATCCCGGAGCCGGAACGGCGAGCCCTGGCCCGGGAGGCGTGGGAGTTCGAAGACTATGAGATCCTGAAGGAGTTTAACGGGACACATCCGGCCGTTATGGCCGGGCGTATCTCTCGGAGTGCTCGGCTCCGACCCAGGAGGAACCGCTGGCTGAACCGGCGTTTCTATGCGGAGGTCTTCGCCCATGGATTCAAAGGGTGATGGACCGACCCTGTCGGTCCTCATCATCACCCGCAACGAAGAGGACAACATCCGCTCCTGCCTTGAGAGCGTCACCTGGGCGGATGAGATCGTGGTGGTGGATGCCTGTAGTGATGACCGCACGGTTGAGATCAGCCGGCAATTCACGGACAGGGTCTACTCGAATGCATGGCCGGGCTTCCCCGCCCAGCGGAACTTCGGCCTCGAACGGACCACCGGGAAATGGGTCCTGATCCTTGATGCCGACGAGCGGGTGACGCCGGAGGCTAGAGAGGAGATCCTGGCCTGCATCGCGCGGGTGGATCGAGAGGAAGTCGTGGCCTATCGAATCCCCCGGAGGAACTACTTCTTCGGCCGGTGGCTACGCTGGGGTGGGGCCTTCCCCGACCTGCAGTGGCGCCTCTTCAAGCAGGGATTCATTCGGTACGACGAGACGAGCCTGGACACCCCGATCATCGGGGGGGCGAGCGCCATCATGCAGAGCCCCCTCGATCACTTCACGGGCCGGACTATCCAGCAACGCCTCAAGAAGCTCGATGCCGAGACGGCTGTCAAGGCGAGGGAGACGGTAGTGAAGCGCCTTCGGATCGGATGGGCTGACGTCACGCTGCGGCCCGCGGTCACCTTTTTTAAGGTTTACCTCCTGAAACAGGGGTTCCGCGATGGCCTGCATGGGTTCGTGTACGCGACCTTAGTCAGCTTCTATACCTTTGTCCGGTACGTGAAGGCATGGGAGCTGCTGAGGAACGCGAGGGGCTCCGGATAGGGCACGGCGATGAGAAGGATGGCGCAGGTGCGGCGGATCCTTTATGTTCATCGGTCTATCGGGGCGAGCTATGGCGGATCGCTCGTGGACCTTCTGAACATCGTGTCGCACCTTGATCAAGCCCGCTACGTCCCCACGGTTCTCCTCTCTTGCGGGAATGAACCCTTGCCCAGGTTCCATCGTCTCGGTGTGGAGACGGCTTGTCTCCCGCTCCCGGCCATCAGGAAAGGGAAGTCGCTTCCTTTCATCCCGTCCGCGATCTTGAGGATGCGGCAACTGCTCCGGGCCAAGGGTATCTCTTTGGTCCACGTCAACGACGCTGACGACGCCGCCATCGCCTCTTTGGCCTGTCGCCTCGCCGGGATCCCTTGCATCGTCCACATGCGGAGCGAGATGGTGCCGGGAAAATTCAGAAAGTTACGCCTGCAATGGGCCGACCTCCTGATCGCGGTCTCGGAGGGGGTGCGGGAGAAAGCCATCCAGGGGGGCCTCCCGCCTGAGAAGGTCGTGACGGTACGCAGCGGGATCGATCCTAGAATGGCTACGGCCGGCGGAGAGGGTCTGAAGGTGAGACGGGAACACGGCGTTCCGCCGGAAACCCTCCTGCTTGGGAGCGTAGGCAATATCGCCCCAGTCAAGGGGTACGACATCCTCATCAGAGCGGTGGCAAAGGCGAGGCAGGACATCGACGATCTCGCTTGCCTTATCCTTGGGGCGAACGATCACGGCCTCAGGGCGGAGTTAGAAAGACTGGGTGAATCCCTTGGCCTCGACGGGCGGTTGATCTTTGTCGGGTTTCGGGAAAAGGTATTTCCTTACCTCGATGCCATGGATCTCTTTGTTCTGCCCTCGGTCGATGAAGGGTTCGGGATCGTGCTGCTTGAGGCGATGTCTGTCGGTAAGCCGGTGGTGGCGACTGCGGTGGCTGGCCCGCTTGAGATTGTGGAGGATGGGCTGAGCGGTCTGTTAGTGGCTCCCAGGGACCCTGAAGCGCTGTCCAAGGCGCTCGTTGAACTCCTGAAAGACCCGCGGCGTCGCGCGTCTATGGGGAGGCGTGGGCGGGAGCGAGTGGAAGCCCTCTTCAGCCTCGATTCACAGATGCGGAGCCTGACCGCGCTGTACGATCGGCTGCTCCTTGAGAGACAAGACCGGCCCAGGGGGAGCCCAACGTGACAAGGAGTAGCCGGCGGCGCACAGACCCCGCCGGGGAAGCCGAGGCGCTTGGCCCACCCAAGACCTTCTCTTTTCGTGGACCGGCCGGTGTGTAGATGGGACTGGGAGGCCGCGCCCTGGCGGTTCGCCGTTTTTCGATAGAGGAACAGATGGTAGCTCGCGAGTCGTTATATACCGGGGTGCTCGATGACCCGTCACGACGAGCCCATGGTGCGCGGGGGCAATCACAAGGGCGCTAGTCTGTGCATTCTGCTCATGGCGATCCGGGCGCTTGGTGATACGGTGCTGATCACGCCGATCATCCGGGCATTGAAGGAACAATTTCCCATCTCCAAGGTCCTTGTCGTCGTCGACGCGATCGGCGCTGACTCGCTCCTCCACAACCCGCATATCGATCGCCTCTTCGTCATCGACCGCGCGGCTAGGTGACGGGTGCCTTGGCCCATGCGGTTCTATCGGGAGGAAACGACAGGAATGTATGCTGCGGATCTCAGTGGAGGAGGTACTCGAGGCTGCCGGTCGTGTTCTGCCCTCGTCTCGCCTTCGCCTCTCCCACCCCTGTTGAGCGAAGGGATCCGCTTATCGGTCCCCGCATGAGGCGTCCAGAAGAGATGATGGAGAAGGGCAGGTCAATGGCCTTCGGGTGGGCGTCAGACCAGGTGAGGCTGTGGAGTCGGCAGGGGGCGGCCTCTGTCCGGTCTCGGGACGAGTGGATTCATTGGGCTCTGGTTGCATTTGTTTTCTTGTTACCGTTCCCGCTGTTCGGGCCGGACGGCAGAAACGTCCTGCTCTACGTCCTACTGGTGGTCTGGTTCCACGGCCGCAAGGCGGGAGCTCGCCTCACCGAGGATCAGGCACGGCTGGGGTGGGGACTTTTGATCTACCTGCTGGCGGCGGGCATGTCGGTTAGCGTCTCGCCGGATGCCGGGGTCAGCCTTAGGGAGATTCAGCGGCTTCCCCTCAATGGACTCATCTTGTTCCTTATCCTCGCCAAGGGTCAGGGCTCTCCGGTCCGGCTTCGTCATTACGTCATGGCGCTGGTATGCGCTTCGGGGCTCGTCGCCGGCTACGGTCTAATCGGATTGTTCAGTGGACGAGCCCAACTGGCTGGAATACCCACCTCAGTCTATGCCTGGAAGAACGAGTTGGGGTACCTGCTGGCAGTGAGCATCACGATCGTGATCTGGAAGCTCCTCACGACGAGCGATCGGATTCAACGAGCGGGCTGGGCCATTCTGGCGCTCGCTCAGTTCTGGCTGCTTATCCTGAGCTACACGCGGGCGGCCCTGGTGGCGGTCATCGTGTCGACGCTCATCCTGACAGTCGCGCTTCGGCGTATGAAGGTTCTCCTGGTCTGCATCGTCGCTTTCATGACCTTGCTGGCCGTGAGCGGCCAGCGCATCGTTACCCGCCACCTCAGCATTGTCCAGCCATCGACGTATGTGGCTGGGAACCTGTCGGGAAGGGTGGACCTCTGGGGGGGAACCCTTGCGATGATCAAGCGACAGCCCCTCCGTGGCTACGGGTTTGGTGCCCCTTTGTTCGCTCGGACTGCCAGGGCTTTTGCCGATCAGACGGGGGATGCTCGCGCTACGCTGGGCAGCCACGCCCATAATCTATTCCTGGAAGCGGCATTCGAGACGGGTCTATTTGGCTTGGCCGCGCTTTCTCTTCTGGGAGGGACGGTGGCCTGGGTGTTGATAAAAAGATGTCGGGTGAGCCAATCGCGCGATGCTCCCCGGCGGGAAATTGCCGTCCTGTTTCTTGCAATCTATGCGGTCATGATAGTCATCTCAATGACCGATTATCTGTTGCTTGATCGGTTTGGCGTTCTCGGATGGACTCTGTTCGCATGCACGGGAGCGCTTGCCTCGGAGACGCCTTGGCATGGGGGAACGGAAGAGACTGTCGCTGGCCCGCCGTTTTCTGATGCCTCCGCGCGGAGGCTGCCAGGGCGGGACCGGCTGTGAGCCAAGCGGGGGTTTCGCTGACCGTGGGAAGCCCTGTGGTTTCATCCACGCCCCGCCTTGACGGGAACAGGCCATGCGAATTGGTATAGATGCCGATCCGATAGTGGTTGGACGAGCGGGCGTTGGCCGGTACACGACCGAGCTGGTCTCGCACCTCGTGCGGCTCGCCCCCGAGGAGGAGTTCGTTCTCTACCGCACGGGTCTGGGGCGCCAATGGACTGAGGCGGCAGGATGGGGCGGACGGGTCAGGGTCGTTTGGGCGCCCAAGCCGCTGGTCGCTGCCCGGACCAGGCTCGACAGGCTGGATGTCTACCATGGCACGAACTATAGGCTTCGAGGCGCTGGCCGGTGTGGGACCGTCCTCTCGATTCACGACCTGGCGATTGAGCGCATCCCCGGACTCACCAGGCACGGTTGGATTGCCCGCCTCGCATCTGAAAAAACCAGGCGGGCGGCTCACCGGGCGACGTTCGTGGTGGTGGGGTCGGAGCACACGGCCCAGGATGTGGTTGAGGTGATGGGGGTTCCGCGAGAGAAGATCAAGGTGATCAACTACGGGGTGGGGGAGGAGTATTACCCCGAGCGGGCTGCGGGCGGTCGCGGGGCGCTTTGTCGGCGGTACGCCTTGCCGCGGGAGAGATATGTCTTATTCGTCGGGACGCTCGAGCCGCGCAAGAACCTCCCGACGCTCATCACTGCATTCGGCCGACTGTCGCGGATCCGGCGCTCTCATTGTCTGGTCTTGGCTGGTGCCTTGGGATGGCGAGGTCAGGAGATCTATGATGCCGTGGCCCGATCTGGCTTGGTTGGGGAGGTGATCATGCCCGGATATCTGCCCACTGACGAGCTACGGAGCCTCTATTCCTATGCTGACCTGTTCGTGTACCCATCGCTCTACGAGGGCTTCGGCCTGCCGCCTTTGGAGGCGATGGTATGCGGGGCACCCGTCATCACATCCAATAGCTCATCGTTCCCTGAGGTTGTCGGCGACGCGGCCCTCCAGATTGACCCCCAAGACCCGGACGCCCTTGCGGACGCCGTGAAAGCCGTCCTGGAGGACGAGTCATTGGCCGCTGCGCTTCGTGCCCGCGGATTCGATCGCGTCAAGAGATTCTCCTGGGAACGGGCAGCCCGCGAAACACTGGAGGTATATCGTGAGGTTGGGAATGCCTGAGCAACCAGCGGCTCCGGGCCTTCCGTTTTCGGGGTGGGATGATGCGGTGCGGGCCAGGACCGTTCTCACATGTTCGCTGACACCGGCCGGGCCGGGCCGACGAAGACGGCAAGGCGACAAGCTGGCGTGGACGATCTGATGGCGCCCGGAGGGACAGCGAAGATCGCCTTGGGGGCGAATGAGCCCCAGAGGATTCTCGTCATCAAACTGCGCTACTTCGGGGATGTCCTCATCAGCACGCCCGTAGTGACCTCGCTCCGGGCGGCGTTCCCCAGGGCGTATCTCTCGATGCTCGTTAACCCTGGCACCGAGGCGATGATTGCGCACAACCCCCATCTTGATGAGGTTCTGGTGGTAGAGCGGAGCGCCTCCTCACTCCGCCAGCTTCGATTTGTGCTGGGGTTGCGACGGCGTCACTTCGACCTCGTGATCGATCTCACCGACGGGGACCGGGCGGCGATACTGAGCAGGGTCACCGGAGCGGCGATCAGGGTCGGTTTCAACCGAGAGGACCTCTGGCGCGGACGGCTCTACACTCACGTGGTGCCGTTGCAGCAGCAGCCGATCCCGATGATCCGCCAGAACCTGATGGCTCTCGACACACTGGGGATCCCGGTTGTTGAATCGACGCCGCTGCTCAGGGTCCGACCGGCTGATGAGGCGGCAGCGGGGGCGGCCCTCGATGAGATGTAAATTGGCCTCGGCGAGCCTTTTGTCGCCGTGCATCCCGGTGCACGGTGGTGGTTCAAGAGCTGGCCATCGCAGCGGTTCGCGAGTCTGATCGGCTACATGCAGGAGAAGCTCGGCATGAAGGTCGTCCTGCTGGGGGGCAATCAGGAGCGGGAGATTGCGAAAGCGATCCTGGAGCAGCTCGGGAGTGCCCGCCGATCACTCGTCGGGCGCCTTGGGATCCTCGAGCTGGCCGCCCTCCTGCGACGTGCCACCCTCTTCGTCGGAAACGACAATGGCCCGATGCACATCGCCGCCGCCATGGGCACGGCGGTGGTCGGCCTCTTTGGTCCCTCGGACCCGAGGGTCTGGGGGCCCGCCGGTCAAGGCCATGCGATCCTCTACAAGGGGATCGACTGCCGACCCTGTTTCCCCGGCGGGTGCCGGCGCGGGGAGGGCAACTGCATGCGGTTGATTGGGCTCGAAGAGGTCATCGCGCTGGTGGAGCGGTTGCTCGAGCAGTCGCCAAAGAGAAGAGAGAGCCCATGATTCGCGATCGAGGGCGAAGAGTCCTCCGCATCGAGGCCGAAGCCATTCTCGGCCTGATCCCGAAGCTCGATGAGCGGTTCGACCAGGCGGTGAAGATTCTTCGGGACTGCCGGGGCCGGGTGGCGCTGACCGGTATAGGGAAGTCTGGCTCCGTCGCTCAAAAAATCGCTTCCACCCTGGCCAGCACTGGTACCCCCGCGTTTTTTCTGCATCCGGCTGAAGGGGGGCACGGCGACCTGGGGATGCTGGTTCGCGGCGACGTGTTGATCGCGGTCTCGAACAGCGGAGAAACGGACGAGCTGATCGAGCTGCTCCCCGCGATCAAGCGGCTTGGGCTGAAGCTGATCGCGCTGGTGGGTGATCCAGCTTCCACCCTCGCCAGGCAGAGCGATGTGGCGATCGACGTGAGCGTGGCGGAAGAAGCGTGTCCGATGGGCCTTGCCCCGACGGCCAGCACCACCGCCGCGCTGGCGATGGGGGATGCCCTCGCGGTCGCGCTGCTGGAGGAACGCGGCTTCACCGAGCAGGATTTCGCCCTGCTGCATCCGGCAGGGAGCCTGGGCCGGCGGCTGCTCTGGCGGGTGCAGGACCTCATGCATGCCGGTCAGCAAATCCCCAGAGTCTCCGAGGATGCCCTCATGCGGGACGCCATCGCCGAGATCTCTCAGAAGAAGCTCGGGATGACCGCGGTCGTGGACGGCGCCGGCAGACTCACCGGGATCGTCACTGACGGCGACCTCAGGCGGGCGCTGCAGAAGGGGATGGATCTGCTTCAACGCCGGGTGAAGGAGTGCATGACGGCCGACCCCAAGACCATAGACAGGGAGTCCCTCGCCGCCAAGGCGCTGGAGATGATGGAGCGGCACGCGATCACCTCCCTGCTGATCGTCGATGTCGAGGGGCGCCCGGAGGGAGTCATCCATCTCCATGATCTGCTGAAGGCTGGGGTGGTGTAGGGATGTTACAACTTCTGGGTTCCACGTTCAGAAGCGTCTTTTTAAAAACCGGAAAACCGGGTGGACTGCAACAAGAAACTAGAGAAGGGGTGAGGATGGCGTTAGACATACGACGGGAGGTGGAGGCGCCTTCAATGCTTAAGGCCCGGAATCTCTTCCGTCTGTCCGCAGTAATGGAAAAGGAATGGGTGGTCATCACCTTCTTGTTGATTTGGGGGCTGGTCGTCTACTACTCGCATTTAGGCTCTCCGCTGAGAGGTGAGGAGACGAAGTACGCCGAGATAGCACGAAAGATCCTGCACAGTCACGAGTGGTTCCGGCTCGAATACGACGGAGGCCCGTACCTGAATAAACCCCCGCTGCATTTCTGGTTGATGGCCATATCTATGGGCCTCTTGGGGCCGAGCGAGTTTGCCGTTCGCCTGCCGACCGCGACCTTTGGGTTCGGGACGGTGTTTTTGGTGTACTATTGCGGAAAGGTATTGTTTCACCGGCAAATCGGACTTGTCGCGGCGCTCATCACGGCAAGTACCTTGTCTTCCGTTTGGAACGGCCACTTAGTGAAATTCGATACCGAACTCGGCTGCTTGATGAACGTCGCGTTCTTTGCCCTCTACCTCGCCTACCGTGGAGGTGGTCGGCGGCTAGGCTATTTCTGTCTCGCCTTCATCGCGATGGCCGTGGGGACAATGCTGAAGGGGCCCGTCGCCGTGCTTCTGCCCGGGGTAGCGGGCTTCGCCTTTTTGGTGATTACGCGGAGGTCTAAGGCGTTCAGGGAGATCCCATTGTTTGTGTTTGGCCTAGCGATCCTCCTGCTCCTTGCGGGGCCCTACTATTGGAGATTGGGCAAGACGTTCAACCAGCACTTTTTTGTGACCGAGAATCTGATGCGCGTCCTCCACCAGAGATCAGCGCCGGCGGTATTCTACGTCTATATGATATTTGCGGAGTTCTTTCCCTGGAGCCTGTTTCTCCCATGTGTGGGGGTGTACCTCTGGATGTCTCGTTCCCGCCATCTCAGCGAAGAGGAGGTGTTGCTTCGCGTATGGGCTATCGGCTTCTTCCTGCTCTTAAGCCTGCCCGCGTTTAAGATCGAACGGTTTCTTGTGTGGATCATACCGCCGTTCGCCTTATTGACGGCCCGCTACTGGGATCGTTTCATCACCCTCTCAGAACCGGTGCATCCAGTCGAAGATCGATTGCTCCGGCTCACGAGCGCTCTCTTGGCCCTGGGGATTGTAGTGGCGTTGTTTGCTGGACCATTGGTATTTCGGGCACGATACTCCATCCCCACTAACTTCTGGCCGGTGCCCTTTGCGCTTCTCATCGGCCTCTGCTGCTTGGCCCTCTTGTACAACGCCCTGAGGCGGGGCCCGCGGGGAATCTTTTTGGGCGTCTGGGCGGTCGCCATGGCGCTGACCCTTGGGCTCGTTCAAGTTTTCTACCCCGCTCTGGCGAGGTACGACTCCGCCAAACCGATCAGCGAGCAAGTACGCGCGATCGTGGGTGATTCCCCTGTGGTCATGCAGATACCGGACTGGACATTCAGGGTTGAATTCCTCTACTATCTCGATCGTCCAGACGCGGTGCTCCGGCTCGACACAGCCGACGAGATCTACGCCGCTTTCCGCCCAGGGAGGCAGGTCTTTGGCCTCGTGACCAGAGATCGCTATGAGGAGCTTGAACGTCGAGGTGACGTCCCGTTGGCGCGGCTCGCGGACTATACCCATCGCAGGCGGGACTATGTCTTGGTGGGGAAGCCGCATCGGTCCTAATCTCCTATGTGCCAGAGCGGCCAGGTAATCTTGCAGTTCTCCAGGATTGAGGGTTGGGTTGTGCAGTGGAGCAGATCGTCGCCGCGGGCTATCGGACGCTGTGGGCAGCATGACGACTGACGCGGTAATCCGGCACAAGGCCAGCCGGATTAAGATGCTCGTGATGGACGTCGATGGGGTCCTCACGGACGGGCGAATCCTCTACAGCGCTGACGGGGTGGAGATCGAGGCGTTCTTCGTGAGGGACGGAGTGGGTCTTCGCGCAGCCCAGCGGGCCGGGCTGGTGACGGCTATCCTGACCGGACGCTCCTCGATGGCGGTTGCGCGTCGCGCGAAGGAGCTGGGGATCCCGGAGATCCACCAGGGGATTCCGAACAAGGTGGAGACATACGAGATGCTCCTGCGCCGCCACGGTCTGACCGATGAGGCGGTGGCCTATCTCGGTGACGATGTGAACGATCTCCCCCTGTTGGCCCGTG
>Ga0210377_10001182_pt1 | contig 23966 bp, 19 predicted proteins | sample PLM4_65_b1redo_FD_155480 | JGI IMG/M metagenome (GOLD analysis project Ga0210377, IMG submission 155480) | Groundwater sediment microbial communities from an aquifer in East River, Colorado, USA - PLM4_65_b1 redo | ecosystem: Environmental > Terrestrial > Soil > Riparian zone | place: USA: East...
TATTATCGAAACATGAGATCAGTCGATGACTAGTTTCCCCCCGGTTCCCGGTTCCCGGTCCCAGGTTCCAGGGATGCTCCGCATCCTGATGCTCGCCCCGACCCCATTCTTCGCCGACAGGGGTTGTCACGTCCGGATCTACGAGGAGGCGCGGGCTCTCATCGAACTCGGCCATGAGGTTCTTATCGTCACCTACCACCTGGGGCGGGAGATGGAGGGGATTCCCACTCTCCGCATTCCGAACGTTCCCTGGTACGGGAAGCTTGCGGCCGGTCCTTCCTGGCACAAACCTTACCTCGACATCCTCCTCTTTATAAAGGCGTTCGCAACGGCGCGCAGATACCGTCCCGACATTATCCATGCCCATCTCCACGAAGGGGCTTTTATCGGTCTGTTACTGAAGAAGCTCCTCCGTATTCCCCTTGTCTTCGACTGCCAGGGGAGCCTGACCGCGGAGATGGTAGACCACGCCTTCATCCGCAGGGGTTCGCTTATCTTCCGGATGTTCCGTTATCTGGAAAAAATCGTCAACAACGGTGCGGATTTCATAGTCACCAGTTCCCTCAGGGGCGCCGCTGAGCTGATGGACTCATGGAAAGTGCCGTCAGACAGGGTGAAGGGGCTTATCGACGGTGTCGATGCCGATATTTTCAGGCCGTTTCCGCAGGATGAGGCCAGAAAGGCCCTCAAACTTCCCACTGGCGGAAAGACCGTTGTTTTTCTGGGGGTACTCAACCGTTACCAGGGGATGGACCTCCTGCTGGAGGTGGTCACCATCCTCAAGGAGCGGGGGATGGCGCCCCATTTCCTGATCATGGGTTTTCCGGACGAAGAGTACAGGAAAAGGGCGGAAAGCCTCGGTCTCGCTGACCAGATCACCTTCACCGGCAGGGTCGATTACCGCAAGACCCCCCTCTATTTATGCGCCGGCGATATCGCAGTATCGCCGAAAATCTCGCTCACCGAAGCAAACGGCAAACTCTTCAACTACATGGGCTGCGGCCTCCCAACGGTTGTTTTCGACAACCCGGCGAACCGCGAGATTCTGGGTGATGCGGGAGTCTATGCCCGCCCCGGTGATCCTGCAGATTTCGCCGCCAGTATCGAAGCACTGCTGAATGATCGCACAAGGATGGCGGAACTCTCTGAAAGGCTCAGGGAAATGGCCGTGCATGATCATTCCTGGCGCATCCGCAGTGAACAACTTGTCGAAATATATCGGAAACTAAATAAATCCCCTTGCCATTGAACCTTGCTTGATATAATAAAAATAGATACAGTAAAAGGAGTTCATATGAAAAAAGCGCTTATAACCGGCATAACCGGACAGGACGGCTCTTACCTCGCCGAACTGCTGCTTGAGAAGGGGTACGAGGTGCATGGCATGATCCGCCGCTCCTCATCCTTCAATACCGGAAGGATCAATCATATTTACCGGGACCCCCACGAGAGCGGCGTTCGCATGCTTCTCCACTACGGCGACCTGAATGACGCCAGCTCCATCAACAAGGTGCTGCGTGATGTGCGTCCTGATGAGATTTACAATCTCGGCGCCCAGAGCCATGTCAGGGTGTCGTTCGACGTGCCGGAATATACCGGCGAGGTGGATGCCCTGGGCACGGTGAGGATTCTGGAGGGGATCAGGGAGTCGGAGCTGAATACCAGATTCTACCAGGCGTCCTCATCGGAGCTCTACGGCAAGGTCGTGGAAACCCCACAGAGGGAGACGACCCCCTTCTATCCCCGCTCTCCCTACGCCTGCGCCAAGGCCTATGCGTTCCACATCACGGTCAACTACAGGGAGAGCTACAACCTCTTTGCCTGCAACGGCATACTGTTCAACCATGAATCGCCGCGGCGCGGCGAAACCTTCGTGACGAGAAAGATCACCCGCGCCGCCGCCCGGATCAAGCTGGGGATGCAATCATGTCTCTATCTCGGCAACCTGGAGGCCAAGCGTGACTGGGGATTTGCCGGCGACTACGTGGAGGCGATGTGGCTCATGCTTCAGCAGACGGAACCGGACGACTTTGTTATAGCGACAGGCGAGACCCATTCGGTCCGGGAGTTCGCCGAAAAGGTCTTTGCCCGGCTCGGCATGCCCCTGGAGTGGCGCGGAAAAGGGGCCCATGAAAAGGGAATCGACGCCGGAACAGGCAACATCATCATAGAAGTGGACCCCAAATACTTCCGCCCTGCAGAGGTTGACCTGCTGCTCGGCGACCCCGCCAAGGCGAAGCGTATGCTGGGGTGGCAGACGAAGATCGGTTTCGACTCCCTGGTGGAGATGATGACCGATGCGGACCTGGTTGATGCGGAACGGGAGAAACGTGCTGATGGATAAGCAGGCGAAGATATACGTCGCCGGACACCGCGGACTTGTAGGCTCAGCCATTGTCAGGAAGCTTAACTCCGATGGATGCACAAATCTTCTCCTGGCCACCAGCAGTGAGCTTGATCTGAGAAACCAGCCGGCTGTTGGAGAATTCTTTGCAAGGGAAAAGCCGGATTATGTCTTTCTCGCTGCAGCGAAGGTGGGCGGAATAGTAGCCAACAACAGCTACCCGGCCGAGTTCATCCATGACAACCTGATGATCCAGACCAACATCATTCATAATTCCCGGAAGACCGGCGTAAAGAGGCTCCTGTTCCTGGGGAGCACTTGCATCTATCCCAGGCTCGCCCACCAGCCGCTCAAGGAAGAGTACCTGATGACCGGCCCCCTGGAGCCGACCAACGAGGCCTACGCAATCGCCAAGATTGCCGGCATCACCATGTGCCGCTCGTACAACCGCCAGTACGGGACCAGTTTCCTCGCGGCCATGCCGACCAATCTTTACGGTCCCAATGACAACTTCGATCTGGAGACATCCCATGTCCTCCCGGCGCTCATAAGGAAATTCCATGAGGCGAAGATGAAATCAGTGACTAGTGACTCGTTACTCGTTACTGGTACAAACCGGGAACGTTACCAGTCACCAGTCGTCATTTGGGGAACCGGCGAACCGAAACGCGAGTTCCTCCATGTGGATGACCTGGCCGCCGCCTGCCTGTTCCTAATGAACCTGCCGGAGGAGAAGTACCAGTCACTGGTCACAAGTCACGAGTCACCGGCTTTAATCAACATAGGCACAGGAGAGGAAGTGAGTATCCGGGAGCTTGCGCTTCTCATAAAGAAGGTCGTCGGATTCGCGGGTGAATTGATCTTCGACAGCTCCAGACCGGACGGCACGCCGCGCAAGCTCTGCGACGTGACGCGTATTCACGACCTCGGCTGGCGTCACCGGATTGGACTGAAAGATGGACTGAAGGAGACGTACCGCTGGTATGTGAAAAATAAAATAGGGCAAGTGAGGACGCCGTGAAAAAAGCGCTGATAACCGGTATTGCCGGTCAGGATGGCTCGTATCTTGCGGAACTCCTTCTTGCCAAGGGGTACGAAGTCCATGGCATTGTCCGTCGCATTGCCATCGAAGATACCGAGCACAAGCTGAAAAACCTGCGACAGGTACTCGACCGAGTCAATCTTCATGTCGCGTCGCTCGACAATGTCCTCTCCATGATAAAGATTGTCAAAGACCTGCAGCCGGACGAATGCTACCATCTGGCCGCTTCGAGTTTTGTCAGCTATACCTTTGAGGACGAGATATCTATTCTCAACAATAACGTGAACAGCACCCACTATCTGCTAGCGGCGATCAGGGAGTTCGCTCCGCATTGCCGGGTTTATTTTGCCGGGACCAGCGAAATGTTCGGCAATGTCGACCATTCACCGCAGGATGAAAACACCCCGTTCAATCCGCGCTCCATCTACGGCATTTCCAAAGTGGCGAGCTATCACCTGGTGAAGAACTACCGCCAGCAGTACGGGATGTTTGCCTGTTCCGGAATCCTTTACAACCATGAATCCCCCCGGCGCGGCTACGAGTTCGTCACCCGCAAGATCGTATCTTCCGCTGTCAAGATCAAGCTTGGCATGCAGGATACCTTGATCCTCGGCAATCTGGATGCATACCGCGATTGGGGGTACGCGCCTGATTACGTGGTCGCAATGTGGCTCATGCTACAGGCGGACCTGCCGGACGATTACGTGATCGCCTCCGGCGAGACACACAGCGTGCGTGAATTCGTCGAAGCGGTTTTTTCCCGGCTAGCTCTTGATTACCTGAAGTATGTCAAGGTAGACCCGAGTTTTTTCAGGCCGGCGGAGAAGATTCAATTGTGCGGCAATCCGGCAAAGGCAGTTGAACGGTTGAAGTGGCACGGGACGAAAGATTTTAAGGGGATAGTGGAGGAGATGGTGGGGAGTGAGATGGATTTATATTAAAAACAGTCGGAGCGCTAAGCAGTCAGGTGTGCACAATGGACGACGGGCATCACATGCCATGGTGTGGACTTTATGTTCGAGAGCCCCTTCGGAATGAACCCATAAGTGTTGAGCTACTTCAAAAAAACAGGCGGGTATATTCACAGCATTCCACCGCATATCTATGTTGCGGGGAGCGCGTGGGTGAGCCGCGTCATAACCGCGGCAACCGGTATATTTATGATCCGGTTCCTGACCCAATCGCTGGGAACACAACAATATGCCGCATATGCCATTCTCGGCGGCTTACTGGGATGGTATTCTCTTTCGGACATGGGGTTAGGGTCGAGCCTGCAAAACCATATTTCCGAGAGAAGGGCAAAAGGCGAATCGTATGATCAGTTTGTCACCTCATCTGCCGTATTTGGACTCCTTTTTTTTCTAGGCGTCGTCGTCGCCCTCGTCCTTTTCAGCGGTGTGCTGGGTTCAGTTGTCCTACGGAAATTCGATATTTTCTCCTATGACCAGAAGAGGAGCTATTTTCTCGTATTCGGGGTTATGTCAGTAGCAGCGTCCATCGGGAGCATCTCCTACAGAATCTGGTTTGCTGAGCAGAAAGGATACTTGGCAAATCTCTCTCCGGCAATTGCTTCGGTCGTAAGTTTTCTCCTGGTCGTTGCCGTATCGATGTCAGCAAAGGCCCATTCCCTTTTCTGGATGCTCCTGGCAGGGTTCGGTCCTCTCGCCGTTTTACCGATGGTGGCCTTTGTTGTGCAGGTCACACGGAAGACGACGGCAACATTTGTGTTTGGTGCGGCCGTCACCCGGCCGCTCCTCATCAGGGGTTTCAAATTCTGGCTTGCGGGCCTTTTGGCAGCCGGCGTCCTGCAGGTAGATTACCTGGTGATGTCCCAATATCTGCAGCCGGGGGATATTGTCACATATAACCTTTCTTCGAAAGTATTCCTGCTGATGTTTTTTGTCTATTCGTCGCTGCTCACAGCTATCTGGCCGGTGTGTGCCGAGGCATCGGCAGCGAATGACTGGCCAACACTCTTGATGCATGTCCGAAAGACCATCGCCCTAGGTATTGTCCTGGTGGTGTTCTGCACTGGCATCTTTTTGCTGTTCAAGAATCAAATTATCGCGGTTCTTTCTCCGAAGGAAATTGTAGACGTCCCCGTCAGCCTGATTCTTCTATTTGGGCTATATTACCTGCTCAGGGTCTGGTGTGACGCTTTCGGCATGGTGTTGCAGAGCATGAGCTATATGCGGCCATTTGTCATTTATATTCCTATCCAGGCTGCGCTCAATATTTTGATCCAGATCCTGATCACGAAAGAGATCGGGGTGCGAGGGATTCTGATAGGGCTTATAGCATCCTACATCCTGACGGCTGTCTGGATAGCGCCGTGGGTTGTCTTCAGGAAGAGACGTCAGCAGACCAGAGTTGCCTGTTGAATAAAGGAACCGCTATGCTGGACTCAGATCTGGAAAAATATTACAGAGAACACTCGTCGGAATTTGGCTGGGGAACCGACGTTGCACGGCTGGACCCCGAACGTGTGGAACTGTTGAATCGTCATATTGTCGGAAACAGGGTGCTGGATGTTGCCTGTGGCAGCGGTATTTATACCGAATATCTTGCTTCAAGGGGGTATGACGCCTGGGGAGTTGATCTGGTAAGCGATTTCATAGAAAAGGCGAAGGAGACCAGGAAAGGTAATTACATACAAGGTGAAGCGGGCAATCTTCCTTTTGCCGATAATGAATTTGATTCTGTATTGCTGTTTGACATAATGGAGCATGTTGATGACGTTGCCCTGTTGAGAGAAGCAAAGAGAGTCGCTTCACAAAGAATATTGATGAACGTGCCGAGAAAAGTGGACAAGACATTGGAAGATACCGGCCTGGTCTTTCGCCATTATATTGATAAGACGCATTTACGCGAATACACGGCGGAGGATATTCATAGGATTGCCAGAGAGTGTAATATGACGGTAGTTCATCTTGCCGAGGTAAACGCTATTGATCCATTTTTTGTTCAGTATTCTTTGTTCACCGGCAGTAAACTTTTCAAAAGAATTGTTAAAATCCTGACAAGATTCCTGCTTGAAAAGAATTTTTATCCAACAGGATATTTTGCTGTTCTTGCCAAATGAGATTTATCTTCCGTTGAGGCTATAGTGAAAGTTCTCTATGACATTGCCACGCTTGGTTTGGGGTACTACCACAGGCAAGCGCGTGCCGGTATTTTCAGAGTTGTTGAAAATGTGGCCAGGGCACTCGTTCAGTCAGGGGAATGTGAGATCTATTTTTCCGCGGTGAATAGCGTGACGGAAATGATGGCTTCGGCGAAGTATCTTTCGTTGAGCAAGGAGTTTGCAACGATTCCATTTCGGCTTCATGGAAGCAGGAAGGCTCTGGCGCTGGCAACGAGGCTGCATCCTACCCCAGGGGGAGGAGTCCTGCCCAACACGTGGTTAAAGGTGTTGCGCATTGTCGCGAAGCGCACGGGACTTCTATTTCCTGGTATAGATGCGGATATGATGAGTGGAATTGATATCTTTCATTCGACTTTTGCGCCTCTGTATAGAACTGACGGGCTTCCTTCTCAGATCAGGCGGTTCATCACGGTCTATGACATCATTCCGATACTGCACCCGGAATATTTTGAATGTAAAGAAGATCATGTCCTTCATGACGTGGTCCGGAGTATACAGCCGGATGACTTCGTCCTGGCAATATCTCAAGCAACGAAGCATGACTTGTGCGAGTATAGCGGTATCAATCCAGATCAAGTTTTCGTAACCCCTCTCGCAGCCTCAGATTCGTTTTACCATTGCAGTAATCCGGATGAACTCCGGTCCGTACGCGAGAAATATCGGATACCTGATTGCCCGTATGTGCTGAGTTTAAGCACGCTTGAGCCACGGAAGAACATTGCCCAGACAATCCGGTGTTTTACTCGATTGGTGAAAGAATCAGGTATTTCTGACCTTAATCTTGTTCTTGTTGGCACAAAGGGATGGGACTACGGAACCATCTTTGACGAAATGACGGCAAGCGCTTCGGTGCGTAACCGCATCATCCTTACAGGTTATGTTGCAGATGAAGATCTGGCAGCAGTTTATAGTGGTGCCTTGATGTTCGTTTATCCTTCATTTTATGAAGGATTTGGTCTCCCGCCGCTGGAGGCAATGCGATGCGGAGTGCCGGTGATTACTTCAAATACTTCGTCGTTACCGGAAGTTGTGGGTGATGCAGGAATTATGATTGACCCGACTGACTCTGACGCACTTTGTCAAGGCATGCTTGATATTTACACAAACACGACGATTAGACAAAAGATGATCCAACGCTCTCTTGAACGTGCTAGCTTGTTCAGCTGGAAACAGTGTGCACAAGACATGATTGCTGCCTATCACATGGCAATAAAGAGCTGAATTTGGCGGCAAAGTCATTGTAATGGAATTTACTTTTTAAATCAACTTCATGACTTCTCTCATAGGCGTACTATGAAAATTGGTGTTAATGCGATAGGTTTTATCAGTGGTAAGGTAGGTGGGACAGAAACATATGTAAAAAATCTTTGGAAGTATTTACAGCTGGTTGATAATAATAATGAATATATGATCTTGTGCAGTTCAAAATATTCTGATGAATTCAGGAGAACCAATGATCAATTTAAGCTGGGAAAATGTAATTACTTGAAACCTTCAATAAATTGGCTAATACGTGGGATTATCAGAAATACCATTAATACTGATATTCTCAAGTCAGTCATTGACAAATACAATTTCGATGTGATCCATTTTCCTTTCACCGTATTGAGCCCGATCGGGCTTGCTTCCCCATCTGTATTGACTTTCTGGGATATGCAACATGAATTCTATCCCGAGTTCTTTTCAAACAGGGAATTGCGCACGCGGCAAGCCTTGTATAAGCCTTCGGTTGAAAATGCAACCAGGGTTATTGTCAGTGCCGAGTTTACAAAGCGCTGCCTGGTGGAAAGATACGGGATTAAGCCCGAAAAGATTGACGTTATTCATACCGGTTATGGCCATGAATATCGGATAATCGAGGACCAGGAGGCTCTGGACAAAATAAGAACAAGGTATGGACTTTTCAAGCCGTTCATGTATTATCCGGCGGCCACCTGGCCCCATAAGAACCACAAAACACTGTTGGCTGCTTTCAGGTTGTTGATAGACAGGTACCCCTTTGATGGCCATCTTGTTTTCAGTGGCATAGCAATGCAGTGGCAGAGAGAAATTATGGAAGAAATCACTAAGCTGGGCCTTGACGGGTCGGTTAAGATTCTTGGCTATCTCCCCAATGAAGAGCTTCCATATCTCTATAATCTGGCACGGATAATGGTTTTCCCGTCACTATTCGAAGGGTTCGGAATTCCTCTGGTAGAGGCCATGGCCTGTGGTTGTCCCGTGGTTTGTTCGGATGCGACATCAATTCCGGAGGTTGTCGGCAAAGCCGGGATTATCTTCGACCCTTTGTCGAAAGAGGACATTGCTGAAAAAATATGGTCAGCATGGAACGCCGATTCACGGATTGAGCAAATGAAAAGAACTGGTATTGAGCGTGTAAAGCTTTTCAATTGGGAGTTTGCGGCAAGAAAAACAATCGAAGTATATAAAAAGGCCGTGGCTCAAACTTAGCGGGCTTCGGAAACTGCAAGCGGGCCAAGGGCTTAAGCCTGATCGATCCGTAAATTATTTGTCAGGAGCTGAAAAGAAGTTGTTAAAATTTTCCGTTGTGACAATCACCTATAACAGTGAACGATATCTGGAAGAGGCCATAAATAGCGTGGTTTCTCAGGGCTATCAGGATCTCGAGTACATTATTGTAGATGGTGGTTCGACCGACGGGTCCCTTAGTGTGATAAGAAAATTTGCCGCAACCGACAGCCGTATCCGCTGGATTTCTGAGCCTGACATGGGGATTTCCGATGCAATGAATAAAGGGATAAAGCTGTCCACCGGTGATGTCATCGCCCATCTCCATTCAGACGATGCCTATCTTCCCGGCACACTTCGCAGAGTTGCCGAGATATTTCAGGCAAATCCCCCGGTTAAATGGGTAACCGGTTTGCTTCGGGTCATCGATGGTAGTGGGGCAGCTATTTATGATACGACCCTCAAGGCTTCATACTCCTTTATGAGCTTGATCGCGCGGAATCTAGTCGGTCACCCGGCAACATTCATCAGGAAAGAGATTTTTGATGAAGTGGGAGGTTTTGATACGAACTTGAGGTATGCCATGGACTATGACCTCTGGCTGAGAATCGCCTCCAGGTATGAACCTTTGGCAATCAATCAAGTCTTTGCAAAGTTCCGGTCCCACCAGGATTCTCTATCATCACGAGAGCTGTTGAATGCCATTGACGAGGAATTCAGTATCAAGAAGGCATACAGAAAAAAAGCGGGGTTTCTGACACTTCTCAGAGCATATTTGATACTGCAAAAGAATAAATTGGCTATCCATCTTGGTCTGCACAATATTCTCAAGACATTTAAACAGAGATTTCATCTGTGAAATCGCCAATCAAAGTTCTCTATATGCTTCATGACTCCCGCAGGAGCGGTGTCCCGGCGGTGGCGGCCAATATCATCATGTCGCTGGACAGTTCCAGGGTACTACCGTCGGTCATCTTCGCTTACGACGGTGTCTATGCCCAAGAGCTGCGCGCCGCCGCTATTCCGGTCACGACCATGGGGATGCGAACCCCCTTCTTTTGGCGCGCCAAGCGTTTCCTGATGAACGGGTTTCTTCTCACTCGCGGGAAAAGCTTTGATGTCATCCATGTCCACAGCATCAAGCTGGCCTGGTCAGTGCTCGTGGCCCGGTGGCTCGGCGCCAGGGTGGTCTTTCATCTCCACGAGCTGCCGCTCCGCATCGGCTTGCTGCTGCGCGCCGCTGTCGCAGCGGCCGATTGCGTCGTGTTCTGTTCGGAGACCTGCGCCGCCCATTTTACCGGGGTGACGGCCAGACGGCAGCTGACCATCGTCAACGCCATGAAGTTTGCCGACCAGCCCCCTGTGAAGCACGAAGGAGTGGGGCGACGGGTCGTGATGGTGGGAAGCATCAACAACAACAAGGGGCAGGATCTACTCCTCCGGGCATTCGACCGCCTGCGAAACAAGGTGGCGGAGCTTTGGCTTTATGGGACGACCGGTTTCTCCGCACACACCTACGTCCACGATCTGAAGCGGTTTGCCCGGAAACGCGGGCTGGCGGACAGGGTCTTCTTTCCCGGTCCGACCAGTGACGTTTTGCGGGCCTTTGCCGAAGCGTCAGTGGTGGCGCACACCTCGTGGACCGAATCGTTCGGCATGGCGCTGGTGGAGGCCCAGTCGTGCGGTGTCCCGGTTATTGCCCATGACCTGGAAGGGATGCGTGAAGTGGTAATTGATGGAGTTACCGGTTTTCTGGTGAAACCAGGGGATATCGACGGCCTCGCGGCTCGTATTGACGAGCTCTTGGCAGACCCCGAACTTCGGGTACGGTTTGGGGGGGCCGGTTACAGAATGGTCAGGGAGCGGTTCAATGTTGCCTCAAGGGCGAACGACTACATGGAACTTTACGAGGAGCTCTGCAGAAATTGAAGATCGTTTTCCTCGCACCTTTCGGCATCCGCCCCAAGGGGACGGTGATTGCCCGCATGGTGCCGCTGGCGGCGGGTTTGCAGGACCTCGGCCACATGGTGACCATTGTCGCCCCGCCATATACCAATCCTGAGGATTCCGGGAAGACGGAGATGGTTCGCGGGGTGCGGTTGTTGAACGTGACGCTCCCTCCTGGAGGTAAGGCGCTCGGGGCGCCGCTGCTTGCCTGGCGGCTGTTCCGCGCCGCGCTCGCAGAGAAGCCGGACCTGGTCCATCTCTTCAAGCCAAAGGGATATGCTGGATTGGCGGCGATGATCCTGGTCTTTTGCAACCGACTTGGCATCCGTATGCCGCCGCTGTTACTCGACACCGATGACTGGGAGGGGAAGGGGGGGATGAACGAACTCCTCGGCTATTCCGCTGTTGAGCGTCGTCTCTATGCCTTCCAGGAGCAGTGGCTGCCGCCGCGCATGCTCGGAGTGACCGTGGCAAGCCGGATGCTGGAGGAAATCGTCCTTGGGATGGGGATAGACCGGGAGCGGGTGCTCTACCTTCCTAACTGCGTCGACGACTTGCCGCAGGGGAATGGGCGGCGAGTGCGGGAGAAGCTGGGCATACCGGCGGAATCTCCAGTGTTGATCCTCTACACCCGTTTCTTCGAGTTCGACCAGGAAAGGCTTTACCAGGTGCTTTCCGGGATTTACCGGAGGGTGACCGGTGTCCGATTCCTGGTGGTGGGGAAGGGGCGTCGGGGCGAAGAAGAGGGGCTTGCCGCTGCCGCCCTGGAGGAGGGATTCCGCGACGCCCTGCTCCTTGCCGGTTGGGTTGATCCGGTGGAACTCCCGGACTATCTGACAGCGGGCGATGTTGCCATATACCCCTTTGCCGACACCCTTGTCAACCGGAGCAAGTGCCCGGCCAAACTGACCGAGCTCCTCTGTGCCGGAGTGCCGGTCGTCGCCGACCGTGTCGGACAGATCCCGGAGTATATGGCCCCCGAACTCCACTCGCTCCTCTGCCCCCCCGAAGACTGGGATGAAATGGTGGAGAAGTGTGTGGAACTTCTCGCAGAAAAGGAGCCGCGCAGGGAGCTCTCTTCCATCGCCAGGGGTTTCATCCTGGCCAACTTCTCCTGGGGTGAATACGCAAAGCGGCTGCAAGATTTTTATATGACGCTCATGCGTAAAGAACAGAGAAGAAACCAGAGGTATTCATGACCGATCGAAAAAAGGAGATCCTCTTCCAGGGAGTGCTCCTGGCGCTTCTGATCATTCTGTTTTCGAAGATTCTCTTCACCGGCAAGATCGTCCGCGCCCCGGACATCATCAACGAGTTCTACTGGGGGGTGAAGGGGTTCAGCTCTCTTCACTGGACGGATCTCTTTAGCATCAACCTGTTAACGGCAGAATGGAACCCTTTCATCAACTCCGGTTTCACCAATGAAGGGGGGATTGCCTCCCTCTCCTTCCTCTATCTCCAGCGCCTCGTCTTTTGGCTCTTTCCGGCCCCGGAGAGCATTGCGTGGTATATCGTCTTACACCTCTTCATCGGCGCTGCAGGCACCTACTGCTATTGCCGGCTGATCGGAGCAAGCCGCCTGGCCTCACTCCTGGGGGGGCTGATATTCGCGGTGGCGCCGGAAAACGCCTCCCTCATCAACGCCGGTCACGTGATGAAGATCGCCACCATCTCCTTTGCCCCCTGGGCTTTCTTCTTCCTTGAAAAGGGTTTTAACACAAGGCGCCTCATATTCTTTCTTACCACAGGCCTGGTACTTGCCTACCAGTTCTTCCACACCCACTGGCAGATAGCCTTCTACACCTGCCTGGGGGCCGCCCTCTACGGCCTGCTGCGGACCTTCTGGATCATCCGGGAGGAGTGGAACAATGGGGGACACGGAATACCCCGGCTGGTTGGGATGAACCTGGCGGTCCTGATTTTCTTCCTTTCCACCGTGGCGATCTCCCTTGCCCCCCTTGCCCACTGGTCCCAGGACACCAACCGGGGAGCACAGAGCGGCGCCAACCAGGGGAAGGGTGGGCTTGCCCGGGATGAGGCCATGTCATGGTCCATGCCGCCGGAAGAGTTAGTCACCTTCGTCATCCCCGGCTTCTTCGGCTTTTCCCGCCAGGAGGCGGGGGAGAACCCGGACAATATCCCATCCTACTACTGGGGGAGGATGGTATTCACCCAGACTACCGATTACATGGGGCTTCTCCCCTGGCTCCTTCTGCCGCTCCCGCTCATCTTCCGCCGCGACAAATACACCTGGCTGGCATTGATTGCAGTTGCCGGAGGGATCATCTTCTCCATGGGGAAGTACACCTTCATCTACAATTTACTGTTCGATTATTTCCCCGGGATCGACCGCTTCCGGGTGCCGAAAATGATGATGTTTATGACGGTCCTGGGGCTCGCTGTACTGGCCGCCAGGGGGCTGGACCTCCTCCTCGACCGCGAAGTGCGGGAGAGCGGGCCATTCCGCAGGTACATGATCGCCGTCTTGTCGCTCCCCCTCCTGCTCCTTCTCCTCCTTGGCGTGGAGACAGCCGGGAAGGGTCTCTGGATCAACCTGTGGGCCGACACCCTGTCCCATCCGACCCGCTACGAACAGGGGGCGCAGCTGGTGATGCAGCGCTGGAACAATATCGTTGCCGAAACCGCCATTGCCGTTATCGTTTCCGGTCTCCACGGGATATGCATATGGGCATTCAGCCGGAAGCAACAGGCTGTGAAGGTCCTGCCCCTGGTTCTCCTTCTCCTCTACGTGGCTGACTGCGGAAGGGTAAACAATAAGTTCATGTTTCTCGTGGATGAACCGCAAAAGGTGAAGGGGGGAAAGTCCCCTGTTATGGAATTCCTGCTGGCCCGAAGCTCGAACCAATACAGGGTTCTCCCCATGGAAGGGAGCGACCCTATGCAGTATGCAACCAGCGGCATACCGGTCATGTTTACCGCCAATGCCGTACAGCAGCAGCGCTGGCAGGATTTCCTCAACGTCTTTTCCTTCACCTCGTCAATGCCGGATATGGTAAACGTTAAATACCTTGTGCTGGCAAAGGATCAGTTTGCCCGTGAAAAGGGACAACTGGGGGAGAAGTATCAGCCGGTGTTCCAGTCGCCTGACGGGTCCCAGCTTGTTCTTGAGAACCGCATGGTTCTCCCCAAGGGTTGGCTGGTGCCGGCTGCAGCGCAGATAACAGATCTGCGGCAGACATTATCCATCCTCCAGAGTCCCTCATTTGATCCGCGTAAAACCGCAATTGTCGAGTCAACTCCGCCGCTCCCTATGGCCTCCCCCGACAGCGTTGAGCCGTTTCCGCTCAATGCCGTGTCCGTGGTATCCTACGAAGGGGAGCGTATTGCGGTCAGTACACGTACACCACGGAATGCGCTCCTGGTCCTTGGGGAAAAGTATTACAAGGGATGGAATGCGACTGTTGACGGAAAGCCCGTGGAGATATACCCGGTGAACCACATACTGCGTGGCGTTTACCTCACGCCGGGGAAACACAAAGTGGAGTTTGTCTTCGATCCGCTCCCCTTCAAGATCGGTAAGTGGCTGACCCTGACGTCGTTTCTCTTTTATGCGGTGCTCCTGGGACGGGAGTGGTGGGGGAGGAGAAAACGGCAGACCCTAGTCCTTTGATTATGATAAACGAAACAACAGACGAACTGCGCGGCTATGACCTGCGCATCATCCAGCCGTGTGACGGCTACCGCTTCTCCCTGGACCCGCTGTTGATCTGCGACTTTGCCGGGGTAGGGGAGGGGGGGAGGGCGATCGATCTGGGGACCGGAACCGGAGTCATAGCGCTGCTCATGGCCCGCCGGTACGCTTCATTGCGGATATTGGGGGTGGAGGTGCAGGAGGGGATGGCAGCGCTGGCCGAACGGAATGTCGTTTTGAATGGGCTGACCGAAAGAGTTGATATCATCTGCGACGACATCTTATCTATCCGCAAACGCTTTCCCGCATCATCCTTCGATCTGGTTATCGCCAATCCCCCCTATCGCAAACAGGGGACCGGTAGGATAAGCCCCAAAGCAGGGAGGGACAGGGCGCGACACGAGACCACCGCGACCCTCGCCGATTTCCTGGAGACGGCCAAATACCTCGTCAGTCCAACCGGGACTGTCGCCTTCATCTACCACCCGGTGCGCCTCGTGGAATTTTGCACCGCGGCCGCAGGCCTGAAGCTGGCGCTTTTGCGGCTGCGGATGGTCCACGGGAATGCCGGGGCCGCTGCCCGGATGGTTCTTCTGGAACTGGTCAAGGGGAGGAGGGGAGACCTGGAAGTCTTGCCGCCACTCTTCGTCTACGGAACGGACGGGGAGTACAGTGAGGAGATGCAGCGGATACTCAGCGGCCCGGTTCGTTAGTGGGGGCGGAGAAGGTCCGGTTCTCCTGCTCCAGAACGCGAATGAAGGTCGTCCGCTTGGTCAGCTCCTTGAGCGCCAGGGCGCCCACATAGGTGCAGGAGGAGCGCACCCCGCCGAGGATCTCCCTGACTGTTTCCGCGATCGGCCCGCGATATGGGACCTCGACCATCTTCCCCTCCGTGGCCCGGTATTCGGCCACTCCGCCGGCGTGCTTTGCCATTGCCGTTTCCGAGCTCATGCCGTAGAACTGTTTGTACCGCATCCCGCCACGCTCCACAAGCTTTCCGCCACTCTCGTCGTGGCCGGCAAACATGCCGCCGATCATGACGAAATCGGCGCCGCCGCCGAAGGCCTTGGCCACATCGCCGGGGCAGGTGCAGCCGCCGTCGGAGATGATCCTCCCCCCCAGGCCGTGGGCGGCGTCGGCGCACTCGATGACCGCGGAGAGCTGGGGGTAACCGACCCCCGCCTTGACCCTGGTGGTACAGACCGATCCGGACCCGATCCCCACCTTGACGATATCCGCGCCGGAGAGGAGGAGCTCTTCCACCATCTCCCCGGTAACCACGTTGCCGGCGACGATGGTCTTGTCGCTGAATGCTGCGCGCACCTTGCGGACGAACTCCACGAATGCCTGTGCATAGCCGTTGGCCACGTCGATGCAGATGAACTCCAGCTGAGGATGGTTCGCCATGATCTTCCCCAGCCGTGTGAAGTCTTCCCTGGACGTGCCGGTACTGACCATTATCCGGGAATAGATCAACTCATCGCGACCTTTCAGGAACCCGTCCCAAGCCTCAAGGCCGTAGTGCTTGTGGATTGCAGTCAGCATGTCATGGCCGGCCAGCACGTCCGCCACCGCAAAGGTGCCGACGGTATCCATGTTGGCCGCGATGATGGGGACGCCGGTCCATATACTCCCGCTGTGGAGAAACGTATAGGTCCTGTCCAGCGCCACCTGGGAGCGACTTTTCAGGTTCGACCGCTTCGGCCTGATCAGAACATCCTTGAAGCCCAGTTTCAGATCGGTATCCACGTGCATGGAGAACCCTCCCTTTACCTTTCCCTGTTCTGGGCGTCCACCACGGCGATGGCGGCCATATTGACGATGTCGGCCACATCGTCCCCACGTTGCAGGACATGGATCGGTTTCTTCATCCCCATCAGGATAGGACCGATTGCTTCGGCGCCGCCAAGGCGATTGAGGAGCTTGTAGCAGATGTTGCCGGAGGTCAGGTCCGGGAAGATCAGCACATTGGCCGACCCTTTCAGGGCGGAAAAGGGATAGTTTTCAGCGAGTATCTCGGCAGTGACCGCGGTGTCCGCCTGCATCTCACCATCCACCACCAGCTTTGGCGCCCGCTCCTTGACTATTTCCACGGCCCGCTTCACCTTGAGGGGATGGGGGTGCTTTACTGAACCGAAGTTGGAGAATGAGAGCATGGCGATCCGCGGTTCGATCTCCAGCACCCGCGCCATTTCGGCGGCCAGGATGGCCGTCTCGGCCAGCTCTTCGGAGGTAGGATCGATGCAGACGGTCGTGTCGGCGAGAAAGAATACCCCCTTCTTGAAGACCAACATGTAAAGTCCATGAACGCTGGAGAGCCCCTCCCGCTTGCCGATCACCTCCAGGGCGGGGCGGATGATGTCGGGGTAATGGGCGTAGATGCCGGAGAGAAGGGCATCCGCATCCCCCAGGCGGACCATGACGCTGCCGAAATAAGTCCCCGCTTTACTCCGAATCCTCCGTCTCGCCTCCGATAGGGTGACCCCCTTCCTCTGGCGCAACTGGAAGAGAAACTGGGCGTAGCGTTCCGTATCGAGACTTTCGTCCGGATCTATGATGCTCACCCCGTTCAGTTCCAGGCGCAGCTCTTCAATCTTTCTCTCAATCAATTCGCGGTTCCCCAGGAGGATCGGCAGTGCAATCCCTTCCTCGATCATCATCTGGGCGGCACGGAGTATCTTCTCATGCTCCCCTTCCGGGAGGACGATCCTCTTCGGATCGGCCTTGGCCATGTTGATGATCTGGCGCATGACCTCCTTGGATTTACCCTGGAGCGCCTCCAGCTGTTCCACATACCGCGCCAAATCCTCGATCGGCTGACGGGCCACGCCGGATTCCATTGCCGCCCGGGCGACCGCCGGGGCGACGCGGAGTAAGGCGCGCGGGTCGAAGGGCTTTGGGATGATGTATTCGCGGCCGAATGAGAACTTTATGTTCCCATAGGCGCGGCAGACCGAATCCGGGCAATCCTCCCTCGCCAGTTGGGCAAGGGCACGGGCGGCGGCTATTTTCATCTCCTCATTGATGGAGGTGGCGCGGACATCGAGGGCCCCGCGGAAGATGAAGGGAAAACCGAGCACATTGTTCACCTGGTTCGGGTAGTCGGAACGGCCGGTAGCCATGATGGCGTCTTCACGCACTGCCTTTACCTCTTCCGGGGTGATCTCCGGATCGGGGTTGGCCATGGCAAAGATGATAGGGTCTTTTGCCAGCTTTTTTATCATCTCACCGCTGAAGGCCCCCTTTACTGAAAGGCCCAGGAGGACGTCGGCCCCTTCAACCGCCTCTTCCAGGAGCCGGCAGGGTGTATCGGCGGCGAAACGCTCTTTGTAAGGGTTCATCCCCTCGGTCCTCCCTTTGAAGATGACACCTTTGCTGTCGCACATGATGATATGCTCTTTTTTCACACCGAGGGTCATGGCCAGGTTGGCGCAGGCGATGGCGGCTGCCCCTGCGCCGTTGATGACGACCCTGATTTTCCCGAACTTCTTTTTGACAAGGTGCAGGGCGTTGATGAGCGCAGCCGCGGTTATGATGGCCGTGCCGTGCTGGTCGTCGTGGAAGACCGGGATATTCATGGTTTTCTTCAGTTCTTCCTCGATATAGAAACACTCGGGCGCCTTGATGTCCTCCAGGTTGATCCCCCCGAAGGTGGGCTCCAGGAGCCGGCAGACCTTGATCACCTCATCCGGATCTTCCGTGTTGACCTCGATATCGAACACATCGATATCGGAAAAACGCTTGAAGAGGACCCCTTTCCCTTCCATGACCGGCTTCCCGGCCAGGGCCCCGATATTCCCGAGACCCAAGACAGCCGTGCCGTTCGACAGAACCGCCACCAGGTTCCCCTTGGCGGTGTATCTGTAGGCGTCTTCAGGGTTGTTCTTTATTTCCAGGCAGGGCTGGGCGACTCCGGGCGTGTAAGCCAGAGAGAGGTCCCGTGAAGTCGTGCACGGTTTGCTGGAAACTACCTCAATCTTCCCTTTTCGTCCGCTGGAATGATAATCAAGTGCTTCCTGTCTCTTGTCCATCATCTCCTCCTTGGATCAGATCAAATCGCCGAAATTAATCACAGGCGACACTTCCGGTAAGTACGGAATATCCCGACTGGACGATTCCTTTTATTATATCACCTATCATGGAATAACCTATTGACACGATCCATATATCAGGTGTAACTATTCAAGTTGAAAGAGTGACCGGACCGCCGCAGCCCGGCTTGCTATGGGGGAGAAGAAATTCTTCTGCCACCAGTCTTCATCCTCGACACCTGGTTTACCTCCAGAATGTGCCCGATTCCCGAACCGGAGGGGTCGCATGTCCGAATATCTTCCCACCTGCCTTTATCCGATCGATAATTCATGTCGGCCTTTTCGTCCTGTCTTCAGCAATCCACACTATATTGGAGAGAATGCACTCATTTCTGTTTCCGAAATCCATTTGTAAAAGACGAGAAAGGAGGTATTGCCATGATCGTTAAGGACAGGCTGGTACTGGTGACCGGGGCTTCAAGCGGAATAGGCGCGGCGACAGCCAAGGCGATGGCGAGAGCCGGAGGACGTGTTGCACTTATCGCCCGGAGCAAGGAATTGCTGGACCGGGTGGCCGCCGAGATCGGCTCCGCAGGCGGGGATGCCCGTGTATACCCGGTGGACCTGGCGGATGCGGAGGCTGTTTCGGCGGTGGCAAAGCGAATCACGGAAGAGCTGGGGACACCGGACATCATCGTCAACAACGCCGGGTCGGGGAAATGGCTTTTTGTCGATGAAACAACCCCTGCCCAGGCAGCCCAGATGATGGCTGTCCCTTACTTCGCGGCCTTCAATGTCACCCACGCCTTCCTGCCGGCCATTCTCAAAAGAAACAGCGGGCATTTCGTCTTTATCAGTTCCGTGGGGTCACGTTTTGTATGGCCGGGTGCCACCGCATACATTGCGGCGCGCTGGGCAATGCGCGGCTTTTCCGAAGCCTTGCGTGCGGACCTGAACGGGACGGGAATCGGCGTTACCCTGTACGAAAGCGGAGTCGTGACTTCGGATTACTGGAAGAACAACCCGGGGAGTCGTGAACGGGTCCCGAAGATGGGGAAGCTGGTGCCGGAGGTGACCCCCGAGCAGGCGGCAGACGCCATTGTAGACGGTGTCCTGCGGGACAGGCGCCATGTTGTGGTTCCGTTCATGATGAAGCTGACCTGTTGGAACCATGCATTGTTCCCCTGGGCGGTCCAGTGGCTGATGACCAGGACGGGGTATCGCCGCTCATAACGTTGTTGATTTTGACGTGCCTCCAGTCAGGTGGGATCGGGATTCCGGTATCTGCCCGGACGAACGGGTGTGTCGTTTCCGTAAGGGCCGTTTGGGCAAAGTGAAGATCGTATGGCAAGAGGGGGTGAAAGTCCCTTGCCGATGGTTGACCTTATAAGCCTTCCCCTAACGGCGGCTTTTCTGTTTGTGGGAGAGTTGACTGATAATTCATTATCCGAAAATAAATCTGTCCCGGATTTTCTCATGCCCCGTTTGAAAAGTGACAATAGAATTGCCGCTGACAGCATGAGGCAAGTTCATCTTTCATGTCTTCCGGTAAACTGTCCGTGGGAACCCCATATATTGCTTTAGGTTAAGCATGGCTATATTTCATGTGACTGAAAAATAGTCTTGACAGTTGGTTAGGTTGATTTCCTTATCGCCAATGAACGGGGACCGTTCCTTCTGGTTGAGTGCAAGCTGAATGACGAACAGCCAGCCAAGGCGCTTCTGGCAGCGCAACGGGCTTTACGTGTGCCTGCGGTACAGCTGGTCAGTGATATTTCGGGGTATCGCGCTTTCACCAACGATGGTCTGCCGATTCTGGTCGCGCCGGCTTGCCAGTGGTGCGCCGGTTTGCCGTGACAAATATGGATTGGACAAAACAGGTTTTTTGAAACACAATTATCCGGCTCCCCGCAGAACATGTGCAGCTGTATGCGATACGCAGTGAAATGACCTTAAAGACATAGAACGGAGATGCCATGAGAGAGGGAATTGCGGAGAGGATTCAGATCAGGTTGGGGGACATCACCCTGATCGAGGCGGATGCCATCGTCAATGCGGCCAACCCCACCCTGCTGGGGGGCGAGGGTGTGGACGGGATGATCCACTGGGCAGCCGGCGAAAAGCTCCTTGAGGAGTGCAGGGAGATCGGCCGCTGCCCGACGGGCGAGGCGCGGATAACCAAGGGATATAATCTTCCCTGCCGTCATGTGATCCACACCGTGGGGCCGGTCTACAAGCTTGACGGCGGCAACGCGCCAAAACTTCTCGCCTCCTGCTACCTGAACAGCCTGGGCCTGGCGGTGGAGCACGGCCTGTCCACCGTCGCCTTTCCGGCGATCAGCTGCGGCGCCTATGGCTATCCCGCTGAAGAGGCCTGCCGCATCGCCATCGACACGGTATGGGCATTTCTTGAAGCTGACGAATCCCTGCGGAAGGTGATCTTCGTGCTGTACAGGTTCGAACAGTATGAGCTCTACATCGATTATCTGGAAACGAAGAAAAAGGAATCGGCGGATAACTGAAGAGGATTAAACGGAGGGAATCAGGAAGGTCACCTGAAGTCGTCGAGGCAGGCAACGGTTACTTCGCGAACCCGCTTCCATTGTGCGTCATTGGTTATGACCAGTGTGGCGTTCCTGACCATGGCGGTGGCGATAATCATTGCATCCGGCGTGCGTAACCCGTATTCGGCGCGAACGGCAGCAGCTTTGAGAACGACTGCACGGGTCATCGGTTCGAGCGTGAGGTGGGGGAAATGAGAGATAAGAGCTTCGTATTCGTCGGCAACATCCTGCATCTCCATTCTGAGCGGGCGGACGATCAGCTCCATCAAACTTAGTTCAGACACTATCGCACGGCACTCCCCCCTGCTCACCGCATCAAGGACAAGGGCCGTTATGTCGCGGTATTCCGGGTGATCCTCGAAATGGTATATGAAAACGGACGTATCAAGAGCGATTACCGAATGCTGCCCGAGCAGCCCCTTCATGGTTTCCAGCTCTCCCGTTCTTCGGCCAGGTAATTCTCGACAGATTCGGATTCCCACAGATCCTTGTGCAGTCCGGCCATTTTCGTGACAAAATCATGGGGACGCGGGATCAGGACTATCCTGTCTTCCTTGCACAACACCAGCAATTTCCCGCCGGGTTGGATATGCAGCATTTCCCTTGCCTTCCTTGGTATGACTATCTGATTTTTGCTGCTTACCGTTACGCTGGTCGGCATTTTAGCCTCCTTGTAAAGCGTTTCCTGAAATTACTTTACCATCGAAGAATGAATAAGTAAACCGCTTAATAGCCGTATCCAGTTTGAGATCAGGCCGGCACTGAACCCCCTTTTTATGCAATATCCCACGATGAACCAGTCCCGTTTTTGTTTTACAAGGTGTATTGATTTTGTTAGGATGAACGGCTGATTGATTGAACAATAAAAGGGAATCCATGTCCGATCTGACGCCGATGATGCGGCAATATCTTGAGATAAAGGCCGATTATCCGGAGACAATACTTTTTTTCCGAATGGGCGATTTTTACGAGATGTTCCTGGACGACGCGGTCAAGGCCTCCCGCATCCTCGACATAGCCCTCACCTCCCGCAACAGGAGCGCGGACGGCACGGATGTCCCACTCTGCGGGGTGCCGTACCACTCCGCCAGCCCCTATATCGCCAGGCTTATAGATGCCGGTGAAAAGGTCGCCATCTGCGAACAGGTGGAAGACCCGAAAACCGCCAAGGGGATCGTCAAGCGCCGGGTGGTCAAGGTCGTCACCCCCGGACTTGTCGTGGAGAGCGAAAACCTCTCGCCCAAGGAGAACAACTATCTCCTCGCCATCTTTGCCGGAAACGGTCCGCGGAGGGGGGTTGCCTTTCTCGATCTCTCAACGGGCGAATTCCGGGTGACGGAGCTGGAAAACGCGGAGGCTGCCGCCGCCGAATTGGTCTGCGTAAATCCCCGCGAGATCCTGGTCCCGGCATCTTTCCGCGACAGCACGCGGATGAAGGAACTTGCCGCGGCAACCGCGGAAAGGATCATCACCTACCTGGATGACTGGGTCTTCGACCCGGATTATTGCCAAAGGCTCTTCACTGGCCAATTCGGGGTGGCTTCGCCCGATGCCCTGGGATGCGGAGGGATGAAAGAGGGTCTGCCTGCAGCGGGCGCCATTCTCCATTACCTGGGGGAGACCCAGATGGGGAAAGCGGCGCACATAAGGAGCATAACGCCATACAAAACCAGGGAATACCTGGTGCTGGACGAATCGACGCGGCGCAACCTGGAACTGACCGCAACCCTTAGCGACGGGAAGCGCAAGGGGTCGCTTTTGGGGCTAATGGACCGGACCGCCACGGCAATGGGGGGGAGGAAGCTCCGGCAGTGGATAAACTATCCCCTGGTCAACGTAGAAGCCATTGTCGAGCGCCAGGATGCGGTCGGCGAGCTCCTCGATGATCCGCTCCGGCGTGGGGAGATTTCGAGCCTGCTGAATGGCGTGTACGACCTTGAAAGGCTGAACGGCAGGATCAGCCTGGCTTCGGCGTCGGCCAAGGACCTGGTGGCGCTGAAGGAGTCGCTGCTGCGTCTCCCCGCCATTCGGGAAAAGCTGGCCGGCTCTTCGTCGCCGCTCCTGCGGAGGCTTGAGGCGGAGATCGACCCCCTTGCCGACATGGCCTCCCTCATCGCGGGCGGGATCGTGGAAAACCCTCCATTCGTCATGCGCGAAGGTGGTATCATAGCCGACGGCTACAATGCCGAACTGGACGATCTGCGCGCCATCAGCCGCGAAGGGAAGGGGTTCATCGCCCGGATGGAGGCGAAGGAGAAGGGGAGAACCGGCATCAGCTCCCTGAAGATACGCTACAACAAGGTCTTCGGCTATTACATAGAGATCACCAGGAGCAATCTCGCCAGCGTCCCGGACGATTACATCCGCCGCCAGACACTTGCCAACGCAGAGCGCTTCATCACCCCGGAGTTGAAAGAGTACGAGGAAAAGGTGCTGGGGGCCGAAGAGCGGATCGCCGAGCTGGAATATTCCCTGCTCCAGGAGATACGGGAGCTTGTCGCCGCCCAGGGTGAGAGGATTGCCCGGAGCGCGGACCGGCTCGCCAGCCTCGATCTCATCTGCTCACTGGCGGAACTGGCCCACGAGCGGGGCTATTGCCGCCCCCTGATCGACGAAGGGGAGGGCATCTCCATCATTGAGGGACGGCACCCGGTCATCGAGGCGATGGGGCTTGGGGAGCGCTTTGTCCCCAACGACGTGATGCTGGACAACGGGGATAACCAGATCATCATCATCACCGGCCCGAACATGGCCGGAAAATCGACCTTCATG